>Ga0181560_10001313_pt1 | contig 23206 bp, 18 predicted proteins | sample 011ome_20_FD_133751 | JGI IMG/M metagenome (GOLD analysis project Ga0181560, IMG submission 133751) | Coastal salt marsh microbial communities from the Groves Creek Marsh, Skidaway Island, Georgia - 011509CT metaG (megahit assembly) | ecosystem: Environmental > Aquatic > Marine > Intertidal...
CGAGCAGCTGCGCAAACAGTTGCGACCAACGTAGTGGCGATAGGCGGGAATGCTCTCTTCTCATACGTTCACGCAAGCGAGTAAGCGCCGCAGTGAACTCAGGCCAGTAATAGTCTTTGTCTTTTTGCCCGGCAATAAACTGCAGCTCGCTGAGTTGGCAGCGGTCAGCGAGTTGTCTGCGCAAATGGCGCTCCAGTTGAAACCTGGCTTGCCAATCCGTATGTTCAGCAAGCAGAAAAGGGGAGCGCAATAAGCGGCATATTTCTTCGCTTAGCTGCTCTTCCCGAATTAATCCGAGTAATAACAAACCGTCATGAATTAGCGCTTCATCATTCAATTTTACGTCGGCCTGTGAGCTATTCATGTGATTTGGGGCTGTATCGAACTGCAACAGTGACTGTGGGTCCAGTGTTTGATTTAGGCGCCGTTTAACTTCGCGCATGCGAGATTCATCTAACTCACCCACGATACCAATATGCGCGTTCGGTGAGACACTCAATATGGCTTCGACCCATTCACAGCAGGCGCTGATTTCGTCGCGCAAGGAACCGAACTTGAAATGTTTGCCGCCAATACCGGTATCTGGCGGTTCAGGATTGATTCGCTGGATACTATGGTGTTTCTCCAAAGAGGCAAATAGATCAGCGTATAAAGGCGGTGGGCTAAGGAAGCTGTAGAGACAGAAGTCATTGCTCAGGGGCAGGGGGCCCACATTAAGGCAATGTCGATTTATCACCTTGAGACAATCCGCCAGGCTAATGAGCTGTCTCCGTTCACACTCTGCTTCGAACTCAGCCTTCCAATCCAGAAACACTGCAATATCCGGAATTACCCGATGACTTGTGAGTACATCACCCTGCTGTTCCTCTAGCTGCCATTGCCTTAACAGCTGATAAGCATGACTGACGGCCCTGGCCGTCTCCTCCGGGTTAAGCAGCGGTATCCTGTCCTGGGCTGCTTCGATAATCTCCATCCAGAGGAATGATTCTTCTGTTGATGAGATTGGTTGCCTGCCGGCAAATGCCGGGAGACCGTGACTGGCGGCAAGATCCCAAACTCGCCGCACCCACACATCGATACCCAAAATTTTGGGGGTACGAAACACCTCGGTATCACAACGCTGTGCATAGGCATGCAGCAGGGCATCACGAATTCGGCTGTTGGGGACGAGAATAGTGGCATCGGCGGCAATGGCTGTTTCCAGGGGTCCCAGGGAGATTCGCCGAATCGACATTAAGAATCCCCTGTGCGTAGCATGGGCTGAATCCAGGCTTTTACTTCTGCGTTGCTGCCACGAAATACAATGCGATCGGCTTTCTTTCCAAGCTGATAGTCATACATCGGATCATAGTATTGCTGCAGCAACTCTCTGATCCACGTTTCATGCGCTACAGTCGACCGGTTCTGAAACTGTTGCCTGAGGGCCTCCAGCATCAGGGTATTTAGATGCTGGTAGCGCTCTCCACCAAGGCGTTTTTTTATGCGGGTAAGGGCACCTAGCAAAAACTCAGTAAATAGCGTCTCGGCTGCATCTGGATCTGGATGTTGGACCTTGAACGCCTGGTAATTCGACTGGATATAATCCATGTGAATAGTTTGTACCCGGGCATCCAGGTTTTCTTCGATTACTGCAATTGGCGCTTGCCCCATGGCCAGGTGGAACTTCTTTGGAACAGAAATCGAACCGATGGCGTGGCTCTCGTCCTCCACAGCGATGCGCCGAGGCTCAATGGCCAGGCATTTCAGCAGCGCAATGCCCAGCGCATTTTCAAAATTGGCCTGGCTGGGTTGGGGCTCGACGTGCTTGCCAAAAGCAGAGCCACGATGGTTTGCTAACTTTTCGAGGTCAACACCTATGTCCAGGCTGTTGATAAAATGCGTCTTGCCACTACCGGTCTTTCCGGCTACCAGGACCAGGCTGTCCTGAGCGTCGAACTGCTCCACTACGCGGATAAGATGTCGGCGGAGCGCCTTATAGCCACCTTCAATTCGTGCGATGTTGACACCAGCCTCCTGTAACCACTGCTGCACGAATTGCGATCGCAACCCACCTCGATAGCAATAGAGCAGTGCGTCAGGGTTGCTGGCGGCAAAAGCTTGCCAGCCCTGTAGGCGTGTTTCTCGCGTTGTTTCAGTAACCAACTCGTGACCCAGCTTGACTGCAGCCGCTCTGCCGGCTTGCCGGTAGGTCAGCCCTACCTGCTGGCGTTCCGAATCAGTTAGTAACGGGAGATTAGTGGCGGTGGCAAATGCGCCCTGCGCAAACTCCACGGGTGCTCGTACATCGAGCAAGGGAGCGTCGTGTCGAAACAGGGAATCAAATTGATCTGCGGAGACAGTTTCTGACATGCACCACTTCTAGAGAAAACTGAACTAGCGCTAGAATTGTATCACGGCCGCCGGTTGATTCCTTGGACTTCTGTACAGGAAGGTGGGCCGCTTCTACACTGCCCCGGGTTTTCATAGACAAAGCGTTTAGGAGTCCTAGAGAAGCCTCTTGCCAGCTACCGGGTTCGGCACCAGCGCCAGCTTGAGGCTGCAGTATTTGAATGTCAGGAAATCGAAAGGGCAGAAGATGAGAAAAAGCTTTCCGCTGTTAGCGCCAGTGCTGAATAGCTATTTCTCGGCATTGGTTGCACAATCCCGGTAAGCCGGATATTCGATTTGCTGCCATTGAGGTTTTTCAACGAGACGTGACAGACGCTGGAGAGCGACCAGATCCTTTTGCGATGGTCGCAAAAATAAAGAGCCGGGGGCCCGCGCCAGTGCATTTGTGGGATCCACCGTTCTGTGGTGATCTTGATATGGTCATTCAGCGGGACGGCACCTGGGTACACGAGGGCAAACCCATTAGGCGACAGGCTATGGTTGCACTGTTCGCCTCAGTATTGAAAAAAGAAGCCGATGACTTCTACCTTGTTACACCGGTAGAAAAAGTCCGCATCCAGGTTGAGGACTGTCCATTTTTAGTTACGGAGATGGATGTCAGCAAATCCAACTCGCAGCAGCAGCTTACTTTTCATACAAATGTCGGCGAACTCGTGGTAGCAAACGCCAATCACCCCTTGCGTGTCACTGAACACGGAGAGAATCAGGAGCCCCATCCCGTACTGCAGGTGCGCAATGGTCTTGAAGGGCTAATCAGCCGGGCCGTTTTCTATCGATTAGTCGAGTTGGCTGAATCAGCGCGGGTAGGTGGGCAGGACCGGGTAGGGGTTTACAGCGCCGGAGAATTTTTCCCGCTTGAGTCGGTTTAATCCACTTCCGCAGTTGCCAAAGTCAATGGCGCGGTGACGAAACCGCAGGCTATCAAACGACCGGCAAGAATTAGGCCAAACAGGCCGCCCATCAATTTGTATTTATGCATCATACTTATCACCACTCTTGCTTCGATTCGAATGTAGCTAACTGTCTGTATTTTAAGTGTAGTTCACAGTTTGAGCAGACAGCGGCTGGTTGACCTAACTAAGCAAAACCGGCATTATTACTCGCCTTTTTTTTGGGCCCATTGCAGACAACTTTTAGACAACTCCCAAAGAACTCCCAAAGAACTTCCAGAGAACTTTCAGAGGACTTTCAGAGAATAGGTCGTTGTAAGCAGCTGTGCTTTCGCGGCTCGCTGCAAGCCCAAAACTACACCCTCTTTTTTATCTTAGTTTTTGGAGAATCCATGAAGGTTCTTGTTGGAGTGAAACGCGTAGTTGACGCCTATGTGCGAGTCAGAGTGAAATCAGATGGAAGCGGCGTTGACCTAACCAACGCCAAAATGGCGATCAATCCGTTTTGCGAGATTGCCGTTGAAGAAGCGATTCGCATGAAAGAAGCCGGACTGGCAGATGAGGTGATCGCTGTCTCGGTCGGGCCCACAGCCAGCCAGGAGCAAATTCGCACGGCACTGGCACTTGGCGCCGATCGCGGCATCCTTGTTGAAGCGGAAGAGGGGCCTGAACCACTCGCCGTTGCCAAGGTGCTCAAGGCAATTGTTGAAAATCAAGGCATTGACCTGGTAATACTTGGCAAGCAATCAATCGATACTGACAACAATCAGGTTGGTCAAATGCTGGCTGCGCTGTGTAACCTGCCCCAGGGCACGTTCGCCTGTAACGCGAAAGTCAAAGACGGAAAGATTGAAGTGACTCGAGAAATCGATGGCGGTGAGCAGACAGTTTTGCTGGATCTGCCCGCTGTCATTACCACTGATCTGCGCCTCAACGAACCTCGTTATGCCTCTTTACCGAACATCATGAAGGCGAAGAAAAAGCCAATCGACACCATGACTGCTGCCGACCTCGGCGTGGAGTTGGTGTCTAACATCAAGACCCTGAGCGTGGCACCACCCGCTGAACGGTCGGCCGGCATTAAGGTGGAATCTGTCGCAGACCTGGTGGACAAACTGCGTAACGAAGCAAAGGTGATATAACGAATATGGCTACTCTAGTAATCGCTGAGCACGACAATGGCTCACTGAAAAAGGCTACCCTCAATACCGTTACTGCAGCCGCAGCGCTGGGCGACAGTGTCGATATCCTGGTTGCCGGTTCCGACTGTCAGGCTGCTATTGACGCTGCAGCCCAAATCAATGGCGTCAATAAAGTTATCGCTGCCGACAACTCTGCCTACGCCAACCAGTTGCCGGAAAATGTGGCACCACTGGTTGTCGCTATAGGAGGCGGATATAGCCACATTTTTGCCGCGGCCACCACAACAGGCAAGAATCTTATGCCCCGCGTGGCAGCACTTCTGGATGTAGGTCAGATTTCTGACATTGTTGAGGTTCAATCTCCCGACACCTTCGTTCGTCCAATCTATGCGGGTAACGCGATGGCGACAGTGCAGTCTTCCGACACTGTCAAAGTCGTCACGGTTCGAACCACAGCCTATGCTGAGGCAGAGCAGGGTGGTGCAGCGACAGTTGAATCTAGTGACCATGTCACGGAGCAGTCAGTCGCGAGTTTTGTTGGTGAGCAGCTTTCTGTATCCGAGCGCCCAGAGTTGACGGCGGCATCGATTATTATTTCCGGCGGCCGCGGCATGCAGGATGGTGCCAATTTTGCTCTCTTGGAAACAGTGGCTGACAAACTTGGAGCCGCAATCGGTGCGTCACGGGCTGCAGTTGATGCCGGATTTGTGCCAAATGACTATCAGGTAGGGCAAACCGGTAAGATTGTAGCCCCAGATCTTTATATCGCTGTAGGTATATCAGGCGCGATTCAACACTTGGCGGGTATGAAAGATTCCAAGGTAATCGTTGCGATTAACAAAGATGAAGAAGCGCCAATTTTTCAGGTAGCAGACTATGGTTTGGTTGCTGATCTGTTTCAAGCTCTGCCGGAACTCGAAGCAGCGCTTTAAATAATTAAAGTCAGAACAAAAAAAGCCCGGCTAGTGCCGGGCTTTTTTTTACCTGAATTCGAGCTATTCGCTAGCTGCTGAACCCTGCTGCTGTTCAGCTAATTGCCGCTTGCGAATTTCCCTTGGATCGTTTGGTGCACGACCACTGGGACGTGGCGTAGCGACTTTGGCTACAGGCTCGGCTGCCTCAGCGGGTTTTGTCTCAGGCTTGGGCTCTAACTTAGGCTCTAACTTAGGCTCTGACTTAGGCTCGGGCTTAGGTTCTGACTTAGGTTCAGCTTTAGCCTCTGGCCTGGATTCTGACGTAGTTTGAGTCTGAGTCTGAGTCTCGGACTCAGGCTCAGGGCGAGACTCAGATTTGGCCTCCGACTTGGCTGGTGCTACTGAGGCCGTGTCAGATTCCGGGCTAGATTTGGCTTCAGTGCCAGCCTCAACTGATGCCGCTGGTCTTTTTCTATGTCGAGAAGGCTTCCTGCCTTGGGACGCTGACACCTGATCGGCAGCTACATCCTGACCCGACGATTCAGATGCCTCAGGCTTTTCAGTAGCATTGGCATTGCTGGCAGAAGAGTCGTGTCTGGCTGTCTCCTGCGGCGTCGGCTCAGTGTTGGCAGTAACAGATTCAGCTTTGCTCTCAGTCCGTGTGTTCTCCGCTGTAGACTCAGACGCCTGGTTTTGCGCTGGCGTTGATTCAACCGTGTTTGCTGCTGGCGATACTGCAGGGTTCTCCGTTACTTGCGCAGTAGCTTCGGAGACAACTGGCGCCTCGGCAGCGACATGGGGTGCACGCTGCTGCTCGCTGACTGCTACCTCAGTGACAGCTACGTTCCCATTGGCTTCATCAAGCTTTTGCTTAGTATCATTTTCCGGACGCGGGCCACGTCTGCGCTGGGTGTTGTTGCGCGGTCTGCGTTCTCCGGAACGTCGCTTACCACCCGATCCCTCACCGCCTTTGCCGTTGTCCTGCCGTGCATCGCCTTGCGCTGCTTTGTTATCGCGGCCATCTCTATTGCTTCTGGCTTCGTTATTGTCTCTGCCCTCACGCTTTTCACGACCGCCGCGACCTTCGCGGTTGTCCCGTCGTTGACGTGAATCAAGCTCGTTTTGCTTATCGCCGCCTTCGCCTCTGGTGCCTCGTTCGGACCTTTCAGCGCTCCTTTCTGGCCGATTATCTTTGCGGGCGTCTGATTTACCCTGCGGCCTGCGGCGCCTCTGATCCTGTGGCTTGCGGCCACCGTCGGCCTGGCGTGACTGATTGTCTTTGCGTTCACCGCGGGACTGCTGCCCACGCTGATTTCGTGAGCGATTGTTGCGCCCACCACGGCGATTTTGCTGACGATCTCTTGCTGCTGGTTTCTTATCTTCCTCATCACTTGAGAACAGTCCAGCTATGCTGGCAAAAAGCGACGCTATAAACCCTTTCTTTGGAGGAGGGGTGCGCGCGACAGGCTTATTGCTTACTGTGGGTTTCTGTACAGCAGCTTCCTGAGGCGCGTCAGGCTTAACTTTCGGAGCCTGCTCGGGTTCTGAGGTTGCATCTACCTCATAGGTTTCTGCATGTTTGTTGACCCCGGTGATCTCATAATGTGGAGTTTGCAGTTCTGGATTAGGAACAACAATCACCTTGGTCTTACTTTGCTCTTCGATTTCGGTAACCGCAGCCCGTTTTTCATTCAGCAGATAGGAAGACACAACCAGCGGTACAGTAACTTTTACCTCCATACTCTTCTGCTTATTAGCTTCCTCCTGAATGATGCGCAGTATGGAAAGCGCAAGGGATTCCACATCCCGAATTGAGCCTTGACCACTGCAGCGGGGGCATACAATGGCATGGGTTTCGCCAAGAGAAGGGCGCAAGCGCTGACGCGACATTTCCAACAGGCCAAACCGGGAGATTCGACCTACCTGCACCCGTGCGCGATCAGACTCAAGCGCAGCACGCATGCGGTTTTCAACTTCGCGCTGATTGCGATTCGATGTCATATCAATAAAGTCGATGACAACAAGGCCGCCCATGTCACGCAGGCGCAGTTGCCTGGCGATCTCATCCGCGGCTTCAAGATTGGTATTTAGTGCTGTCTCCTCGATATCGGCACCGCGGGTCGCGCGGGAGGAGTTGATATCGATGGAAATCAGGGCCTCAGTAGGGTCGATGACCACTGAACCGCCGGATGGCAGCGTGACTTCTCGTTCAAAGGCGCTCTCAATCTGGGCTTCAATTTGATAGCGGTTAAACAGCGGCAGCTTGTCATCATAAAGCTTGATGCGGTTTTCATACTGGGGCATCACCTGCTTAATGAAGCTCAATGCCTCGGCGTGGGCCTCTTCGGTATCCAGCAAGACCTCTCCAATTTCCTTGCGCAGATAGTCCCGGATAGTGCGGATAATGACATTACTCTCCGCATAAACCAGGAAGGGGGCTGCCTTTTGAGCGCCTGCTTCCTGGATTGCATCCCATAACGCTAGCAGGTAATCCAGGTCCCACTGTAATTCTTCATGTTCTTTGCCGACACCAGCTGTGCGCACAATCAAGCCCATGCCATCAGGTATCTCGAGGGCTCTCAGTGCTTCTCGGATTTCAGAGCGGTCATCCCCCTCTATACGACGGGATATTCCTCCCGCTTTAGGGTTGTTTGGCATAAGTACCAAATAGCGGCCGGCCAGGCTGATATAGGTTGTGAGAGCAGCACCTTTATTGCCGCGCTCTTCCTTCTCCACTTGGACGATGACTTCGGTACCTTCAGAAACCAGATCCTTGATAGTGGACTTGTCCCCACTGCGAGGGGAATCAGATTTGTAATATTGTCGGGCAATTTCCTTAAGTGGCAGGAAACCGTGGCGTTCCGCGCCGAAATCGACGAAGGCGGCTTCCAGGCTTGGTTCAACCCGAGTCACTTTGCCCTTGTAAATATTGGCTTTCTTCTGAATGCGTGTGCGATTTTCGATGTCCAAATCGTATAAACGTTGGCCATCCACCAGGGCTACACGGAGTTCCTCTTCCTGCGTAGCGTTGATCAACATGCGTTTCATGTGAGTTACTTTCCTTATTAGGGGACAGCAAGCTCAGGAAGAGTCATCGAAAGGAGGAGGCACAGTATGTGACTTTGAAGCCGTTGTCACGGCCCATGCAGCAATGCAGGCGGAAAGCAAAAGTTAAAGCGTGATTGTTGTGCCACGGGCAGTCACCCGCAGTACCATCGTACTAGCTGTGGATATTTCTACATACCCGATTTAACTTGTTGTTTTTAATAGAAAAACCTACTTAAATACTTGCTACGCTACCCAGCGCTTGGTCCTGTTATGGCCATTTGCGCGGGTCTTCTCGAAAACTATTTCTAAATTGCTATCTCTTCAAATGGCCGAGCAGTTAGCGCTGCGGCCTTAAATAAAATTCAGTCTAAGCGAGACAGAAGCGGCTGCTTGACCGCGTGCCAACTGATTTGGCTAACTGCTCTTCTTTGAACTGTCGAAGTTCTACGCACTACGTTTACTGTCAATTCGGACCTGGATGAGCCAGGGAAACAGGGCTAGCGATGAGATTTATCGATGGCAACTGGCCATCACATGCTGTGCCGAACGCGTTACTGCGTATCCATTCTTGCCTCTACCACTATGAGATCGGCCATTTTTCGCGCCAATCCAGCCTGAGCATCACCAGGTTAATCTGTAACCGGGGCCGAGGGGCAGAATTGTGATCGAATATATCAGTAATGCCTACTCGACTCAATAAGCTCTAGCATTCAGGAATAAGAAATATTGCGGCAAAACAAAGGCATGCGCTGCTTATTGCAAGAAACTGGATAGCAGGCCCCTGATTCTGTAGACAGAATAAACAACGGGGCTCTTCGCGTCCTGGGATTCCTTGATTCGAAAATTTTGCTGTGGTTAAAATAGCCCACCACGTGGCTTTGCCAATACACAGACACATAAAACACGCGATTGGCGCTGTATTTAGCGCCAGTAATCAACAAAAATCGGCAAAGCCTGTCAATTGAATACGAATTAGCCTGAGGCTGATCCCCAACCGCGGAGGCGTTGCATAGCCCCGCAGATGGGACTTGTGGCCAGCTTCAGGTCTTAGCAATCTATCAGGGGTGGGATTGATCGATGACCATATATTCCTATTGCCGCACTTCCGAATTGGAAGATGCGATGGAAAAAGACGAGCTGGACGGAATTCTCGAGCCCGAGCTTCTGTCGATGCAGACTTATTGCCTCGGCCGCAGTTGGTACTTGACTGAAAGCATCCGCGACAGTCACTGCAACTGGAACCAGGAATTCCTAAAGCGCGAAAACGGCAAGCAACTGTTTCAAGCGCTTCAAGCTGGAGATATTGTGCTCTGCAGTAAGCTGGAACGCATCGTCAGTTCCAGCCAGGAAGCGGTAAAACTTATCCGGCAGCTTAGGGATAGGCGGGTTCAGTTGCACATCGTGGAGCTGAATGGCGATGTCACCGACCAGGACCTGACGGTAAACTTTACCCAGGTCGCAGCGCTATTTTCTGCCCTCGAAAAACGCAAGTCCGCGGAGCGCATCAAGGGTGTTAAGCAGCGGCAGCGCAAACAGGGCCGCTACCTCGGCGGCAGCCGCCCGTTTGGATACATGATTCATGAAAATGGGCGACTGATTGAAAACCCCATGGAGCAGCGTGTGCTCAAGAAGATCATGGAACTCAAGAAGCAGGGCAAGTCACTGCGCGCGATATCCAGTGAAGTCTCCACTCCTGTGATGCCGATCAGTTTCAAAACTGTGCAGCGTCTGCTGCAACGACACTCAGACCAACTGCAGGCCTAAACCTCAGGGCTCGGTCTGGTTCCGACCCGGCTGCTGCTGCGTATGATAAAGGTTAGCCTTAATCATGCCTGCAGCAACGATCCGGGCTAACGAGCACTCGCAGCATGCTTAAACCTTTTTCACTGTTTGTTGGGCTACGCTACTCGCTGGCGCGCAAACATAATCTGCTGCTCTCTTTCGTTTCGCTTATCTCGATGCTTGGGGTGAGTCTCGGTGTGCTCATACTCATCGTCGCCATGGCGGTCATCAATGGTTCAATCACCACGCTGAGGGACGAAGCATTGAAGTCTGTTCCCCACGCAACGGTATCAGGCAGCGACCTGAATCAGAATTGGACAGATGTTAGAAGCCTGGCCCTCAATTCAGCGTCTGTGCTGGCGGCAGCCCCTTTTATAGAGGGAGAGGCAACGATTACTCATCAGGGCGAGACCGGGTTTATCCGGGTAAGGGGAATTGACCCTAAGCTTGAGCTCCCGGTTAATGAGTCTGCCCGCAGTGTATTTCAGGAACTTATCACCCAGCTGAACGAAACCGAGAACGGAATAATTCTGGGTGCCCAGTTAGCTGGTCAGCTGGGCGTATACAGTAATACCGATGTCAGCATACTTGGTCTCCGCAGTCTCCTGGACAGGCAGCTGGACGATAGCCTCGGTTTTGACGTGTTGGGTTTTGCCGATTTCGGGCTCTATGGAAATAACAACATTGCCCTGGTTAAGCTGGAAACAGCCCAAAAGCTTTTCGAAAACGATCCTGGGGTCAGCTTACAGCTTCGCCTGCGTGTCGATGACGTCGACAATGCTGGGCAAATAGCTAGCGAGGCACTGGCAGATGCCCCGCAACTCGAAGTCGCTCCCTGGAATGTAGTGCAGGCAAGTTTATTTAACGCACTCAATATGGAAAAGTTCCTCACCACATTTATGCTGTTGATGATAGTGGTCATTGGCGCTGTGAATATTATCTCCACTCTGGTCATGGTGGTTTCTGACAAGAGTGCCGACATCGCTATTCTGCGGACCATGGGCGCGAGCCGTCAGACTATAATGCAAATTTTCATTCTGCAGGGACTAGTGGCAGGAACGATTGGCACCGGAATTGGTGCCGTGCTTGGGGTAGGGCTTGCGAATAACATTACTAACATCAGCCTGGGTCTCGAGCGCTTTGTTAATTCAACATTCGAAGGGGCAAACATCTATTTGCTCTCTCATCTCGAGACTGAAGTTAACTTTATGGAAGTCTATATAGTATGCGCACTGGCGCTTCTGGTGTGCTTTCTTGCAACGCTCTATCCAGCTTATCGAGCCAGCTGTGTCCAACCAGCCGAAGTGCTGCGATACGAATAGGGGAAACTGGATAGCGCCTATGACCACAGTCATCGAATGCAAAAATATACGCAAGATTTACACTGAAGGTCCGCAGGACGTAGAAGTGTTAAAAGGTGTCTCCCTGCAGATCGAAGCAGGGGAGCAAGTGGCAATTGTCGGCAGTTCTGGTTCCGGCAAGACCACCTTGCTAAATATGCTGGGCGGCTTGGATCTGCCCAGCAGTGGTCAAGTGCTGGTGGCGGGCAAAGACCTGGCAACCGTAAACGAAACTGTGCGCGGTCAGTTGCGCAACAAATATCTTGGATTCGTTTACCAGTTCCACCATTTACTCAATGAGTTTACGGCTGCTGAAAATGTAGCTATGCCGTTATTGATTGCGGGTCTGGCCACTGCGGAAGTTGAGGAGCGCAGCCAGAGTATGTTGGCGAGAGTGGGTCTGGCAGAAAGAGCCAGCCATAAGCCAGCAGAGCTTTCCGGCGGTGAGCGCCAGCGGGTTGCGATTGCGCGCGCCCTGGTAACTGAGCCGGCCTGCGTATTACTGGATGAACCTACCGGCAACCTCGACCGCGGCACGGCTCTGGAAATTCAGGCACTGATGGCCGACCTGAATGAGAAACTCAGTCTCAGTTTCGTTATCGTGACACATGACGAAGCATTCGCCGGATCACTTGGTCGCAAGCTGGAACTCAGGGGCGGAGTCCTGCATGGATAGGGTAGGTGTTCCGCTTTCCCGTTTTATTGCGCTTCGCTATGTAAGCGTTGGCAAGCGCAGCCAGCTGGTTTCCTTTATGTCTTCTATTGCAGTGCTTGGGCTCGCACTCGGTGTGGCAATTCTGATTACCGTTCTTTCGGTAATGAACGGATTCGATCGTGAAATGCGCGAGACCATTCTCGGGATCGTGCCACACCTCACTATATCTTCGGAAGAAAATCTGGGCACTGAGAACTGGGCGGAAATTGACGCCTTGATTAACAGTAATGCAAAAGTGTCTTCGATTGCTCCCGCTATACAGGTTGCCGGGATAGCGGCAACGGATTCGGGTAATCGAGGCATCCTGATTAACGGTATTGATGCAGCAACCGAAGCGGAAAGCTCTGCGATTGCCAATTTTTTCATCGAGGGCAATCTTGCGTCACTTGACAGTACGCGATGGGGAGTCGTCATTGGTCAAGCGCTTGCGCAGCAGCTCGAAGTGGGAGTGGGGGATCGGGTCACGCTGTATTCCTCCTCCATCTCTATTAATCCCCTGACACCGCTGGCAATTTTTCGCGGTTTCGAGGTCGTCGGTATTTTTAGAGTGGGCACCCAGGATCTGGATTCCTCTTTTGCCATGATCAACCAATCCGCTGCGCGAGCGCTGTTCCGCCTGCGCACTCCCTACAATGCTTTGCGGCTGCGGATTGATAATGTACTGGCGGCAGATTCAATTGCAATGGATCTTGACCGCAGCTTGCCACGCTCAGTCATCATAGAAAGCTGGACCCGCCAACTCGGTGCAATTTACGACAACATCAGATTTTCCCGAAACATCATCAGCTTCATGCTTTGGTTACTGGTCGCAGTAGCGGCCTTCAATCTGGTCGTGAGTCTGGTCATGATTGTCCGTGATAAACGTGCAGATATCGCCATACTGCGGACACTAGGGGCCAGTCCCGGCATGGTCACTAGGATTTTCATGTGGCAAGGTAGTTTTATTGGCATCATGGGCATAGCGCTGGGAGTCGCATTAGGAATAGTCGGTGCCGTTAATATCACTGACTTTGCTCGCTGGATTGAAATACAGTTTGACTTGCAGTTGCTTAATGCCGATGTCTATCCTATTGATTTTCTGCCTTCTCAGATCAGCGTTACAGATATTCTCGGGGTGATGGTAGGGGTGTTTATTCTTGCCTTTGCTGCCACCATCTATCCTGCTCGCCGCGCGGCCGCCGTGCAGCCCGCAGCAGCCCTTCGCCACGATTGATAATCGGCATTGAACGGGGCATGCCGCCGCCCTGATTAATTCAGCCGAATATTCGCCAAATCGCCAGCTCGCTCCTACAGTATGGAGTTTGTACGGGGGCAATTTGGCGTGAGGGAGGTTTTGGTCGCAAGTATATTGGGGCTCGCTCTGCCTGCACTGCTACCGATATTGCCTGGCCTGGCCTTCACTCTGGCTCTATTGGCTACAGTCACCTTCGTACTGTTTTTTTGGGCAAAGTCCCGTTTGTGGGTAATCTTTCTTGGTCTGGCTCTTGGGGTCAGTTGGCATTTAATCTGGGCGCACAGTCAGCTAGACAAAGGACTGCCAGTTGCTCTCGAGGGAGAGCCACTTGTCGTTGAAGGGGTGGTTATCGGCTTACCCTTACGGCGTGATCGCGGCCAGAGTTTTACGTTTGATATTACCCAGAGCGAACAGCTGGCAGCAGGCAGTAAGCTTCGGCTGAACCATTATGGCAACTTGAGTTTCGTGCCCGGTGAGCGCTGGCGGGTCAGGGTTAAACTCAAACAGCTACACGGTTATAGCAATCCGGGCGTCCCGGATCGCGAGGCCATTGGACTGCGACAGGGCATTGCGGCCACCGGTTATATTTCCGACTGGGGTGGTAATAGGCTCCTGGGAAAACGCCGTCTTAGCCTGTCAGCCCTGCGTCATAGTATCGCTACCAGACTCACTGACTCGTTAGATGGTAGTCCTGTAAGTGGCTTAATCAGGGCGCTCACGGTTGGGGATTCCTCTGGGATAAGTCAGTCCCAGCGTAGCATCATCAGCAGTCTGGGCCTCAATCACCTGTTTGTCATTTCCGGACTGCATGTGGGGCTAATCACTGTCTTGATATTCAATGCAGTGTTTTTGCTCGCGAGAATTGGAGTCAGAAGTAAGCGCCTTTCCACGCCGATCTGCGCTGCTACCGCTGCCGTCCTGACTGCTGGCATGTACAGTTCTTTGGCTGGTTGGAGCATATCGACACAGCGAGCCTTTTTAATGGCACTGACTTTGCTACTTCCCTATTTGCTCGGGCGTCAATACAGTGCTTCATTGCGCTTCCTGCTTGCCTTGCTCATAGTGCTGATGCTGGATCCTCTGGCAACCACTGATAAGGGATTCTGGCTGTCATTTTCGGCAGTAGGAATTCTTCTGTTCTTCAGCTCCAGTTACAAAAATATCGCCTCACAGCAGGGGTTCTCATTTATACGGCTATGGCGTCCACAACTGCATGTCTTTCTGGGACTGCTGGCACCTTTATTGATTCTCGTGCAATCAGTCTCCCTGGTAGCTCCAGTGGTCAACCTGGTTGCTATCCCGGTGGTAGGCTTCATCATTACCCCATTGGCACTGCTGGGAATGCTGGCGATGATCGTGGAGCCTGCCATGGCACAGACCATTTTGGGGATTGCAGCCTCCATGCTGTCACTGATGCTCAATCTGTTTTCGTTTCTAAATTCAGCGCTGGGTCAATCTTCCCAGTGGACGCCAGCTATTCACCAGACGGGGATGATAAGTTTCCTCTTACTGCTATCCTTAATCTTGCTGCTGCCTGCACAGCTTCGGCTCTATCATCTTATTGTGCCGCTGTCTTTGCCATTACTTATAGGCATTTGAGGCCAGCAGAGTCATGCTGCTCTCAGACTCGACGTTTTCGATGTCGGGCAAGGTTTGGCCGTTCTCTTGCGTACAGCCAATCACAGCATCCTTTACGATTCGGGGCCTGCCTATGGAGAAGACTACAACCTGGGGCAGGCCGTGATTGTGCCCGCCGCAAGGTCCCTGGGCGTAAGCAGGCTAGACCGCGTTATGGTTTCCTATTTCGATAGCGACCATAGTGGCGGTCTACGTTCGATATTGACTGCCTTTCCCGATGCCGAAGTGAGCGGTGGTAGAGGTGGTGGAACCGATATCGAGGCTTGTGTAGCTGGACAACACTGGCGCTGGGACGAAGTTGAGTTCACAGTGTTGCATGGGGTCAGCGAGGAGCCTGATTCACAAACACAGGGGGCATCATTGAATGATGGTTCATGTGTTCTGTTGGTAAATATTGGTGTCCAATCGGTTTTGTTGCCTGGTGATATTAGCCGCGAAATAGAGCGCAAGCTGGCGACTATTTACGGCGGCCATCTCCGCGCTAATGTGCTTATCGCCGCCCACCATGGTAGTGATACTTCTTCAGGTTATCCGCTGTTAAAAACCACATCGCCGCAATATGGCATATTCAGTGCAGGTTATCGCAATGGTTTCGGACATCCTCATCAGCGTGTCTTGAGTCGATTCAGCAGCCTGGACATCTCCACCTTGGCGAGTTTTGAGGCCGGTATGATTTCCTTTGAACTGACAGGTTCCGGTATAGTCAGCCCCCCTGAGGCCTATCGCTGCAGCAATCGTCATTACTGGTCCTGGTCAGGCAATCGCGAGCTGTGCCGATACCTGTAGGTATGAGATCCAAGCACTGCAGCTAGGAGCCCTGTGGTAAGCTTTTCGCCTGTTGTAGGGAGATCTGGCGTGATAGAAATTGTACAAGCTGGTGGTTGGCTGATGATGCCGATCATTTTGTGCTCAATCGTCGCAATCGCGATTGTTATCGAACGTTTTTGGACCCTGAGTGCGGCCCGGATTTCACCGAAATACGTGTTGGCACAGGTATGGACCTGGTTAAAAAACAACCAGCTTGATTCCGCAAAGCTGCGCGAACTGCGCCTGTCTTCGCCTCTCGGGCAGATTCTGGCTGCCGGCTTACTTAACTCGAAATATGGCCGTCATGCCATGATAGACAGCATCGAACAGGCTTCTTCCCAGGTAATCCATGATATGGAGCGCTATCTTAATACCCTGGGGACCATTGCCGCGATCACGCCGCTGTTAGGCCTTCTCGGCACAGTAGTGGGTATGATTCGTGTGTTCAGTGAGATCATGCTGCAGGGTACCGGAAACGCCAACGCCTTAGCTGGCGGGATATCAGAAGCCCTTATCACCACCGCTGCCGGGCTTACTGTGGCTATTCCTACTTATATGTTCCACCGCTTCTTTTTGCGGAAAGTGGATTCTCTGGTTTTGAATCTAGAACAGGAATCCATCAAACTGGTGGATGCGCTGCACAGCGATCGCCTTGTTGAGGTTAAACAGTAGGGGTTAATCCATCGCCTCACGTGCTTGCGCCGAGGGCAGACCAACAGTCATGAAATTTAAACGCAGCAGACGGGATGAGCCAACTATCAATCTGACGCCTCTGATTGACGTGGTGTTTTTGCTGCTTATCTTTTTCATGGTGACGACTACCTTTAACCGCGAAACCCGTCTTCTGGTGAACTTACCTGAGGCCAATGCCGAAACGGCAGAGAATCAGCCACAGCAAATCGAGATTATCGTGGCCCGGGATGGTATGTATTCAATTAATGGGCGCAATCTGGTTAATAGCCGCGTTGAAACCCTGATGCGCGGCCTGGATCTTGAGTCCGGCGCTGATCGCAGTCTGCCAATCATACTGGTTGCTGATGCTGAAGCGACTCATCAGTCGGTAGTGACCGCAATGGATGCGATTGGTCAGGCTGGTTTCACGCGCCTGAACATTGCGACCCAGCGCACCGAGGAGGGCACCGCAGCGCCTGCGGTAAATTAATGGCCACCAAGAACGCGCAAGAGTCGGGCAAACCTGGCTGGACACTCTATAAACGCCTGTTGAGCTACGTCATTCAGCATAAGCTGGTTATGGCCGTCGGCCTGACTGGCTTTGTGATCTTTGCGGCATCCGGACCCGCTGCCACGCAATGGTTGGGCTGGACGCTGGATTCCATCAACTCCGAGAGCTACGAAGAGGCTCGCATCCTGAGCCCTTTGCTCTGCATTGTCATTGCATTTTGTCGCGGACTGGGCTCGTTTATGGGTGGGTACTCCATGGCCAACCTGGCCCAGCGTGTCATGCACCGGCTCCGCTTTGAGCTCAATGCTAAATTGATGAAGTTGCCTGCAACTTTCTTCGATCAACATACCAGTGGGCGGCTGGTATCAAAAGTAACCTATGACGTACAGCAGATTGCCGGTGCTGCCAGCGAGGCCATTACTGTTGTTTTTCGCGAGGGGTTGACGGTTGTTTTCTATCTCACCCAACTCTTTTTGATTGACTGGCAACTCACCCTGACTTTTCTGGTAATCGCGCCTTTGGTCGGCTCTATTGTTTCACTCGCTTCAAAGCGTTTCCGCCGCTATAGCTCGCAGATGCAGGATTCCATGGGAGAAGTAACCCAGATCACCAATGAAACTATCAAAGGGCAACGAGTGATTCGGACCTTCAATGCCGAGGACTATGTCAACGACAGACTTTTTGCAGCCAGCGAGCGCAATCGTCGTCAGAACATGAAGATGGAATTGACCCGGAATGTCAGCACGCCACTAGTACAGATGATTGTAGCCATGGCGCTGGCCTTCCTGGTCTGGTTGGCTATGTCGCCAGATTTTTTCGCTGGCTCAACGCCAGGGGAGTTTGTCATTTTTTTAAGCGCGGCTGGTCTGTTGGCCAAACCAATTCGTCAGCTCACTCAGGTTAATTCAGTCATTCAGCGGGGCATCGCGGCATCAGCCAGTATTTTCACGCTACTGGATGAAGCGCCTGAAACAGATCAGGGCACCCATGCCAAAAGGCGAGTAGACGGCAAACTGGAATTTCGCCATGTGGGTTTCTCCTACAGGGAGGACACTCGGGTTTTGAAAAATGTTTGCCTCGTTGCAAAACCAGGGCAGACAATCGCACTCGTTGGCAAATCAGGAAGCGGCAAATCTACTTTAGTGAATTTAATTCCCCGCTTATATCAATACGGCGAGGGCCAGATCCTGCTTGATGATGTGGAGTTGAACAATTATAAGCTCGACAATCTGCGGCAGCAGATCTCCCTGGTGACGCAGCAGGTTGTGTTGTTCAACGGCACTGTGGCTGAAAATATTGCCTACGGCGACAGTAGTATCCCCCGTGAGGCGATTGAGGAAGCCGCTGAGGCTGCCCATGCAATGGAGTTTATCGATCGGCTGGCAGCAGGGCTCGACACGCAGGTCGGCGATGATGCCAGCCTGCTGTCCGGAGGACAGCGTCAGCGTATTGCTATCGCCCGGGCGCTGCTCAAGAACGCACCAATTCTTATTCTCGATGAAGCAACTTCCGCCCTGGACTCTGAATCAGAACAGCATATACAAGCCGCTCTGGAGCAACTGATTCAGGGCCGCACAACCTTTATCATTGCGCATCGGCTCTCAACCATTGAAAATGCTGATCTAATCGTGGTGATGGAGCAGGGCAGGATCATCGAGACTGGTACTCACACGGAACTCATGGCCCTGGACGGACATTACTGTCGCCTCCACCGACTGCAGTTCTCAGAATACTAAACCTGATTCGTTCTATGGATTTTCTTATTAAGGCCTGGTACAGCAAGTCACCCTGGTTGTTGCTACTATGGCCATTGAGTCTTCTGGTGCAATTGCTAGCTGGCTTGCGTAAGGCTTCACTGCAAAAGGGCCAGGACACACAGCTTGTATGCCCTGTGATAGTGATTGGCAATATCACCGCAGGCGGCACCGGCAAAACGCCATTACTAATTGCTCTGGCTTCCCATTTACAGGCACAGGGCTTCAAGCCGGGTATTATTAGCCGCGGATACAAGAGCGCACCTAGTGTTTACCCCCTGATGGTTACGGAAGAGACCCCGGTTAACATTGCGGGCGACGAGCCAGGACTCATCGCCCGCAAGACAAAATGCCCAGTGGTAATCGACCCCAAGCGCCTTAATGCCCTTAATCACCTGATTGAGAACGCTCAGGTTGATGTCGTGCTAAGTGATGACGGGCTGCAACATTATCCCTTGCCGCGCAGTTTCGAGATTTGTGTGGTGGATGGTGCACGCCTGTTTGGCAATGGCCTGTGCTTACCAGCGGGTCCTTTGCGAGAGTCTATTTCTCGGATTCGAGAGGTAGACGCAGTTGTGCTGAATGGTCAGCCATCTGAATCACAAGCAGCACTCGAGGGGGCTTACATCATGTCATTGCAGCCCAAATTTCTGAAGCACATGCAGAGCGGTGATAAAAAACCGTTTGCTGGGGCCCCATTCAAAATGGGGACAAAGATTCAGGCAGTCGCAGGCATTGGCAATCCTGGGCGATTCTTTGCTCTGCTGGACGCCTTGCCATATCCCGTCACGGCGTTCCCATTCCCCGACCATTACCAATATCGGCGCGCGGATTTTAGCTCACCTCCTTTTGACGCTAATCAGCCCATCGTCATGACAGAAAAAGATGGGATAAAATGCGAGTCTTTCACAGACGTCCGGCTCTGGACCCTGGACATTGCGGTCAAGGTTCCTGAAGAATTACTGGAGACGGTAAGCAGCCATGTCCGGGATTTTGGTCGCAACTGACTCAGCATCCCCATTATTGGTGAATTCGCCATGCCATTCGATAAACTGAGCAACTGTCCATGTTAGATAAGAAACTTCTGGAAATTCTTGCCTGTCCCATTTGTAAAGGCGATCTGCGGTATGAGTCAGACAAGCAGGAACTGATTTGCCTGCCAGATAAGCTGGCCTTTCCCGTGCGGGACGGTGTGCCCGTGATGCTTGCAGAGGAAGCCCGCCATATTTGTATTGATGAAGAGGAAAGCTATCGTTGAGCTTCAAGATCGTTATCCCTGCACGCTACGCCGCGCAGCGACTTCCCGGTAAACCGCTGCTGGATATTCAGGGCAAACCCATGCTGCAGCACACCTGGGAGCGCGCCTGCGAAAGTGCTGCAGATGAAGTGGTGATTGCAACGGATGACCCGCGCATTCTGGATGCTGCGATGAACTTTGGCGCCGCGGCGCAAATGACCTCTGATGCTCATCGCTCTGGTACTGATCGAATTCAGGAAGTGGCCTCAGCCAGACAATGGAGTGCCGACACCATTGTGGTCAATGTGCAGGGAGACGAGCCGATAATCCCCCCCCATGCCATCAACCAGGTCGCTGACAATCTGTCTCGGCACCACCAAGCGGGCATCGCCACGCTTTGCGAAACTATCAAAGCGCAGTCTGAAATTAACAATCCTAATGCGGTCAAGGTGGTGTTCGACAAGCAGGGTTATGCCCTGTATTTCAGCCGCGCAGCGATTCCGCATACCAGTCCTGACGTGGATGAATACTCGAGCGAGCTTTTTCACCGCCATGTAGGGATTTACGCGTATCGGGTTCAGGTCCTCAATGACTTCGTAAACTGGCCTCCGGCGGCAATGGAAATAGCCGAAAGGCTTGAGCAACTGCGAGCTCTTGCTGAAGGCGTAAAGATTCATGTTGCAGTGAGTGCTGATTCCATGCCGGCTGGAATCGACACCGCAGACGATCTTGAATCGGTACGCCAACACCTGGCGGTCGATTCATGAGTGCAGCTGGGACTGCTAAAAACAACCCTCAAAATCAGTCCCCAGACAAGCCTGCGGTCCGCTTACTCATGGTCTGTCTCGGCAACATTTGTCGCTCGCCGACGGCACATGGCGTTATGGAAAAGCTCATCACGGACAGAGGCTTGCAAGAGCTTATTGAGGTGGATTCTGCTGGCACTGGCAGTTACCACATTGGCGAGTCTCCAGACCCCCGTGCCGCAGCAGCAGCTCAAAATCGCGGCTACGACCTTAGCGCTCAGCGAGCACGACAAGTCACTGAAAAGGATTTCATAGCGTTCGATCATATTATTGCCATGGACAATAGTAACCTGACCAGCCTCCGTGGCGGCTGTCCGGCAGAGCACCAGCAGAAGCTCAAGTTACTGTTGGAATTCTCCAACACAGGCCACGATGAAGTGCCGGATCCTTACTGGAGCGGTCAAGATGGCTTTGAGTTGGTGCTGGATCTGGTTGAGGATGCTTGCGGTGCCTTGTTGGACTCTGTCGCCGTCGATAACCGGGGGCGCTAAACAGCATAGCCATGGTCATCGAAGAGAACGTCAGCCTGAAGCAACACAACAGTTTTGGCATTATTGCCAATGCGGCTTACCTGTCAGCAGCAACTTCCCAGCGTGAGTTGATTAACGCCCTGGACTTTGCCGACTCCAAGCGAATCCCGGTATGCATATTGGGTGAGGGGACCAATGTGCTATTTACGCGCGATTACCCCGGACTGGTTGTGCGAATGGCCATGACAGGCATCGAGCTGGATCATGATAATGCAGCGGTCAAGGTCGCTGCCGGCGAGAACTGGCACTGCCTGGTTGAAACTTGTATGAGTAATCGGCTCCATGGGCTTGAAAACCTGGCTTTGATTCCGGGCACAGCCGGTGCGGCTCCAGTTCAGAACATCGGCGCCTATGGTGTTGAACTGGCAGCTTATGTAGATCGGGTTGATGTCCTCGATACGGTCACTGGCAGCCAACAGGTTATAGCCGCAGCAGATTGCGAATTCGCTTACCGGGATAGTGTCTTTAAACAAGCCAATAGCTCGAGTCTGCTGATCACTGCAGTTCATCTCCAGCTCAGTCGAGACTGGCAGCCAAACACCAGCTACGGAGCGCTTAACAATGCGCTGGAGGGGAGTCAGCCTACCCCTCAGGAGTTGTTCGATACGGTGTGCCGCATCCGCCGCAGCAAGCTGCCAGATCCTAAGCAAGTTGGAAACGCTGGCAGCTTTTTCAAGAATCCTATGGTGTCAGAGGGGAAGCTGGAGCAGTTGCGTGCAAGCTATCCCGATATCGTCAGCTTTGATGCCGGCGAGCCGGGATTCAAGAAACTGCCGGCGGCATGGTTGCTTGACCAGCTTGGCTGGAGAGGTCGCTGCCGCCGCACTGCAGCGGTTTCAGGGGAGCACGCTCTGGTGTTAATTAATCCGGGTCAGGCCACCGGTGAGGATGTTTACTTGCTGGCACAAGAGATGAGCAGCAATGTGCTGGACGAATTTGGAATTGCGCTGCAACCTGAGGTCAGAATTATCTAGACTCGGGTTAAGTGCTCAATTCCACCATTGCATAAAGTATTCGCCTTGACTGCTCATAATACAGGCCATTCATCTCTTCAGATTGAAAATTCCTTCCGCGCGTGCTCACCAAAAAGTGTGAACCAGTTCTCGTTTTGGTGATTAACAATTGCTCGGTAGTAGCTAGCATGCTACTTCTCAAGTTGACGGGATCGAATAGACAAGAAAGCGAGGCCAGATCCACCAGAGAACACTATAAACACAATTTGGCTGAAATTTCTTAGGCCTGCGATCCTGCTGAAATCCGGTCATTGTAAGTCTAGAGGGCAAATTAGATTTCAGCAGGGGTTCTGGGTTGCGGTCAATCGTGCAATGTCAATAACAACAGACTAACGAGGCCGACATCGTGTTCTCACCAACGCTACCTGCACTCAACATTATTTCAATTCTCCTCGTAGATGATCATTCTCTAGTGCGCGCGGGTATCGCTAGGATGCTGGCTGATGAAGCCGACATGCAGGTAATAGCAGAACTGAGCACTGGCGAACAAGCCATTGATTTCGTTCGTAGTGCGGAGTGCATTCCTGATTTGGTGTTAATGAATGCCCGAATGCCGGGCATGGGAGGAGTCGAAGCGACCCGCGCGCTGCTGGAGGCTTACCCGAAGATTAAAGTAGTTGCCATGTCCTCAGTGGTTTCAGGCATCATACCTTCTCAGATGCTGCGAGCTGGTGCTCAAGCATTTATTAGTAAAAACATAGAGATAGTTGACATGCTTAAGGCCATTCGTATGGTTTGCGCCGGGCAGCATTACGTCTCTCAGGACGCAGCAACACACTTGGCCC
>Ga0181560_10001322_pt1 | contig 23133 bp, 14 predicted proteins | sample 011ome_20_FD_133751 | JGI IMG/M metagenome (GOLD analysis project Ga0181560, IMG submission 133751) | Coastal salt marsh microbial communities from the Groves Creek Marsh, Skidaway Island, Georgia - 011509CT metaG (megahit assembly) | ecosystem: Environmental > Aquatic > Marine > Intertidal...
ACGCGTTCGCGACCGTGCCGATGCTCGCGACTATCGCTTTCGCCGTCATCTCCGCCTCACGCGAGCGGCGTGAGTTCGTGCCCGAATAACGTCGCGTACACGCGTTTGCTCACCACCGGCCCGACGGTTCGATTCCCCGACACGGGCGTGTGGGCGAGAAGCGCCGCCGCCGCCTCGGCGGACCCGGCGTCCGCGTACGCGGCGTTCAAGGCGCCCGGCGTGGGGAATCGGTCGGTGATCGCCTGCGCGTACTCCGGGCCCAGCCCCGTGGTCGACATCAGCATCGACCCCCACACGTTCTTGAGCGTGCTCAGGGACCGCTTCGCGACGACCAAGTTCGCGTTGTACTCCGCCAAAGTCAGAGGCGTCAGGCGGCGCGTCTCCTCCTCGTCTCCGCTTCGTATCGCGCGCGCCGCGGCGCCGTCCTCCGCGCGCGCGAGCGCGAACCGGTCGCGCATCGCGAGCGTCATGCGCGCCAGGACGTCGAACGTCTCCTTGACGTCCTCGGTGCGAATCACCGTGAACCCGTCCCAGACCTCCGTCTGCGTCGCCGCGCTCGCCACGGCTTTCGCGCTCTGATCGGAGACGTCCGGCCGGTCGGCGAACCGCCCGAAATCGCCCTCGACGAGGTACCCCAGGTTCCGCAACCCGCTTCGCTTCAGGAAGAACTTCTGTTGCCGGTACCGGTCGTCCTGAATGGACAGCTTCAGATCCTCCAGCGACTTGCGCTCCACCGCCAAGTCCAAGACGTAGTCGTCCGCCGCGCCGGCGTTCCCGCGCCGCCGCCGCGCGACCCACGTCGCGTCGCCGCACTCCAGGTGCCCCACCTCCGCCGCGACACCGTGCGCCGCGGCGATCCGACGCACCTCCTCGAGACGGTGCTCCGAGCGGCTCTGGCCGGCGGCGCGCCGCCCGCCCCCGAACTGCTCGCGGTTGTCCACCACCAGCACGACCTCGTACTCGTCCGCGAACGTCTTCCCGGCGGAAATCGGAGGGAGCCGCGGCGCGCGCCCGGCGACGGCGCCCATCGCGGGGTGCTCGCGCGCCCGGACGCCCCCGCGCGTCGCCGCCGCGGCGCTCGGGCGGACAGCCCTCGGTGACGCGTCGGCGTCGCGCGTGCCACGAGGACGCGCGGCGTCGTCGTCGGGCGACGACCGGCGGCGTTCAGACACCGAAAGAAAAGGGGGCAGATCGCGTTCGTCCGCCTCCTCTTCGTCGTCGTCGAGGACGACGACGTCGTCGTCGCTCGGCGCCGGCGCCGGCGCCGACGCGCGTGGCGCGTGAAGGTCAGTGGACCGCCGAGTCTCCGCCGCCGCCGCCGCGCGCGCGCGCGGAGGCGAACGCGCATCCTCGCGCGCGCCGGAGGGGGGCGCACTCGGCGCCTCCCCACGAGCGGACGCCTTGATACTGGCGATTTCCGCTCGCGTCGCCGCGCGCGCGCGCTCGCGCCGGAGCGCGGCGGCGTCCGGCGCGGCGCTCTCCCCCGCCTCCGCGGTATGCGCGTCGAAAGCGCTTTCGCGCGCGTCGGGGGCGCGTTCGTCCGGCTCCGCGGCGCCGAACACGATTCGCCGCCGCTCGGCTTCCGCGCGCGCGACGGTTTCGGCGGACATCAGCCCGCACGCGCAGTCGCCCCTCGTCTCCGCCGCGGCGTGCATCCACGCGCCGAGCATCTTGCCCTCGTCCGTGAGGCGGATCTGCACGGGGTTGCTCCAGGTCATGACCATGGGTGCAGGCCAGCCCTTCGGGGCCTTCGCCAGCTGCTTGCTGAAGCATGACCACCCCGAGTACGCGAAGCGCGCGCCGTCGCCGCGGTACCCGCCGTCGCCGCGCGCCGAGTGAACGAGGTCGTTCCCCTTCGGGTAGATGCCCTGCGCGGACAGGCCGCTCGCCTCGGCGGCGTCCATCAGCCGCTTCTTCCCGACGGTAGTCTCGCCTTGCAGATGGAGCTTGTGCAGGGTCGCCAGCAGCGCGAACGGCGCCGTGCGGTACCCCGGCTCCCAACGCGCGGGTTTGGCGGGTTTGGCGGGTCGCGCCTTCGCCGGCGCGCGCGCGCGCTTGGGCGGGGGCGCCGCGTCGGCGTCCTTCGAAGGCTCCTTCGGGCTTCGGCGGTTCTTTCGCGTCGGCTCGGAGGGTCCCCTCCCGGGAGGGGACTCGTCCAGGACGATGGCGACGATGTCGTCGTCCACGCCTCTCGGGTCGTATCGACGGCGCGCCGCGCTTCCCGAGTCGTCCGCGGGCGTCCGCGGCGTCGACGCTTCGCTCCGCGCCCGCGCGCTCTTCTCTCGCGCGTCACCCGCCGCGCGCTTTTTCGCTTCGCGCTCCGCCTTCTTCCGCGCCTTCTCCGCGTCCTTCGCCGCGCGCGTCGCCTCCGCCGCGCGCTCGTCCGCGAGGAGCTCCGCGTCGGACGGCGGGTCGGGGGGGTGCGCGGTGAGGTACATCCGGAACAGGTCCAGGGTTTTCGGCCCGACGCCGTGGATGGCGTTGGCGTGTTCCAGGCTGCGCACGCGCGACGGGAGTTTGCGCAGCGAGCCGACGATCTTGAACAGCGTCTTCGACCACTGCGCCTCCACGCCATTGCGCTCGACGGAGGACTTCATCACGTAGTCGAAGAACAACGCGTACTCGAGATTCTGCGGGTGCTTGCACCCGAGGGTGTTCGGCCCGTGACGCTCCGAGCGAGCCTTCTCGATGCATCGCTGCGTCTCGCGCGAGCTCTGCTGAGCACCCGCCATCGCGCCTTGCGTGTCGAAGGCGTATCGCGCGTCGCGCTCACGCTCGGTCGAACACCGAGGCGCGAAACGGGTCGCCTGGACCGCACGTCCGCGCGCGTCGACCCGCGCACGGCACGCGATGCCCGCGCCCGCGCGACTGGCGCTTCGAATCGAGGGGTGCCAACAATAGGATTCGGACCTTCCGAGGATGCCACTGACGAAAAAAATGTCTTTCATCACAGTGATCACACAAGCGCTCGAACGCGCGGTGGCGCGGAGTTGTCACTCGTCTAGTTATCCGCCGCGAAGTCCCCACCGCCGCCGCCGTCCGCCGCGAACGTCCCCCCGCCGCTGTCGGCGTCGAATCCTCCGCCTCCCCCGCCTCCTCCACCGCCGAACATGCTGCCGAGCATCAGCCCTCCGAGCAGCCCCGCGCCGCCTGCGAAGGGTCGAGCGAAGGTCAGTCTTCAAAACGGCGGGACTTCGTGTCGGTCGGTCTTCACGTCGTCGGATAATGCGTCGTCTGCGCGAGCGGCGGCGCCGAGGGCGCTCGGGGGTCGGGTACAGGCGCGGGCGGCGGCGGAACCGGCGGCGGGGACGCACCGGCACCGGCGAGATTCGAAGCTCCGTATCCTCCGCCGGCCTGGTTTTGATAATACGGCTGCCCCGTGGTCGGGTAGCCGTAGGCGGTGCCGGGCGGCGGCGCGCCTTGTCCGTAGTACTGCTGCCCGACCGGCATGGGCTGCTGCGTCCGCGGCTTTCGGAAGCACGCCATGCAGCACGCGGCGAGCAGAGCCACCGGGATGAGCAACGAGAACAGGGCGTACCACGGCGACGGTCGGTCGTCGCCGTCTCTCGAGGTGCCCGCCGCGCGACAACGGAAGGTTGACGCGTCGGGCCGGTAGCACTGCCCCTCGCCGAAGGAAGAGGCGGCCGTGGGGCAGCAGAACGACCGGCCGTCGATCACCCCGCAACACTTTCCCGGCGTGCCTCGAAACGCGGAGGAGCAGCTGCCGCCTCCGCAGCACGCCTCGCACCCGGTGGCTTCCGTCGAGTTCGAGGCGGTCACCGCGGACGCCCCGACGCGCGGGTCGGGGAGCTTCGGGGAGAGCCTCGCGGCATCGACGGCGCACAGGACCGTCGACAGGGCGAACATGGCGGCGGTCGCGCGACGCATGTGGGTCGCTGAGCACGTGAGGTGGCGCGGGAGACTGTGAAAGGGGAGGAGTCTTCTACGCGCGAGCCCTGCGAGTCCTTTATCACGCCTTCCGAGACGGCCGAAAGAAGTTGGAAGTTTTCGGGGGACGGTGTCTGGGTGTTGACATATTTACTTTGAAAGTGCGTACAGTATGTGTTTACGTGCGCGTGGCCGTGCTCGCGGTCGTGGCCGTCGCCGTGGGCGTAGGCGCGGCGACCGGGGGGTACACTGCAGGCGTGGGCGTAGCCGTCGCCGCGGGCGTCGCCGAGGGCGTAGGCGCGGCGACCGGGGGATACACCTCAGTCGCGGGCAAAGCCGTCGCCGTGGGCGTCGCCGAGGGCGTGGGCGCGGCCACGGGGGGGTACACCGTCGGCTCGGGCTCGGGCGTGGGCGCGGCCACGGGGGGGTACACCTCCTCGTCGTCTTCTTCGGCTCTCTCTGTGTTTTCTCGCCTGTGCTCCCGTCGGTTCCTCCTCTTCTCGCGACGGTTCTCCCGCCTCTCCTCCGGCGAGGGCGGTTCGCACATGGTGCCCTCGTCGGTGACGCCGAACGCAGAGCACACGCATCTGGGACACGGGGGGAACCAGGTCGGGGGTCCGGGTTCCTCGATCGTGCACAGACGGCAGCCGCTCTGGTCGGAGTCGACCATGCATCCCGCGCCGCCGTCCAGGCAGTTGTCCACGTACGCGTACTCCCCGATGGTGTGGTCACCCATCGTGCAGATTTTGGCGTCGCACGTGCCTTGCATCGCGCCGGAGTCGGTGGTGATCACGGGGTCTTGGCCCGGTCTCGACCTGGCGTACGACCATTTGATGCCGAGGCTGTCGGTGCTCAGCAACCCGGACGACGCCGCGGACACCGCGGCGACCGCGGCGACGCCGAGCATCACGCCCGCGACAGAAACGGGGAAAATGGAACCGCGCGAAGACGTTTTGCCGTCGAGCAGTGGCGCGCGCTCGTCCGCTGGGCGCGCGCCCATCGGAGCCGCGATGGTCCGGGAGTTCATCACGAAGTCCACGCGGCGAATACAGCGCGAGCGCTCGGGGAAGTGAGGTCGCTGGACGACGCGCGTCGCCTTCAGCGATGTCGGTCGAAGGAGTACAAACTTCGAGTACGGAGTACGGTAAAGTTGTCAAAAGGACGCGGACGCGCGATTTCGCGTTCGATCAAAATCGCGATCGAGCAATGTCCGGTCAAAAAGTGTCTAACTACATAACCCGCGTCAGCTGGTTTCGAGTCGAAACCGGCTCGACCGGCTCGACGACCGGCTCGGCTGCCGCGGCCGCTTCCGACTGGACGCTCGGGTTTTCATCAGCCGCGACGGGACGGTCGTACATGGGCTGTTCGTCCACCTCTGGGACGACAGTCTCCGGGACGGCAGCCTCCCAGTCGTCCGGCGCGACGACGGCATCCGGGACGGCGCCCCGTTGGACGTTTGTGCCGGCCCGCATGCGCGCCTCCACCTCCTTTCGCTTCGCCGATATCTCGTCATCCACATCCCCCCCCTGGCGTGCCTCCGCCTCGGCGCGCTCGCGTGCGGCGTCGATCATCGCGACGTTCGCCTCGCCCTGAACCTGCGCGCCGGGATCGACGCTCGCCGCTTCGCCTCCGGCAACCGCCTCGGCGGGTTCCGCCGGTCCCGCGGGATCGACCTCCGCCGCCTCGTCTTCGCGCCCGTCGGTGGGCTCCGCGGGCGCCTCCTTCGCCGGTTCCGCCGGCTCCACGGGTTCGGCTCGGATGTCTCCGCTCGCGTCTTCCGCGACTTCAGACGCCGCCTCCTTCGCCTCGGGCTCGGGCTCGGCGGCTTCAGATGCGAGCGCGACGCCCGCGTCGTCGGCGTCCTCAACCGCGGCGATACCCTCCGCTTCCGCCGGGACGTCGTCCGATGCCGCCGCCGCGTCCGCCTCGGCTTCGCCGGCCGCCGCGGCGGCCGCCGCGGCCATCTCCGCGCCGTGGAACTGCGCGCTCCAGAATTTCTGGTGCGCGCCGGCGCTGGGGAGCTTCCAGCCCCAGAAGTACGACTCGACGCCGCCCTGGTCGAACGCGTACCGCTGCGCCTCGCGGAGCGCTTCGAGGACGCGCGCGTCCTGGCATCCAGCCGCGGAGTCGTGGTTCGTCGCGAGCGACCACTCGGAAACCGCGGTGTGCGCGATGCCATTCCTCGCCGCGGCGTCGTTCATCTCGTTCACCTTCGCCTGTACGAAGCGCGCGATGCCGTTTTTGGTCTCCTCGGGGTCCGTCTCGCACGACCACGTGTCGGGCGCGGAGTGCTCCCACGCGAGATACATGTGCGTGTCGAGGACCGCCCACGACTGCAACTCGTCCGCCGCGAACGTGCGCGCCATCCACTCCGCCATGTTGTACACGTTCAAGCCGCACGTCTCGATGAGGTTGACGAAAAGACGCGGCGGAGACGTGCCGACGCGTTGGGCGGGGTCCACCACGAGCGCGCGGAAGTCCGCCGCCGCGCCCGCGAGCCAGTCCAGCATCACGTCTCGCTTGTCCGGCAGCAAGTGCGCGGGCTCGTTGAGCAGCGTGAAGCCGCCGACGGCGGCGCGCGACGTCTCGGGGAGCGCCAGGTACCACCGTAACATCTCGCGCACGACGCCTCTCCCGATGGTCATCAGCGTCGGATCGTCCCAGAACGTGGGCGGGGAAGGGAACACGCCGTTGTACGAGCCCTCGCTCGACCCGCCGGGCATGGTGTGCATGTCGATCAACACCGTCAGTCCCGCGTCCGCCAGCGTCGCGACGTACCGGTCGAGCGCCGCGCGAGACACCGTGACTTGCTTCTTGTCGGGATGCGCGGGGTCCGCCACGAGCTTCTCGGGCTCGTCCGCCTCGGACGCGAACGCCGCCCACGTGAGCGGCAGGCGCACGTGATCGAAGCCCTGCTCGCGGAGCCCGGCGACGTCCTCGGCGGTGAAGTAGCTCTCGCGGTGCGCGACGACCGCCGCGACTGCGGCGTCCTCGCCGACGGACGCGGCGAGCTTGGCGACGAGGTCGCCCTCGGACGCCCACTCGAACCCGAGAGACTCGGGCGTTGGAAACACGGGAGGGAACACCACCCCCTGCGTCATGCCTTCCGTGGCGTCGACCAGCGAGTGCGCGTCCTGCGAGTAGAACCACTCCTCGAGCTGGAGCCAGCCGTTGAGCGAGACGCCGGCGACGCCGCCCGTCTCAGACGCCTGCGCCTGCCCGAGCGACGCCAGAGGCTGGTCGTCGGGCGCGAGCGTCTTCGCCTCGGCGTCTTCCGTGTCGCGGTCCCACTGCCTGTGTCGCCGTCGAGCCTCGCGGGAGCCCTGGCGCCGTGCGCGAGCCGCGTCGCGGCGCGCCGCCGCGGCGCGCTCCTCGGGCGACAGCGCGCCGACGTCCGCGGCCGAGGAGGTTCGCGTCGCGCGGTGCGCGAGATTGCCGTCGGGGAGGTGCACGACGTTGCCGACGGCCATGCCGTCGTGAGGCGTGCCGAGCTCGACGCGCGCGACGGCCGCCCCGCCGAACTGACTGACGAGCCCAAGCAGAATGATCACCGTGGCCACGACGCCGAAGGCGAGGATGCGCCCCGCGCGCCGCATGAGGTTGGAGTCCACGTCCGGCTCGCTTCTCGCGGGAGAAGAAATTGCCGCAGCCTCCTCCTCGTCGAGGCTGCTCGAGCGGCTTCCTTCGCGCGCCATCAAAGGCGCGGTCTCGTCTGACTGACCAGGCGTCATGACTGCGCTCGACTCGGACGATCGCACGCGAGACGATCGGTCCACGCGGGATGGAGTGTCCGCGCGGGTTCGCGCCGGACGACGACGAGCCTCTCGGAAACCACAACATTCTTCCTCTTCCTGTTGGGTGTTATTATCACGGTTTCTTTTTTCGGGAATTTTGCGACTGGTCCCTCGTCACTCGGATTATTTCACGATCGTATGGCATGTAGTCTTCAAATAATACTGCGATGGCGCGAAAAAATCAAACGCCAGCGCGACGAATCTTAGAGCAGATCCCGCCCCCGTGCGCGAAGACACAAGGGCAAGGAGCGACACGGACGCCGACGCACGCACACGCCTCGTCCTGGTATGTCCAGTCCCCTCGCGCTCTGCTCTGCTCCTAAGGTCCGCGTCATGTTTTCCTCCGCTCGGCGCTGCGGCTCCTCCGCGGCGCTTCGTCGCTGGATGGCCCAGCCTCGGCGGGAAATTGGGCTCGCGAGCGTGCACGCGTCTGCGGCGGCGAACAGCGCCGCGCCTCCCCCCCAACCCAACAACGCGGCGCACCAGCACCAGCAGACACGCCCCGCGGCTGCGCAGGCGCAGCAAGCCCCCCGCGCGGCGCAGGCTGCGCAGCCGCAGCGGCAACAGGCTCCTTCTCCCTCTCAGCAAAACAACGCGCGGTGGCAGCAGCAGCGCCAACAACCGCAACCGCAGCGTCCGCGCGGAGGGTTCAACCAGGGCGCGTACGGTGGCGCGGCGCCCGCGCAGCGGCCGGCGACGTCGCTTCCCGAGGAGGTCGACGCGCTGTACCACCAGATGCAGCACCTGGGGTCGCGGTGGGCGGACCTGCACGCCGAGGCGGAGCTCCTCGAGGAGAGCAAGAAGTGCGTCCTCGCGAGCATCACCCTCCACTTCATGAATGAGGGAGACAACAAGAGCGCGGGCGAGGCCAAGGCGTTCGCCGCGCCGGAGTACGTCGAGCACGTGCGCAAGATGGTGGAGGCCAGGCGCAAGGCCAATCAGGCGAAGGTGGAGTTCGAGGGGATCAAGACGCACATGAACTTGACGCGCACGTACGAGGCGACGAGGAGGGCGGAGATGCAGATGCTATGAGCGCTTTCTCGCCACGGTCTGGTTCTGTTGGGAGTCTTCGCGTTTGAATCAAAAATCCCCGCCGTCGCGCGTCGCGTCGGGAGTGTTCACCGTCGCGTGCCATCACACGCGCGCTCGCACACACACGCTCGAATCCGAGGATTCGCGCCGAACCTCTCGCCGTCTTCTTTTTCATCACCTCGCCGCGACGCCCGACTTGGCCGCCCGCGCCACCTTGCACATCTTGGCGCAGAGCCCCGCCATCTGCAGAAGCGAGTTGACGCCGTCCCCGACGCGCATGTGCGCGAACCCGATCTCGCGGATCATCTCCAGCTTGACGAACTCGGGCATGGCCTCGGAGTTGTAGTTTTTCACGACGCGGTACACCGTGCCGATGATGTCCATCGCGGAGAACCCGGCGACGTACAGGTGCTTGATGCGGTCGTACGCGTCGTCCACGTTGTTCGCCAAGCAGTGCGCGACGCAGTCGGCGATGATCTGCGGGTGCGGCTGGTCGCACACCTTGAACACGTTCTCCTGGTTGACGTACCCGAACCCGCTGTGCGTGGCCTGGATGTTGTTCAGCGCCTGGCGCATGTCGCCGTCCGCGGTGAACACCACCGCCTCGACGCCGTCGGGCACGTACGGCACCGCCTCCGCCTCGACCACTTTCATGACGCGCTCCAGCACCTCTTGGTCGCTGAGGCGCGTGAAGCGCACGATGGCGCACCGCGACTGAATGGGCTCGATGATCTTCTCGCTCGCGTTGCACGCGAGCGCGAAGCGCGTGGTGCTGGAATACAACTCCATCGTGCGGCGCATCGCCTGCTGCGCCGCGCTGGTCATGGAGTCCGCCTCGTCCAGCAACACGATCTTGTGCCGGCCGGGAGGCAACGTGACTTTCTTCTGCGCGAACATCTTGATCTTGTTGCGCACCACGTCGATGCCGCGGTCGTCCGAGGCGTTCAGCTCGAGCACCGCCTCCTTGTACGCGGGGCCGAGCAGCGTGTGCGCGAGGCATAAGATGGAAGTGGTCTTGCCGATGCCGGGAGGGCCGGTGAAGATCAGGTTCGGCATGTTCCCGGTCGTGGCCATCGCGCCCAGTCGCTCCACCGCTTCTTTGTTGCCCACGATCTCCTCGATCTTCGTGGGGCGATACTTCTCTACCCAGGGCAGGGTGCTGTTGCTCGCGACCTTCGCCATCGTGGCAAAAGGGGCGTGTCCGGTGGGTCGCCTGGTCGGAGAGAACACGACACGTACTTCGCTCGCCCGGGCGCGCGACGTGAAGTGCCGAAGGGGAAGGTGTGCCGAAGGTGTGCCAACTCAATCTCGTCGTCAGATTCAAAAAGTCGAAGGAGTTGTGGACGAGTTCCAGAACGTCCGACCGCAGCGCGTGCCACGCGCCAGCGGCGCCTGACGAGCAACTCGTCGCGGACGCTCTCGTAAGGAAAGGGACGCTCGAGTCCCTGGAGGGACACACATCGCCGCACGTTCGCGGGATGCGGGGCACGGTGACGTGCGCGATGCGCGCGAGCGTCCTGGCGCTCGCCGCGGTGCTTGTCCTGGCGCACCCGCGGGTGGCGGAGGGAGGCGCGGTGGTGCTCGCGTCAGATCAGGGTTATTTCGGGCACGAATCTGAGGAGGCGCTCGCGCCTCGCGAGACGTACGAAACGCTGGACCGCGCGACCCTTGAGGGGATCGTCCGGGGTCTGTTAGGCGCGGAAGGCGCGCCATCGGGCGATGCGTCGCCCGCGTGGGTCGACGCCGACGCTCTCGCGCGCGCGCCACCCAGCGTGGTCGTCCTCGGTGCCGGCCGCGCGCTCACCCCCGCGGATCTCGCCGGCGCCCAAGTCTCCGCGGGGATCCGGCGCGCCGGCGCCCAGCTGGTCGCGCCGAACGCCCGCGTGTCATCGAGCGACGCGGCGTCGATCGCGACGCGCGCTCTGGCGACGCACGAGGGCGCGCGGTTCGTCATCGGCGAGTGCGGCGACGCGTTCGCCGCGGCGGGCGTCGAGTCGGCGGCGTCGAGCGACGCGTTTCTCTCGCGGCGGCGAAACAAGAAGGCGGGCTCGGCGGACTTAGTCGTGGCGTGCGACCTGGAAACCTTCGCCGCGCTCGCGGCGTCGCTGCGCGCGGCGTCGGTACCGCACGCGGCTCTGTTCCTCGGAGCCGAAGGTCCGAGGTTCGAATCCGGCGAGGACGTCGCGGCGTGCGTCGCCGAGGCGCGCGGGGCGCTCGAGCTCAGCCGCGGCCGTCGCGCGCTTCTGCAGGACGACACCGAGAAGGTGTGCGACGACCTGTGCCAGCTTCAGACGAACGTCGTGAGCGGACTCGTGTTCCTGTGGGTCATCACGATCCCCGTGCTCTTCGGGTACGCGCTGATGCACAACCTGGACTCGCCCACGCGGTTCGAGAAGAGCAAAGACGACGACGGGCGATGACGTTTTTCCGCGCGGGTTTCGCGGCGCGCCGCTGGTTAGAATGGTAATACGAACTGGAACACACACAAAAAATACACAAAAAATACACAGCGACGCGCGCGCGCGTACTCGTGCGAACGCGACCGTTCTCGTCACTCCGTCGCGACTTTCTCCGTCGCCGCCGCTTTCCTGGGCACGTTCGTCGTGGTCGCCGACGCGCCGTCCGCGCCGTCGCCGACGCCGTCGTCTTCGTTCGCCTCCGCGCCGCTCGCGTCGTCGGCGTCGGCGGCGTCCTCGGCGTCCTCGGCGTCCTCGGCGTCCTCGAGGTACGCTTCGGCCGACCTCGTGAGCACGGAGTGGTCGAAGATCTTGTACGCCTCGTACAGACCACCCGGGGGCATGCCGAGCATCATGCGCGAGAAGTCCTCCGCGCCGCGCCTCAGCTCGTAAGGCAGGGGCAGGCGAAGCTCCACCGCCTCCGACGAGCCGGTTCGCGTCTCGCCGGATGCTTCATCTTCGCCCAAGCACGATTCGGGAGCATCGCGCTTGAGCTTGACGATGGCCATGTCCGCCTCCTTCACCCAGTGCAGGGTGAACTGGTCCGCGGCGGGGACCTCACAGGCGTCCGCGGGGGGCAGGCCTCGGCCGGAGACGCGCAGGACGAGCTCGTCGTCCTCGAGGTGAGGGGCCAGAGCGGCGTCCGACGTCTCCACGGCGTAAGAGGCCCCGAACGCCTCGGGATCGGCGCAATCGGCGCTGACGCGAGCGCCCGTGAGCGCGGCGGCGACGCATGCCACGGCGAAAGCGGACCGCGAGAGCATCGTGGGCATGCGTGCGAAAGTCGCGCGGACGTGACACGCTCTCGAGGTGGTGTGGGGCGAGTCTGAACGCGACACGGTGACGTCAGCCCCGATTTCGGCGAAGTGCATTTTCGAGAAATTTCTCGCCGCTTGCGTCAGAGCCAGTCTCCCGAAACGACGGGTCGGGAGATGGTGCCACATTTGTACGCGCGCGAGCGCACCTCGGGTCTATCGCGTGTCCCCCCCTCCACTCCTTTACCGACGCCATGGGCGCGGCTAATCGACGCGAGGCTGCGCGCACGCGTGGCGTTAGCAGCATATCCACGGTCGTGAGCAGCTTGCCAAGCCTCGGCGCGGGCGTGCGCAACTACGTCCATCACGTGCGTTTCGTTCCCAAACAAGACTCTCGGACTTCTCCGCGCGGCGTGCCCGGGATCCCTCGCGTCACCCGAAGCTCGCCTCGCCGAGACGCGTCGCCGTCTCGCCGATCGCTCGCGCGTTCGCGTCGTCGCGCGGTCCCCCGCGTCCACGGATCGATCCCCCGCGCTGCCGACCTCCCGTCGTTCCGTCGTCCGGTCCGACGGTTCGCGTCCTGGTCCGTGCCTTTTCCGGGTCCCGGGTCCTGGTCCCGCGAACGCGAGACGTCTCGTCGCTTTCTTTTTTACGCGTTTTCGTTCGCGCGCCCGCGCCGGGAAAAACCCGCGCGTCGTCTGACGTCTCCCTCTCCTCTGCTCTGCTCTTCCCGTCCACCGTCGTTTATTTTTTATCTGCGCGTGCGTTCCAGGCGGTGATCCTGTTCTTCTCCGTGATGATCGTCGCATCGCTGACGATGGCGTTCACGTACGTGCCCGCGAAGGTGGCGCGGCCGCCGTTCGCCGTGCGCCGCGGCGACGCGTGCTTCGCGAAAAACGAGACGGTGTGCGACACGTACGCCACGAGCGCGTTTTACTTTTGGAACCTGACTAACGCCGAGGCGGTCGCCGCCGGCGCCGAGCCCCCGAAGCTCGTGGAGGTGGGCCCGTACGTCATGACCGAGGGAAAGGAGAAGAAGAGCGACATAGAGTTCCATCCCGCGGAGCCCGAGCCCCAGTCGCGCGCCGCGAACGGGACGGACGGCGCGATCGGCGCGAAAAAAACGCGCAGACCCGCGTCGGTGTCGTACGTCGCCACGTCCTACGCGCGCTGGGACCCGGATCAGTTCGGTGCGGGGCGCGCTCTGAGTGACGTCATCGTCGGCTTCAACCCGGCGTACGCCACGCTCGTGCGCGCGTACGGCTCGGAACTCAACTTCCTGTACGCGCTCACCCCGCGCGTGGTCGCCGGCGCGGTGGGCGGGATCGCCTCCGTGTTCCAGGCGCTCGCCGCGAACCCGGCGACCGCGGCGGCGATGCCGCACGTGGCCGCCGCCGCCGCCGACGAAACCGGCGTTGCGCTCGCGACGTTGGCGGAGGCGCAGTGGGCGGATTGCTCCGCGCTCGGCGGCGCGAGCGTCGTGGACCTGGCGCTGCCCGCGGAGGTCCTGGCGGCGTTCCCGATCGCGCCCGAGCTTTGCGCGTACGTCAAGCAGGCGACGAACGGCTCGATGGTCGGCTTCGCCGCCGGCGAAGCCGCCGCACTCCGCGCGTTCCTCGTCGAGCACGACCCCTCGGGCGTCGCCGCGCTCGGCTTCCTCGCCGCCGACGCCGCCGACGCGGCGGCGGCGCTGAACCAATTCGCCGCGGCGGCCAATTTAACCGCGGCGGTGACCGCGACGCACGCGTTGCTCGCGAAGGGCTACGTCGACGCCGTCGCGCGCACCTACGGCAAAAACGCGGCGGCCGCCGCGATGGGGCCGCTCCTGGGCCCGGCGTCCTCCGGGATGTTCGTCGCCCGGCCCGCGCAAGAGTGGCTCCTCGGGTACGTCGACCCGCTGACGAGCTCGCGCTACCCGGCAGCGGACCCGCGTCGGCTGGTCCGCGCGGTGACCAAGACGTTCCTGCACGACGACCTTCACGCGGGCGTCGACCGCGTGCCTCGCGCGGTGGCGGACCGCGCGGAGTGGCCCGGGCTCGGCGCGACGCCCTGGACCCTGGCCACCGGCGCGGACGACAGCGCGCGCGCGCTGGACGTGCTGGAGAGCACAGGCGGCGCCGGCGCCACCGGGTCGGACGACGCGACGCGGTACGCGTATACGTTCAGGAACGAAACCACGTACGAGCCCGTTTCGGGGAAATACGCCGCGCGCGCGGTGTACTCGGACGTCAAGAACCGCGGGGCGAAAAACGAGCCCGAGGTGCTCGCGTGGTTCGATTTCGGCAGTTCCCTGGATTTCGGACGCGCGGTGCGACTGGAACACGAAGGCTCATCGCGGTTCGCGCACGAGGAAGTCGAGTTGCACACGTTCCGCGTGGCGCGCGAGACGCTCACGCCGTGCCCGGTTTCCCCGCAAAACTGCGCGTTCCACTCGAACGCGCACGGCGCGTTCAACGTGAGCGCGCATCGGTCCATCCCCACGGTCGTCACGATGCCGCACGGTTTCGACGCGGACCCGCGTCTGTGGGGCTTTCTCGACACTCGCGCGCCCGCCAACTCGAGCGCCAACCCGTTCGCGCCGCGCGCCGAGCAGCACCAGATGGAGTGGGACGTCTTCGAGCTCTCCGGCGACGTGCTCGGGATGCGCCTGCGGTACCAGAACAACTTCCTCGTCTCCCCCACGGACGTGTTCTACCCGGACCTGTGGACCCCCCCCGCGGAGGCGGACGCGTTCGACGGCGACGAGGGCGTGTACCTCCCGATCGCCTGGGCGGACGTCTCGTGGCGCGCGCCGCAATCCGCCATCGACGACATCGCCGCCATCATCAAGGAAGCCAAGTCTCTGACCATCGTGTACATGATCGGCCTGCCCGGTGCGTCGTTCCTCTTCGTGGCGTACCACGCGTTCGCGCTGTACGTCAAGCGCCGCGTCGCGAGGGGGCAGCGCGAAGCGCGCGATGAGCTCAACGCGCAGAGACTCGCCGACGAAGAGGACGCGCGCGGCGCGGACGTCTTCTCCGCCCGCGACCCGCGCTTCCAACGCGGCGGCCCGCCCCCGCTCGGTCCCTCGGTCGTCGAGAAGGCGAAGCCGTTCGAGGACCCGTACGCCGTGGCCGAGCGCGACCACCGCGACGACGCATCGGTGGTCGTCGTGGACGTCAACGGCAGACGCTAAACAAAAATCGTCCCGCGCGTGCAGAAGAGGGAGCTTCCCGCGTCCCCGCCGCGCCGCGCCTTGCCTCGCTTCGAAAGCGTGTGATAAAACAAAAAGCCGAGCCGTGTTTCTTCGTGCCGAAATCGACACCTGTTTTCTTCATTTTGAACAGCATGGCCGATTCGTATGAGCAAGCAGTCTAGACAAACGCGACCGAAGAAGAGGACGTTTTTCTCTGGGAGACGACTAACAAGAATTTTGCCGCGCGGACCTCAGATTCCTTGGCGCGCTCCGCACCCCGAGGTCGTCTCACCTCAAACGAGGTGATGGACGAGTTCAAGGTCCCCACCGACACGCAAGGAGGGACCGCCGCCCCCGACGTCGCGGCGACCCAGGTCATGGACACCCAGTTGCAAGCGCCGAGCGGTTGGGGCGCGAATGTTGGCCAGGCTGACAACGACGACGACGACGAGACGCAGGCGCCCGACGATTACGACGACGACGAGACGCAGGCACCCGACGATTACGACGACGACGCGACGCAGGCACCCGAAGATGACGATGAGCCGGCGGCGAACGAATTCGCGGGTGCGACGATGCCGAACCCGTACGACGAAGCGGGAGGCATTTCCGACGACGATGCCACGCAAGCCCCTCCGGACTCACCGGAGCCGATAGAGGAGGCGACTCGGGAGGAGATGGCTCCTGAACAGTTTCTGGATCCGGAGCCGGAGCCCCAGCCTGAACCGGAGCCCGAACCTGAACCGGAGCCTGAACCGGAGCCCGAGCCTGAGCCCGAGCCCGAGCCCGATCCCGAGCCAGAGGCTCCGGTCGAGCCTGCGCGCGCTGAAGCGGACGACGTCGAGGTGTTGGACGCGGTGGTGGATGCCGCGTTCGAGCCTATCGAGGCCGAGGTCGACGGCCACACGCGTCCCGATACCATTCAGCGCATCGACGCGGCGATGGAAGCCGCGTTTGAAGCTGAGCGCGCGTCGAGTGTCCGCGAGGCGGGCGAAGACGAGGAGACGCAGCCCGTGAACGAGTCCGAGAAGGTGCGTTTCGCGGAACCGGAACCGCGGGCGGCGAGCCCGGTCGCCGGCGACGCGGGCGGGGCGTGGCGCGCGGCGGGCGCCATGTACTACGACACGCAGAAAATGCTCGACACGCAGACGAGCGCGGAGCCGACGCCTTCTCCGGTTCCGGGCGCGACCGCGCCGGTCGCCGCGGAGGCGTCCGGGCCTGAAGCGGCCGAGCCCGAAGACGCGCCGACGACGATGGAGGTGGACTCCGATCCCGATCCCGGGGCTCCCACCGAGGCGCCGGCGCCGCCCGCGTACTCCGCGGAGGAGCTTCGAAGCATGAACGTCGGCTGCGACGCGCCGCCCGCCGGCGCGGACCGCTCGGCGTTGGAGGGCGCGGAGGCTGACGAGACGCCGGCGGAGACGGAGTCCGCCCTCGCACCCGAGGCGAAAGAGGACGAGGAATCCGAGCCCCTTCCCATGACGGCGCCGTCGCACCCCGACGTCGCGATGCCCGTGGTGCAGGAGATCGAGGTGCGGACGCCCATCCAGATGGACGAGACGGACGAGGACGACGCCGACTTGGAGGAGTGCGGAGGCGACTGGACGAAGGCGATGCCTCCGCCCAAGGAACCCGTCGAGGCACCCGCCGCGGAGGAGGCGCCCGCCGCAGAGGAGGTGCCCGAAGAGCCCTCCTCTCCCGTCGCCGAGCCCAGCGAGCCGACCCGGGAGACGGGCACCACGGCGTCGACGGTCGTCGGCGCGCGCCGGCGTTCGCGCGCGTCGACGACCACCGCCGAGACGGTCGTGACGCGCCCGCGCCGCGCCGCCGCCGCCGCGACCGCCGCGAAGGCGGCGGAGGCTGAGGCTGCGAAGAAGCGAAACGCGGAGGCGAGCGCGCGGACGAAGGCGAAGCAGCCTTCGGCGGGGAAGAAGCGCGGGCGCGCGGAACGCGCGCCCGCGGGCGACGACGGCGAAGGCGCGTCGCGCGCGACGAAGACGCGCCGCGGCGGCGCCGCGCCCGGAGCGCGGCGCGCCAAAGTTTTGCTTTCGACGGCGTTCGACCCCGCGACGACGCGCGCGTTGGGGGCCAAAGTGAAGAAGCTCGGCGGTGAGGTGACCATTTCCGCGCGCGATTTCACGCACTTCGTCACCGCCCCTCCACTCGGGCGCTCGAAGCACGTGCTCTGCGCGCTCGCCGCGGGCGCGCCCGTGGTGCTCCCGTCGTGGCTCGACGCGTCGGCGCGCGCGGGCGCCTTCGCGGGCGCCGAGGACCACCTGTGCCGGCACGCCGCGTTCGAGAAGAAGCAGGGCTTCGACCTGCCGCACGTGCTTGAGCGCGCGCGCGCCGGGCCTCTGCTCGACGGCGTCAACGTGCACGTCGTGCCCTCGAAGGCGGGCCGAGCCGCGAGCGCGCGGCGCGGCGCGGCGCGGCGCGGCGCGGCGCGCGGCGCGGAGACGGCGGATACGGCGGCGGCGGCGGCGACGGAGTCGGTGGACGCGATGCTCGCCGAGGTGCTTCCCCGCGCGGGCGCCGCGCTGGCGTCCGCGAACGCGGTGGATTCGGTATCGGACCAGGACCTGGCCTCGGAAAAATGGCTGATCGTGCAGACCCCGACGAGCGACGCGTCCGCGACTTCGCGTCTCCGCGCGCGCGGCGCCGCGGTGGTCGCGCACGAAGCCGTGTTGTCCGGCATCGTGCGGCACAAGCTCTGAACGAACGGACGACGACGAACGACGCTCGTTCGATGTACAAACGACAATCCATCGCTACCGCGCGTGGGCGCTTTCCCGCGGCCCGGCTCGATCGCTTGTCTTCTCAATCCTCCTCGGCGTGCGTCGCGTCCCCGCCTTTTCGCGTCTTGCCCTTGGGCTTACTCCTCACCGTCTTGTAAAACTCCCGCATGGCGCCCTTGTCCTCCTTCCCCGCCAGAGGCGAAACCACGGTCTCGCCCCCGCGCCCGGTGCCCTTCACCGAGAGCCGCCCGGCCTTGTTCTCCAAGTCCCACTGCGCGAGCTTCTCCTCGCGCGCCTTGATCTTCGCCTCGCGCGCCGCAACCTCCTCCGGGGTGGGCCCCTCCTCCGGCCGCAGCGCCAGGTACGCATTCTTCCACGTCTTGCGCTGCTTCGGGGGCTTCCCGGGCTTCTCCGGCGCGGCGCCGGGTTCGTACCACGCCGCGGCGCAGTGCGGCCACCACGCCGGGTCACTGTCCACGCACTTGCGGTACTTACACCCCTTGGGGCACATGCACAGCTCCGAGAGCGCCGCGAGCTCGGGGGGGGTGAGCTTCGCCACGCGCTCGAGCACCGCGTCTTTGTCGAAAACACCGTCCAGGGCTGGGTTGCACTGCGACTCGAGGGGGCACATGTCCAGGTGCTCGAACGAGGACCCGTCCGAGCCGTCGCTGTCCGAGTACTGGTCCTCGCCGTCGCCCATGCTGGCGGAGGGCGCGCGCGCGCCGGGTCCCAGGTGACGGTGGCGCGGCTCGGCGCGACCGAGGGACTGTCAGTGATGCAGATATGCTGACTCGGTCTGTTATCGGGGCCTCACATGCGCTTGGGAACGGCCTTTTGCGAATGGTAACGAAGCTTCGTTACCATATGAGTTTCCCCGCTTCGATGCTTTTGGTCCGGATGCCGATACCGGCGCGACCCTTTCTACACGGCACGCCGGCACGCGTCTCGTAAGCAGGTCACAATGGATAAAACGGTACGACCACCACCCGTTGATGCGCTCGACGGCGTGCCCTCGCACGCGTCGCGAACGCAGCTCGCGCCGATCTCCCGGCCGAAACCCTGTCGCACATCCCAACGCCATCGCTCGAGCCGATGAAACCCCGGCCGAACGGGACCCGGCGCCGGGGACTCGCGTCGCGCTCGACGGTCGTGACGGCGCGCCCACGTGCGCGCCGTGCCGTGCGCGCGCGGGTTTGGCGCGTCGAGCGTCGAGACGCCCTCCACGAGCGTCGGGACGTTTCATCCGGCCCCTTCCGCGCGCCCAGCGCTCGCACCTTTCCTTTCGCGCAGTCCCGCTAACCGAAAACGCCGCACTCATCTCGTCTCGTCCCCAACAGGTGGTTGTCATCGATGGCCGCGGTCACCTCCTCGGCCGCCTCGCGTCTATCGTCGCGAAGCAGCTCCTCCAGGGCCAGCACGTGGTACGTACGCGAACCGCCCCGCGTTCGCGCCGCGCGTCGCCGCGCCGCGCCGCGCGAAGGCACAAGTCGTTTTAGGGTTTAGACCGAGCGAGACGATTTTTCGCCCCGGCGGTTCCCTCCTCCCCGCGCCGTCGCTGACGCGGTTCCCCCGCCTCCCCCGCAGGTTGTCGTGCGCGCCGAGGGCATCGTCATCTCCGGCGGTATCGTCCGCGCTCGCCAAAAGTACGATTACTTCAAGCGCCTGCGCATGAACACCAAGCCTTCGCACGGCCCCTTCCACTACGCGGCGCCCGCGCGCATGCTGTGGCGCACGGTCCGCGGCATGGTCCCCCACAAGACGAAGCGCGGCGCCGCGGCGTTCGAGCGCTTCAAGGCGTACGAGGGCATCCCCCCGCAGTACGCCACGGTGAAGCGCGCCGTCGTCCCCGAGGCGCTCAAGGTGCTCCGCCTCGCCGCCGGGCACAAGTACTGCGTGCTCGGCGACTTGTCGCACCAGGTTGGGTGGAAGCACAAGGAAGTCGTGGCGTCGCTCGAGGCGAAGCGCCAGGAGGCGGCTTCCGAGTACTGGGCGAAGAAGAAGGAGGCGAACGCGAAGTACGCGGCTGCCAAGGAGGCGGCGAACGCGCAGCTCGGCGACCTCGCCCCGCTCATCGCCGCCACCGGGTACTGAATCCGCGAACCGGTTTGCGGCGGATACACGGAGCGCGCGTCGTGTGATGTACGCGAAGACGTGAATGGTAAAGAGCGTCGCGCGCGTGCTTCTTCTCGCGCCTCGCTCGTTCGTGCGCCCCCGTCCCGCCCCCGGCCGCGTGTCTCGCGTCGAAAAGCCCTCCTCAGCAGAGACCGGGCGACTCGCGGGCGCCTCTCCCGCGCGAAGATTTCGCGCGACGGGCGAAAACCGAACGCGCGCGAGCGATTTTCGCGGAGCGCTTCGTTAGTCTATTACATTCGAGCCTTAATACCTGTAATCGCGCACGGTCTGGAAGAACGTGGCGACGTTCTCCTCCGGCGTGCCCTGCATGACGCCGTGCCCGAGGTTCATGACGTGCTTCTTGTTCCCCGCCTTTTTAATGGTGTCGTGCACCTTGTCCACGATGAACTCCTTCTTGGCGAACAAATGCACGGGGTCCATGTTCCCCTGCACCGCCTGGTCCGCGCCCAGCCTCGCGCGCGCGTCCGCCATGTCCACGGTGCCGTCGAGGGAGATGACGTCCGCGCCGGTCGTCTTGAGCCTCTCCAGGAACCCACCGGAGCCGGAGCTGTACAGGATCAGAGGCAGGTCGGGGTGCGTCTGCTTCACTTCACTCACGATGCGGGTGAGGTAGGGGAGGCAGTACTTGTCGAAATCCGCGGGGCAGAACTCGCTCGCCCACGAGTCGAAGATCTGCACCACCTGCGCGCCCGAGTCCGCCTGGTACTTCACGTACGTGATCACGGAGTCTGTGATGGAGTCGAGCAGCGCGTGGTAAATCTCGGGCTCGTCGAAGGCCATCTTCTTGATCACCTTGTAGTGCGACGACGTGCCGCCCTCCACGATGTACGACGCCAGCGTGAAGGGCGCTCCGACAAAGCCGAGCACGGCGGCGTCGTTCCCCACCGCCTTGCGCAGCAGCCCGAGGGACTCGCCCACGAACGGCACGGAAACGTCCGGCTCGAGCGGCTTGATCGCCTTGACGTCCTCCATGGAGCGCACGGGGTTCATGATGATGGGCCCGGTGCCCTTGACGATGTCGAACGGGATGTCCATCCCGGACAGGGGCGTGAGGATGTCGGAGAAGAGGATGACGCCGTCCGGCTTGAACGCGTCCCAGGGCTGCAGGGAGATCTCCACGGCGAGGTCCACGGTCTCTGAGCGCTCGCGGAACGTGGGGTGCTTCTTGCACAGGTCCTGGTAGATCTTCATGTAACGGCCGGCCTGGCGCATCATCCAGATGGGAGGACGTTCCACGTCCTCGCCGCGGATGGCGCGGAGCATCAGGGGGTCCGCGCTGCCCGCCTGCGCGGCGTCGGCGGAGGAGTCCACCTGGATGGCCCGGCGCGCGACATCGCGGGAGGACGTGCGCGCGGTCTTGCCGCGGACGGCGGAGAGGCGCGCGGCGAGGGCGGGGGCGGCGCTGAGGGCGGCCATGGTCGTCGGCGGGGCGCGACGATGTGTGTGCCAACCTGCGAAGTAACACTTCGCAGATAGGAATGCCGGCCAATGAAATCGCACGCTGCTGGGAGATCTCCACCGCGACAGATTCTGCGGCGTCTTCGAACTGTCGAAGTCATCGGACTGGTGCCCGAAAAGAAAAAAACGTCGCGGCGACGGGCGGAGGCGCGCGCGCGCCGACGCCGGCGACGCTTCGCTTCGCGTCGATGATACCACAAATAACGACTCGCTCGCCGTGACACGCCGAACGCCTCTTCCGGCGGTCGTTCCCATCAGCGCTGGTGCCCGCCCGTCTGCGCCACCTGCCTGTGCAGCTGTATGAGGAAGTCCGCGTACGACATGGCGCCCGCGCCGCCCGCGCCGCGGTCCTCCACCAGGTGCGGGAACAAAAGCGCCTCGGCGGGGTGCCCCTGCTGGATCACCGTCAGCGTGCTGTGGCACCCGTTCGCCGCGCGCCGCCGCACCTCAGCCACCACCGAGCGCACGCGCTCGCTCAGCCCGCTCCCCTCCACCGCCGCGGGCTCGAAGTCGACGTCCGGCCCGGGCGGCCCGCTCGCGCCGAACACCTCCGACACGAACCCGGGGTCGAGCATCTTGCCCAGCCACAGCAAGCATCTGTACCCGTCGTCCACCAGGTAGCACCCGCGCGCGTCGACGCGCTCGCCGGCGAGCGCCGTGCGCGGCGGCATCACCACGCGTCCCTTGTCGTCCGCGGCGCCCGCCTCGGGCGGCATCGAGTGCAGCGCGTACATCGCGGGGTACAGCCGGCGCAAGATCGCCTCCGTGGGCGACCCCAGCGTCTCGAAGATGCTGCGCACGCGCTCGTCCACCGGGACGTCGCGCGAGGCGCCGCGCAGCGCGGCGCTTTTTCCCGCGCAGAGCGCGAAGAGCGGCATGAGTTTCATCTTCTCCGGGTAGATGAGCCGGTTGAACGCGCGCGCGGCGCTCGTGTTGAGCAGCCGGAACTCCTTAAGCGCCGCGCCGAGCTTGATCTGCGCCGTCTCGCGCGCATCCTGCAGCCGCGCGCTGAGCGCGCGCTCGCAGGCGAGCCGCGCCAGAAACGCGCTGGTGGCGCCGCCGTCGACGGCGCGATACATCTGCGCGACGTCCGACACCACCGGCACCATCAGCGTGTGCACGCGGATGCGGCGCTCGCCTTCGGCGTTGGTGTACAGCAGCGCGCACTGCAGGAACGAGGTGTTGGTCGTGGGAAGCACCTCGTCGTGCGCGATCTGCACGGCGTGCGCCTGGTCGGCGTTCGCCGCGGGCAACGCCAGGAGGTCCATCGACCGGATGAAGAAGTGCCCGTTGAACGACGACACGCGGAACCCCTTGCTGCACCGCACGCGGCACACCGCCTCCCACGCGGTGAACCGCGTGAGGTTGTGCCTGAGCTCCTTCGCCAGCCGCACAGCGTCCCGCTCGACTCGGAACCCGGGGTAGTGGTACACGCTCCCGCCCGTGTACCGCGGCAGCGTGCTGAGCGACGCGAGGTCGGCGTACGGCGACGCCGACGCGAAGACGTCGACGCAAATCTGTTGCCGCGAGCACTCGGCGGCGATTTTCTTGTAGAACGGGTCCGCGGGGACGCGCGTGAGGTGTTCTTTGTCCGTGCCCGCGTTGCGGTGGTCGTCCCCGCGGTTCAACAGCCGCCCCACCCCGAGCGAGGGCAGCGTGCACTGGAACAGCAACAGCTTGCCGCCGACGTGGTTCATGGCCATGTAC
>Ga0181560_10001323_pt1 | contig 23117 bp, 21 predicted proteins | sample 011ome_20_FD_133751 | JGI IMG/M metagenome (GOLD analysis project Ga0181560, IMG submission 133751) | Coastal salt marsh microbial communities from the Groves Creek Marsh, Skidaway Island, Georgia - 011509CT metaG (megahit assembly) | ecosystem: Environmental > Aquatic > Marine > Intertidal...
CGCGGCCACCGAATCCTCGCAATCCTGAATGGTGGTCAGCGCTGATTCCAAGCACAGGTCTTTGATGCCTGCGGGGTCGGTCGATCCAATGGCGTGCGCTCGATCGATTTGGATTTCGGCGTGAAGTCCGTTGTGGCAGAGCAGAATCGAGTTGGGATCGTCGGCTCTCCCGGTGTAACCCTTAAGCTGTGAGCTATCTGCGAGGGTGTCGGCGTCGCCCGTGGTGTGGTCGACCCGCAGCGTCCCATTGTTGATGACATAAGAGGATGCCGAAGCGTGGCTGCCCGTCGCAAGGGGAAAGTAGGTGTCCAGGAAGTTTCGCGCCCAGGCAATCACTTTAGCGCCCCGTACTGGGTTGTAGGCGCCGGCGCGGTCAGCGCCGTTTTCCTCAGGGATAACATCGGTGCCATAGAGCGCGTCGTACAAACTGCCCCATCGGGCGTTGACCGCATTGAGGGCAAAGCGCGCGTTCATCACGGGCACCACGAGCTGGGGACCGGCGACGTGCGCGATCTCCGCATCCACATTCTCGGTGGTGACGGCAACCGAAGCGGGTTGCGGCAGCAGGTAGCCAATCTCCTCCAAAAACCGCTGATACGCCGCTTGATCTTTGGGTTCGCCAGGGTTCTCCCGATGCCAGGCGTCCAGCTGGGCTTGGAGTGCATCGCGAGTGGCCAACAGCGCCTGGTTGCGGGGCATGAAGTCCCTGAGCAGTTCGGACAGTGCCTGCCAAAAATCCTCGGGGCTGACTCCCGTCCCCGGAGCAATCTCGTGGGTCAATAGGTCATGCAAAGCGGCATCGATTTGCAATCCCGCGCAGTGGACGCGTTCGGTCATGGTGCTCTCCAGCGAGGCTTCAGCAGTCAATCACCGGTGTCCCGCCGTGTTACTCGTCGTAGGTTAAGGACTTGTCGACTGTGAAGCGGTTTGTTGCCTGTTGAGGGCGCTCGCGATGTCAATCCCCTCATGCGCCCCGATTCAGGGCGATATTTTGCGGCAGGTCGTATATTAATTAAAGAAATGGCTTCAATAAGGCCTATTGACCCCGCGAATAAAGGTCATTCCTTTAGATCCCGGGCGATTTGGGTAATGAGCTGTCGCACCCAGCGATGGGCAGGGTTGTGCTGAAGGAGGGGGCTCCAGGCCATTTTGAGTTCCAGGGGCGGCACAGTGAAAGGACAGTCCCGCACTACCACCCGCGGATTATCTCGTTTAAGCCAGGTGGCTCGCGTAGGCAGCGTCACAATCAGGTCGTTTTGCTCGGCGAGGGTCATGGCGGCCTGGTAGTGGCGGGTGAACACCCTAATATTGCGCTTCTTACCTATGGCATCGAGGGCATGATCCACCCAACCGAGGCGTTGGACGTCGTCAGGATCCACGCCCACCCCGACACCCATTCCTGTTTTGCTTACCCAGATGTGATTGGCTGCCAAATAGCTCTCGAGATTGAAGCGCTCGAGGATAGGGTTATCGCGATTCAACAAACAGGAAAAGCTGTCGGTCCACAGGGTGATTTGGTGAAAAGACTGGGGCATTTGATCGAAGCGGTTGATTACTAGGTCGATCTTGCCGCGCTCGACGTCCAGAAAGCTGACGTCGGAAGGGGTCATGACATCCAGGGTCAGCCCCGGTGCGAGTTCGCGGAGCTGTTGCAATACTGCGGGGAACAGGGTTGATTCGGCGTAGTCGGAAGCCATAACCCGAATGACCTGCTTGGCATCCATGGGGTCGAATTCTGACGTGGGCTGAATCGCTCGCTCGACCCCGGACAGGATATCCCGCACCAATGGTTCCAGCTCGAGCGCTCGGGCGGTGGGGGTCATGCCGTCGGAGGTTCGCACCAGCAGGGGATCATTGAACAGATCCCGCAGCCGCCGCAGTCCATTGCTCATCGCCGGTTGCGATAAGCCGAGTTGGTTAGCCGCCTGGGTGACATTGCACTCGCGTAGCAGCACGTCCAGATACACCAGCAGGTTGAGATCAATGCGGTGCAGTGCCTTCAAGGTCATTCTCCCTGCGAATAGAAAATATTCCAGCTATCATGGTGGTGAATTTTAGCGTCAATTGATAGGGTTCCGCGAGGCGGCCCAGCACAGCGGTGCCAAATGCGATGAAAGGCACCCGAGAGTTGGGGCCCAAGCAGGGTCCGCTGCCGGAAGACGCTCACCCGGCTCCCGCGGTGCCTCCGCGCACAAAGGACGTACTGATAACCCACAACAGAGTAAGCAAGGTTCACTATGTATTCAGCCCCAACCGATGACATGCAATTTCTTATTGATGATGTGCTCACCGTCGAGCAGCGATTGGGCGGCTTACCCCGGTTTGCCGAGATGGGCGTGGGAGGCGATCTGACCACTGCCTTGCTCGACGAGGCCGCCAAGCTGGGCTCCGATGTGGTCTCTCCTTTGCGTCGGGTCGGGGACAATCATCCGGCAACCTGCGCTAACGGGAAAGTCAGTATCCCGCCAGGGTATGTCGAGGCGATTCAGGCCTTGGGCGCCGGCGGGTGGGTCGGTATTTGCGCCGACGTGGAGGCCGGCGGCCAGGGGCTTCCCGAAATTTATGGCACAGCGGCTTGCGAAATCTGGAACGGCGCAGATATGGCCTTTGCGCTTGAGCCCTTTCTAAGCTCTGGCGCGGCGCTTGCGATCAAGGCGCATGCCAGTGATGCACTGAAGGAACGGTATCTCGAGAAGATCAACACCGGCGAATGGTCCGGCACCATGAACCTGACGGAGTCGGGAGCGGGGTCCGATCTTGGCCCAATGAAAACCCGCGCGGAACGCCATGGCGATCACTACAAAATTTTTGGTCAAAAAATTTACATCACGTGGGGCGATCACGACGCCACCGACAACATCATCCACTTGGTGTTGGCGCGTCTCCCCGACGCGCCGGCGGGGAGCAAAGGGATCTCGCTCTTTTTGGTGCCCAAGTTTTTGGTAAACGACGATGGCTCCCTCGGAGAGCGCAACGACGCGTTCCCGGTCAGCACCGAGCACAAACTTGGGATTCACGGAAGCCCTACCTGCGTCATGGCCTACGGTGATAACGGCGGGGCGACGGGCTATCTGGTTGGTGAAGAGCACAACGGCTTGGCGTGCATGTTCACCATGATGAATGAGGCGCGCCTTAAGGTTGGGTTGCAGGGTGTGGGGGCCTCGGAAGGGGCCTATCAAAAGGCCGTCGCCTATGCCCGCGAGCGCGTTCAGGGTGGTGTACCGATTGTTGAGCATGCCGATGTGAAGCGCATGCTTATGACCATGCGGGCGTTGATCGAAGGCATGCGGGCACTCGCCTACACTGAGGCGGTCACCATGGATCTGGCCCATTACGGCGAAGCGGCCGAGCGCAGTGAGCAACAGCGCCGCATTGATTTGATGATCCCGGTCATCAAGGGTTGGTGTACCGAGGTGGGGGTAGAAGTGACCTCACTCGGTGTGCAGGTTCACGGCGGTATGGGTTATGTCGAGGAAACCGGCGCCGCGCAGTTTTTACGGGATGTTCGGATCACGCCGATTTACGAGGGCACTAATGGCATTCAGGCGGCAGATCTGGTTAATCGGAAAGTCGCTCGGGACGGCGGCGCGACCATGGAGGCCATACAAGCCGATATCAAGGTGACGGTGGATGCGCTGGCGGCCTCCAATCGTGCCGAATTGCAGGGATTGGCAGCCGCGCTGGGCAGCGCATTGGCGCGTCACGTGCAATCCACCCAGTGCGTCTTGGCGATGGCGAGCGATGATCGCTTTAACGCCTTGGGGGGTGCGTTTGATTACATGATGCAAACCGGCTACCTGTTTGGCGGCTGGCATCTGGGCCGCTCCGCGCTTGTCGCCGCCGATCTGCTTGCCGCGGGGGAGAAAACCCCGTTCTGCGAACGGAAAATGGCAACCGCCGCTTTTTATGGTGCACGGATTCTCCCGCGGTGTGACGCCCATGCCGGAGCGATCAGCGAGACCGACAGCACGTTATCGGCATATAACCTCGACTGGTTGTGAGCGGCTAGAGAATAGGGAAAGTCCCGTGGATTTCACGACCCCAGACTTATCGGATAGCGCCCCTGAAGCGAGGGCGTTGGCTTATCAGTTTCAGAGCTTTGGCCTCCGCGAACGATTCTTTGGCCAGGTCGAGACCATCGCCTGTTTCGAGGACAACTCCCGGGTCGCCGAGGCGGTGGCAGAAGCCGGTCGGGGACGCGTGCTTGTGGTCGACGGTCAGGGCTCTCTAAAACGCTCGCTGCTCGGGGATAATTTAGCGCAAAAGGCGGCAAACAATGGCTGGGTCGGCCTGGTCATTATGGGCGCGATCCGCGACGTCGAGATTATCGACACGATTGATATCGGCGTAAAAGCGCTTGGGGTGATCCCCGTCAAAACCGAAAAGCAGGATCGCGGGGATCGGCATATTGAACTATTGCTTCGCGAGGTGACAATTCGACCCGACGATTGGCTTTATGCTGATCGCAACGGCGTATTGGTGAGCTCTTCGTCGTTGACGGCCTAGCCTCTTTATTTAAAAGTTTTCCCACAGCGTCTGCCCTCGGGCGCGAACATCGCAGTCTCTGCATTCAACGCTGACCGGTAGCCCTTAGACGTCACAAGTCGGTTGGACGGTTTGAGTCATGATTTTTAAGGGTCAAACCGCATCGACAGATCAAGTGGCGTCACGCATTTGGTCAGGGCGCCAATCGAAATAAAATCCACCCCCGTCTCGGCAATCGATCGAATCGTTTGTTCCGACACATTGCCCGAGGCTTCTAATTCGGCGGCCCCTGCAGCCATAGCCACTGCTTCACGCAGCAGGCCTACCGCAAAATTGTCGAGCATGATTCGGTCAGCGCCGGCATCGAGTGCGATGCGGAGTTCTTCGAGGGACTCGACCTCGACTTCCACCGGTAGGTCCGGGGTTTTCTCTCGAGCCGCCGCGACCGCTTTGGCAATGCCACCTGAAGCCTCAATGTGATTTTCCTTGATCAGGTACGCGTCATAGAGCCCCACGCGATGGTTGTGGCAGCCGCCGCAGGTCACCGCGTATTTTTGGGCGAGGCGCAATCCGGGAATAGTTTTTCGGGTATCGAGCAGACGAACCGAGGTATCCGCGACAAGCTGCGCATAGTGATGCGCCAGGGTGGCAGTACCCGAGAGCAGCTGCAAAAAATTGAGCGCGGTGCGCTCTCCCGTCAGGATAGCGCGCGCGTTGCCGCTGACTGTAAATAACTCAGCGTCTGCCTCGATGGGATCGCCGTCACGCCCCGCCCACACCACTTGAAGCGTCGAATCCAGCTCAGCAAAAACGGCGTTGACAAAGTCAACGCCGCAGAGGATACCCGCCTCTCGTGAAATGACCCGCGCCGTGGCTTGCGTGTCCTGGGCAATCAACCTGGCAGTGACATCGCCGGTGCCGATATCTTCTCGCAGGGCTAACGCGACCATTGCTTCCACGTATGCTGGGTTTATCATGTCACTGTCCATAGGCTGGGCTGGCGCTTTTGTGCGCGAGAGTTTGTATGTGCACAATGGTATACAGGCAGAGGTTCGAGGGCGTGGCGATTGTCGACCAACAACCGTGAGTGCCTGAGAAAGGAGAGGTCATAGGGTGACAAGCCCCTGGAAAATTGACGAAGGTTGGTTGCCCGCAGCGCGACGGGTTGTTTCCCCGAACGCCAATGACCGGCCTGCTAGTGCCTCTGTGGATTTGCTCGTGATTCACAACATCTCCCTGCCCCCCGGTGAGTTTGGTGGCGACCACATCGAGGCGCTCTTCACCAATACCCTTGACCCCACCGCGCATGCCTATTTCGCCGAGATTGCGCATCTTAACGTATCAGCCCATTTTTTAGTGCGCCGGGATGGTGAACTTGTCCAGTTTGTCTCGACCGATGCCCGTGCTTGGCACGCCGGTGAATCCGCCTGGTGCGAACGCACCAACTGCAATGACTTCTCGGTGGGGATCGAAATGGAGGGGACGGACGATATCCCCTACGAAACGGTTCAATACCAGGCACTCAGTCGCTTGGTGGGTGCCCTTAGGGAGTATTATCCCGCCATGGCGCCAGATGCTATGGTGGGCCATTCGGAGATTGCCCCGGGCCGAAAAACTGACCCTGGCACGGCGTTTGATTGGCAAATTTTGCGGCAGTATCTGTCGGAAGCGATGTAGAAGGATTCCCAAGTGACGTACTTGGCTTTTTTATCAGCGACGTTGTGCTACTTGTTTTTGGGTGCAGGTGGGCCTTTGCATCGTGACCACTGGTTTTACGTGTTAAAGCGGCGCGTGGCAGCGCTTGAGCCCGACTTTTGGTTGGGTTTCTTTCTTCTGGTGGTGATCCCCAGTGCTGGTTTTGTTCTGGTTTACAGTGTGGTTGAGCAACTGTTTGGTGCCACTGCCATGCTGCTTTTAGGAACCGCGGCGTTGTTTTTTAGTTTTGGTCGACTCGATTGGGTAGCCCTGGTCGAGCGGTGTAAAGCAAGGGCTGCTGTGGGCGACTACGAGGGCGTGGCATTGAGCCTCGAAGAGGCGGGTGGTGATGCTGTGGCGGTCGATGACCTTGATACCTTTGGTCGAGTGGTGTCCCGTGAACTTTTGTATGAGGGGTTTCAGCGGTGGTTTCCCCCAGCACTCTATTTCCTGTTGATTGGTCCTGTAGGTGCGGTGGCGTATCGCTTGATTCAACTGAGTTCGCAGGATCAGAAGGTGCCGGTAGGCAGCGTGCGTTATCTCGTCGATTGGCTGCCTTCGCGACTTCTGTGGTTGTCGTTTGGTGTCATTGGCAATTTGGCCGCTCTGCGTAGTTCGATTGGTGAGCGGCTGATGGATCCAGAAATTAACACCGACGATTTGCTGCTCGAAGGTTTGGAATTGGCGCTCGACGTCGACGACCAAAATGCTGACGCCGAGTATGTCGACCCCTTGATGCGCATGGAACGCGTTTATGATGGGGTCAAAGGTGCGTTTTTTCTGTGGCTCGTAGCGACCTCCATTCTGACCATTTTGCCTTAAAAGTGTGCACGGGATCACACTTGTTCTACCCCTTGCCCTAAAATCCCGGTACCGTTGACCGTCGTCTTTTTCTTTTGGAGGCGGCAAGGATGTCCGGTACTTTCAAGACGCAGCCTGCGTTTCGTACGGTGGAAAATGACGCTCTACGCCATCGGCAACGTCTTCGATTAACCATCCTCTGGCACCCAGAGCTCAATCGTATCGGTCGCTATGCAGACCTCTGTGACTGGGATCGGGCCCTGAGCGAAGCTGTTAAAAAACCGCTTTTGGTGGGTCGAAATCAACCCATGTTCAGCGATGGCCAACCATTGTGCGACCCGCATGTTAGTCGGCAGGCATTGAGTGTTAGCTTTCTCCAATCTCCGACCATGCCCCTCGAGCACGTGCTTAAAGTCGATGCGGATGAGCACGCTGATGTGAGGATGGGTCCCTCGCAGTCGGCGTCCCTGCTGATTACCGAAGCGGAATTACTGCGAGGGCAGCCTCTGAGATTTGGACATGGGGTGGTGTTGTATTTGAGGCTGGTGCCGGTGGCAGAATCTACCCCCGCCGCGGATGCGCTGCTCGCTTCCCGTTTGATTGGTGCTTCGCCTGAGATGATGCAGCTGCGCGCCCAAGTAGCGCGCATTGCCCAAAGTGATTTGCCGGTGTTACTGATCGGCGAATCGGGCTGTGGAAAGGAGGTCGTCGCCTCGGCCGTTCATGCCCTGAGTGCGAGAGCGCAGCAGCCGTTTCTGGCACTCAATGTCGCCGCCATCCCTGAGACACTGGTTGCTGCGGAACTCTTCGGGGTCGCCAAGGGCGCCTATACAGGCGCTGAAGCACGAGCCGGTGCGTTTACCAAAGCTCATCAGGGCACGCTTTTTCTCGATGAAATTGGTGACACACCCCAGGCCCACCAAATTCAACTGCTAAGAGCGCTGGAGCAGGGACAAATTCAGCCGGTGGGTGGCGACCCGAGACAGGTCAATGTGCGTGCGCTTGCCGCTACCGATGGGTCGATAGACGAGCAGGACGGGTTTCGACGTGCCTTGCGGCACCGCCTGGCAGGTTACATGATTACCATTCCGCCACTGCGCGAACGCCCCGAGGACATCGGTCCACAGGTAATGGCTTTTCTGGCGGAGGCGGGGCCCAGTACTGTCGAGACAAATCCCGAGGCCAGTGGCGAGCGACCCGAGGTCGCCGCGTATTGGGCGCGCTTTTTTTACCGAGCCCTGTTGGCTGACTGGCCGGGCAACTCGAGGGAGCTGCGCTACGCAGCCCTTAGGCATCTTGCGGGAGAAGGGGAGATATCGGCAGTCAGCGCCGTAACAAAACCCGAAAGCGGTGAGAAAAGTGCGCCGCCTGTCGAGAGTGAAGCGTTATACGCCGTGTTTAGTGCCAACGATTATGAAATCAGTAAGACGGCGACAGCACTGGGCATGACGCGCCAGTCGCTTTATCGGCGGTTAGAGAAGTTGCCGGAGTTTGTTTGTGCCGACACGTTGACGGATCAGGATATCCGGTCTGCCTTACGCCATTCGCCGTCGCTATCGGCTGCTGCACGATCACTCGAGGTATCGGTGCATGCACTCAAACCACGCCTCAGACGGCTAGGTGTTTTGTAGCGCGATGGAGGTGGTATATCGACGCTTTAAATTATTGAGACGCTTGGGTGAGGGCGGAGAGGGCGAATGTTGGTTGGCAGAGGAGCGGGCGACCGGAGAGCCTGTGGTCTGTAAGCGACTGCTTTTGGTTTCGGGTCAAGAGGCAAGTGAACGCAGGGCTACAGGATCTCAAGCGACGATGCCCATGTTGGCGGGGATGGGAAAACGGATTCCGGGGCGAGTTCGCGCTCAGCTTTTTCACGGGGCGGAGGGTAGTTGGTCGGTCACCGCCTATATCGGGGGTTTAACATTGCACCAGCTTCAGCAGGCGGTAGGGCGTGGTCTGGGTGATGCCGTGGTACTCGAGTTGCTGTGGCAACTTGTGACGCAGCTCGTAGACCTTCACCGAGAGGGCGTTATGCACGGAGACATTGCGCCTGGTAACGTCATTATTCGGCCGGCAGGTGCGCTTGAGCTTATTGATTTTGGTCAGTCTGCGCGGTTTGGCCAGCCGGCTTCACACTGGGGTGCGAAGGAGTTTTTGGCGCCCGAGCGGATCGAGGGTGGCATAGCGCGACCTGAATCCGATCTCTTTAGCTTGGGCTGCTTACTGTATTGGCTGCTTGATCATCCGCTGCCTGAGGTACTTACAGCGAGGGGCATGCCGGTCGACGTGATTCACCCGGATGACAAGCAGGCAGCCGCGGCGGCAACAAGAGGGGCGCTGCTCATCATCGCCAGGGGGCTCACAGTGCTGCATCCATCCAGTCGACCCACATTGCGCCGAGTGCTGCAAAATTTGAGGGAGCTTCGGCAGGGGATTCCGGCGGGGGTTACCGATAACTTGGTCGCGCTGGTGCAGGCGGGCCTGTCACGTGAATCTCGTGCCACCGAATCTCGTGCCTATCGCCATCGCGACGCTGCGCTAGAGAGCCAGATCGCGGCTTCGTTGTCGTAGCAGTGAAAGCCATGAAGTCAACAGTGGCGCGTCGGTCGCCGGGCCTAACTGCTCCAATAGATAGCCCAAAATAGCTTCATGTTCCGTGGGTCGCTTGGCCCGGATGTCGGCCAGCATCGAAGAGGTGTTATGGCCGTGTCAGCGATCACCCTGTCAATTGTTGATGCCAACGTATCGGCCACAAGGGTTTGTTTGGCCGCCTTCAGAATCTGGGTTACCTCTCGGGTTGCTTGTTCAGCTTGCTCTTGCCAAGGAGGCTCAGCCAGGGCGCCATTGGCAACGTCATTAAGTGCCGTGCAGGGATTGATGACGGCGTTAACCGCTAGTTTCATCAGCAGCGCGGGGTGTATGTCGTCACGCCACTCACAGGGCCATGGACCGTCTATGAAGGGCGTGAGCCAGGATGGTATTGCAGATGCGCCGGCTGACAGCGGGGTCTGCCATGCACCAAAAAGTGTGACGCCGGCTCCGGCAACCCCATAACGTTGCGTCAGCTGACCGTCTGAGGCGCTCGAGCTGAGCAGTTTGCATCCGGCGGTCGTGGTGCCGGCGACTAGCCGATGAGAGGGAATGCGTTGATTGACTGCCTCGTGATAACCCAAGCCATTGCTGATGACGGCAACCCGCGTATCGCGGGTAAACCGGTCGACCACGCTGTCGATCGCCGACAGGACATCGTAGGACTTAGTCGCAATAAAAAGATGCGTGATGGGTCGCTTCGCGTTCGCGGCCTCAGTAGGGAAAGTATGGGTCATTCGAACATCGCCGTCCTCCAGTGTGACCACCCGCTGCTTTTCAGGCGGGCGAATCATGTCTGCCGGGCGAGTCACATCAGGTACGCGAGTCACGAGCACAGGCTCGTAGCCGACAACGATGGCACGGTGGGCGAATAGCGTTCCGAGGGCACCGGCGCCGAGGATATGCAGCTGCGCTGTCAAACTGCCTCCAGTGCTGTTAACACCATCTGCGCTTCACGTGGGGCCACCACTTCTCCCATGGCGGCCAACCAATTAATTTCCACCGCACGATAAACAAGGCGTGCAATCTGCCACAACCTAAGATCCGTCTTTTCGCCCAACACAGCCGTTATCAGCGCGGTGCCGTCTATCGATGGGTTGCCCGCGCTCGCAGCCGCCGTATCGAAGTAGACATCTCCCGGTGCCGCATATTCCCAGTCAATCACCGAGGGGCGATGACCTTGCCGCAATAGGTTGGCTGAATTCAAGTCATGGTGACACCCGGCCTCTGGCTGCTCGGCAAGGGCAGCAAAAGCGTTTTGTAGCGGCGGGAGCTCGGGGTCGAGAGTTGTTACTTTGCAATCACCCCGGGTGCTGGCCGCGCGACGATAGTCGTCGAGTATGGTGGCCAGTGAGAGCCTATTGCCCTCCAAGGTCAGGTCGTGGATGCGCTGCAGACATTCGACTAGCTCCTCAAGATTTACCGCTGGCCCAGCGGTCGCATATTCCATGACGGCAATTTCATGCTCGGGGTCAGTCCAGAACAGTTGCGGCGCCAACTGATGTTGGCTGGCGATGACGTGGTTCGCTATTTCACGCTCAAACGGTTGGCCCAGCCGAGTGATTTCCCCCGGTTGGTTTGATCGCGATGGCATCCTAATAGCCACATCCCGGCGGCCTTGTTCAGTGGTGATGCCAACTCGATAAACGCGATGCGCTCCGCGATGGGGCAGTAAGAAAATCGATGACACGGTCTCTACGCTCACGGTCCAATCGGATAGCTGCTCCAGCGCCAGTCGGAGCATCGCGTCTTGTTTCAGAAGCGGCTGTGAAAGACTCATACAGGGTGCTCATCGAGCAGCTGGCGCCGCCACGCGAGCCAGCCAGCGGCGGCCAAAATAACGTAGCCGCAAAAAAGCAGGGCGGTGAGGTGCAGGTCTCTGCTTAGGTAAAGGCCCACCGAGACTGTGTCAATGACGATCCACCATAGCCAATTCTCGAGGACTTTTCGGGCGACCATATAGGTCGCGAGCAAGGCGGCGAGAGTGGTAAAGCTATCGATAACGGGCCACGCCGCATCCGTGAGTCGACCCAGAAGGCCGCCGATGGTAACGCTACCGATAGCCACACCCACAGCAAGCGCAAGGTGCGTGCGGGTTGTCCAGCGAGTGATGGGCAGGCCATCCCCTGCTGCGTGTCGACCCCAGGCGAGCCAGCCATAGATCGCCATGATCAGGTAAAAGCTCTGCAGCGAGGCCTCCATGTAAAGCTTGGCATCAATAAAAATGATGCCATACAGAATCGCGCTGCTACCGCCCGCTACCCAACACCAGCGATCTTGACGAATCGCGAGAATAAGGTACGCGAGTGCGAGTACGACAGCAGCGAGTTCCAGCGCACTCATGCCGAGCTGGCGGGGCCTACTTCGAGTCGATGCTCGGGAATGAATTTAGCGACCAACACCTGTCGGCCGAAGCGCTGATAGCTCGATTCCAGCGCGCGCTGCACCGCAGTGAACACCGCATCACTGGGCCCGCTGAGTTGGGTACTCATACTATTGGTGACAGCGGATACGTCGTTACCTTCAATAAGCTCCTCGATAAAGGCAAGAACCGTACTTTCCACCTCGGCATTGAGGGGGTAGAGACTGAGTTCGGCGGACATTTGCATAATGCTTTCTCCCTGCGGGGGGTCAAGAGTCGTAAGTCAGTGTAAGCCCAAACACCCGTGGTTCCCCGAATTGATAGTAGGGCTCAACGACGTACTCTTTGCGAGGATCATTGCCGAAGCTACCAAACCCGCGGACCGTGTAGTCGTCATTGAGCAGATTTCGGCCCCACAGGGACAGGCGCCAGTTGCCCTGACGCCAGTCAATATGGCCATTCACTAACTCGCGTTTGACGGCGCGGGTGTCATGGCGATCCGAAAAAAAGAAGTCGTCCATGTAGGTGAATTCAAGGCCCGCCGTCAGGCTTGAGGTGGGTATCCACGCGAACGTGAGACTGCCCATGGTGTTTGGGGCCTGGGGTTGTGCGCGGCCGGACAGGTCCTCTCCGGCCGCCGTGACATAGCGCTGATAGTCCGCCCGGAGAAGTCCCAAAGTAGCGCCTAGCTTTAGAGTCGGCGTAGGCAGCCAATCGGCTTGCCACTCCATCCCTCTGTTATGGCCTGAGGCAGCGTTATCGGTGTATTCGATAAAGGCTGTACTGCCGTCTGTTCGCGGAATCGTGAGCGACTGCTTGACCTGTTGCTCGTCACGCGTCATAGCAAACAGAGTCAGCTGACTATTCAATCGGTTGTCTGCACAGCGCCAGTGCCAGCCCAGTTCAACACTCGTCAATGCCTCTGCGTCAAAGCGGTAAAACCGACCCCAGGCGGGAATATCATCCAATGCGTTGGCCTCGACCGAGGCCAGCAGGTTGGCATTCACACCACCGCCGCGGACACCGCGGCTTACTCCCACGTGGAGAAGGTGTTCGTCGGCGGGTCGCCACTCGATGCCGGCGCGACCGCTCCAGAGGGTGTCGCTGAAATGGTCACTGACACTGGCATTATCGGCGTAGTCGCTCCGTCGCTCTTCAATCCGCCCGCCCATATAACCGGACAGGCGATCGCTCAGAGCAATATCGACTTGACCGAAGATCGCGGTGGTGTCGATATCGAATTCACTGGTAAAGGGGCTGTTCAGATAGGTGTATTGCCGCGCTAGAGATTCCGCTTCACGCCGCCAGTAGACGCCGGTTACCCAAGATCCAATTGCATTGTTACCCTCGAGCCGGGCTTCAATGCTTTGCATATCACGATCGCGCTGGTATTGGTCGAAGCTGCTGTACTCCCAGCCGGGTGCGATGCCGACATAAGCCCAATCTTCATCGTAGCTGTAAACGGTATCAGTGCTGGCGACGCTCGCCTGAACGGTGGCAGTAATATCTGCCTCCCGCTGCCACAACAAGCGACCCGCGTGGGTTTGCAGCGCATCCCGGCCCGGCTGATCCGACAGCGTGTCGCGGCTATTATCGAGGGAAAAGCCGTCGTAGCCGTTGTCGATATCGATGTAATAGTAGGCCGCGTCGACGCGATGCTGCTCTCGGGTCCAGGCGCCACTTAGGCGCACGCTGAGTTCCTCACGGTGATTGGTGTCATCGCGGTTAAGCCAGACGTTGTCGATGAATCCGTCGCTTGCATAATGCTTGACGGCGAGGCGCAGGGAGGTAGAGGCCGAGACGCTCGTACCCGCCGCCACGCCCATATGGTAACCGCCATAGTTCTCGATCCCTGCCGATAGCGACAGCCCCTGCCTGTCATCTGCCGCGGTCGTACTAAAATTTATTAATCCCGCGAGTGCATTTGCGCCCATCAGCGTACCTTGGGGGCCGCGCAGTATTTCAACCTGACTCACGTCCCAAAGAGTCGCCGCTCCGGCAAGCCCTGTCAGATCAATGCCATCCATCAACAAAGCCACAGAGGCATTGACCGGTTCGATAAATTGACTGCGCTCGCCAATGCCTCGAATTTGAACAAAACGACTGCGCGAAGCGCCGCTACTGGCATTCACGTTGGGTGCCGCCGACAGCAAGTCTTCAAGATGCTGACCCCCGCGAGCTCGAATCGCTTCGCGTGTGAAGACGGTAATTGACTGTTGATCAGCATGGGATGCTAGCAGCACGGCCGTGACAAGGGTTTCCTCAAGTTGAAGCTTATCCCCGGCTTGCGCCAGTTCAGCCGCGGTGTTGGGTAGTGCAAGGAGGCCACTGGAAATGAGCACTATCAGCGCAACGGACATTTTGATAAGTGGACTTTGGGTAGCAAAGCGGAGTTCGTGCATGTGTTCTCCCAGACGGAGAACAGGTCGCAGCGTTGCCCCTGGGATGGGGCGCGCCTGTTCCTCCGCCGGCATTATCCGGTTCAGGTTCAACGGGTTCACAAAGAATTCATGTGTCTCAGGCAGATGCCGCCCCGCAGGATGGTGTAAAGTATACACCACCGTTTTGGGCAGGGCGCTACTTCGCCGCCTTGCCAGGCTTGGGAACGACTGACTTTCGCGATGCAAGCAGTATTAGAGAAATTAAATTATCGGGAATTATCCGATCAACTCAGAGGGCAGGTGACTCGACTGAGCGCCCCGGTTGCATTGAAACGGTTGCAATGGGGCTTACTCGCGTGCCTCTTGGTGTGGATAGCAGTTAGCATTGCGTCATTAATTTGGTCGCTCTGGTCGGGCCCTTCACTGCCTGTGGTGACGGCGCCCATTGTCAATCCTCCCAGTCAAACCAGTCAGAGAGAGGAGGTCATCACGATTGACGTGGAATCGATGCTAGGGCTGGGCCTCTTTGGGAACCCCGTGAATACCACAGAACAGTCACAAGTCGCAGTTCAGGTTCCTTCAGAGCGTGATGGCATTGAGGCTGGGGCAAAGGAAACGAGGCTAGATTTGACCCTCGTGGGGACGCTCGTGACCTCGACCGATGGGTTGGGGACAGCGGTAATTGAAGCGAGAAAAACCCAGAGCACCTACGCGGTTGGGGATAGCCTGCCCGTTTCTGGTGATGTCACTCTGGCGAAAGTGCTCACCAAACAAGTTGTGCTGAACAATGGCGGACGATACGAATTGCTGACGCTGTTTGAGGATAATCCGTTGGCGAAGGCAGTTCGTGTCAGCACGGGCCAGAGCGAACCGCTGAATACGCCGACTAAAATACCGGATTCGCCTAACATCGCGTCAGGGGTAGTTATAGACTCTCCCGAGGCAACGGCGATCGCGGCGAGATATCGGGACCGCCTTTACAACGAACCAGAATCCTTGGCGAGGACCCTTAAAGTGAGCGCGGTGAACGATGAGAACGGTATTTATGGGTACAGGGTTGCGCCCGGTAGCGATGCGACTGCCTTCAAGGCGCTTGGATTTGAGTCCGGTGATATTGTGACGGCGGTTAACGGTTTGGATCTCAGCGATCCAGCCAACACGGTTTCGCTCTATCAATCTATGCGCGACGCCACCGAGGCGACTTTCGAGCTAAAACGAGGGGATACGATGCTTACTCTCTCAGTCAGTCTCGGACAGTTGCGATAGGAGTATGTTTTGTTTGAGCTGAAACACCCATTGATAAGACTTTTGAACCGTAGCGGCGGCTTGCTTGGCGTTTTGGTGTTCGCGCTTGCGCTTGCATTACCAATTGGTGGCGTCCGATCGGCCAATGCGCAGGAATACACGGTTAATCTGAAGGATACCGAGATACAGGAATTTATTCAGTTTGTTGCTGACGTCACGGGGACCACGATTGTGGTTGATCCCAGTGTTAAAGGGAAAGTCAAAGTCATTTCGTCGAAGCCTGTTTCACGCAGCGAGCTTTACGACCTGTTTTTATCTATTTTGGATGTGCACGGCTACACGGCGGTGCGCTCCGGTAAAGTTATCCGCATAATTCAAAATAAAGATGCCCGTTCCTCACCTGTAGAAGTACTGGAAGACGCGGATGAGCTCTCTAACGATGAATACGTCACCCAAGTTATTCGCCTTGAAAATGTCTCGGCAGCCAAGTTGATTCCAGTCTTGCGGCCTTTGGTGCCCCAGCAAGCTCACATGGCAGCATACGCGCCGAGCAACGCCATTATCATTTCTGATATCCGGTCCAACATTAATAGGATCCTTGAGATCATCGACCGTATGGACCAGTCGGCTGTTCGTACCACGGAGGTCATCAAGCTGCGTTACGCGGTCGCCGAGGACGTAGTTCAAATGCTTCAGACCTTGGAGAAGAAGAACAAGGGAGAGGGAGCTGAGGCTGATGAAGAGGTAACGCTGGTTGCAGACAAGAGGACCAATAGCGTTGTCGTGACAGCGGACGAACTCAATGGTCAGCGTATCAAAGACCTTGTTAGCTACCTCGACACGCCACTGGAGCAGAGTGGTAACGTCAAAGTCATTTACCTAGAGTACGCGAATGCCAAGGAAGTGGCTGAAGTCCTGACCCGGGTGATGCAGAACATTACCCGATTGGATGAAACTGGTGATCGAAAGCGGAGCTCAAATAGCAACTCTACGATCGAAGCCGACGAAGGAACAAATGCGCTCATCATTACAGCGGATGCCGATGAAATGGCGGCGCTTGAGGCGGTGATCGCGCGGCTTGATATCAGGCGCGCACAGGTGCTGGTCGAAGCCATTATCGTGGAGATGGAACTTACCGAAGGACAAGAGCTTGGGCTTCAATGGCTGTTTGCAGATGATAGCGGTGCTTTCGGTAGCAATATCAGTACCAGTTCCGCCCAGCAGAGTCGCAACGCGGCGATCGCCGGTTCGATCTTGGGCGAGGACGGGGTGAACGAAGATATCAATGTGGGAACCCTTGCCGGCGCATTGAGCCAGGTCCCAGGAACTACCTTCGGGTGGGGCGTCGTCGATAGCAAGATGTCTATGGCGGTGATACTCAGTGCGCTCGAGACCCAGGGCAATGCAAACATTCTGTCGACGCCCAGTCTGCTCACCTTGGACAACGAGGAGGCCTATATCACGGTGGGCCAAAACGTGCCTTTTGTGACGGGCTCCTACTCCAACACAGGTGGCGCCAATACCGTTCAAAACCCGTTCCAAACCATCGAGCGGGAAAATGTGGGGATCACCTTAAAAGTCACCCCGCAAGTGAATGAAGGTGACTCGGTCGTACTCGACATCGTTCAAGAGGTTTCCAGCATTAGTCAGCAACTTCTCGCAGCTGCGGATGTCATTACCAATGAGCGAAAAATTGAAACCAAGATATTGGCATCCGATGGGGATGTGGTGGTCTTGGGGGGACTGGTAAAAGATGATATTCAGAACAGCCAACAGGGCGTGCCTATTCTTCAGGATATCCCGTTGCTCGGCCGGCTGTTCCGCAACGATATAGTGTCGGTGACCAAGTCAAATCTCCTGGTCTTTATCCGTCCCACTATCGTGAGAGATCGAGCAGAGCTCAGGGGCGCTACGGGCGAGAAGTACCGTTACATACAAGAGCAGCAAATGGAGCGGCGAGCTCGCGGCCTCATGTTTTTGGATGATGGCAACCTGCCATTGCTACCCGATTGGGAAACGCAAATCCAGCAGTTGCCCGAAGTGCCCGACGAGGGTTCGCCGTCCTCTTCAGACACAGAGGCAGAATAATCGCCTATGGAACCCCTTGCTGAGGCCATGGAGAGCGACCTTGCGCCTGCGAGCTTAAGCGGTGCGCTTCCCTTCGCTTACGCTAAAAGCCATGACGTGCTGCTGGACTGGCGTAACGACCAACCTATTCTCGTCTACACCGGTGAGTTGCAGGCCGATGTGTTACTCGAGGTTAGGCGGCATCTGGGCCAGCGCTTTGCGGTTGAATTGGTCTCTCCGGAGTTTTTTCAGCGCCGATTGAGCGAGGCTTATCAGCGTACCAACAACGAGGCGGCGCAGATGGCAGAGGACATCGGTGCTGACGTTGACTTGAGCCGACTTGTTGACCAACTGCCGGACCTCGGCGACCTCATGGATGCCGAGGACGATGCGCCCATAATCCGACTTATCAACGCCATCTTGTCTCAGGCTGTCAAAGAAAAAGCGTCCGATATTCATATTGAAACCTTTGAAGACCACTTGAGCGTTCGCTATCGCGTCGATGGTGTGTTGACGGAGGTTCTGTCCCCCAAAAGGATGTTGGCTCCGCTGCTGGTATCGCGGCTGAAGGTGATGGCAAAACTGGATATCGCAGAAAAGCGTGTGCCGCAGGATGGCCGAATTTCTGTGCGCATTGCGGGTCACGCTATTGATATTCGTATGTCGACGATTCCGTCGGCTCACGGTGAGCGCGTTGTCCTGCGGCTTCTCGACAAGCAGGCGGGGCAGTTGGAGCTCGCGCAGCTCAATATGAACGAACAAGTAAGCGCTGCGTATAAACGCGGATTGAGTAGCCCCCACGGCATCATTTTGGTGACCGGTCCGACGGGGTCAGGGAAGACAACGACGCTTTACGCGGGTCTGTCGAGTATCAATCAAAGCTCTCGAAATATTCTTACCATCGAAGATCCCATCGAGTACATGTTGCCGGGTGTCGGCCAGACCCAGGTAAATACCAAGGTGGATATGACGTTTGCCCGAGGTCTTCGCGCTATTTTGCGCCAGGACCCCGATGTGGTTATGGTGGGCGAGATTCGCGATCTTGAAACGGCTGAAATTGCCGTACAGGCGTCTCTCACGGGGCACCTAGTGCTGTCGACATTGCATACCAATACGGCCATTGGCGCCGTGACGCGATTGCAGGACATGGGGGTTGAACCATTTCTCTTGTCATCCTCGTTACTGGGTGTGATGGCGCAGCGTTTGGTCAGGCTGCTATGTCTCAGCTGTAGGGAGGCCTATCGGGCGAGCGACAAAGAGCAAGAACTGCTGGGTGTGAACCACGATGGTGAGCTTACACTCTGGCGCGCCAGAGGCTGTGAGGCCTGTAATCAGACGGGCTATCGAGGTCGCACCGGGATTTATGAGCTCATTGAAATAGACGATACGCTTCGTACCCTAATCCATGAAGGCTGTGGTGAGCAGAAGATGCTTGCTGAGGCACGTCAGCGTTACCCGGGTATCCAAAAGGACGGCAAACGTCGGGTGCTGGCCGGTGAAACCAGCCTCGAGGAAGTGCTTCGAGTCACATCAGTCACCTAACATGACGGCCTTCAAGTACAAGGCACTCAATGCCCGAGGTAAACTGGTTAAAGGGGTTCTTGAGGGCGACTCAGAGCGGCAGATACGCAGTCAGCTCAGAGCCAAGCAGCTGCGTCCGGTCGAAGTGGGTGAGGCTGGGCGCGCCGCGGCCAATGACGCGCGTTTTCTGGCAGGCTTTCTGCGCCGTGGTTTGAGTGCCTCTGAGCTTGCGTTAGTGACCCGTCAATTGGCGACTCTGGTCGCTTCGGCACTGCCGCTGGATGAGTGCCTGCAGGCGGTCGCCGAACAGACGCGTAACGCAAAAACCAAAGCCATTTTGCTGCAGGTCCGCTCGAAGGTGGCTGAGGGACATACGCTCGCCCATGGGATGGGTCAGTTCCCCGCGGCCTTTGGTGATATGTACCGCGCTATGGTGACCGCCGGCGAACAGGCGGGTCAGCTTGCTCCGGTGCTGGAGCGATTGGCTGACTACACGGAGAGTCGTCAGCACACCGCTCAGAAGTTACAGATAGCATTGATTTACCCCTTCGTGCTGATTGCGGTTGCCGTCTCTGTTGTTTCTGCGCTGATGGTCTTTGTGGTACCGGAGCTGGTGGGTATTTTTGCACACACCAAAAAGAGTTTGCCGCCCCTCACCGTAGGGCTGATTGCGACCAGTGACTTTCTCAGGGACTACGGTCTGTGGTTACTTATCGGCCTGCTGCTGACGGCGATTGTTTTTAAATGGCTGTTAAAAAAACCTGACAATCAGCATATTTGGCATCGTTTGTTATTGGCTATGCCCGGTTTGAATCGCGTTTTGATTAGTATGGATTCGGCCCGCTTTGCCTCCACACTGAGTATTTTGATGGCCAGCGGAGTTCCTCTCTTAGAGGCACTTCGAATTGCCAGCGCCGTCATGAGTAATGTGGTGCTTCGTCGAGCATCTGAAGGTGTAGCAGTGCGAGTTCAGGAGGGGTCGAGCCTGAACAAAGCGCTGGCGGAGGAGCAAATCTTTCCGCCCATGATGATCCACATGGTTGCCTCAGGAGAGACGTCAGGTGAGCTTGAGATGATGCTGTCGCGATCTGCAGTCAATCAGGAGAGGGAGCTCGAGATGACGCTGGGAACCGTCATGGGACTCTTCGAGCCCCTGATGGTGGTGATTATGGGTGGCTTGGTTCTCTTGATCGTTATGGCCATACTGCTTCCAATTTTTGATCTCAATACCATGGTGAGGTAAGGCAATGCGCAGAAGCGACGGATTTTCTCTGATCGAAATTTTGGTTGTCCTGGTAATTATGGGACTCCTTATCAGTGTCGTGGCGCCGACCGTGCTTAACAGCGCCGACGACGCCCGAGTACAGAAAGTGCAGGCAGATTTCAGCGCCATCGAGACTGCGCTGAAGATATACCGTCTTGATAACTACGTGTATCCGTCCACAGAGCAAGGGCTGGTCGCACTGGTTGAGCCTTCAACGCTCGAGCCCGAGCCACGCAACTTCAAGCAGGGCGGGTATCTCGAAGAGGTGCCTTTGGATCCATGGGGTAGGGAGTATCTCTATATGTCACCCGGCGAAAATAATGAGGTTGATCTATTTTCCTATGGTGCTGACGGGCTTCCCGGCGGTGAGGGGCAAAATCAGGATCTGGGCAACTGGCGTCGCGGCGATGACTGACTACCAGCGGTTCTGAAAAGGTCGCTGCTATGAATGCCGGTTATAAGCGCGAAGGCTTTTCGCTTATTGAAATGCTTGCTGTGGTACTGGTTATCGTCCTTCTGACCTCGGTGGTCAGCTTGAATGTTGGTAGCGGTGGCGAGGATCTCAAGCGTGAACAAATTGCTCAACGGCTGGCGGCCATGATGGGGGAAGCACAAGTAGAAGCCGAGTTTTCTGGCGCCGATCATGGTTTATATTTTGAGCTGACGGGGTCTTTGCAGGAGCGTCGTTTCAGAGGCAGCTGGTTACGACGCTACGATCAGGGTTGGGCCGAGACAAAGGGTAATCAGGCACTTATGGAATCGGTAACGTTCCCTGAGGCCACGGAAATTTTCCTCACGCTATCAAGCGACCCTGATGTCGAAATTACCTCGCGACCTCTGGACCTTCGCCCGGAGCCCCACATTATTTTTTATGCGGGCGGTGAGGTGACCGAGGGAACTATCGAGTGGACTGACGCCAAGTCGGGTGAGCTTCTTTATCTCATGGAGTGGGATCTGTTTGGGCGCGTCGTCCTACTGGCAGGCGGTGAGGAGGCCTCGCGCCTTGAGTTCCCCTAGGCCTTGTTTCCAGCGGCCTGCCTTGGAGGGCTTCACGCTCGTCGAAGTCATGGTTGCTCTCGCGGTGGTGGCTGTTGCCTTGCCTTCACTGCTGTTTCTGCTTTCACAGCAACTCGATGGTGCCAGCTATCTTCGTGAAAAGAGCATGGCTTCCTGGGTGGCAGCTGACAGATTGGCTGAGCTTCGCCTGGTGGTCGCTCGCCAGAAGTCCCTGCCCGAGGGCGTTCTCACCGGTGAGACAGACATGCAGGAGCGGACCTGGTATTGGTGGATCGAGCAGGAGGCTACCGAAGTGCCGGGTTTTGTTCGCCTGGAGATCAGCGTTTCCGGGAGCGACGATCCTGAGGCCGCGCCCCTGCACCAATTGGTAGCCTTTGTTGCGCCGGAGAAGTGGTCCGATGCGCAGTAGCAGCGGGTTTACGTTGGTCGAGGTGCTGGTGGCCATGGCGATCATGGCATTTGTGGCGGTTGCCGGATACACCAGTCTGACCGCCGTGATTTTTGGCGTTGAAAGCCTCAGAGAGGAGAGTCGCCGGTTAAACGACATCAATCGCACCTTTCAGGTCCTCGGTAAGGATCTTCATCAGCTCGTCAACAGATCGGTCTATGACGAATTCGGCAGCCGACGTTCCGCCTTCGAGGGGGGAGAGCTTGCTCCTCAAACGCTGTCGTTTACCCGCGCAGGGTGGCATAACACGGTGGGTTTGCCACGCTCCACGTTGCAGCGCGTTGCTTATTACCTAGATGAGGATCAGCTTGTCAGAGCAGCCTGGCCAGTCCTAGACAGGACGGGCGCGGTAGAGCCGAACGAGCTCGTTTTGCTGTCAGGGGTTGAATCGATCGACGTGAGGTTTTTGGCGGGGCTGGATCAACTCGAGGTCAATCGCAATAGCCAGATTGACCGCCGGTACTGGCAGGAGAACTGGATCCCCGATCTGTCTCGACCTGATGCCTTGGTAGAGCCGCCGCTGGCGGTAGAGATTCGCCTGCAGATGTTTGACTGGGGCGAACTGGAGCGACTTTATGTCTTGCCACCGCTCTAGTCGGCCCGCTCAATATCAGTCAGGGGCGGCGCTCGTGGTGGCCTTGCTTATCTTTGCCCTGGCCGCGGCCTTGATGGTGGGTATCCAGCGAGACTTTACCTTGACCATGCAGCGTGGGACCAATCATTTTACCGAGCAACAGGGTTGGGCCTATCTGCGCGGCGCCGAGGCGCTCGCGACGGTAGCCCTGCGCGCTGATCGGGCGTTAGATAAGCAACTGCCCGCACCCCGGGATGATTTGACTGAAATGTGGGCGGCGGAAGCGACGCCTTACCCCCTAGAAGGAGATGGGTGGTTATCGGGGCAATTGGTAGATTTGCAGGGCCGCTTCAATCTCAATTTACTGGTATCGGATCTGCCCGATTACGACGATGACGGCGATACTGGTGCAACCATCGACCCGGATACAGAAGGCGCGGATGTGGATTTGGGTGATGCGCAGCGTGAGGACGCGACACGCTCTGCTCAGACCAGTCAGAGCAACCGTGACCGAGACCGCCTTTCACCTGCCAAGCAAATTTTTATTCGGCTATTGCAGACGCTGGATGGTGTAGAGGTCAGTCAGGCGAAAGCATTGGAGATAGCCGATGCCGTGGCAGATTTTATGGATGCGGATAACCAGAAGCGATTGAACGGTGCCGAAGATGACG
>Ga0181560_10001328_pt1 | contig 23076 bp, 10 predicted proteins | sample 011ome_20_FD_133751 | JGI IMG/M metagenome (GOLD analysis project Ga0181560, IMG submission 133751) | Coastal salt marsh microbial communities from the Groves Creek Marsh, Skidaway Island, Georgia - 011509CT metaG (megahit assembly) | ecosystem: Environmental > Aquatic > Marine > Intertidal...
GAAAGCGCGTTCGCGCTGGGCGAGGGCGCGCGGTTTATCACTTGGGAAAATCAAGGCGGAGCCGCGTCGAGCGCGAGTTGCGGCGCGGGTTGGGCGGACGCGGACGACACGATGCACGTCGCTCGGTACGGATGAGACGCTCGCGAAAGACGCTTGAAAAAAGACGCTCGAAAAAAGACGCTCGCGAAAGACGCGCGAGTGTCAAAAATATCTTCTCCGTCGTTCGTTTCGTCGTCGTCACGCGTACCTCGCGCGCGCCAGACGGTTCGCGAAGACGCGCGGCGGACGGTTCGCGATCGCCGCCGAAGTTCCACCTCCAAAACGTCACTTGCGCGTGGCTCTGCGCCTGGTGGAGGGGCTCTTGACGGGCTCTTCCTCCTCTTCCTCCTCTTCCTCCGCCTCCTCCTCGGGCTCGTCGTCCGGCTCGGGCGCGTCCGTCTTCTTCTTCCTGCCCGTCGCCTTCTTCTTCGCCTTCGCCTCGGCGGCGGGCGCGTCCTCGCCGCCGAACAGCGAGGACACCGCGAGCAGCACGAGGAGCAGGACCAGCGCGACGAACGAGAACGTGGAAACCGCGGACTCGGTGAGCGAGGTGACGAAGGAGACGACGCGGTCGCGCGCGGCGCCTTCGGGGAGCGCGTTGGCGGCGGCGAACAAAACGTCGGCGACGGCGTCCTTGGCGCGCGCCAAAAACGAGGCTCCGGGCTCGTCGGCGGCGGCTTCGGCGTCCAACTTTGTCTTCTCCTCCTCGTCGGCGATGGCCTTGAGGAAGTCGTGCTTGGGGCGCCAGACCCGCTCCAGCTCGCCCGCGGCGGCGGCGTCCTTCGCGACGAGCACGTTGTCCACGACCAGCCCGGAGGACATGGTCCACACCTCCAGCGCGACGGCGCCGATCTTGCCGACGCGCGACAGCGGCGCTTCGTCCACGTAGTGGTCGGGGTTGGGGATCTTGCGGGGCTCCCAGAGGCCCTTGTAGTCGGGGTTGTCGATGCGCGGGGCGTACCAGTTGCCCTTGTAGTCGGGGTTGTACTTGGTGGGGCGCTCCCACTCTCCGCAGCCGGGCGCCTCCGCGCACTTGGGGTTGTCAATCGTGGGCGGCTCCCAGGTGCCGTCCTCGTCCTCGTCCCAGTCCGCGGGCTGCGCGGCGTCGGGGTCGTCCACCATGAGCGGCTCGTCGTCAAGCCAGCCCTCGGGCTTGGTCGCGTCCTCGTCGGGGATCATCGAGGGCGCGTCCTCGTCCCAGTCGTCGGGCTTCTTCGCGTCTGGGTCCTCGATCATCGCGTCGTCGACCCAGTCCTCGGGCTTCTCGTCCGTCGGGTCGTCGATCTCCGCCGGGGGCACGAACGGCGGGTCGAACGCGCCGTCATCGAATAGGCTGCCCTCGAAGACCGCCTCCCCGTCGATCTTCACGGTCAGCTCCCCGGCGGGGGTGACCGCGAGCGCGTACAGGTGCGGGAGCTTGTCGCCGGGCACACGCGGAGGGTCCGCCAGGTGCTTCTCCTCCACCTCGCCCGTCTTCGGCGAGGCGTGGCGGAAGATCACGTGCACCTTGTCGGTGCCCCCGCATCGGTCGGGGCCGAACATCAGCGTGTACGGCGAGTCCCCGTCCAGCGCGTCGGGTTCGAACGCCTTCTCGTCCGTGTTCAGGAACTTGAGGTACGCGCCGCCGCACTCCAGGCCCTCCTGCAGCGTGGCTTCGTACTGCACGACCAGACCCGCGCTGGGGTCGAAGGGCTCCGCCAGCAGCGAAGAGACTCCGTAGTGGCGCGCCTCGGTGTCCACGAACAGACCCTGGTCCTCGGTGTGCTTCGCGGCGGTCACGACGGGGACACCTGTGCGTGCGAGGAGCGCGCGAGGGGAAGGTCAGTCGTCCCGTCGACGGTGTCGGCGGCGTCGGCGGTTGTCGCCCCGAACGCGAGCGGAAAAAGCAAAAAGCGAATCGTCGGAAAACGAGCTCGAAAACCTGAAGGGAGACCAAACGAAAATGTTGGATGTTTCCCGGCGGATCTCGGCGGGATGCGGGACGCGCGCTCGCCTCTGTGACGCGCTCGAGAAGGAAAAGACACGCGATCTGCTCCCCTGAGCGTCCGCGTCGTCGCGACGAATCCGTTCGCCTCCGATTATCGTTCCGAGCGCGCGCACGCACCGTTGTACTTGTCGTTCTTCGATCCGGACCACGATCCGAGGCCATCGGAGAAGGTGGCCAGAAACGCGACGTCGCCCGTGACCACGGGCTCGACGAAGGGATGCGTCTCCACGGCGTGCGCCGAAGAAGCGGCGGCCGCGATGGCCACACCGGCCACGAGGAGCTTGTTGCTCATGCTGGGCGAAACGAAGCGCAGCGGATGAGGCGCGTGTCGTAATGGGAGTCACGCCGACCCTGGACGCTTTTCCCGCCCGCGCCCCCACTGCAGTCGGTTGATGAGAGTTCCGCCACGCACGCGCGGCCAATCAGCGTCGTGCGACGGTTCGACGGCAAAGTCGGGTTCCGAGCACCGCTTCCGGGAGTGACGTGTTCTCAGCTCGGCACTCTCGACGGCACGTTCGCCATGTCGTCCACCGCGCACGCGCTCGCGGCGCGTCCGGCCGCTCCCCGAGCCGCCGCGCGCGTGCTCCCGTCCCGCCCCCGCGCGTCGCCCTCGTTCGCGGAGCGCGCGACAACCTCCGGCGCGTCCCCCGGTCGCGGCGCCGTGGCTGTCTCCGCGCGATTCGGTTTCGGGTCCGCCGACGACGCCGTCGCGGACGAGGACGCCGCCATCTCCCGCCGCACGCTGCTCGCGGGCAAGGCGCTGTTCACGCTGGGCGAGGCGTTCGTGTTCCCCTGGGCCACCGAGGGCGCGACGCGCCCTCCCTCCGCGGCGACCGCCGACCTGACGCCCTTCTCCCCCGCGTGGCTCACGAGCGTGCTGTTCGTGCCCACCGAGCCCGAGGCGAAAGCCGCCGCCAAGGCGGCGCTGCTGCGGGGCGAGGCGCTCGCGGCGCAGGGCGAGCACCTGAGCGCGATCGAGCAATTCGAGTTCGTCTACGCGACCGCCCCGACCGAGTACAAGATGTGCCAGCGCGCGGGTCTGGACATCGCGAAGAGCTACAAGAAGCTCTCCTCCAAGCCGGGCGACGCGATGGACCGAAAAGCCGAGGACGCCAAAGGCGTGGTGTGGTGGTGGGGCCGCGGAACGCGCTGGCCCGGGTGGTACATCATCGCGTACCTCTCCGCCCGGAACGTGTACTTCACCGCCAAGGAGGACGACGTCGGCGCGTTCACCGCGACGGAAGGGCTGGCGGTCCTCGTGCCCATCTGGTTCGGGCTGCTCTTCGCGCTCGTGACGTACGGGTTGCCGGATTATTGATGAGTCACACATATCGAATACGCGCGCGCCGGAATACGCGTACCCCTTCGGACATCGCGCGGAACGCGTCATCGCGACGCCCTGTCACTTCCCGTTTCCCTAAAAGCATCGACTCACTTCGTAACCGGCGTCTCCTCTTCGTCCGAGGACTCGGGGTCCGCGAGCGCGGAGAGGGGCGAGCCCTCGCCGACGCCCGCGCGCGACGCCAGCGCCTGGAGCTCCTTCTCGATGGCGGCGAAGCGCTCGGCGCCGGCGACCGACCCAGCGGCGCCGCGCCTGCCGGCGACCGACCCGGCGAGCGCCTCGAGCTCGCGCAGGTTCGAGCCCCGGGAGGCGCGCGACGCGCGATGTCCGCGCTGGGCGTCGACTCCGTCGGAGGCGTCCCCGGCGCCCGGCGCGGCGTCTCGGGGACCCGAGGCGTACGCCTCAAACTCGGAGCGCGCGTGCGTCTGCGGCGCAAACGTGCATTCCGCCAGCGCCTGGCGCTCGAGCGCCGCCGCCAGCTCGCGCAGCTTCTCGTCCTTGACGCGCCCCTCCACCGCGAGCTTCTCGTAGATGGGCGTCGCGGAGGACACGCCGAGCTTGCGTTGCCTCGCCGCCGCCAGCCGCTCGGTGCGCGTCGCCGAGGCGGAGCTCCGCCCGAGCTCAACCTCAGCCAGCGCCTGTTCGCGCGCCGCGGCGGCGGCGTGGGCCGCCTTGGTGCCCGCGCGCGCGCCCGAGAAGCGGCCCTGCCCCGCCGCCAGGTACGCGCGCGGGCCGGTTTTGTCGTGCGCGATCACCGCCTCCATGGCGGCGATGAAGCCCTCGACGCCGACGGGCCCGTCGCACATCGCGCTCGCCGAGCGCACGTCCGCCACCATCTCGCGCAGGCGCGACTCGCGCGCTTCATCGTCGCCGCCGCCGGGGCTTCCCGGCGAGAGCGAGCCCGCGCGCGGCACGCCGCCGAAGCCGGCGAGGTCGGGGCGCCCCGCGTTGCTCGCCGGCGTCGCCGCCGCCGACGCCGCCGCCGCCGACGCGGGCGTGTTGTACACGGAGTCGGAGGCGGCGTCGGCGCCGCGCTTGGCGCGCGCGCGCTTGGTTTCGACGTCGGCGAGGCGCGAGAGATCCGCACCGCGCAGGTCCACCGATCCGGCGTCCCCGGCGTCGAGCGCGGCGAACATGGCGCGGAACTTGCGTCGCTTCAGCGCGCCCACCAGCCCCTCCGTCTTGGCGCTGGACTTGGCGGAGAGCGCGGCTTCACGCAGCCTGTCCTCGTCGCGCGCGCGGATGAGCTCGCGCTTGTCGTCGTACTCGTGCCTGTTGGCGTACAGCACCTCGTGCACCGGCAGGCCCGCCGGGTTGCGGTCGATGGCCGGAGGGCGCCCGACGCGCGGCACGCCCAGGTCCGCGTACGCCTCCTCCTCCAGGCGCGCCTTTTCGTGGTCGCCGCGCGCCTTGCTCGCCTCCAGGCGGCGCACCACCTCCTCGTGTCGCACCTTCGGGGGCTTGAACGCCGCCGGCGCGCCCGAAAAGCCGTCGACGCCGTCGTCTTCGCCATCGGCGAATCGGTGCGCGTTGGGGTGGAAGGTGTGGTCCGAGGGGCGCCAGGTCTCGTACTCCTCCCGACGCACGGCGCGGCGGTTGGCGTCGAAGTACAGCTGCTCGTGGTGCGACAGCCCGCGGTCGCGCAGCGCGTCCGTCTTGCCGCGCACCAGGTTCCGGGATCGCGCGTTAATCTTCGGTCGGAACGTGCACTCGGAGAGCTCCTTCCGCTCCAGGTCCTCCTTGATCTGCGCCAAAACCTCAAACTTCTCCGCGTACCCCTCCCCGAGCCGGTCCCACGCCGCCTCCGGCCGCCGCAGCGACTTGGCGTACCGCGAGATCTGCGGCGCGCCGGTGGCGTGCTCGAGCTCCTCGCGCGCCTTCTCCTCGGCGGCGCGCGCGCGCGCGGCTTCGCGCGCAACCGCCCTCTGCGCGCCCTCCGCGTAGAGCCGCTCGTTGTACGAGGCGTAGTCGCCCGCGGTGCGGTTCTGCATCAGCTCGCGGGACGCGCGGGACATCACCTTGGTCGACCGCGCGCGCGCCTCGGCGTCGGCGGCCTTCTGCGCCGCCTCCTTCAGCTTGAGCAGCGCCTCCGCCTTTTCCTTCTTGCGCATCGCATTGGCGTACAGCTTGTCAAAGACGGCGGCGCCCCCTCTCGGGGCGTCCGCGTCCGTCGCCGCCGGGGCGTCCTTCTGCCTCGCCTTCGCCGCGAGCCTCGCCGCCTCCTTCTGCGCGAACGACTTGTCGCGGCTCTGCTTCCCGGGGCCGGCGCCGAAGACGTACTTCCGGTACGCCGGCGCGCGGCGGTCCGAGAGCTCGCCCGCCACCAGCCGCTCGGCGCCGGCGCTGGCGGGCCGCCGCTTCCCGAAGACCACCTCCGTGCGGTCGAAGGCGTGCTCCGCGGAGCTGTGGAACTGCTTGGACTTCTCGTACCTGAGCTCGGGGGGGCGCGCCGCGGAGCTCGCCGGCCGCCGCGCCGCCTCCCACGTCGCCGACGCCGGGCGCCGCGCCGCCGCCGCCGCCGCCGAGTCGAGCCGCCGTCGCTCCGCCTCCGCCGCCGCCGCGCGCGCCTTGGCCTTCGCCCGGGCCTCCTTCGCCTTGAGCGCCGCCTTGGCCTCCTCCGTGAGCGTGGAGGCCATCACAGGCTTCGCGGTGACCGGGCGGCCCTGGCGCGCGGCGCGCTCGAGGCGCCGCGACTTGTCCCGGGCCTGCTCGAGCTTCACCGCGAGGGGCACGGCGATGGTCGCCGAGAAGCCTTTGGCCTGGCAGAAATCGCGAGCCACCTCGATGGGGTCGTCGCGCGGCGCGATCTCGATGCGCTCGAACAGACCGCCGCCGAAGTCCACCTCGACGGCAGCCATGGCGTTCCTGGCGTTTCGGGACGGGAAGGGCGTGCGGGTCAGAGGGCGCGCGCGGTGTAGGGGCGCGAGGGCGCGCGGCGATGGTTGGAGAATTCCCAGAATCGGGCCGCGACGCGGGGCAGACCGGCGTCGAACGCGACGTCTCAGACGGCGGGCGCGGCGGACGTGCGACACGCGCGCGACCCGCGGCGAACGACGCCGGGGACCACCGAGGGGAGAAAGCGGCAGGTGACAGGCACGCACTTGGTCTGCCTGAACGTCCCCATCGCGGTCGAACGGCGTGTCGCGCTCCCGATTCGCGCGTGTGTGAAGAACGGGAGTGGGGACAATCAGCCCGCCCCGAATTTCCCGAACCCCGACTCGCGCGCGCGAGAGGAGCCTTCTCCGCGCGACGACCTCGACGATGCACTCGGCAGCGCCGATGCGTGCGTGGTCAGCAACGGTTCGTCCGGTGCGCTCGGAGTGGCGAGTGTCCGCGCCGGCCCGGTGTTTTCGAAACGAATTGGCCGCCTGTTCGCGCGATCGCAACTCGCACCGTCGCACCGTCGCACGCCGGATTCGGAATCGACGTGTTCTGGTCTGTTGACTCGTCGTTTTGCCGACACTTGATTTTGCCCGAACCGACATCCGAATCATCTCAGACTCCACATTCCTTCCTCCTCCTGGGCGACGAACGCGTTTTCTCCATTGCGGCACGCGCGCGGCGTGGAGGCGGTCGAGGAGGCGTCCGCCGCGATGGACCCGACCGAGGCGGACGACTCGGATGGCTTCCCGTCTTCCGGCGCGCGGCGCCGCGGCCCCGTCTTCGCCGGCGTGGAGGGGGGCGGCACGACGTGGGTCGCGGCCGTCGCGGTGGGCGAGCCCGATCGCATCGTGACGCGCGCGGACTTCCCGACGACCACGCCCGAGGAGACGCTCCCCCGGATCAGGGACTGGCTCGCCGCGCAGCACGCCGAGCGCCCATTCGACGCGCTCGGCGTCGCCACGTTCGGGCCCGTGGACCTGGACCGGCAGAGCCCGACGTACGGGCACATCACGCACTCGCCCAAGCCGGGCTGGGCGGCCGTGGACGTGCTGGGCGCGCTGAAGCGGGGGTGGGCGCCGGCGCGGCTGCCCGTCGGCTTCGACACGGACGTCAACGCGCCCGCGGTGGCGGAGTTCGAGGCCGTGCAGCGCGAGCTCGAGGCCCTGGACGGCACGGAGCGGAACTCCAGCGCCGGGGCGTTCGTGCGCGCGCTCTTCGAGGATGACGGCGACGACGCGTCGGAGACGGAGTCGGACGACGAAGCTCCGGACGCCCTCCTCGTCTCGGCGAGACGAGCGCGACGGGTAAAAACCGACGAGCTACGGTTCCAGAACCTGGCGTACGTCACGGTGGGCACGGGCGTGGGCGTGGGTGTGGTGTGCGGGGGCGAGCCCGTGCACGGCTTGTCGCACCCCGAGGCGGGGCACATCCGCGTCTCGCGGCTCGCCTCGGACGGGATCGCCGGCGAGCCCGGCGCGTTTGAGGGAACGTGCGCGTACCACGGCGACTGCATCGAGGGCATGGCCGGCGCCGCCGCGATCGCGCGGCGGTGCGGGTGCGAGATGTCGCAGCTGGCGCAGGTCCCGGACGACCACCCCGCGTGGGACGCCGCCGCGCACTACGTCGCCGGCATGTGCGCCGCGCTGGTGATGGTAGCGTCGCCGCAGCGCATCGTGCTGGGCGGCGGCGTGCTGCAGCGCAAGACGCTGGTCGCGAAGATCCGCGAGAGCCTGCGCGCGCAGCTCGGCGGGTACGTGCGGCACGACTTCGTGGAGAAGGTGAACGGGCTGAAGCAGTTCCTGGTGGCCTCCAGGCACGGGAACGAGGCGGGGATCGTCGGCGCGCTCGCGCTGGCGGCGCGCGCCGCCGCCGGCGCGGCGGCGCCGGCGGCGGCGCGCCGGCGCACGCAGAACGTCTTCAGGCGCCTGGCGCACTACTTCGGGTTCGGGGTGGTGAGCGCGCTCGTCGCGCTCAAGATTGTCAACAAGGAGGTGCGCGTGCGCGGGCGGAGGCTCTTGTGACGGCACGAGGCGGGAAGGGATCGGGGACGGAACGCGCCAAAAGGCGAAGCCGTTTTGTTTTCATGATGAGTTTTCGTTTTTTTCTTTTTTTCTTTTTTCCAATCCGATCGACGGGCGATTTTGCATGTGAACTCTCGTTCGCGTCCAGCAGCGCTCCGTTTGCCGAAACGTCGCTCGCAGTCGCCTCACGAAACACCCGCGCGCTGTCTGTGTTAATGTTTGTTCCGACGATCTCAACTCTGATCATCACAACACCCAGCGCAGATATCAAACATGGCTCGTAGATCCCTGCTCATCGTCCTGATGGCGCTCTTCGCCGGCGTGGCGTGCGCGGCCACCACCCCCGAGGGCCGCGCGTTCCTCGAGTCCAACAAGCTCAAGGAGGGCGTCGTCGAGACCTCCAGCGGCCTGCAGTACCGCGTGCTGAAGGAAGGCCCCGAAGGCACGCCCTCGCCCGCGGTGAGCACGCCCTGCTCCTGCCACTACCGCGGTACCACCATCGACGGCAAGGAGTTCGACAGCTCGTACTCCCGTGGCCAGCCCACGACGTTCGCGCCCAACCAGGTCATCAAGGGCTGGACCGAGGCCATGCAGCTGATGCGCGAAGGTGATAAATACGAGCTCGTGATCCCCTCCGAGCTCGCGTACGGCGACCGCCAGATGGGGGCCGACATCACTCCCGGCGCCGTCCTGGTGTTCACCCTCGAGATCCTCAAGGTGGGCGTGTAACTGGGTCTGAAACGATCCATCGCCGCGCGTTGCGATGCGCGGTCCACCTTTCGGCGATCCCCCGGGCCGACGCCGAGGCGAGAAAAACCGCGTCGCGACGGCGAGACGAAACGACGAGAGCGTCTGTTAAACATCTTGCGTCTCGATATACATATACGTTCCTCCCCCCGCTGAATCTTGCCGTCCGCCTCTGCGAGAAAAAGCCGCGACGCGCTCGCCTTTCGACGTCTCATCAAGCGGACTGGTTGGAGGACATGAAGGCGAGGAATTCGTCGTAGTCGATCTTCCCATCGTTGTTGGCGTCCAACGCCTTCATGAACTCGTTCTCGTTCATCCCCTGCGTGGTGCTCATGCCGAAGTCCGCGATGACCTTCTTGAGCTCGTCGAGCGTGATGAATCCGGAGTTGTCCTTGTCGAAGTACGCGAACGCGCGCTCCATGTGATCCTCGTTCTGCATCTTCGACTGGTCCAGCGTCGCGGCGATGAATTCCTCGTAGTCCAGCTCGCCGTTCCCATCCACGTCCATCTCCTTGAGCATCTTCTCCAGCTCGGTCTTGGTGCTCCGCGCGCCCTTCTTCTCCAGCCCCTTCTGCAGCTCGTTGATCGTGATCGTCCCGCTGTTGTCCTTGTCGAACTGCTTGAACATCTGCTTCATCCCGCTGATCTCCTCGTTGGTCAGCGTCTTCGCCATCGCCAGCATGCCCACCTTCTTGAACCTGTTCATGTCCGTGAACTTCTTCATGCGGTTCATCACCACGTTGTCCAGCGGAGTGTCCGGCGCGTCGCCGTCCTCGCGCACCCACGGGTGGTTCAGGATATCCTCCGCGCTCATGCGCTCCGCGGGGTTGCCCACCAGGATGCGCCGGACCAGGCCCTTGGCGCTTTCCGAGATCTTCGGCCACGGGTCGCCAACCAGGTCGTACTGCCCCTTGCGCACCGCCTCGAAGATGGCGGTGTCCGTCTGCGCCCAGAACGGCGGGACGCCCGAGAGCAGGATGTACAGAATCACACCCGCGCTCCAAATGTCCGCCTCGCACGAGTAGTTGCGCTTGAGTACTTCGGGCGCGACGTAGTACGCGGAGCCGACGATGTCGCGGAAGCGCTCGCCCGGCTCGAAGTACGCCGACAACCCGAAGTCGATGGCTTTGACGGGCGCGTCCTGGTCCTTGGTGGCGAGCACAAAGTTCTCCGGCTTCAGGTCGCGGTGCATCACGCCGAGGTTGTGGCAGTGCGCGATCGTGCGGATCATCACGCGGAACACCTCCGAGGCGTCCTTCTCGGAGTAGTGCCCGCGCTCGACGATGCGGTCAAATAGCTCGCCGCCGGAGCAGTAGTCCATCACGATGTACACATGCTTGGTGCCCTCGAACGCGGCGAGCAGGCCCACGATGTTCGGATGCCCGGACAGGTGGTGCAGGATGGAAACCTCGCGGCGCACGTCCTCGACGTCCTCGGCGTTAATGAGCTTGCGCTTCGCGATGGCCTTGCACGCGGCCTTCTCGCCGGTGCGCTTGTGCGTCACCAGATACGTCGTGCCGAACTGGCCCTCGCCGAGCACCTTTTGTCGAACGAACGTTCGGAAAAAAAAGAGGGAGCGGGCGGGTGAGGTCAGCGGAGGAACCGCGGATGGTGGTGCCACCGCCGGGCGGGCATCACCGCTCGTCGCTCGCGCGACGATGCCGCGTCGGGTGCATCGCGCGGCGGTCGCGGTCGTCGCCCCCGGCTCGGGTCCCGCGCGATCCGAAACCGGAACGGGGCTAACATAACACGGGGCGCGGGAATCGTGGCGCATTGTCACCCGTGCGGGCGCGTACCTCGTGGAAGTGGTAGTGGTCGTTCACGTCCTCGGTGTTGCGTCCGAGGACACTCCCGGCGCGTGTGAACTTGCCCTTCGCGTTGGGCTGCGCCTTGCCCCCGACGGGATTGCCGGGCCGTTTGCCCTGCTGAATCGCGAGGAGGAGGATCGGCGGGGTCAGTCGGGCGCCCAAGAAAGCGCACATTTATTTATGCCATTTGAGTCCGAAATCGCGCGTCGGGAACGGCGACGGCGCCGCCGAGCGGGCGCGTCGCGGCGTCGCGCTCGCGGGCGGGACACGTACCCCCGCGGGCTTACTGCTGAAGCAACCCATGGTGTCCCTTGGCGGTCGCGGTGGACGTCAAAGTGACGAAAGACTCGGCCCGCGGTCCGCTTATTCAACATGGATGGAACACTCAAAACAAAAATCCCGCGGCTCCGGGCGCCGGGCGTTTTCACGTCAATCCCAGGCTGCCCGACGGGATTCACGCGCGTGTCGTCATCACACGAGGCTCGTTATCCAGGCGACACTACGGCCCGCGCGTGACCGGCGAGATGCGGCATGACGCGCTCGCGAACGCGCTCGCGAATGTCGCGGTGTCACCACGACGAGCGCTTCGCGGCGGCTCGCCGACGGCCGCTCGCCGCGCCGCGGCGTGTCGAGTGCGCGCCGACGGCGCCGAGACTCCGGAAAACAGGAGCGTGAAGCCCGTCCGGTCGTCCGGGAGTCCGAACGTGCAGAACGACGCCATCGCGCTTCTGAGCGGCATGAAGGAGAACCCGTTCAGCGTCGGGACGTATCACTCCAAGCGCGCGACGCACAAGGTGAATGAGCTCGGGGACATCATCGGCGAGGACGAGGCTCCCGAGAACATCTTAGAGCAACCCGGGTGGGACTCCGACGGGAAACTGCGCTTCTGCGTCGCGACGGTCTCCGCGGAGCTGGCGATGCCCGAGGCGGAGGTGTCGGCGAAGCTGCAGCAGCTGTTCCAGCTAGCGCCGGGGATCGAGCGGCGCGTCGGGGAGGTCAAAACCGCCGACCTGGTGCGCATGGTGGCCAGCATCCCCGACGTCGTCGCGGCGTTTGTGCGCCTGCGCGAGATCTTGCCGGGCGCCGACCTGGGCAAGATCGTCGAGAGCCGCCCGAGCGTGCTGCTCGAGGACCTGGACGCGCTCGGGAAACGCGTGCGCGATCTGAAGGAGGAGACGCCCCGGCTGAACTGGGACGCCATCCTCACGGACTTCCCGCAGATGTTCGAGATCAGGGACATGGCGGCGAACGCGCGCGAGTTGCGGCGGAAGTTCCCGGAGGGCGACGCGACGGAGATGCTGGGCCGCCAGCCGACGCTGCTGCTCGCCATGCAGAGCGGCGAGGACATGATTGCGTACGACCACGGGTCGCTGCGACAGGTCAAGGCAACCATCGAGGGGGACCGGACGCACGACGGGTGGTAGTGGGAGGTACGCGCGTAGACGCGTCCGAATCTTCACACGCGAAGTGATACGCGTTCGCGCGTTCGTACAATACGTATGACAAGTTCTACGCGTGAACATCTATGATACGCGCATCTTCTCGAGCATCTTCTCTACAAAAGACGCTAGAAATCCTTCACGCCGCCTCGTCCCACGTTTCGTTTTCGCGCATCCTTTCCTCGGGCGCGTCGCACGACGCGAAGGCGGGCCTCGGGTTCTGCGCGCAGGTCCACTTCTGATCCTCCCCGAGCGCTCGCGCGAGCGCCGCGGGCACGCGCCGCCACTTCTCGCACGCGTCGCACGCGATCCACTCCTCGGCGACGGTGGTCACCGGCGCCGCCGCGCGCGCCGCCGCCTCGGCGTCCTCGTGTCGCCGCGCCAGCTCCGCCAGGCGCGCGCACTTCGCGTCGAGCTCCTCGGCTGTGTGCCTGAAGAATAGCGTGGAGCGCTCGGGCTTGCACGCGCACTCGCGCACGCACCGCAAGCAGTACACGCGTTTTGGCTTGCACTCGCACCGCACGCCCGCCCAGTTGAGGTCCGCCTGGCACACCGCGCAATCCTTCTCGAACAAGTCGGGCGCCGCGTCGGTGCCCGCCATGCGCGCCGTCTTGGCGACGCGCGCCGGCGTCGCGGCGTCGCGGCGCGCGCGCTCGACGGCGACGCGCTCGGCCATGACCCGCGCGACGGTCGGGCAGAACGCGGGCTGCGTCTCCGCGGCGTCGCACAGCGTCGCCAGCAGCTGGTCGTGCGCGACGCTCTGGTACCGCTTGTCGCGCACGTACCGCTCGGTGGCGACGGCGCCGAAGGGGAGCCAGTCCACCGGCGCAAAGTTCACAGCCTCGGCGCAGTTGAACCCGGTGTTGAACCCCGCGTGGTAGGCGTGCGGGAACGTGATGATGTAGCTGCGCGGGTGCTGCTCCGCGCGGTACACGGGGATGCCCTCCTCCTTCAGCGCCGCCGGGGACATGATCGTGACCAGCGAGTGCAGCAGGTCCGGCTGCGCGGCGAACAGGTGCGGCAGCCGCCGGCGCATCACCTCCTCGAACTTCGCGCTGTACTCGGCGGGGATGCTGTACCACACCTTCGGGTCGCCGAAGTGGTGGTAGTTGACGCTGTAGAAGTGGTGGTCCTCGACGTGCCAGCAGAACGTGGAGAGGGTCATGCCGAAGTACAGCCACGGCACGGTGATCCCCGTGGTGGCCTCCACGTGCTTCAAGCACGACGAGTCGTTGTACGGCATGTTGCACACGTTCCAGGGCGAATCCGCGTACGCGCGCTGCGCCGGCGCGTCGACGCACGGGTCATCCTTCGCGGTGAACCCGCTGCCAACCTCCAGCGTCGCGATGTCCGCGCCGTAAATCACCTCCACCTCTTCGCTTTCCCCGTCGGAGGTCTCCACCAAACGCCAGAACTCGCCCTCCAGGTCGCGCACGGTGACGTCCGCGGGGACGCCGTCGCGCGAGAAGTACGTCTTGCGGAAGTACCGCGAGTACCGCTCGAGCGACGCGCGCGTGTGACGCTCGCCGGGGATGAAGCCGTACTGCGCCAAGATGGCGGTCGCGCGCGCCTCCTCCGCGGAGCTATTGCCGCCATTGCCGCCATTGCCGATCTTCTTAGCGGAAGGGGCGCAGGGACCGGCGGAAGCCTCCGCGGAGCCCTCGCGCTCGTCGGGGGGGGTGCCCGGCGCGGGCGCGGGCGCGGGCGCGGGCGCGCGCGGCCCGGTCCCGCCTCCGCCCATGCGCCCCCCCGCGTTACCCCCGAGCGCGAAGCCCGCCGGCACGGCGAGCCCCGCGGCTTCCAGCGCGGCGCGCGCCTTGGCCTCGTTTTCCCTCGCGCGCTTGCTCGGCCCCGCCGGCCGGTTCTGCAGCTCGGTCACCGCCTGCACGCGCGTGCGGAAGCGCAGGTCGTCGCCGTTGGGCAGCCGGAACTCCGGCTGCCACGACGGCGGCGCGACGATGTTGCAGCACCCGTACTTCTCCGCCTCCGCGCGGATGGAGCTTATGTACGCCAGGGGGTCGCCCGCCCACTCCCGCTCCGTGGGGTAGAACGTCGGCACGGGCGGGACGTCGTGGTGAATCGCCGCCTCGGGCGCGTAGCGCGACCGCACGCGCGGGCCCTTCAAGCACGCGTCGCAGCCGTGCCTGCTGTACCCGCAGCTCGTGCACCCGAAGCAGGGCACGCCCTTGGCCTCGTGAAGAGGCGGCTCGAACGCTACTGTGGGCGCGGGGGGCGCCGCCGGAGGCACCAGGCGCGTCTCCGCATCCGGCGGTCGGTTTTTCTTCGAACGGCCGGTGGTACCGACGATGACGTCGCCGTTGGCGTCGTACTGCTCGCGAGACCGGTCGTCGTCCGCGCCGAGCTCCGTTCGCGCCGCACCGAGCTCGGCGCCGTCTTCATCTCTCACCGCGTCGTCGTTCGCATCATCGCCGTCATCACGTCCCTTCGCGGCGTCAGGCGCGTCTAAGACGTTCGCGTTCTCGCCGTCGTCGCCTTCGCCGGCGGAGGCGGATTTTCGTTTTCTCTCCTCAAGTCGCTGTTGTTGCTTCAGGCGGTCCTCCTCTCGCCAACGCGCGATGAGCTCCTCCTCCGCGCGGAGCTTCTCCGCCGCCGCGGCGGCGCGTCTCGCCGCAGCCTTGGCGCGCGCGTCATCCTCGGCGTCAAAGAAGCCCTCGCGCTCGCGCTTGCCGCTCAGCAAGTCGCGCGCGTTCGTCGCCGCCGCGCGTTTCGGGCGCGCGGTGCCCCCCGGGCTCACCACCGCGCTCGCGGACGGGGGCGTCGGGATGTCGACGCCGTTCGTCGAGGCGGGGACAGCCCCCGGGGTGCTCCCCGAGGGCGTCTCGCCGGGAGCGGCCGCGTTAGGGTCGGCGGACATCGCGCGACGGCTCGGAGAGGCTCGCGCGAGCTCGCGTCGCGCGCAGTAGCCTCTTCTCTGCGCGCGCGGAACGGCACCACTCGACGCGGGGAAATTCCGCGACGGGGGCAACGCGGTGTCCCTCTCGGAATCGCGCGCCTTAGACCCGCTGCGACGCCCGTGAAGCCTTCAGGAGACGCGTCGCGCCGAGACGACAGCGGGGGCGATATGAATCCCGCGCGCGGCGCGATCTGAGGCGAGCGGCGGCGGTCGAGGCGGACGCGCTTCGCGTCGCGCAGGTGGCGTCGACGGCTTTTTTTCGGCTCCAACGCGTCGGCGCGCGGCGCGCGGCAGTTCATCACTTTTTTCGGTTGTTGGTTTTTCGCATGGTTTTTCGCTTGCGATAGAATTCAGAGGGCTCCACTTTTGGCGTCGTCGCCTCACGCTCGACGATGGAGGACGACGCCGTTCGCCTCGACGGCGCGTCGTCCGATGCGCCGTCGGACCGCGACTGCGAAGTGGTGCACGCCCCCGGGGTCGGGACGTCGCTGGCAGCGCACGAGGCGCGCGCACCCGCCCTCGGGCATCTTCCGGGCGACCCTTTTGTCGGGGCCGAGGAGAGGCGCATCTGGGAGGCTTTCCACGACCTGCTGCTGACGCTGCGGGATACCGGGTCGAGAGCGAAGGGCGTGCTGCACGCGCTCGCGCCGCACTGCCTAGCACCGTTCAAGCGCATCACCCCCGAGGTGGTGAACGGTGCGTCCTTCTCGCCGCGAGCGCGAGGACCGCGAGCGGGACCACCCGTGCCTCGAAAATCGCCCGTCGTCAACGCCGGAACCGTTTTCGCACACGATGGCCAGTGCGATGGCCGTCGCTCTCGCCGTCGCGCCCGGCGACGGTCGCAAACGCCCATACGCGCGGACGACCCGCGACGACGACCGAACGCGTTTCCACGCACGAACTGACCACACCCAAAAAAACCCCGTTCGTGTCGTCGCATCGCAGACCTGGACGCGTCACGTGTCCAGCTGCTTCTCTCCACCACGCAGGCGGTGCTTGCGGCGTTTGCGCGCCACCCGGACCGCCTGGCGTCGCTGCTGGAGGAAAAAGACGACGCCGAGGCGGCGTACGCGTTTTTCGACGCCGCCGCGCAACTCGCCGTCTCCGCGTCCGAGCGCGCGGACCGGCTCGGGCTCACCCGCGAGCGCCGAGCGGAGCTCGCGGACGTGCTGCGCGCGCTCGTCGCGCCGAGCGGGTGCAAGACGGACTGGGTCGAGCGCGTCGAGGAAGCGACGCGCGCGGCGCCGGCGCCGGCGCCGCCGGAGATTTCGGATTCGGAGATTTCGGTTCCCCGCGAGGCGTTCGCGGGGGACGGGCTGGCGGAACTTCCTGACGCGGTCGCGCATGCTGTGTCCGGCGCGGACGGGCCCGTCACAGTCACCGCTCGGCCAACGCCCGCGCGCTCGGAGCTGAGCGTGTACGTGCAGCTGACGCGCGCGTCCGCGGCGCGCGCGGCGGCGAGGGACGCGGAACCCTCCGCGGATATACGCGAGGGTCGCCGCGACGACGACGACGACGCCGCGAGACTCGCGTTTTTGTTCGGGTTCGACGACGTCCTGCGCTCGAACAAGGTCACACACACGAGTGTGGTGACGCCGTCGGCGCTCCCCGCGCCGACGCTAGGGACGGACGCGCCGCCTTCCAGCGTCGCGCGCCTGGCGCGCGACGTCGCGTGGTACGCCGCCGAGTCTCTCCGCGCGCACGCGCGTCTGCTGGACGCCGAGACTCTCCGCCGGCGCGTCGCCTTCGACGAGCGGCGGTTTCATGAAAGATCTGACGATCGCGACGAGACGAGCGCGATGACGCGAGCGTCCACCATCGAGACGCTCTCCATCCTGACCGCCGCGGCGCGGGAGGCGCCGCCGCGCGTCTCGGCGGCGGCGAGGGACGCCGCGGCGGCGGCGATCCGGCTAGGACGCGCGGTGGCTGAGTTTTCGGACGACGCGGAGGACATCGAGGACACCGCGCGGGGGCTCCGAGCGTATGTCAGCGCGGCGCTGGACGCGCATCCGGCGGCGCTCGCTGAGGTGCGCGCGTGTCTGGCGACGACGTTCCTCGCCGCGCCTTTCCGCGCTCTGCCCCCCCTCTCCACAGACGCGGCGGCGTCGAGCCGCGGCGCGGCGGACGACTCTCGGCCGGGGACGGCGATGAATTACGCCGACGCCGCGTCCCGAGCCGCCGCGCCCTCCGCGGCTTTACTGGACGCCTCGGGCGCGCTGCGTCGCGCCGCCGCGACGGGCGCGGCGTCGGCGACCGCGTCGCCTTCGTGGCTCGCCGCGGTTGGCGCGGGCATGCGCCTGCTCCACGACGCCGACCGCGCGGGCGGGGCCAAGCCTAAGATGGACCCGCTGCCGCCCAAGGGGGGCGCTCTCGATCGCGTGCTCTCGGCGACACTCCTCGCGGCGGCGGAGGCGACTGACTTGAACGGCGCCGCACCGCGGCGCGCGCGCGCCACCGCGTCGGCGCTGATCCGGCGCGCCGAGTCCCTCGCGCGCGTCGCGCCGCTCGCGGCGCGCCACGTCTCCGCGGTGGTCGCGCTGGACCAACTGGTGCGTTCGGAATTAAATTCGGACGCATCGGAATCGAGGGCGCTCGACGCCGAAACCGCCGACGCGCTCGCGTCGGCGTCGTCCGCACTGCGCGCCACGGTCCTCGGCGACGCCACGCCCTTCGGCCCGGCCATCGGCGACGCCGCGCTTGCGCGCGCGTCCAAAGACGTGCGCGTCGGGTTCGCGAGACGCGTCATCGCCACCTGCCCCGCCTGCTCGCCGTCGGTGCTCGCGCTCGCGGGGGGTTGGCTGGTGGCTGAGATGCGCGCGGGCGCGGCGCGCGGCGGCGGCGGCGGCGGCGGCGACGACGTCGCGTCGCGCGCAGTCTTCTCCGCGGCGTTGGAGACCATCAGGAACGCGGGCTGGGCGCCCCGGCGCGGTGACGACGATTCGCGCAGCCGCGAGGCTTGCGGCGGCGGATGGTACGGCGAGTTCGCGGACGCCACGCGCTTCGGATTCGCCACCAGAGAACGCGTGGCGCTGTGCTTGTTGGCGTTCCACGGCGCATCCAAGGAGGCGCGCGTGGAGGCGCTCGCCGATGCCGCCGCGGCGGCGGCTGGGAAAGATGACCCGGACCCGTCCGCGCCTCCGCGCAGACCGCGCGGCGGAACGCTGGCCCGCGCGGCGCGCGCGCACGCCGCGTGCGTGTTCGCGCACTGCGCGAGGCACTTCGACGCGCCCCCCGCGTGGCTCGAGACGCGCGCCAGGAACGTCATGCGCGGCGACGGCGTGGATTCGTTCGCGAATTCGGCGACGGCGCTGGACGCGGCGCTGGACGCGTGTCTGTTCGAGGCGGACGAGACCGTCCGCCTCGAAAGCGAAAGCCTCGACGCCCCGGAAAGGGGAGGCGCGGAGTACGTACCCGCCGCCGCCGCGTCGGGTCTCCCGAACGAACTGGTCGCGTCCGTTCGAGCCGCCGCGCTGGCGCTCGCCGAGGACACGGCGTCCGACTCGAGCGAAGCGAACCTCGCCGCGGTTTCGGCGCGCGCGCGACGCGCGGCGTGGGACGCGCTTCGCGCGCTGCCGTCGCCCGAGGCGCCGGAGACGCGGACGCCGGAAACGCTCATAGACGCCGCCGTCGAAGCCTCCACTTCCGCGTCCGACCCCGGCGTCGGCTCGTTCGCGTTCGCGTGGCGGTGCGCGTCTCGCTTCCGGTTTCCGACATCGACGGCGCCTCCCGACGCGTCCGACGCGGCGATGGACGCTGTCGTCGCCGCGCTCGACGCCGGAGACGCGATGGCGTCCCCTTCGAAGATGGCACTCACGTGCGCCGCCGCGGAGGCGCTCAGCCGCGGGTTCGCGGCGGCGACGGCACAAGACTCCAGAGACTCCAGAGCTCGCGTCCCTTCGTGGTTCGCGCTCGCCGAGCTCGCCGCGTCGCTCGCCGCGGCGACGCGCAGGTGGACCGCCGCGACGCTGGCGGGTCGCGTGTCGCCCTCGGACGCGCGCGTCGTCGCCGTGCTGCTCTCGGCGGGAATCTGCCGCGCCGCCGCCGCGCCCGCGCTGAACGCCGCGCGTGCGGGCCTCGCGCGCGAGGCGAGCGAGGTGCTCGGCACCGACGGCGGGTGGCCGGCGCGCCGCGACGCCGCTCTCCGCGGCGCGGCGGCGCCCGAGGAGGCGGCGCGCGCGTACCTCGAGGGATCGGATGTCGCGTCGGCGCTCTTCGCGTGCCAGATGGCGACGGTGGCCGCGCTCGAGGCGACGGCGCGCTCGGCGCGCGCGGACGCGACGCTCGGCGCGCGCGCGGCGGCGGCGGCGACGGCGAGGATACGGCTCGACGCCGTCGTCGCAGACCCGGCTTTGGAGTTCGCCGGCGACGCAGCGCGCGAAGCGTCCGAGGTGCTTCGCGACGCCGGCCCGGGGTCATCGCCGGAGGTGCTCGCGGCGGCGCGCGCGTCCGCGACGCGCGCGGATACGTTCGGCGACGCCGCGCGCGCGGCGCGCCGCCCGTCTCCGGCGGCGGCGATGGCCGCGCTGCGCGCGAACGACGCGCCCGCGGCGGTGGACGCAGTCCTGCGCGCGGCGGCGGCGCGCGCCTCGGCGCGCTCGCCTTCGGACGCTTCCGACGACGCAGCGGCGCGCGACGCTGACGAACGCGAGGCGACGCTGCGCGCGGCGGCGGCGCTGCTGACGCGCGACGATGTATCCTTGTCGACTTCGGCGAGCCTCTCCCTGCTGGACGTCCTGACGACCGCGGCGCCACCCGGTCGAACGGTGTCCATTCTGGTGGGGAAGCTCTCCAAAGCGGACGAGCGCGCGCGGGGCGAGGACGCCGCACCGGTCGCTTCCGCGCTCGCGCGGCTGGTCACGCACCCCTCGCCTTCGACGCGCGAGGCGGCGGCGACGGCGCTTCGCCGAATGCTGGGCGACGCGCGCGAAGACGAGGCGTCATCGAGCGGCGCCTCGGGGGAAGACGAACGAGCTACGGAAGACGAACGAGAGCGACACCGCGCGGCTCGTGATTCGCTCACGCGCGCTTTGCTCGGTCGGCTGCCGTCGGTGTGCCTGGAGCTCACGGCTCGCGACGCGACGCGGTTCGCGCGACTGCTCTTCGAGCTCGCGCTCGCCGACGAAACCGACGAAACCGCGGCGGGCGCCTCCGCCGTCGCGGACGCGTTCGCCGCGCTTGCGGCGGCGGCGGCGAAGACGCTTCCGCCGCCCTCGCGCCCCGCGTCGAAAGTTTCCGAAAACCCGAAATCCGCGCTCGCTTCGTTCCGGGCCCTTCTGCAAGCGCTCGCCGGGTTCCTCGCGCCGCCCGAGGCGGTGGCGCTCGGCAGGCGCCGGCGACGCGAGAGGAAGACGTCCCGCGCGCTCGCGCCGGCGTTTTCGCCGGAGGCGCTCCCGTCCGTGCCGCGGGCGGCGAGCGAAGAGGCGCGCTCGCCGACGCGCGCGTCCGAGACGGGCGTGTCGACGAGTTTCGCGCCGGCGGCGGCGCGAAGCGCGTCGGGAGGATCTCGCCCGGAGACCGCGGCGCCGTCCTCGGCGGCGCCGGCGTCGACGCGGCGGCGGCTCGCCGCGCTCCGCGACGCGTCCGCGGCGGACGCGTCGACGGAGACGGCGGGCCTGCTCGCCGAGCGGAGCGACGACGCGGCGGACGCGTCCGCGGCGGGCGCGCGCGCGAGGCTGCTATCGACGAGTCTGTTCGGGGACCTCGACGCCGCGCTGGGCGGCCTCGGCGGGTTCGAGGGCCTGGAGGGCCTGGAGGGCCTGGAGGGCCTGGAGGGCCTGGGAGGCCTGGGGGGCCTCGGCAGCCTGGATGGCCTCGGCGGCCTGGACGGCCTCGCGGGGCTCGGGCTGGGTGACCTGCGCGACCTGCGGGACGACGTCGCGGCAGACCGCGAGCGCGAGCTCGAGCGGGACACCGCGCGCGCCGCCGCGGACGCCTCCGCCTCCGCCGCCGCCGCGCGGCCGAGTCGGCGCTTCGGCGCGACGCTACGCGCCTCCGGCGGCGGCGCGTACGGCATCGGGCTCGACGACGACGACGCAGACGACGACGACGCGTTGTTTTCCGACGAGGACGACACCGAGGCTGCCGAGACGGACTTTGCCGATATCGCCGCCGCCGCCGCCGCCGCCGCGAACGACTTTGCCGTATCTGGGCGCCGAATCCGCGACGCGCGTCGCGGCGCGTTGGGAGACCCGCGGGACGCCGCGCCCGCCGGCGGCGACGTTTCTTCCTCCGCGCCTCGCGGCTCGACGAGCCTGAGCCGCGACTTGAACGTGTGCACGTTCGTGTCCAGCGGCAGCTCGTTCATGGAGCAGCACTGGTACTTCTGCTACACGTGCGACCTGACGACGTCGCGCGGGTGCTGCTCGGCGTGCGCCAAGGCGTGCCACCGAGGGCACAAGGTTGTGTACTCGCGCAAGTCCCGCTTCTTTTGCGACTGCGGCGCGGGCAACGCGCACGGCGCTTCGTGCCGGTGCCTCACCCCGCGCAGCGCGGCAGCGGCGGCGCTCGCCGCCGACGTCGAGGCGGAGTCGCGCGCGGCCGCCGTCGCGGAGCTGGCGGCGTCGTCGGCGGCGTCGAGGCGCGCGGACGCGGACTCGAGGCGTTCGCACGTCTCGGCCGGACCGACGCCCGTCGCCGTCGACAGCGACAGCGAGCGCGACGAGGACGACGCGTACCTGCTCCTCGACGACTCCGACGACGCCGACTCGGACGCCGAATCGGACGCCGACTCGAACGATTCCGGCGGGGACATCGTGGCTGTCGTGCGCGACTCGAAACGGAAAGGCGACGCGCTCCGCGAGGCTTTGCGCGGCGTGGGCTTGGCCTCGCGCCTCGTCGAGACGTGCGAGCGCCTCCTCGAGCGCCTCCGCGACTCACGGAGACACCCGCGCGGCGCTGGTTTCGAAACACTCGAGACGGCGTCCTCGACGCCGCGTCTGGCGTTTCCCGAGTCGGGGCGCGCGTCCGTCGCCGCCGCGGACGCGCCGGGCAGCTCATCGGCGCGCCTCGCGCACCTGCGCCGGAGCTTCAAGGCTGGTTCGTTCGAAACGCGGCCTTCCAGGCGCGAGCACGAGGCGGCGACCGGCAACCCAGAGCTGCGCCTGGCGATTGAGTCGGGAACCGTCGCGCGGTCCGCGCTGAGCTGCTCGCGCGGCGCCGGGCTGCTCGCGGTGGCGGAGGGGGACAAGGTGTGCGTCCTCGACGCGGGCGCCATTGCCGGCGTCGGCGGGCCGGGCGCCGTCGGTGGGTCCGCCCCGAATGACCCCGCGTCTTCCCTGCCCGGCGGCGAGACGCGCGTGGGCGTGCGCCCACTGTCGCGCAACCCCGTGGACTTCGAAGTGGCGCGCGTCTGCTTCAATCCCGCCAACGACGCGTACCTGGCTGTGGCTGGCTTCGCCGAGGCGCGCGTCTTCGTGCTGAACGAGGACGGCGAGGTGGTGGACCGGCTGCGCGTCGGTCCGGAGACGTGGCCCCTCGACGGCGCGCGCGGCGCCATTCTGGACGTCAAGTGGGTGCCCTGCGAGTCCGCGTGCGTCGCGATCGTCGTCGAGACGCACGTCGCGGTGTTCGATTTGTCCGTCTCCGCCGCCGCGCCCGCCGGCGTCGCGCGCCTCGCCTCCGGCGACGGCGTCGTCGCCGCCGCCTTCGCCAGGCGCAAAGGCGCGTCGGTGCTTCTGCTGCTCGCCGACACCGGCGACGTCTACGCGCACGCGCTGGAAGGCGGCGCGGACGCGTTCAGGAGAGAGAGCGACATAGTCGTCTCGAACGCGTCGAGGCTCGCGCTCCCCGAGGAATGCCGAGGCAGGGCGGGGCTCGATCTGCACTACTCGGAGGCGCACGGCGTCGCGTTCGCCGCCTTCGACGGCGGCGCGTCGGCGGCGTTCAAGCTCGACTTCA
>Ga0181560_10001329_pt1 | contig 23072 bp, 38 predicted proteins | sample 011ome_20_FD_133751 | JGI IMG/M metagenome (GOLD analysis project Ga0181560, IMG submission 133751) | Coastal salt marsh microbial communities from the Groves Creek Marsh, Skidaway Island, Georgia - 011509CT metaG (megahit assembly) | ecosystem: Environmental > Aquatic > Marine > Intertidal...
AGACAAAAAAATTTTATTGAGAAAAAAATAAATAAAAATAAAAAGTTTTAATTTTTAAAATTTTAACCCCGGTTTAATCCCAAATTTCTTTTTCCACGTTTACCTACTTCTTTTTTTTTTTTTTTTATTTATTTATTCTTACTTGTTCTACTTGTGTTTGCCCCTGCGATATATGACATCTGCTAACTTTAGTGTTCAAATTTTGTGTAACAGTAGTTTTGTTACAAATCGGCTGTTTTTGTTACAACGTTACAAATTCTTATAATAGGACTTTTAAGCCTTAAAACTTCGCCCAGAGGTGATAGTTGTGCTGCCAGCCCCAAACTTTTAAGCCTTAAAACTTCGTGCGCCTCACCTGCCCTCGCTCACCTGCGCTCACCTGCCCTCGCGCTCCGCAACCTTGGACTACTATCACCAAAGAAAAATCAGGGCGAAAAAAAACCCGCCGAGGCGGGTCTGAGTGGGTGAGAATTTTACTCGCCGAGTTGTTTTGTGAGAGCTTCGAGGGTTGCCGCGATCGTTGTCAGTTGAGAATCACCCGCTTTGATTAGAATCTGGCTTTGCTCGAATGCTTTGGTGATTGTTTGCAAAAGCGCGGCGCGGTCAGTGGTTTCTACTTTGCCCGCTTTTGTCGTTGCCGCTTTTTCTTCCGTCAAACCGTTGCCCGTTTGAGCGGCACGGGCTTTTTTGTCCGCGCTTTTTTGGTTTGCTAAGTCAGTGGTGAATGGCACGTTGTTCTCAAACGCGATCCAAAAGCACGTTGCGTAAACGTTAGCCGTTGATTGTTTCGCGATCAAACCGCGCTCGACCAAACCCTCGAACAATTCTTTGATGGATGCGCGCGCCGCATTAGTTGACGCGTTGCCCTTCAAAAAGTCTTTGGTTGACTGCGTGCCGCGCTTGACTAGCATGTGGTCAACCACTTTTTGCACGGCCATGTTGCGAGTATCTTGGGCTTTGCCCTCGAGCTTCGCGGCATCGGCAAATGCACCGGCGGTTGCGTTGATGATTGTTTTAGTAATAAGTACGTTTTTCATTTCTCTGTTCCTTTAAGGTTTTGTGTGAATCAAAATCAATCCACACCTATATACTAGCACAATACCCTAGTTTTAAGACTTAAAACAATTGTGTCCGCCCGCCGACCCCACCCTATCCCCACCCCCGCGTTCTGTAAATGGGTCCCTCCGTGTCACCTTGTTCTGAGTTTTCGATCCGCCAACAGCAAAATTTCAGAGATGCCCCCCATGTCCTATTACACCCCCCACCCCTTTTATTTCACGCCACGATTTATTGGGGTCCTTTTTTAGGAAACACCCCCTATAGAGGGACCCATTGACACCCACCGAAAAAAATACTATATAATCAGGCCAACTTGGTTGCCAAACTTTCGCCATGTACACTGCTGTGATCGACTCTGATATTCCACTTGCTGACTTCGCGCCTACCTTTGAGGACCTCGAAGACCGGCTGGCTGCTGCCATGGGAGCGTTAGAAGCGTCGGGTGCCCTACCTGATCCAAGTACGATTACGGAAGCTGATAAAGATACCGCCCGCCAGATTTTCATTGGGGGCCAGTTGGCATCGGATAAGGACCTTGCGTCACCTCAAGTGGTGGTATATCTGCAGGGGCTCCTGAGTGAGTACGACAAGACGGTGGTGAAGAGTGCCGCCCAGCTCCGTACCTACGTTACTAATAAGTTGCTTGTTGAGTCAGACAACGCCGACCCCCGGATTCGCATGCGCTCACTAGAGTTATTGGGCAAAATCTCCGATGTGGGGCTGTTTACGGACAAAACTGAGGTCACCATGCGCCACAGACCGACTGAAGAGTTGGAGCAACTGCTGCGCGAACGGCTGACTAGAGTAATTGAGGCTGAACCCACGACATCTGGGCGCCCAAAAATCGAAGACATCTCGATTGACGACGTAAACCCCACCGAAGGTTAAATGGACCTCGACGCTAAACAGATTGAAGCGCTGATTGCAGGGCTGCCTAAAGAGCAGCAGGCCGATTTATTGGCACTTTTGGAAGAATTAGAGACTCGCAAGCTCAATGCAGCGGCTCAGATGGACTTTTTGGCGTTTATTGCCCGTGTAGACCGCAATTACAAGTTCGGAATCCACCTAAAACGCCTTGGACACCTGTTAATGGACGTAGAAGAGGGGGTAAAGGACCGTATTGCCGTGTCTATGGCCCCTCGTTTTGGTAAATCGCAGATGATTTCCATATACTACCCGGCTTGGTACTTGGGGAAACACCCGGATCACAAGGTAATTGTGGCTTCTCACACGGCTGATTTGGCGGTTGTGATGGCCCGTAAGGTTCGTAACTTAATCCAGAGCCCAGAATATGCTGAAATCTTTCCTGATACGCGGATTGCAAGCGACGCTAAAGCGGCTGCACAGTGGAACACCACTGCTGGTGGAGAATACTTTGCTATTGGTGTCGGTGGTGCTCTTGCCGGTCGCGGCGCGCACTTAATTATTGCTGATGATCCGCTGTCCGAGCAGGACATCAAGGCGGGTAACACGAATTCTTTGGATACGACCTACGACTGGTTCAGCGCTGGTTTGCGTACTCGTCTGATGCCCGGCGGCAAGATATGTGTGCTCCATACGAGGTGGCACATGCGGGATTTGATTGGGCGTTTGCTCAAGGATTCCGCTATGAACGAGGGTGGCGACGTATACGAGGCGTTTGAATTTCCGGCGATTCTTAATGAGAACACGGAGAACGAAAAGTCCCTCTGGCCCGAACAATGGTCGATCGAGAGCCTCCAGCAAACGCGGGCGTCGATGCACCATATCATGTGGCAGTGGTTTGCGCAATACCAGCAGAACCCCACAGCCAGCGAAGCAGCCATTATCAAACGTGAGTGGATCAGGTGGTGGGAGAAAGAGACGCCCCCACAGATCGAGTTCATGGTGCAGTCATTCGATACGGCCCTTACTACTAAGCAGCGCTCCGACTATTCGGTGTGTCATACGTGGGGGGTGTTCACTAACGAGGAGGACGGCACTCAGAATGCTATCCTGCTAAACAGTGTGAAGGGTAAGTATGAGTTTCCCGAACTTAAAGCGATGGCCCACGAACAGTTTGAAGAGTGGCAGCCCGATAGTGTTATTGTCGAAGCCAAGGCGAGCGGCCAGCCGCTTATTGACGAGATGCGTCGTTCGGGTATTTTTGTTCAAGATTTCAGTCCGGGTAAAGGCCAAGACAAAATCGCACGTCTTAATGCGGTGGCTGACATGTTCGCTAGTGGACACGTATGGTTTCCTGAGACAGCGTGGGCGGCTAAGACTGTGGAAGAGATATTGGCGTTCCCTGCGGGAGAGCATGACGACGAGGTAGATACTATGACTCTGGCCCTGATGCGAATCCGTAAAGGAGGCCTGTTGCGCTTAAGTACCGACCACGAGGATAATGAAGTATTCGGCTCGTACCGCAAATCGCGGTTTTACGCAATATAGGGTGAATATGGCCACGCAGAAACACATGGGTAAGAATCAGTTAATCGACCGTCTGGCCGCTCAGGTTGGTAGTCGTGAGATGGCGATTGGTATCCTGCAAAAGCGTGGACACCTGAAACCCGGTACTGAGACGCTGACCGAATCCGGTAAGAAACGTGACGCAATGACCGCGGAAGAACGCGCCAAAGATCGAGCCGCTAAACGTACTGGTGCTAAATCATCAGCGTTTTCATATAACCCGCGTACTAACCGCGCAACAAAGAAACGGTAAAGGACACCACATGGCTATAGATAAAGCACTGACTCCCGCTGACATGGCGGGTATGAGCCCAGACATTGAGATCGAGATCGTTGATCCTGAAGAAGTCAACATTGGCATCGATGGGTTAGAGATTCAGATTGGCCCTGAAGAAGAGACAGCAGAGACGTTTGACGCCAACCTTGCTGACTATATGAATGAGTCTGCGTTGCAGGAGCTGGGCAGTGACTTGGTGGCTGAGTTCGATAAGGACATCGCGGACCGCCGGGACTGGGCTGAGACTTACGTTGAGGGTCTAAAGCTGTTGGGCCTGAAGTACGAAGAGCGTACGGAGCCATGGAGCGGGGCCTGTGGGGTGTTCCACCCGATGTTGACTGAGTCTGTGGTGCGGTTCCAGAGTGAGTCGATCATGGAGACGTTCCCCGCTGCCGGGCCTGTTAAGACGCAGATTATTGGTAAGGACGATCCAGAGACACAAGAAGCCTCTGCGCGCGTGCGCGATGACATGAATTACCAGTTGACCAACGTGATGCAAGAGTATCGCCCAGAGCACGAGAAGCTGCTGTGGAACTTGCCAATCGCCGGTAGCGCATTTAAGAAGGTGTACTTTGACCCATCTAAGGGTCGCCAAGTCTCCATGTTTATCCCAGCCGAGGACATTGTTGTTCCTTATGGCGCCTCTAGTATTGAGTCTGCTGACCGTGTAACACATGTGATGCGCAAGACTTCTAATGAGATGACGGTGTTGCAGCAGGGTGGGTTCTACCGTGACATCGAGTTGGGTGAGCCAGACAGCGAGCTGGATGACATCGAGAAGCGCAAGGCTGAAGAGAGTGGTATGTCTGCAACAAGCGACAGCCGCTACCGCGTACTAGAGATGCACGTGAACTTGGACCTCGAGGGGTTTGAGGATTTGGACAAGGATGGTAAGCCTACTGGTGTTGCCCTGCCGTACGTGGTTACTATTGATAAGACATCAGGCGAAGTTCTCGCTATCCGTCGGAACTGGTATGAGGATGACACGCTTCACATAAAGCGCCAGCACTTCGTACACTACCAATATATTCCCGGGTTTGGGTTCTATGGCTATGGTCTGATCCACCTGATCGGTGGGTACGCTAAGTCTTCCACTATGTTGATCCGTCAGTTGGTGGACGCTGGCACGCTGTCTAACCTGCCCGGTGGCTTGAAGTCACGCGGTCTACGTATTAAGGGTGATGACACTCCCATCGAGCCGGGCGAGTTCCGTGATGTCGATGTGTCCAGCGGCTCTATCCGCGACAATATCCTGCCCCTGCCATACAAAGAGCCGTCACAGGTGCTGTTCGCGTTGTTCCAGAACATCGTGCAGGAAGGCCGTGCGTTTGCCTCAGCCGGTGACTTGAAGATCAGCGATATGTCTGGTCAGGCCCCTGTTGGTACGACTCTGGCGCTGTTGGAGCGTACGCTGAAGGTGATGTCCGCTGTGCAGGCCCGCTTGCACTACGCGATGCGTCAAGAATTTAAGCTCTTAAAGGCTATTATTCGCGACTACACCCCTGACTCTTACACATACGAGCCCGTTGAAGGCAGCCGTATGGCCAAGCAGGGCGACTATGACATGACTGAGGTTATGCCCGTTAGCGATCCTAACGCGGCAACGATGGCTCAGAAGGTTGTCCAGTATCAAGCGGTGATCCAGTTGGCCCAGCAGGCGCCTCAGTTGTATGACTTACCTCTATTACATCGTCAGATGATCGAGGTGTTGGGTGTGAAGAACGCCTCTAAGCTCGTACCGTTGGAGGATGACCTCAAGCCAGTTGATCCAGTCCAAGAGAACCAGAACATCCTGATGGGCAAGCCTGTCAAGGCGTTCATCCAGCAGAACCACGAGGCGCATATCTCTGTGCACATGGCTGCGATGCAGGACCCCAAGATTCTGCAGATTGTTGGTCAGAGCCCGCTGGCGCAGCAGATTCAGGCCGCGATGATGGCGCACATAAACGAGCACGTTGCCTTCGAGTACCGCAAACAGGTCGAAACCGAACTTGGCTTGCCAATGCCCACCGAAGAAGAGAACGAGAACATGGACGACGCTACCGCGTCACAAGTGGCTCAGTTCGCAGCCAAAGCGTCTCAGCGTCTGTTACAGCGTGACCAAGCGGAAGCCCAGCAGCAGCAGGCTCAACAGCAAGCGCAAGACCCTGTTGTTCAGATGCAACAGCAGGAACTGCAAATCAAGGCTAAGGAAGTCGAGCTTCGTGAGAAGAAGATGGTCGCCGACGCCGCTGAAGCCGCAGATAAGTTGGCGCTGGAGCGTGAGCGTATTGCCTCTCAAGAGCGTATCGCTGGTGCCCAGATCGGTGCCCGCATACAAACTGACCGCGAGAAGCTGCGGGCCAAAGAGCAGATTGATGGCGCACGAATTGGTGTAGACGTTGCCAAGGCTAAAGACCAGCTCGCAGTGCAAGCACGCAATACAAACGCTACAAAGGCGAAGGAGTAATACATGGACCCCCGGAAAATCACAGACTACCTCTTACAAGAGTTACGCGAGGCAAGCGAGTCGCATAAAGAGTTCGTACTTTCCGGGCGTCCTAAAGAACATGCTGAGTACCAGCATGTCTGCGGGGTGATCCGAGGTTTAGCTACCGCAGAGAGCATAGTGAAAGACCTTGTGCAAAGACTGGAGCAATCTAATGACGACTGAGTTCGACGCATCCGCGATCGATTTATCCCAACTTTTGGATAAGACGCCGGAACAAAAAGCAAAACAACTTCCTGACCCCAAAGGCTACCGCCTACTATGTGTTGTCCCTGACGCGGATGACGCCTACGAAAGCGGCATTATTAAGGCTGATACTGCTAAGCATTACGAAGAGGTGTTAACCCCCACTTTGTTTGTTGTGAAGCTCGGCCCTGATGCCTATAAGGATGAAACGCGCTTTCCCAGCGGCCCTAGCTGTAAAGAAGGTGACTTTGTCATCGTTCGCCCTAATTCAGGCACCCGCTTGAAGATTCATGGCCAAGAGTTCCGCATCATCAATGATGATTCGGTCGAGGCTGTGGTTGAGGACCCCCGTGGTATTACACGTGCATCGTAAGGACTGATATATGACAAAAGAGCTTGATGACGAATACGTATTTCCCGATGAACAAGAAGAGAAGAAGGAAGTAGAAGCATCTACTGACGACGACTTTGAAGTTGAGATCGAGGACGATACCCCCAAAGAAGACCGTGGACGGGCAGCAGCCGAACCCCCCGCGGAGGTTACCGATGATGAATTGGCTGAGTACGACGAGAAAGTACAGAAGCGCCTGAAGAAATTCACGCGTGGGTACCACGACGAGCGACGCGCTAAAGAAGCCGCGCTACGTGAGCGTCAAGCAGCCGAGGCATTTGCTAAGCAGGTTCTGGAGGATAACAAGAAACTCCAAGAGCAGTTAGCCTATGGTAGCCGTGCATATATCGACCAGTCTAAGAGTTCCGCCGAGATCGCTTTAGACGTTGCACGCAAGAAGTATCGCGACGCCTTTGAGGCGGGTGACGCTGACCAAGCCGTGTCTGCACAAGAAGAAATCGCTCGCGCGATGATGAACTTAGACCGCGCTGCTAATATGAAGCCGGTAGAAGTTGAAGAACGCGAGATGCCAGTTCTTGCAGAACCTGAACCAGTAGTTGACAGTCGTTCCGCAGAGTGGCAGAATGAAAACAAATGGTTCGGTAAAAATCGTTCTATGACAGCATTCGCCCTCGGGTTGCACGCTGAATTAGTAGAAGAACGCGGTTTTGATCCAGCCAGTGATGAATACTATGAGGCTATCGATAAAACGATGCGTCAAAAATTCCCCGAACAGTTCGGGAGCGAAGAGGTAACTAGAACACCTCCCCAAAGTTCTGAACCGGCAGAAGAGGAAACTCCCCGCCGTGCAACAAAACCCGCTGCAGTGGTTGCCCCGGCAACGCGTAGCACCCCGCCTAACCGCATCCGCTTGAAAAAGTCTGAGGTTGATGTAGCCCGCCGTCTCGGTGTGCCGATCGAACTTTATGCGAAACAGGTTGCTAAATTGAAGAATGGAGTCTAATCATGGCTGATACTAAATCACGCGACGCGTCACAAGACCGTACCCCCCGTGACCTCGATACACGAACACAGTTCGCCCGTCCCGAGGCTTGGCGTCCACCTGAGACGCTGCCCCATCCAGACCCACGTCCGGGTTGGGTTCACCGGTATGTTCGACTGAGCACGCTTGGTGTCGATGATCCAAGTAACATTTCTTCAAAACTTCGCGAAGGATACGAACCCTGCAAAGCAGAAGATTATCCCGAGCTGATGATGCACGCGTCAACCAATGGCCGCTTTGCTGGTGGTGTTGAGATTGGCGGATTGTTATTGTGCCGCATCCCCGAAGAGTTCATGAAGCAACGGAACGAATACTACGCCCGCCAAAATCAGTCTCAGATGGATTCAGTAGATAACAGTTTCATGAGAGAAAACGACCCGCGTATGCCTCTGTTCTCAGAGCGCAAAACAAAGGTTTCTTTTGGTTCTGGTTCTTAATTTTTAGGAGTCCTTAAATGGCAACTACCGCTTCCCCCTACGGTCTAAAACCCGTCAAGCGCGTTGATGGCATGCCTTACGCTGGCGCGACAGAGCAATTTCTGATCGATCCCGCTGGTGAAGCCACCAACATTTTTAACGGTCAAGTCGTGATTATCGGTGCTGATGGCTATTTGGCTATCTCTACCGCTACTGGCGCTGACATCACTACTAACAACCTCGGCGGCTCTGGCGTCGGCGCTATTGGTGTGTTTGTTGGTTGCGAGTACGTCAACGCACAAGGTCAAGTGATTCACAGCCAATACTACCCCAGCGGTACTACAGGCGTGGTCAAGGCCTATGTCGTGACTGACCCCAACGTTACATTCCAAGCTCAGTTGGATGGTTCTGGCGCACAAACAGTTTTGGGCACCAACACATTCTTCGCTGCTGTTCAGAGCACCTCTACTGGTTCTACCCAGACTGGTAACTCTACTAGCGCTTTGGATGCTACCGTTCAAACTACCGCCGCCGCCTTCCGTATTGTCGGTTTCGCCTCACCCGCAGGCGACGCTTACACTGACGTGTTGGTGAAGTTCAACCCCGGTGCCCACAGCTACACTAACGCTGTTGGCCTGTAAGGAGTATAAAAAATGGCAATTTCACGTAGTCAACTACTTAAAGAACTCCTCCCCGGTCTGAACGCATTGTTCGGTATGGAGTACTCTCGTTACGGCGAAGAGCACAAAGAGATTTACGAAACTGAATCTTCAGAGCGCTCATTCGAAGAAGAGACCAAGTTGTCAGGCTTTAGCGCCGCCCCAGTTAAGGCTGAAGGCTCTGCTATCTCCTACGACAATGCTCAAGAGGCATGGTCTACCCGTTACAACCACGAGACTATCGCTTTGGGCTTCTCCATCACGGAAGAAGCAGTTGAAGACAACTTGTACGACAGCTTGTCTGCTCGCTACACCAAGGCTCTGGCCCGCGCAATGTCTTACACTAAGCAAGTTAAAGCTGCTTCAGTGTTGAACAACGCATTCAGCGGTTCATACCTCGGCGGTGACGGTGTTTCTTTGGCCGGTGTTAATAGCAGCTCAGCTCGCGTTGGTCACCCAACCGTTGGCGGCGGCGTTAACTACAACAGCCCAGCTACTGCAGTCGATTTGAACGAGACTTCTTTGGAAGCCGCCGTTATCCAGATCGCTGGTTGGACTGATGAGCGTGGTCTCTTGATCGCTGCTAAGCCTGTTAAGCTGGTGATTCCACCTTCATTGATGTTTGTTGCTGATCGTCTGTTGAAGACTGACCAGCGTGTTGGTACTGCCGACAACGACATCAACGCATTGAAGAACATGGGCTCAATCCCCGGCGGTTCTACTGTGAACCACTTCTTGACCGACAGCAACGCATGGTTTATCAAGACCGACGTTCCTAACGGCATGAAGCACTTCGTGCGTACCGCGATGTCTACGTCTATGGACGGTGACTTCGATACCGGTAACGTTCGTTACAAGGCTCGTGAGCGTTACAGCTTCGGCTGGTCAGACCCATTGGGTATCTGGGGCTCTTCAGGCAGCAACTAATTAGGGTTTACCCTAGTTGATTAAGGGCTCCTTCGGGGGCCCTTTTTCTTTGACCGCTGGATCACTTTGGTCTGGTCGTAGTGGTGGATACGGTGGCAGTTGGCGCACAATACCACACACTTTTTTATTTCCGCGTAGGCCGCTGCAAAGCGTCCCGCTCTAATCAATGCGTGTACCCCCGCGGTTTTAGTTGTTGGGTCTACGTGGTGAAAGTCCATCGCGGCGGGGTGTTGGAACCCACACAAGACGCATGATAGTGATGCCTTGAAGATGTTCCATTTATTTTTATTCCGGCGATTAACCGCTTGGACTCTGGCTATTGTTTGCGCTTTGTTTTTTGCATAGTGCTTGGCGGAATATGCGCGTTGTCTTCGTCTACGTTCTTCCGGGTCTTTTATGGGCATGTTAGAGTTTGATTCGCCAGAACAGTGAGCCTTCTCCAGCCCAAGGGTCAGAGGGCCGGAACAACTTAAACCCGTTTGCAATCAGGCTGTTCGCCGATGCGGGGTTGTCGTACGTGTCAGTGACCGCCCATTTATAACCTAAAGCCCGGGCCTTTGCTAACCGCGCGCGTATTAACCGTTTCTGTAGCCCATGCCCTTGATGCTCTGGCAGTACTCCGGCGCGGCATAAATACACACAATCTGTCCATCGGACAGACGGCACCATACCGGAAAAGCCCACAGGCGTCTCATCGATGTAGATTACGTGCCACCAACCTCGGTCCATTGGGAACGCTTTATCCCCCGGCAAACACGCGAGTTGCAAACCCGCTAACGCATATACTGCTTTAGGGTCCGTTATATCAACTCGGCGGATGAGGTATTTCATAGCTCAATTTTAGTTGCATTGAGTGGCAGTAGGTGCTATATTTAAACCACTCCGGGGTTTCCGGTGTATCTGACAGTCCCGGCTGACGACATGCAGACAGATACACACCACTTGCATGTAAGGAATTATCATGGCAATTACCACCTTCCAAGGCCCAGTCGTATCTACAAACGGCTTCTCTGGCGCTGTTACCACCACTGAAGATGTCAGCATGACTGGCACTGCTAACGTAATCGTTATCCCTACCTCTGACCCCGGCGTTGCTGGTGCGATTTGGAACGATGCCGGTACCCTGTCTGTTTCTGCCGGTTAATTAGCTCACCTCGGTAACGGGGTTTTATTGTTTTAAGGAGCTAAATTATGGGTATGCAAACAGACGTTAAAGCGGCGACAGTAACCGCCGAGGGTTCTGCGTATGCGGGCCGCGCCCGTGTCAAGGCTCTATCTTTTGTCACAACCGGTACCGCTGGGTCCGTGCAGATTGAAGATGGAGATGGCGGCGCAGTTAAATTAAACATCGCCACCGCTGGCGTAGCGGATACACAGCATATACTCGTGCCCGGAGAGGGCGTTCTATTTGAGACGGGTATTTGGGTTGTACCGGCTAACGTTACTTCTGTGACGGTGTTCTATGGCTAAAGCAGCGGCATGGACGAGGAAAGAGGGCAAGGACCCCAAAGGCGGGCTAAACGCCAAAGGGCGAGCCTCCTACAACAAGGCGAACCCCGGGAAACCCGGGCTGAAAGCCCCCGCGCCCAAGCCAAAGACCGACAAGGACGCCGCACGGCGAAAGTCCTTCTGCTCCAGAATGTCTGGCATGAAATCGAAATTGACGAGTGCCAAGACCGCCAAGGACCCGAACAGTCGTATAAACAAGAGCCTTAAGGCTTGGAATTGCTGATATGAGCACACCAATTTCAGAATCAACCAAGCACGCCGTAGATGCGCTCTCCGTCGTCACAGTATTGGGGACCCTTGTGGACTTCTTACCTGCCGTAGCAGCGGCTTTCACCATCGTATGGACTGGTATCCGAATCTGGGAAACTGAGACTATACAAAAATTCTTCCGTAAAAAGGAAACATCATGAAAGATAGCAAAAAAGACATGTCCTTTGGCGAAAAAGTCGAAGCCGACAACAGAGTAAAAGCGAAAGATGCCGAGGAGCGCGCGAAAAAATACCGCACGGATGCCATGAAGAAGGGCGGCTCTGTAAAGAAGAAGCCCATGCGCGCCATGCAGACGATTGCAGCAAAGGCTGTTAAGGGCCATGAGAAACGCCTGCATGGCAAGAAAATGGCTGGCGGCGGCTCTTGTCGCGGTGGTGGCGCAGCCACAAAAGGTAAGGGCTTCCAAGGGGTGATGTAATGGGTACCACAACCTACGACAAACTGTCTCGTGGGCGCAAGCAAGAGATTGACTTAGAGCGCCGCAAGAAGCTAAAAGAAGCCAAAAACAAACCAAAGTCGCGTGCGGTGGACTTGGCTGCGGATGTACTTCAAGGCATGGGGCGTGCAGTGCATGGCGATAAAATCAATCCCGGCGCAGGTAGCGAGCGTGCACGGTACAAAACTAATCGTGAAAACGCTATCCGCGAAGCACAAAATAAAGCGGACTACAAGGATTTGAAGGGTAAACCTACTAAATTGTTCAAAGACAAGAACGTTGAAGGTATGTCTGACGATGAGATGTCCAAAGTCGGTGACTTTAAAGTGGAAAAATACAAAAATGGCGGCGCAGTTAAAGGCTACGGCAAAGCTCGTGGCGCTAAAGCCTGTAAGATGCGATGAAAAAAAGTAACTGGATTCAGGACGCTATCAAGAAACCCGGGGCTTTAAAGAAGTCTATGGGTGTTAAGAAAGGCGAGACGATCCCTGCTAAAAAGCTCGCGAAAGCGGCTAAAGCGCCCGGTAAAATGGGTCAACGCGCTCGTTTGGCAAAGACACTAAAGGGGTTTAAGAAGTGATTACGATTGACCGCCATATCGAAGCCTCCGAACGTCTGTATAAGATGATGATGGCCGACCACAAGGAACGAGTTGAAGACTTAATCCAGTGGGCTGATATGAACTCGTCTCTACTGAAAAAGCTAGAAGATCGGGACAAGCGTATTATCGAGTTAGAAGCTGAGATTGTCTCACTCAAAGCCGCGGCGGGTATGTAATGCCCGGAACCGCCACCAAGAAATCTCCCGCTAAGTGGGAGCGCGCCAAGGCTGGTGCCAAGGCCAAAACAGCGAGATATAGATAATGGCAACCTCTGGAACCACAGCGTTTAACTTAGACCTCACCGAGTTGGTGGAGGAGGCGTTTGAGCGCGCCGGTTCCGAACTCCGGACTGGGTACGACTTGAAGACTGCCCGTCGCTCGTTGAATCTAATGTTCACCGATTGGGCGAACCGCGGTATTAACATGTGGACTATTGAGCAGGGCGAAATCCCGCTCGTGTCTGGTACAGGCGCGTATAACTTGCCTACCGATACAGTAGACATCATTGAGCATGTGGTACGTACAGGTTCTGGTACAAGTCAGGCTGATTTGGCTGTCTCTCGTATCAGCGTGTCTACATACGCCGCCATCCCCAATAAACTGACTACAGGGCGCCCAATTCAAGTTTATGTGGATAGGGTAGCCCCCACCCCAACTGTTAACGTGTGGCCCGTTCCTGACGACGCTCAGCCGTATACCCTAGTGTACTGGCGCCTGCGCCGTATCCAAGACGCCGGTGGAGGCGTGAACACGATGGATGTACCCTTCCGCTTCCTAAACTGCATGGTTGCCGGACTGGCCTATATGATTTCTATGAAAGTACCCGGCGGGATGGATCGAATGATGATCCTGAAGCAGCAGTACGATGAGGCTTGGGAGTTGGCTGCAACTGAGGACCGCGATAAGTCCTCTAGCCGCTTTGTGCCACGGTACATGGCTATCGGCTAAGTATGAGCAACAAGTTCGCATCCGGCAAGTACGCCATATCGGAATGTGACCGGTGTGGGCAGCGCTATAAGTTACAGGCGCTGAAAGAGCTAATTGTCCGTACGCGTAAGACAAACGTAATGGTATGCCCGACGTGTTGGGAGCCAGACCACCCGCAGAATATGCAGGGTATGTATCCTGTAGAAGACCCGCAGGGCCTGCGCAACCCTCGTCCCGATAAGTCACGAGCCTTTACTGGCGGAGACTATACATCTAGGGACATCCAGTGGGGGTGGAACCCAGTTGGTGGGGCTCGTGGGTTTGACATCGGTCTGACCCCCAATGATTTGATAGCGACTGCGATTACTGGTACAGTCACAGTGCAAACAACATAACTAGACTATGAACTACGCCGAACTTGTAGACGCTATTCAGGGGTACACGGAGAACACGTTCACCGACTCCGAACTCGCCACATTCGTGCAGCAGGCAGAGCAGCGCGTGTTTAACACTGTTCAGTTCCCATCCCTGCGTAAGAACATGACGGGTACGACTACGCTGAATAATAAGTATTTGTCTACCCCTGCCGACTTCCTTGCCCCATATTCATTGGCGGTTATTGATGGCAGCGGGAACTACGAATACCTGTTGAATAAGGACGTGAATTTTATCCGTCAGGCGTATCCCAACCCAACATCTACTGGTATCCCCAGATATTACGCGTTGTTTGGCCCGACCACTACTACTGGGGCCGCACCGACGATTACAAACGAGTTGTCGTTCCTCATGGGGCCAACACCCGATGCCGCGTATACGGTTGAGTTGCACTTTTATTATTACCCAGCGTCTATTGTTCAGGGCGGTATCTCCTCTCTCGGCGTTGTGACAGGGGGCGTTGGCTACTCTGATGGTACTTACTACGACGTGCCGTTGACTGGCGGCGATGGTGGTGGCGCAACAGCGACTATTGTGGTCTCTGGCGGTGTGGTTACGAGCGCAGCGATTGCGTCTTCTGGCGCTGGGTACCGAGTTGGTAACACACTAAGCGTCGGAACTACGATTGGCGCTACAGGCTCAGGCTTTGTTGTACCGGTGGGTACGCTGACAAACAGCAATGGCCGCTCATGGCTTGGTGATAACTTTGACTCTGTCCTACTGTATGGGTCTTTAGTCGAGGCATACACCTTTATGAAGGGTGAGCCTGACTTGCTCCAGTTGTACGATGCCAAATACAAAGAAGCGCTGCAACTGGCTAAACGTCTGGGAGATGGTATGGAGCGCATGGACGCCTACCGCTCAGGCCAAGTTCGGGTACCGGTAAACTAATATGGCAATTACGCAAACAACTTGTACAAGTTTTAAGGTTGAGCTGCTCACGGGCACCCACAACTTTAGCTCTGACACCTTCAAGGTCGCCCTATACACTGGAGACGCTACCTTGGGGGCAGATACCACTGCGTACAGCGCTACTAATGAGGTCTCAGCTACTGGGTATACGGCGGGCGGGAACACCCTAACAGTATCGACTACGCCGACATCTTCCAGTACAATCGCCTATGCCTCTTTTGCAAACACCTCGTGGTCGTCTGCTTTGACTGCTCGTGGTGCGCTTATCTATAACAGTAGCAAGTCAAACAAGGCGGTTGCTGTATTAGATTTTGGCGCAGATAAAACGTCTTCAGGGACGTTCACTGTAACTTTCCCAACTGCTGACGCTACTAGCGCCATTATTCGTATTTCGTAAGGAGCACCTAATGCTTATTAACAAATCCAAAGCTGTAGATACTATGGCGAGTTCCGTTACCGGAAATGGCGGCGCGTCTGAAGGCCTCAAGGGTGGCGGTGTATTTGAAGTTATTTGCCGCGATAAAGACGGCAATATCAAGTGGACAGCCAAATCCCACAACCTCGTGGTGAACGTCGGCCTGCAAGACATGAACGCTAAGTACTTTAGTGGTTCTAGCTACACCGCTGCTTGGTATATCGGTTTGTACGGCGCTGGTGCCTCTAACACCCCTGCCGCTGGCGACACCATGTCAAGCCACGCTGGCTGGACTGAGGACACAAACTACTCTGAATCTACCCGTCCAGCTTGTACATTTGGTACGGCGACTACGGCAGACCCATCAGTTATCACGAACACTGCGTCTCCGGCAGCTTTCAGCATCAACGCCTCAACAACCATTGGTGGCGCGTTCTTGACCTCTAACAACACCAAGAGTGGCACAACGGGGATTCTGTTCTCCGCGTCTGACTTCTCTTCTCCCGGTGACCGCGCGGTCGTGTCTGGTGACTCCATCAACGTGACATACACATTCAGCCTTGACGCTGCGTAAGAGGTAACTTATGGCTACTAAATTCGCCAAAGGCGATACTGTAACGTTGAACAGCGTTCTTCCGACGGGACCGGTATTGGCCTTCCGTATGGACTCGGACGGGATTGTGTCTTGCCTGATCGAGTGGACTGACTCTGATGGTAATGTGCAACAACGCTGGTTCAAAGAAGATGATCTGATCGCCGCGTAATAGGAGCTGGGCATGTTCGGTATAACCACCTTTGCCCAAGCTCCGTTCTCTACGCTGGCAGGGAACGTCTTTAGCGCGTCTGTCAGTGAAACTTCTATTGCCGATGATGCCACGTCATCCATATTGGCCTTCGCTGCTAACATTGACGAAATTGGGCAGGCGGTAGACGCCACAGCAACTAACCACGTACTGTACGGCGGAATTGAAGAGACGCTGGCTGTCTCTGACGACCCCACTAACAACGGCACGGTTTACTCTGCGTTGTCGGAAACAGCCACTGCGGATGATAGTAAGACCGCTAATGTAGACTTCGCCACGTTCATGGCTGAGCTGGTATCTGGTACCGACGCTACCGCATCTAAGGTTGACTTCGCAGTTAATGCTAGCGCGAGCGCGGCAGCCGCTGACTTTGTTTCTTCCCTCCTTACGTTCTCCGCTAATATCGCTGAACTTGGTACCGGAGCCGACTCTGTGGCTAGTAGCTTCACGGTATCTGGAGCCGTTGCGGAGACGAGTACAGTCAGTGATAGCCCCGCGTCAAACGTAGAGTTCCGCGCCTTAATTGGGGAGATAGCAGCCGCCAGTGAGCAGTTGTCAGCCTTTGTTGATTTTGCGGTAACCGCAGCGGCCTCCGCTCGCACGCTTGACGAGTTCAGCGTAAATGTGGACTTTGTAGCCAGCGTCGCAGAACTTGCAACGGCTATTGACGCTATCTTAGCGCGGCTTTCGTGGGAGATTATTGATGACAGCCAGAGCGTAAACTGGCAAAATGTTGATGCGAGCACAGACGGTGGATGGTCAATTACAGACAACAGCCAGCCCACTAGCTGGGTCAACGTAAATACTAAAGGTTAAACATGGCACTTGTTGTAAAAGACCGGGTCAAAGAAACGACAACTACCACGGGAACTGGCACGATTACACTCGCTGGAGCCGCCAATGGGTTCCAAGCCTTCAGTGTTCTGGGCGATGGTAGCACCACGTACTACGCAATCTACGACACAGTTACTAATGACTGGGAGGTTGGGGTTGGTACCTACACATCTTCTGGCACTACGCTTTCACGCGATACGATCCTTGAATCCAGCAATGCTGGCTCGGCTGTAAGTTTCAGCTCAGGGACAAAGGATGTATTCGTTACGTATCCGGCAGAACGCTCGGTTTATTTGGCTGCAGATGGTACGGCTCCGTTCGATCCGGCTGGTACTGCAGTCGCAATGGCTATCGCCTTGGGGTAAAAAATGGCTTTTAAATCTACTCTTACAGCAGGCATCGGGACTTCCGAGACCGCTATTACGGACACAGTCAGCGCTGGAACGACTCACACTCTGATTGGCGTGTCTATTGCTAACGTCACGACCGGCAACATCACTGCGGATGTCATTCTGAATAAGAACGGCGGTTCCTCTGCGTATATGGTCAAAGGGGCAATTGTCCCTGTGGGCGGCGCACTGGTTGTCGTTGGCGGGGATCAGAAACTTGTTATCGAAGAAGGTGATGACGTTGGGGTTGTCTCTAGCGCTGCCGCTTCGATTGATACTGTTGTCAGCTACTTGGTATAAATATGTCATACGTAGGATCATCCGCTGCTGTTATCCCAGTTGGGTTCTCTGGGGTCAATTCCCAGTCGTTTAACGGCGACGGGTCTACTGTTGCGTTTACCTTGAACCGCCCTGTCTCGGCAGTCAATGCCATTGAGGTGATGGTCAATAACGTCCAGCAGTCACCCTACGACGGCTCATACAGCGTAAGCAGCACGACGCTCACATTCTCAGCAGCCCCATCAAGCGGCACAGCAAACATCTACGTCGTCTACCGCGACTTCCCCGTTGGTTCGATTACTGACACAGGCGCAGTACAAAAGACTGGCGACACGATGACGGGGGATTTGATTGTTGATACCAAACTAGGTGTTGGGAAAACCCCCTCGTCATATTTGGTAGAAACCTTTTCATCTACTGGTGTAAATCGCTTTGAGTCCTCAGCCGCAACAGGTCAAGCCGTAATACACACGTTTACTCGTGATGGGCAAACCGCCTACATTGGTAAAGAAAATAGCGCAGGGAACTACTCTTTTTCCTCTGGCGGTGTGTCAGATGCTTTTGTTATTGCTCATTACAACTCTACCGCACCAATCCAAATTGGGCATAATACTCCGCAAGTAACTATCGACTCCGCAGGTCGGGTCACGATGCCGTATCAGCCAGCTTTTTCTTATGTTGGAACAAGTTATTCGCAATCTACGGGTACTTGGTCAATAGTTATCCCAGCAACAACAGTATTAAATAGGGGTGGGCACTACAACGGAAGTACTGGTGTATTTACTGCCCCCGTAGATGGATACTATGTGTTTGGTTTCTGGGGCCTTTCATATCCACACTACAACGGCGAGACAAACAGTCTGCAATATTGGAAAAACGGCGGTAGTGGCTCGAATAATATACAGTTTAACGGCGCTTCTTCCGCCCACGCTCTCGCTTCTGGTGGGTGGGGAGTATATTTATATGCCAATGACACTGTGGATTTGCGTTATTACAGGGGTTCTGGGTCAGCGTACGCATACCCTAGTCAGTGGAATATGTGGGGCTATTTGGCAAACTAAAAGGATAAAACATGGCAACTTACACAATCGAACTAAGCGCAGCCGAGAACAAGGCTCTCGGTGTTGTCGCCTTTTCACAAGACGACTGGATTCAAAACGCAGTCAAAGAGCGGTGCCGCATTGCTATCGAGGAAATCGTAGCGGCTGAAGTCCAACGCAAACTAGCCGCTGGTGAATCCATCACTGGCTCAAAGGACGACATCGTTATGGCGGCTAACGTGGAATCTGCGGCAGAACGTCAGGCTCGCATGGAAGCTGAAATGGCAGCCCAACAGGGAGCGTAAGCATGAGCAACGCACGAAACCTTGCAAATATAGTCACGGGGAGCTTTGACATTCCTGCGGGGTCTCTTAATAACGCCATACCAGCAGACGGGTCTATTACAGAGGCAAAACTTGCATCAGGCGCAGTAACCACTACCAAGTTGGCAAGCGGTGCCGTGACAGTTACTAAAATTGACACCCCCGCCAGAGTAGCCGCAGGGACGCTGGCTTTCTTTGTAGTGAACTCAACCCCTAGCGGCTGGTTAAAGTGCAACGGTGCAACGGTTTCCCGCACTACCTACGCTGATTTATTTGCCGCTATTGGTACCTCTTACGGTGCGGGTGATGGCTCAACAACTTTTGGTTTGCCCGATTGCCGTGGTGAATTTCCACGCTTTTTTGATGATGGACGTGGGATAGATAATGGGCGTGGTATTGGGTCTTGGCAAAAAGGTTCGGTTAACGCCTTTAACATTCCGTATGACGAAGGTTTTGGTGGAACGATGGCGGCTGGTAATTCAGGCGACCAAAGTCTTGCAAGCGCACAAGCAATTCTAGGATACGACCCTGCGCATGCTAATGGTTATAACACTAGCAGATCGATTCATGTCAGTACCGGTCCTGCCAGAGACAACGATTGGTATATGGCTGATGGATGGGGCGGCGGCGTAACTCGACCACGCAACTTGGCTTTTTTAGCCTGTATTAAATACTGAGGGCGACTGTGAAAAACGTAATCCAATTAGATGAAAACGGTTATTTTGTCTCAGTAGTTCAGGTAGAGGTTTCACCACTTGAGCCGAATGTCTATCTCATACCAGCAGGGTGTATTGAAGTTGATGCCCCTATCGTTCCTGAAAACCATAAAGCAAAGTGGAATAATGGTTGGGTTTATGAGGAAATTCCTGCAATTCCTGAAAAACCATATTGGCACAAACGATTGGTGGAGTATCCCCCTATGGCTGACTACCTCGACGGCGTAGTCAAGGGTGACCAAGCGCAGATCGACGCATACATTGCGGCTTGTCAGGCTGTTAAAGCAAAGTACCCAAAGGCATAAGACATGGCACTAAGTAAAATCGCTGACGCTGGGCTGGACTTAACAGCCGCGGCTATCCCCGTGTTGAACTCAAGCTCGATGCCAGCGGGTAGTGTTATTCAAGTGGTGCAAGTTTTAAACACAACAGACACAAGAGTAACGGCTCAAATTGATTTCCTGTTTGCATCAATTACACCAAGGAGTGCGTCAAATAAAATTCTTGTAATGGGTAACTTAGCGTCTGTTGCTAGGCGCGCGGGTACTAATTCAGAGGGCCTGTACTGGCTTGTACGTAATGGTACTTCGTTAGGTAATTTTGATGGTATTACCCCTTGGAATGATGGCGCTTCCAACAACCGTTCAGTCGGTTCGATACACGTACAATATTTAGACAGCCCATCTAGTACAGCTTCTGTTGATTACGCTCTGAGGATGAATTGTAGTGGGAACGGTGTGGATATTAACGATGAAGGCGGCATCTCTTCACTTACTCTTATGGAGATTGCAGGATGAGCAGGATTCAACCTAAATGGTTTAGTGAGGCGGTCTTTAGCCTTGTACCAAACGCTAAGTTGGTAATTCGTGGGCAATCTTACGAAGGGCTAGAGTGGTTTGATGACAGACCGAAACCAACAGAAGCCGAAATCACAGCCGAAATGTCCCGCCTCCAAGCTGAGTACGACAACAACGAATACCAGCGCCAACGTGCCCAAGCCTACCCGTCAATTGCGGAACAGTTAGACATGCAGTACTGGGACAAGCGCAACGGCACAACTACTTGGGCAGACGCCATCGCAGCGACCAAAGCAAAGTATCCAAAGGAACAATAAATGTCATACATCGGCGTACCACCGTTTGGGCAGACAGTACGGACTGTTACTGAGATTACAGCGACGGCTGGGCAGACTGTGTTCGCGCCGTCTGGCGGCTACATACCCGGTTACATTGACGTGTACCTGAACGGGGTGCTGCTTAATAATGCCGACTTCTCAGCTCCGGACGGGGTGAATGTAACCCTGACATCAGCGGCTTCAGCCTCGGACGAATTCAAATCCATTGCTTATTTCCCCGTAGAGCTGGTATCTGCGGGTGGGGGCGGCGGAGCCACAGGTGGCGGTACCGATGAGGTGTTCTACGAGAACGGGCAGACAGTCAATTACGACTACACCATCGTATCCACCAAGAACGCCATGAGCGCAGGGCCAGTCACAATCTCCGGTGGTGTAACAGTAACCGTCGAGTCCGGCGCCCGCTGGGTTATCGTCTAAGGGGTAGATATGAGTATAGTTTTAAATGGAACGACAGGGATTACAACGCCTGACATTAACACTACGGCGCAAGCCACAGACATTACAACTACTGGCGACATTTCAGCGGTTGACTTAACGGCATCAGGCGGCGTCTACCTTGGCGGCTCTGCTGCGGCTAATAAGCTGGATGACTATGAGGAGGGGACTTGGACGCCTACCTGCCCAACAACGCTTACAACTGCTGCTGGTACTTATGTAAAAATTGGCGGTATTGTTTTCTTTTCTATCCAGATTTATGTTACGAGTAATTCAAATACAGCCAATTTTACGCTCTCACTTCCATTTACCGCATCAGCAGACTCATCTAAACGTGCCGGAGGTTGGTTTTCATATACTAATGGGGGCAGCGCAAATCCCGGGAATACTACTTGGATGGTGAACAACGGTACAAATACGCTTTATGCGTATATAACAAATGGAGCAAACAGAGAGTGCTCTAATTTTGCTGCTAGTTATTGGATAGGCGGGCAATACCGCACAGACTAACTCAAAGGAAATCAAAATGGCTTTAGAAAAACAAACAGTAGTAGATAAAATTGAAGTGACCGAAAATGGCACAGTGCAAGTACGCACCGCTATCCGAATTGTAGAGGACGGTGTAGCATTATCACAAAGCTACCATCGTCACGTTGTTGCCCCCGGCGATGATTACTCAACTCAAGACGCACGAGTACAGGCTATCTGTGCGGCAACCCACACCGCTGAAGTTGTAGCGGCTTATCAGGCGGCTATTGAGGCGGCACAAGTTGGAGGCATCTAATGTCTAAGGTAGCAATCAAAGGCGCTGACACAGGCACAGGGGTTTTCACCCTTGAGTCACCAGCGACCAATACAGATAGAACGCTTGTGTTGCCTGATGAGGCGGGGACGGTGTTGACTACGGCTGGTGTTCCAGCGTCAGCGATGCCAGCGGGTAGTGTGATTCAGGTTGTACAAGCCGTAAAGTCTGACACATGGTCAACAACTGGTTCATCATTTGCAGAAATTACTGGGTATAACGTCACAATTACACCCTCTTCAACAGCCAACAAAGTTATGGTTGAAGTCTGTCTGCACATTGGCGAAAATCAAGATTCATTTCCTATATTTAAAATTTATAGAAATGGAACTGAGCTTCAAACTGCTCCTGCGATTTCTCCAGGTGTGTCTGCTATGTTTGCTAAAACCACAACAGGCAATGATGCTCGCGATCAATACTTATTAGAGCCAGTAAACTTTAAATTTTTAGACTTGCCCAGCACAACAAGCGCAGTAACTTACACCATCCGTGTGCGCCCCATGTCAACCGTACCTAGAATAATTTATGTAAATAGGCCGCAAAATATTAATGACGCGAATCAGTGCACAACAATTTCAACACTAACAGCCACGGAGATTGCAGGATGAACCATAAAGCAATTTACGCTCTATACCCACAAGTAACTACGGTTGATGACGGTACTGGAGCATTTGACGCAGATGGTAACAAAGTCGCTATTGACATGGATGCAGTTAACGCTTGGGTTGACCCTAACGCATACAAAGACCAACGTGCCAAAGCCTACCCATCAATTGCTGACCAGCTAGACACCATCTACCACGAAGGCATTGACGCTTGGAAGGCAACGATTGCCGCAGTGAAACAGGAGTACCCCAAGCCATGAGTACATTAGCAACAAACGCCATCACCGATGCCAGCGGTGGCAACACAGCAAGCATCAACGGGTACACCCCCACGATGTCTAACATGGCTGGCAGGAATCGCATTATCAAC
>Ga0181560_10001331_pt1 | contig 23052 bp, 16 predicted proteins | sample 011ome_20_FD_133751 | JGI IMG/M metagenome (GOLD analysis project Ga0181560, IMG submission 133751) | Coastal salt marsh microbial communities from the Groves Creek Marsh, Skidaway Island, Georgia - 011509CT metaG (megahit assembly) | ecosystem: Environmental > Aquatic > Marine > Intertidal...
GGGGCGGCGGCGGCGGCGACGCGGCGACGGCGATGGCGGCGGCGGCGGCGGCGGCGACCGGGGAATACTCGGCGAACGCGCGCGACGTCGCCCGCGAAGATGCGAGCGGCGCGTGTGGCGCCGCGGGCGCAGACGCGAGCGACGGCGAGCGCGTCGTGAACGCGGAGGCGTCGTACCGGCACCCCGGCGAGGAGCTTCTCTCCGCGGCGCTAAAGCTTTTGAAGCGGATGTTGAAACGCGTCGCCGCGCGGACGATGGTTCGGTGCGCGTCGAAAGCGACGTTAGTCGCGCTCGTGGACTCCGTCTCCGTCATCGCGCTGAACGTCAAGGTCGCGCCTGAACCTCGGTCCCAAGCACGCGCCTGCTACCTCGAGTTCACGGAGGAGCACCAGAGGAAGGCGATCAAGGTGTTAGACCACCTCGGGTCGATTCTGAAGAATTTCACGGAAGACGAAGGAGGGACGTTTTACCCGGCGGTGCGCTTGAAAATCAACGAGGCCATCTTGACGGGCATCGACTCGTATCTCGACATCACGTTGATCTCAGAGATGGATGGAAAAGTCAGAGGCAGCCAACAACGACTCTATGACCATGATCACGCGGAGATGAGATACTTCAGGAGGGAGCAGTACGACGAGAGACTCACCGCGGACGTCGTCGGGCGCTGGCTTCGTCTCGCGGCGAAGCACGCGCTGAGCTTGACCAAACCCGTCGACGAGAACGGCGAGAAATCGTGGGAGCGTCGCGAAGTGGATCCGCGAATGAAAACCCACAACATATACGCCGTAAGAGCTTGGCGCTCGTACGGGCAGCTCGGGCGGCTCAAGGGAAATCCGTTGCGCGACTGCGAGGACGACCGCTCTCGTCTCTGGATGGAAGAAACGATCTCGTCGTGGTCGGAAACCGATCCTGATGATCGATATGTGAAGAGCGTAGACGAAGCGATGCATCGTTTGACCCGCCTCGCGATCCACAGAGGCGTGCAGAGATGCGCCGTGGAGCATTGGCGAGTCATGTGCTGTCAAGCCGCGGCAGATCTTCTCGACGCGTTCGACGCCGGCGCGTTTGACGGGGGGCATGCCCCTCTCTGCGGAGGTTTCAGCTCCTACGCGGTTACTGTATTTCGAGGCTCGAACGGCATCGAATCGGCGCGAGACTCCGTCATGGACGTGCTGAAAGAACTCGCGGCGCGCGTCTTCGAGCGCCCGACGGAGCCCGTGGTATCCTGCGGCGGCAACGGGCGACTCTCCGCGGTGCACCTCGTCAACGTGATGACGAGAACGTACGGCAAAGAGTTTTACCGTCCGTTTTATCATGATACGTCCGAGTCGCAGTCCGAGAAGCCGACGCGCCTCGGCGAGCTCGTCGCCCCCGAGAGCATCGCGTGGGTCGCCGACGTCCTCGATCTCGTCGACGACGCCGCGCGCGTGAACGCCCGAGCGTCGTCACCGTCGCGAAAGACGCGGAGAGCTCCGGCGTGGCTCGCGCGCGCGCGCGGCGACGCGGCCGCGACGCGGCGCCTCGCCGAGTCGGCGTCGCTCGCGCTCGCCGCGCTCGCGGCGTTCATCACGCGCCTCCCGGCGGGTCCGGCTCGGCGAAGCGCAGACGAGCGCGACGACGATCTGTCGCGGCTGCGCCGCGCGAACCTCGCGCGCGCGTTCGCGACCGCGGAGCGAATGAAGCTGTGCCCGCGGGAGTCCGAGAACGCGTGCTTCGCGGAGGAGAGCGTCCCGCCGTTCCCGCCGTCACCGACGATCGATCTGTTTCGACACGCGAGGGAGGCGATCGAGGACGCGCACGCGAGGGCAACGGCGGCGAAGACGGCGGAAGGGCGCGTCGTCGCGGTCGCGACGCCGGCGGCGGCGATGCGCGAGAAGGCGCCCGCGGCGAGCGCGGGCGCGGGGCGCGCGGTGGCGGACGTCGTCACCCCCGCCCCCACGGCGTCGAGAACGACGCGGCGGCGAACGAGGAGTTGAACGACGAGACGACGAATGACTAGACTAATTTCATTGCATCATGTTCATTGTACTGTATCGTCTCACTCCTCGTCGCGCTCCGGGGGCAGCCCGCACGGCAGCAGCATCTTCTGCATCATGTTGTACTTCACGCGTCCGATGCTCTCGTTCTCCGCGAGCGCGAAGTACTGCATCATCGGATGGTGGCCAAAGTACGACGCGTAGCTGTCTCTGTGGATGTTCACCGCCCACTCGAACCGGTTCGTGTCCGCGTGACCGGTGCCGACGTACCTCGACTGCAGGTGCTCGAGTTGGCTGCGGGCGGGGGAGGGGGAGGGGGCGGAGGAGGTCAGGATCGGGGCGCGGATCGGGGCATTTTATTTTAGGGTTGACGAGCGCCGAGCGATCGTCGCGTGCGCGAGCGATCGCGCGGGTTCGGACGGCCGCGATCGCGATGCGCGAACGCGCGCGCACCTGTTGATGTTAAACCTGTCCGCCGCGGTCGCCATGTCGACCGATCCTTCGCGCGCGGTGCGTCGCCGTGCCCCCGCGAATGATTGACCGCTCGGCGTTCGTCTCTCGGCTCCGATGTCCGAGCAGACGACCGACCGCTGGCGGACAGATCAACGATTCGGATCGGAAAAACGCGTTTTATGAAACGCGTTCTTTTGTTCGGGACGAAACGACACTCCCTCACTCGTATGCTGCGCGCGCCGCAGACGACACACATCGGCACCGCGTCGAACCTTTCTTCCCGCATCAGCGCGAAGAGCCTTAGGTCTCGTCCGCGCGCCGCGTCCGCGTCCTTTCGCCCTCGACCTCGCCGTCGAACCCCTCGAGAAAACCTCTTAAAAAAGACTCCTCGACCCGTCGTCCGCGCGATGCTGCACGAGTCCGTCGTCGTCACCGAACGCGGCGCCGTGGGCGGCGGCAAAGCGCTGACGATCACGTCGTTCATCCCCAAGGGCGACATCGTGTGGTGGGAAGACCAAGCGACCGAGCCGGAGTGGGTCTCGATCCCGCGGTGCAAGCTCTACGTCGACTCGCTCCCGCCGCGCGAGAGGAAGATCTTCGAACATTACATGTACAAGGTCGGCGAAGACGCGTACGAGGCGCTCCCGGAGTTCGACCGGATCCCGATGTCTCAGTGGCAGCTCCAGAGCGAGGACCCGTCGATGTACATGAACCACTCGTGCGAGCCCACGTGCTGGTTCGAACCCACGAGGGTGGAGTGGGACGGCGTCGTCGTGATGACCGCGTCGCGAGATCTGCGTCCGGGCGACGAGCTCACGTTCGACTACGCCACCTCCGAAGACGCGGAGCAGACGTGGAAGTGCCTGTGCGGCGCGCCGTCGTGCCGCGGGCGCGTCACCGGGGACGACTGGCGCGCGCCGGAGTTCCAGGCGAAGTACAAGGGCCACTGCATGCCGCACGTCGAGAACCTCATCGCGGGGACCGCGCGCGCCGACGGCGAGAACGAGTACTATTTCCCGGACGCGTTTCTCGCGCCGAAGAACGTGTCGTCGGCGCGCCACGCGCACCCGGAGGCGTTCTTCACGAAGGAACAGTGCCGCGCGCACGCGAAGGCGGTCTCGAAGAAGTACCCCCTGGGGCTGAACGAGACGCCCGAGCTCGGGACGTACGTCGAGTTCAACGGCCTCTTCGACGAGGACGGCGCGCCCGTCCGCGGCGGCGGCGTCATCCCCGCCGGGGAGACCGTCGTGTTCCTGCCCCCGAACGTCCTCAAACGCGACTCGCAGATGAAAGGCTCCGTCGTGGCGTACAACGCGTGCCTTCAAGTCCGCCCGTCGAAGCAGCGCCCTGGGGCGCTCTACTCTCTTAGCGAGACGCCGAACGACTTGGACAACTTCCTCAACCACTCGTGCGAACCCAACTGCGACGTGACGGTGTACCCGACCAACTACGCGATCAAACTCACGGCGAACCGGGACGTTCACCCCGGCGAAGCGATCACGATCGACTACGAGCACACGGAGGAGGACCTCATCATGCAGGGCGGCGCGTTCGAGTGCGCGTGCGGAGCGCCGAGTTGCCGCGGGATGATCGCCGGGTGGAAGCACCGCGTCTCCATGTCCCCGAAGACGCCCTCGCCGGAGCCGGAGTCGGAGCCGATCAAAACGCCGGAGACGGCGCCCGTTCCCGCATTAGCCGTAGCTACTCCCGTGGTCATGGCCGCCTGACATCTCGCGAGGGGTATCACGGCGCCGTCGCGACGCGAGCGCGCGCGTCAACGCGCAGTTGACGCCGCGCGCGTCGGCGAGCGGCTCTTCTTACTACTGTAGACTTTCCCACCGCGCGAGCGCCGCTCGAGCGCCGACGACCCCGACCGTCCCGCGCGCCGCGCGCGCGCGACGAGCGTCGCCGACGCGTCGAGCACGTAGCCTTGCGATGTAAATTTTACATGTTTAAAATCAAACGCACGGTGTCGAGGCGTTTCGTGACGTGTCATCTCTCGCGCTCGAACAGACCGCGTCCTCTCGAACAGACCGCGTCCTCCTCTCTCCACCCATTCAACGCCGCAGGATTTCGTCGCGTCGGACAGGAAACGAAGATCTGCTGAACGCTTGCTGTGCGGGAGGAATCAGTCTCCCGCACGCGGCCTCCGACGATCGCCCCTCGACCGTCATGACGCGCGGCCGCGGGATCGCCGGGCTCCGCGCCGCGATCCTCTTCCTGATGTGCTTGACACTCTCCTCCGCGGGCGTCGCGCGCGCGGCGCGCGCCGGCGACGCCGCGGCGCCGGCGCCAGCCCCGACGCGATCGCGATCGCGCGCCGACGACGCTTCGCCGAGATCGTCGCCGTCGCCGTCGCCGTCGCCGTCGCCGTCTTCCTCCGAGCGAGCGCCGATGGACGCGCGAGAGACCCAAACGCCGTCGGAGGACGACGACGACGCGGACGCGACGACCGAGCCGGGCGGCGTCGTGGACATCTCCGACTTCAGCGAGTCCGAGAAGGACACGCACGCGCGCGTGCTCGCGTCGTTCGCGGAGCGCTCGGGGGACATCTCGCCCGCGGGCGCGTGCGCGGCCGTCATCGCGGACTCGTGCGTGCCCTCGGCGATGCACCCGGATTTCCTCGCGCGCATGGCGATCGCGGAAGGCGACGCGGACGGGGACGTCGCCGAGAAGAAGAACGACGAGGTGAAGACCGACGCGCCGACGACCAAGACGACCGAAAAGACGAACGCGACGACGACGACGAAGACGACCGAAAAGACGAACGTGACGACGACGACGAGGAGCTCGAGCGCGTCGCCTTTGGCGTCGCGGAGTCTCCTCCAAGTCGCCGTCGGCCACCGCTCGTACTTTGAGTGCGTCAAGAGCGTCTCCGCTAAGGGCCCCGCGGCGATCACCCCCGCGTGCGAGAAGGATATCAGGGACGCGTACTCGCGACGGTTCGCGGACTTTCGTCTGGACTTTGACCTCGCGTCGGCGTGCGGCGCCGGCGACGACGCCGACGTGAAGAAATTCTGCGGCGACGTCGAACCCGGCACCGGGCTCGTGTTCCGCTGCCTCAAGTCGCGCAAGCGAGAGCTCTCCCCGGACTGCGCGGCGATCGTCGACGCGAGGCAGATCGACCAGAGCGAGGACGTGTCGCTGGACGCGCCGCTCGCGACGATGTGCGAGGACGACCGCGCGAATCTCTGCGCCGCGGTGGCGTGGGGCGGCGGCCGCGTCGAGCAGTGCCTCAAAGACAAGCGCGCCGCGCTCAGCCCTCGGTGCAAGAGAGAGCTGTTCCGACGAGAGGTGGAGGAGAGCGAGGACGTGCGGTTCGACGGGTTCCTCGCGCGCGCGTGCGCGGTGGACAGAGACGCGTTTTGTTCCTCGATTCCCCCCGGCGAGGCGAGGGTGGTCGCGTGCCTCGCGAACCACCTCGACGACGCGACGTTCACGCAGGAGTGCAGGTCCGCGATGGAGAGAAAGTCGGTTCGAAGAGCCGCGGACTGGCGCCTCGACTTTCGCACGCGCCGCGCGTGCGAGGCGGTCGCCGCGGAGCTCTGCGCGAGGGAGCTGGAAGACGCCGAGGACAAAATCAGGTGCGTTCTGTACAAATGTTTTTCACCCATCGCCCGGTTTCAACACTTGATCGCGTGGGTCCCTTTCAACTGACCGATGAACTATTTTTGTATGGAACGACCCTCAGCGCATCCGGCGCGGTGTTGGAGTGCCTCAAGCGGAACCACGCGGCCAGGAACGTCACCGACGAGGCGTGCGCGGCGGACATCACGCGACGGATGGCGTCCTCCGCGAGCGACATCCGCGGCGACGCGCCGCTCGTCGCCGCGTGCGCGTCGGACCTGAAGTCGCACTGCGCGGAGGTGACGCCCGGAGAAGGGAAGTTATGGGCGTGTCTGGAGAAATACGAGAGCGTCTTGTCGCCGTCGTGCGCGGCGAAGCTCTCGGAGCGATCGCAGTGGGCGGGCGAGGACTGGCGCGCGAACCCGAAGATCGCGGCCGCGTGCGCCGCGGAGGCGTCGTCGCTGTGCGCCGACGTCAAGCCCGGGAGAGGACGCGTCGTGGAGTGCCTTCGCGCGGCGGCGGACGCGGAGGTGCGTTCTATACACTGGTTCCCATACGACCGCGTTGGCGTGGTGAACGCCGATCCTTAAGGACTTTTGCCGTCGTCTCTCTTCGCCCACCCCTCGCTTTCAATACCCGCCCTCGGCGCCTTTCAACTTCAACTGACGCCTTTCAACTCCACCCCGACATTCGCTCGTATAGAACGGCCCTGAGGGCGCGGGGATGGGCGCGGAGTGCGCGGCGGCGGTGACCGCGGACCGCGTCAAAGCCGCGGGGGACATTCGCTTCGACCGCGACGCGCGTACCGCGTGCGAGGACGACCGGGCGCGTCTGTGCGCGGACGTTCCGAAGGGGGAAGGGCGCGTGCTCAAGTGCCTGCGCGACGCGACGAGGGCGGGGAGGGTGAAGTCCGACGCGTGCGTCGCGTCCATGAGGAGGGCGATGAAAGCGGCGGCGAAAAACTTCGAGCTCGACGCGCCGCTCGCGTCCGCGTGCGCGGAGGACGTGAAGAAATACTGCGCGGGGGTCGCCCGCGGGCGCGGGCGCGGGCGCGTGCACGCGTGCCTGAAGAAGCACGCGCGCGACGTGAGCCGCGAATGCGCCGCCGCGAGGGAAGCCGCGGAGAAGGAGGCTGACTTTGTCGACGACGCGAGATCCCCGCGCGACGACGACGACGACGACGAGCCGCGGAAGATGGGGTCGGAGCGTTTCTGGGACAAGGCGTCGGCGAGCGCGGAGGAACGGCTCAAGATGAAGGGCGCGGAGATGTCGGACGAGCAGAAGGAGACGCTTCTCGGCGCCGTGGACGCGTTCCACGAGCGCGGCGCCGCGCGCGCGGCGAAAGGGTTGGACCCGGCCCCGCCGCCGATGCACTGGACGCGGATGCTGATGGAGGTGCCGTACGCGATCGCGCTCATCGTGGGCGCGGTCGTGCTCGTCGCCGCGGTCGTGGCGTACTGCGTCGTGCGACGGTCGCTGACGCGCCTCGTGAAGACGCACAAGAGCATTCAGATGTCCGCGAGCAGGAACAGGACGACGGCGCGCGTGTGAGCGCGGAGAGGGAAACGTTCGTAACGTCCGTATTGACGTCTCACTCGTATTGTTACACGCGACGACTGTTCTCGCCGCTCGCTTCGCTTTACTGTACACGTGAAAAAGAATGTCATGCCGTCGCCGGCTTCCGCGCTCGCTCGGATCAGTACTCCTCCATGTCCATGTCGTCCACGAACGACTCGTCCGCCCACCCCGGCCCGCCGCCGTCGTCGTCGTCGTCCGCGGTCTTGCTCACCGCCCGGCACGAAAAGTACAGTATGCGCTTCAGCTTCCGGTTGTAGAAGAAGTAGTTGAACGACCACAGGTTTCCCTCGTCCGTGAACGGATCCCCCTCCGCGACCGCCTTGTACGTGTACGCGTCGCAGTCGACGAGTCCGATGACGTCGTCGATGGATTTCCACAGCTCCGCGGATAAACCGCCCGACTCGGCGCCGCCCTCCTGCGCTTCGTACACCTTCGCGCACTCGAGCAGCAGCGCATCGATGTCCTGCTGCACCCTGACGACGCCGGTGTGTAAGTTTTCTTTCGTGAAGTGGTGCCCGCGCAGCGCGCTAAAGTCGTAATCCGGGTACGCGTGATTCAGCGTCAGGATGAGGTAGATGAGCGTCTTCCGCGAGGAGGGATCCGTGAGCGGGCCCACGGGGGAGGAGGATAGGTTCGAGGGGGACCCGGCCATCATCTCGACGACGTCCTGGTCGATGCTCGCGGAGAGTTTCTTGTCCACGCCCGCGAGTTTGCCTGTGCGCGGGACGGAACGAACGTGAGACTCGCGAACGAATGAATGAATATTCGGCAGAACGAGGCCGCGGGCGCGGTTTGAAACGACGACGGAAGCGCGTCGGGACGGTCGCGTTCGACCGGGTTCGTGCGCCTGCGCACATGAATACGCCTCGAGCTGGCCTATGACGGCGTAATCGCCGACGTTGACGTGGTTGAAGAACGCGTTGATCCTGCGAGGCGGAGGGAAGCGCGCGCGAGTCGTCAGCGTCGTTGTCTCTCTTCTCGCGCTTCGGATAGATTATTTTTGAACCGCGGCGTGGGGACGAGGTCCGCGCGCGCGGGGACACCGCGACGCGCCGGAGACGCGTCCGCGGCGGCGAGGCGAGAGGAAAGGCGCGCGGGGCGGGGTCGCACCTGCTCAGCGACGGGTCCTCGAGGAACTTCATCGTTCACGTCGACGACCCCGGCGCGTTCGAAAGGTCGCGCGTCCTGACGAGGACGCTGTCGCTAAAGTGAATTTGTTCAGGATAAAGCTCGCGGAGCTCACGCGCGTATCCTGTACACCTCGCGCTCCACCTCCCAAACGCGCTGCTTCGCGACGGAGAAGACGGTCACGTTGTGCCGTCGACAGCCAGTGATCATGGCACGCCGCGCGAGTCGGAGTGGCGTCCGCGACGCCTCGGAACCCACGAAAAACAAATTTCGCGCGAGAGTGCGGAGATTCTGCGAGATTATTTTCGTGATCGCGGCGAAAAAATGCGGGTGAATCCTTGCTTTGAATGTTCCTCGGATCGATCAACGTGAACCTGCGATTCATCGGTAACAGGACGTGAAACTCGCTGCGCTGCGTCTCTCGCGATCGCGAATGACATCCGCGGCACAGATGGAGTCGCCTCCCGACGACGACGCCGCCCCCGCGTCTTCCGATGCGGCGCTCCTCCCGGTCGGCCACCCGGTCCGCGTCAAGCGCGCGGGCGAGTGGCTCGACGAATGGGCCGAGATTCTCGCCGTGAAGTCCCCGCCGACCGCGGAGTCCCCCGTCGCGCGTTACGACGTCCTCGTCAAGCCCATGATAGACGTCACGACCGTGTCCGACGAGCGCGGCCCGGGCGTGAGGGACGGCGACGGGAACTACTTCAGGCTGCACACCGTGTGGTACGTGATCACGGACAAGCCGTACCCCGACGAGGTCGTCGAGCTGACCCCCGAGACCGACCCGGACGCGGAGACGAAGATCAGGGCGTATCAGAAAAAGTACGAGCAGGATGGGTTCATGCGCAAGCTGTACGCGGACGAGAAGCGGCGCACGAGCGAGGTGACCGTCAGGGCGCTGATGAACGCGGACGTGGAGAGAGTCGCGGCCGCGGGTCCGGGCCGCGTGGACGAGGTCTCCGTCCCCGTGGACGTGAACCTGTATTGGATGAAGCCCGTGCTCGAGGTGATGACGAAATATCGTCCCACCGTAGCGAAGGGCATGACCGCGGGCTGGCACAAGCCCGTGACGTTCTTCTTTCACACCGACAAGTCGCGCGAGGCGATGAAAAATAACTACGAGAAGGTGCTCATGCCCTCGTTCAGGGAGGGGCTCGCGCCGCCCGGCGGAAAGCCTCTCCACGGAGGCAAGCTGTACTTGGACGGCAAGCTCCTCGCCGAGGATCCGGAAAAGTGCGGATTCCCCGGGTACTGCTACGAGTACCAGCACGTGTGCGTATGGGCCGTGGACGAGCAGGTCCCTTTCGTGTTCGTCCCCGCGGGGCAGAACTACGACGCGGAGGCGTGGAAGGCTGTGTATCACGGCAGGCGCGAGCCGCCGGCGAGGGGATGCATGGACGCGTGCGTCGCGATGTAGTAAAACGGGTCTAGCTAGCGTCGCCTTCCCCTGCCTCCCCTCCCTCCTCCCCTCCCGCCGCCGCTGCCCGCGGTCTCGCCCGCTTCCTCGAACCGCGCCGCGCCGCGCCGCCCGCGGTTGTTCACTCGTTCCCCACCCGCGGACGCGCCGCGTCCGCCCCCTCGCCCGCCGCGGCCGCCGCGGCTCGACGACCGGCCGCGCCCGCCGCGGCTCTCGCCTCGCCCCCCTCTTCCGATGGCCCGCGCCGCTTTCCTCGCGAGAATTTCCTTCCGCAGTCTCGCCTCCGCGACGATCTTGCTGCTCGTCGCGCCGTCCAGCGGGTTCCCGAGCTTGACCGCGACGTCGATCTCGCCGGCCAACACGCGGTCCTTCTTCGCGACGAGGTTGGTCACTTTCCCCGGCGCGCCCGCGCGCGCGGTGCGTCCGCTGCGATGCAAGTAATCGACCGCGTTCATCGGGAAGTCAAAGTTCACGACGTGGTCCACCTTCGACTTGGAGTCCCCGCCGAAATCTAACCCGCGCGCGGCGAGATCCGTGCACACCATGACGACGAGGGAGTTATCCTCCGCGGCGCCGCTCACGAACGCCTCCATGCTCTCCGCTCTCTTCTCCGACGTCATGTCGCCGTTGTACATCACCACGGGGAGCCCCGCCTCCACGAGCGCGTACTCCACAGCCTGGCACGACGGCATCGTGTTCGCGAACACCATCGTCTTCTTCCCCGCCCTGAAGTCGCCCTCGATGAGCTGCGTCACGACCGCCATCTTATCGATCGACCCCGGGCAGTCCACGAACTTGTGCTTCAAGTTTGGCGCCGCGCGGTGCAAAGACGGCGTGTCGATCTTCTCAATCCCGGGCAAGTCTTCTTCGATCGTCTTCACGACCTTGTCCGACATCGTCGCGGAGACGATCACGCAGCTCTTCCCCTCCGGCTTCTTCTGCAGCGGCCCGAGGAGCACTCTGATGTCGTCCCCGAACCCGGCTTCGAAGAGCGTGTCCGCCTCGTCGAGCACCACGTGCGTGACTCGCCCCAAATACATGTTCCCCTCCTTGACGTGCTTCACGAGCCTCCCGGGGGTGCCGACGACGACGTCCAACGACCGGTCGAGCTGCGTCCGCTGCGTCGCGAACTTATCTCCGCCAATCACGAGCGCGGAGGAGAACCTCGCGTGGTGCGACAGGCTCTTGGCGACGCCGGCGACTTGCTCCGCGAGCTCGCGCGTCGGGGAGACGACGAGCACCCTCGGTCGCTTCGGCCGCGCTCGGCCGCCGCCGACGGTCGCGTTCTCTTCTCGGCGTATGCGGTGGATGATCGGAAGCAAGTACGTCAGCGTCTTCCCGGAGCCGGTGTGCGAGGCGATCATGTAGTTGCCGCCGCGTAAGATTCGGGGAATGGCGACGGATTGGATGTCCGTCGGCGTCTCGAGCCCGAGCGCGTCTGTCGCGGCGCAGAGCTCGTCGTCCAGGCCCGTCTCCCGGAACGACGCCGCCGCGGCTCTCGCGCGGCGGTTCGGCGACTTGGTCTGCTTCGCCATGCGCTTCGCCGCGATCGCGAACGCGTCCGCGCGCGTGCGCGCGCCGCGAGCCATGAACGGCGACGACGACGACGCGAACGACGCCGCCGACGCGGCGAGGCCGCCGTGGACGCGGAGGCGCCCCGGAGCGGTCGCGGACGCCGCGACGCGCGCGGCGACCGCGCGGGGGAGGACGCGCGCGGTCCTCACGCCCGGGGTCGCCCACGTCGCCGACGCGAACGCCGCCGCCATGCCGACGCACGCGCTCGCCCGCCGCGCGATGGTGGTCTTCGGCCGCCGCCGATTATGTAAGGAGCGCTCTGGGCGGGTGCTCGAGTTCCGAGCGAGCGGAGTCGGTCGCGGCTCGCGCGCGCGGTGCGACGCCGGAGTGGACGCGCGGTGGAGGACGGAACTGCGCGACGCGACGGCGGCGCGCGCGGGTGGTGTGCGACGCGCGGGCGGCGGCCGTCCGCGCCGTCTCGACCGCGGAAAAGCGACGCGCTCCGGCTTTTTCGTCAATATCGCATTCCGCCACGTCGTTCAACAAAAAATGTTCATCGGTCAGTTGAAAGTGAGCGCGATCAAACGTTGAAACCGAGCGGTGGGTGAAGAACCTTTGTACAGAACGCACTGAAGCGACAGTCGCCCTCTGGTTGCCGTGACGTGTGCCACGATGGATTCAGAACGTCGCGCCCACAACACGCCGCCCCCTCCCTCGAAGCAGGATGGCGGCCTCCCGGGAGGTCGTCCTCCGCGTGGAGGGGATGACGTGCGGCTCGTGCTCGGGCGCGGTGACCGCGGCGCTGCGAGCGGTCGACGGCGTCGTCGAAGGTGCGCGTCCGTTCCCAGATCCCGTCGTCGTCCCGCCACGCGCCCGGCGCGCGCTCTTTTTCTGACGTCCGTCCCTCCCTCCCCCGTCGCAGCGTCCGTGTCGCTGACGGACAAGACCGCGACCGTGTCCTTCGACCCATCGCGCGCCACCTTCGAGTCCCTCCGAGACGCCGTGGAGGACTGCGGCTTCGACGTCCCGGTCGCGACGCGGGGCGGGGCGACGCCGGCGACGCCGGCGACGGCGACGTCGGCGTTGTTAATCGTCGAGGGCATGACCTGCCGCCGGTGCGTGGAGTGGGTCTCGCGCGCGCTGCGCTCCGTCGACGGCGTCGTCGACGTCGAGGTCGACCTCGAGACGAAGCGCGCGCGCGTCACCGGCGCGCTCGCGGCGCCGCGGGACCTCGTGCGAAGAGTCAACGACGCCGGGTACTCCGCGCAGCTGCTGCTTCGCGCGGACGCGTCGGACGGCTCGGGCCGCGTCGGGCTGAGCGCGGTTGACGTCGTCGTGCGCGGCGGTTTGGACGACGACGACGACGACGATCGCGAGAGCCAGACGACGGCGCTGCTCGGTCGCGGCGCGTCGAGTCGCGACGCGCAGGAGGTGACGCTCCGGATATCCGGCATGTCCTGCGCGGCGTGCGTCGCGAAGGTTGAAGAGGCGGCGAGGCGCGCGCCCGGGGTGGCGAACGCCGTCGTGAACCTTCTCGCGGAGACGGCGACGGTGACGTTCGAACCGCTCGCGACGCGCGACGCCAGCGCCGTCGCCGCGGCGATCTCGTCGTACGGGTACCAGTGCGAGGTCATCGACGCGTCCGGGCTCGCGTTCCGCGTCGGCGGCATGGTGTGCGCGTCGTGCCCGCCGCGCATCGAGATGTCCATCGGGCGGATGCCCGGCGTCTCCAGGGTGGACGCGAACGAGCTGCTCGGCAAGGTGGTCGTTCGATACGACGCGGAACTCGTCGGCGCGAGGACGATCATGGCCGCGATCGAGAGGCTCGGGTACGAGGTGGATCTGTGGGACGATCACTGCGGCGGTTCGCACGGTTCCGGCGCCGCGTCCGCCGCGAGCGGGCACGCGGCGACGGCGCGGAGGTACAAGCGCGAGTTTTTTATCTCCGTCGTGTTCGCCGGGCCGCTGCTCGTGTTCATGATGGGGCTCGATCACATCCACGCCGTGCACGAGGCGATGATGACGGACGTTCTAGACGGCGCCGCGAGTGGTAACGGCGGGATGCTGCCCGTCATGGCGTTGATGGCGTGGATCCTCGCGACGCCCGTGCAGTTTGGGCTCGGGAGGCAGTTTTACGCGAGAGCGTGGAAGGCGTTGAAACAAAAGAGCGCCAACATGGTAGGGATCCCCTCCCTTCACCGGGCTCTGTATTCTGATCTCTGTCCGTTCCGTCTGTTTATACAACTCGCGTCGCGTTATGACTTGACAAACTACTCGGGCGTGTGCGTGTCTGACTGTTTTTTTGTGCGGGTGACTCTAACAAATGGACCTCCTCGTCGCGCTCGGCACGAGCGCGGCGTATTTTTACAGCGTCTACGTCGTGTTAGGGGGGATATTCGCCCCCGCGCTGACGAGCAACTCGTCGCAGTTCTTCGAGACGAGCGCGGTGTTGATATCGTTCGTGCTCCTGGGGAAGTGGTTGGAGGCGAGGGCCAAGGGGAAGACGTCGGAGGCGATTCGCGCGCTCGCCGCGCTGCAGCCGACGACGGCGACGCTGATCGACGTCGCTCTCGACGGCGGCGGCGGCGCTGGGACCGGGACCGGGACCGGTACCGGGACCTCGGGCCCCCTCGTGTTGCCGCCAGATGACGTCGCGCTGCGCGGATTGACCGCGGCGAGCGTGGGGGAGAAGAGGCACGCGCCGTTCCTCGCGTTCGCCGCCGCCGCGTCGAGGGCGGGACCGGAGCGCGAGACGCGAGTGGACGCGGCGCTGTTACAAAAGGGTGACGTCTTGAAAGTCCTCCCGGGGTCGCACTTCCCCGCGGACGGTCTCGTTCTCCACGGCTCGACCAGCGCGGACGAGAGCATGATCACCGGAGAGTCGATGCCGGTCGCGAAAGCGGTCGGCGACGCCGTCATCGGCGGCACGGTGAACAAAGAGGGCATGGTTTTGATCCTCGCGCGCGGCGTCGGCTCGGACTCGATGCTGTCGAAAGTCGTGAAGTTGATCGAGGACGCGCAGACCGCGAAAGCGCCGATTCAAGCGTACGCGGATAGGGTCAGCGGCGTGTTCGTCCCGGTCGTCGTCGCGATCGCGATCATCACGTGGATCGTGTGGTTCTCGCTCGCGTCCTCGGATTCGATCCCGGAGCGTTGGACCGAGCGCGAGGGCGACTTTTTATTTTCGTTCCTCTTCGCCATCACCGTGCTCGTGATCGCGTGCCCGTGCGCGCTCGGGCTCGCGACGCCGACCGCGGTGATGGTCGGCACCGGCCTCGGCGCGCGGATGGGCATCCTCATCAAAGGCGGGTCGCCGCTGGAGACCGCGCACGGGGTGACGCACGTCGTGTTCGACAAGACCGGGACGCTCACGGAGGGCGCCCCGGCGGTGACCGCGACGCGCGCCTTCGCTCGGGACGGCTCCGGCGCGATGGACTCCTCCGGCTCCGAGGGCGCGAACGTGAGAGACGCAGAACGTCGGACGCTGTGGCTCGCCGCGAGCGCGGAGGGCGGGAGCGAGCACCCGATCGCGCGCGCGATCGTGCACGCGGCGGTCGAGCGCCGCGCGAGCGACGACGGCGGGTTGGCGTCCCTCGCGTCGTTCGATGCGACCCCCGGCCGCGGTCTCCGCGCGACGTTGCATCATCGCGACGACGACGGCGGCGGCGGCGAATTCGGCGGCGGCGGCGAGACGACCACGGTCGTCGTCGGGAACGTGAAGCACGTCGTGGAGCACGGCGTCGAGCTCACGCCCGCGGAGCTCGAGGCGGTGCGCGCGGAGGAGGAACGCGGGCAAACCGTCGCCGTCGTCCTCGTCGCGGGCGCGTCGCGCCCGCGCGGCATCGTCTGCGTCAGCGACCCGGTCAGAGCGGAGGCGTCCGAGGCGATCGCGGCGCTGCACTCCAGGGGGGTATCGACGTCGATCGTGAGCGGGGATAACTGGCGCGTCGCGCGCGCGGTGGCCGCGTCCGTGGGGATCAGGCACGTCATCGCGGAGGCGCTTCCGGCGGGGAAAGTGGACGCCGTCGCGGACCTTCAGCGGGACGGGCGCGTCGTCGCCGTTGTCGGCGACGGCGTGAACGACGCGCCCGCGATGGTGCAGTCCGACCTCGGGATCGGCATCGGCGCGGGCGCGGACGTCGCCATGGAAGCCGCGGGGGTCGTGCTCGTGCGGTCGAACCTCCTCGACGTCGTCGCCGCGTTGGACATCAGCAAGGTGACGTTCCGACGCATCCGTTTGAACTTGTTCTTCTCGCTCGCGTTTAACTCGTTGGGGATACCGATCGCGGCGGGGGCGCTGTACCCGCTCATCGAAGTCAGGCTGCCGCCGGAAGTCGCGGGCCTCGCGATGGCGTTGTCGTCCGTGTCCGTGGTCCTGAGTTCGCTGTCGCTGCGGTCGTACCGCCCGCCGATAGGGTCGCACTCGAGGGGGGACACGTCGTGAGGGAGGGAGGGAGGGAGGCGATCGCCGCCGCCGCGTCGACGCGTCGATCTATGCATTCTTTTGAACTACAGGTAGACTAAGACTACGTTATTTTAGACTCTACGCGTACGCGGGCGGCGTACAGTACGCGTAGTGTACTCATCGAACGAGGAGAAAATCCTCGAGCATCGCGCGCATCCGCGGCGGCCACCGACGCACGTCGCGGACGTACGCCGCGTCTCTATAATTCTTACATCCGACGTTCGTGGCGCACGCGCTCGTCCACGCGTCCTCCGCCGCGGCGGTCTCTCCGCCCGCGTAGAGCACCGCCGCGAGCGCCGCGCGCGCGTCCGCGACGTTCGGCGCGCGTCTCGCGACGTCGCGCAGCTCCCTCGTCGCGCGCGCGTCGTCCGTCCCGAGCTGCGCGAGCGCGAGCGCGGCGTTGGAAGCCGCGTACACGGCGCCATCCAACCGCGGCGTCGACCGCACGCCGCTCGCGCTGCGAAACCCTTTCGACTGCTGAAAGAGGTCGTACGACTCGAGGAAGTCGTCGCGCGCGCCGGCGTAATCCCCGAGCTGCGACTTGACGCTCCCGCGCGAGTTCAAGACGTACGGGTCCGGGAGGAACCCGCCGTTGGACGCAAGCGCGAGCGCCGCGTCGTCGTCTTCGAGCGCGCGCTGCCAACTCTTCTCGCCCTCGTGCGCGAGCGCTCGGTTCGCCAAGTACCGCGCGCGCGCGCCCGCGTTCTCCGCGGTCGGTCCAGCGCCAGCCCGCGCGAGGAGCGACGTGTAGTCGTCGATCGCGTCTCGGAAGCGGCTCGCGTCGACGTACACCTGCGCTCTTCCCTCGAGCCAGATCTCGTTGGACGGCTCGAGCGCCATCAGCGAGGAGAGCGCGTCGGACGCGCGCTCGAAGTCGCGAGCGTCGTACGCGTCCGCCGCCTCGCGCTGAAGCGACGCGATCGCGCGCGCGAGGTCGGGAGCGGACTCGGACGCGGACGAAGACGCGGACGACGCGGACGAAGACGACGACGAAGACGCGAACGGCGCGACGACGAGCGCGGCGGCGAGGAGATCCCGCCGCGTCCGCGCGACGCGCGACGCCGACCGTCGCGGGCCCGGGACGCTCGACTCGGACGCGGCGGCGCGCGTCGCGATCGTCGCGAAACGACTCGCGGTCGCGAGCGCGGGGGCCATCGCCGCGCGAGGTGTGATGAGCGCGATCTCGCGGCACTCGGCACTCTCATCAGCTCGCGTCGTCGTCACGTTTTCTAGTCTAAACTCTGGGCGTCGTCCACTCGGTAATCGAACGGCGCGTCGTCCCACTTCGGCGTCAACCCCCGGCACACCGGCGCTTCCGTCGGTCTCCACGTGCTCTCCCTCCACGCCATCATCTCCTTCTTCGCGCTCTCGTCCCCGAGCGCCTCGAGCTCGTCCCACGTCAAGTTCGTCGGCAGCGCCTCCGCGTGAGAGATGGAAATCTCTCGCTCTTTTTTCATCGCGCGGTGCAGCGCGGCGGGCAAGCCAACCTCGAGAAGATCCCTCGCGCGCGTCGCGAGCGTCCTGGCGAAGTCCATCTCCGCGAGCCCAAACTCGGCGACCAACGCGTCGGGAGAGCTCGCCGCGAAGTGCGCGAGGCACCGCCTCAGCTTCGGCTTCAGTCGCGTCTCGCCGGACGCGCCGACGTGGCAGCGGTAATCCAACGTCGACAACGCGCCGCCGCAGCGCGTCGACCGCCGCAGCCGCCACGACTCCAACGTCCCCGGGAGGAACAGCGACGACGCCGCGCACAGCCGCCCGTCCACGACGGGACGACCGAGGCTCGGGTCCCACACCTGCTGCCCGAGCAAGCCGTCGTTGTCGATGAGCGTCAGCCGCCCGAACGCGTCGACGTAGACGTTCTGCGTGTGCCGGTCGCCCGCGCAAAACACTACGAGTAAGGGGCATCAAAAAAAGTTATAAATGAAGTTATACTGTAAAACGAGTTGTAAATGAAGAACGCACCAAAGTCGAACAGCGCCGCCTCCGCGACCGCGTGGCTCGGAATCTCGCGCAGCATCTCCGCCGCGGCGCCGGAGCCTCCGCCTCCGCCTCCCTCCTCGAGGTCGCACAGCGCGCTCAGCGCCAACCCGGGCGCGGGCGAGCTGAAGATCCCCCGCTGATCGATCGGCACCGGGTCCGGGTGCGCGCTCCGCGGGTCCAACGGCATCCCCGCCGGCGCGACGCCTCGCACGCGCGCAACCCACGACCGCGTCGAGACCGACTCCAGCCCGCAAAAGTCGGACAGACGCTGCAGCGACAGCGTGTTGTTCACCAGGCGGTCCTCCGGTTCCCACGGCTCGCCGCGCGCGCACTCCGTGCCGTGCCTCGGGAGACCGGGGATGCAGACGAACTTCACGAACGGCTTCGCGTCGGCGTCGGTTGAATAGTTCGCCGCGCGCAACACCGACGCCGCGGACGCGCCCTCGTCCCTCGGCACGGCCGCGTTCGCGGAGCTCGCCAGGCTGACCTTCTGGTTGATGCGCGCGAGGTCGAGGTCGCACGACCCGCACGGCGCGTGCCCGCGGCAGTCGACGTCGCTCTCCGCCGCGAGCGACGCCGCGGTCCAGTTCACGACGCACCCGTCGCAACGCGCGCAGAACGGACGGTCGTCGTCGTCGTCGTCGCGCGTCCGCGTCCGCGTCCGCGTCCGCGTCCGCGTCTCCTCCCTCGTCGCGCCGCCGTCGCGCGCGCGGAACGCCTCCGCGATCTCGCCGTCGCTGTTTCCTAATCTACCTGTGCCCACCTCGTCGCGCGCCGTCATCGTCGTCGTCGCCTTCGGTGGCGTCGCGACGCGCGCGTCGTCGTCGTCGACCGACGCGTCGTCGTCGTCGATCAGCTTCTTCGCGGTCCCCGCGCCCGCGAACGGCGTCCATCCCCCGCCCGCGCGTCGCGGCGGCGTCGGCGCCGGCGCCGCGACGACGGCGAGCGACGACGCCGCGAGGAGCGCGAGGAGCAGCGCCGCGGCCGCGGGACCCCGCGGCCGCGTCCTCCCCCCGCGCGCCATCGACTGACGAGATCTCGTCCCCGAGACGACGATGTCATTTCGAACGCGACGATAATAATCGCCTCATCACTCGACGAGTCGCGGAGGCCATGGGCGCGCGAGGGTCCAAGGCGAAGAAGGCGAAGGCGAAGGCGAGGCCTCGCGCGCGCGACGTCCTCGCCGCGCCCGCGCCGGCGCGGAGGCCGAGCCGCTCGTCCGCGGGGCCCACGTCCGGCGACCGCGTCGCCTCGGAGCGCCGAGCGTCGAGCTCGGCGTTCGACGAGATCGACCACCTCGGGGACGCGGACGACCGCGACGACGTCGTCGTCGGACGACGGCCGAGCCGCGGACGCGGGAGCCGAGGCGCGCGGGGGGGAGCTCGCGGGGACGACCGCGTGCGGCCGCCGGTCGCGGCGTGGGGAGGCGCGGACGACGCGCCGACGGACCTACTAGGCGGAGAATTAGGAATAGCAGACGACGACGGCGCCCCTCCGCTCGCGCCGAGGCCGGGGTGGTGCGCGTCCAGGGACGACGACGCGCCCGCGGCGGAAACGGACGACGACGCGAACGCCGCGACGAAATGGCAGCGGCGGAAGGAGGAGGAGCGACGACGGCGCGAGGACAAGCGCGTTGCGGCGCAGCAACGGCAATCGAAGCGTCAGCCGCCGACGACGCTGCGCCGTCGGACGTCGGCGTCGTCGACGGGGTCGGGCGACCCGCTCGACCTTCTCTCCCCGCGCAGCGCGATCATGCACCTGGACGACGTCCCGCTGTCCGACTTCGACGACGCGGACGACGAGGGCGGCGGGGAGGGGGGGAGGATGCGACCGAGCAGCGGGAAGTTCACGCCGGCGAAGAACCAGCCGCCGGACGACGGGCTGACGCCGATGGAACGCGCGATGAAACGCGCCGCGGAACACAGGGCGGCGCGTGAAGCGGACGCGGCGGCGGCGGCGGCGGCGGCGGCGGAAGAGCACGACGGCGGCGGATTCGGCGGGCGTGAGCGGGAAGAGCCGTACGAGATGCCGCGACGTGGCGGCGGCGGCGGCGGCGCGCGGGACGCGGAAGCCGCTCCCGCGGCGAGGGCGGCCGCGCTCGAGGCGAGGGCGGTCGAGTTGGAGCGGAAGCTCGCGGAGGTGACGCGGCAGGCGGACGAGGCGATGATGCGCGCGGAGGACGCGGAGAGACGGGCGATGCGCGCGGAAGCGAGGGCGGCCGTCGCCGGAGGCGGCGGCGCCGCCGCCGTCGCCACGGCTCGCGCGGGCGGCCTCCCGCCGCCGCCGTCGTGGCTCGCGACCCCTCGCGCGGACGACGAGGACGAGCTTCCCGCGTACGGTCGCCGCGTGAACCGCCCGTCGTCGAGGGAATCGCCGAAGCCGTCGTCGCCGGCGAAGGAGGCCTTCAAGCTCGACGAGGCGCTGGACGACGTCTTGAAACGCGCGGCGAAAAACGGCTCGTCGCTCGAGGACATGCTGTCAGGTGCGTTCTATACACTGGTTCCCATACGACCGCGTTGGCGTGGTGAACGCCGATCCTTAAGGACTTTTCCCGGCGCATCTCTCCGCTCATCCCTCGCTTTCAATCCCCGCCCTCGACCCCTTTCAACTCCAACTGACGCCTTTGAACTCCACCCCGACGTCGCTTTGTATGGAACGACCCTCAGTGCTGACCGCGCGGCAGTCCGCGGTCGCGCGGCGCGCGGGCGGGAGCGCGAATGGGAAGTCGCCGCCGCACGTGCAGAGGGAGCCGGCGCGGGCGTCCGCGCCCGCGCCCGCGCCGGTCGGCGGCGGCGTCAGGAGGGGATTGTACGACCGCGTCAACGGCGGCGGCGGCGGCGGCGAACGCGAGGACCGGTTCGGGTTCGATAAGCTCGTCAGGGAGCCCGGCTTCGGGATGGAGGCGGACGCGCGATACAGAGACGACGCGCCGCCGCCGGCGCCGCGAGCGCGAGGCGGCCGCGCGTCCGCGCCCGGCGGCATGGGCGACGCGATCGGTTTGGGCGGCGGCGACGGCGCCGCCGTCGGCGCCATCGGAGACATGTCCAAGGAAGTCGCGCGCATGAAAAAGATGACGAAACAGTCCATAGATAAGGAGCGCGCGATGTTGGACAGCCTCAACGCGCTGCGACGCGCGAGAGACGCGAGCGAGACGCGCGTGAGGGACCTCGCGAGGGAGCTCCAGGAAGCGCAGAAGGACACGAAGGCGTGGGAGGTGGAGGAACGCTCGGCGATGCGGAGAGTCGACGAAAACAGCCGCGGCGGGCGCCTCAGCCTCCGCGACCTGCCTAACGGCGGCGTCGGCGCCGGCGCCGGGATCCAAGAGGCGTCCACGCCGCGCCCCCAGGAGAGAGCCGGATCCGCGTACGGCGCGAAGCTCGAGCGGTTCTCCGCGTCCGACGACGGCACGGAGTCCGACGGCGGCCTCACCGACCGCTCCGACGCGTCCCTCGCGTCCGCGCGTCGTCACGGCGAGCACCCCGTGTTCAGCAAGATACGGCACGGGCGCGTGGACGCGGTCGGCGTCATGCTCGGCGAGCGCGGCGATTTCGACGCGAGCGCGCGGGATAGGTTCGGGAACACGCCGCTGATCGTCGCGTGTCAGAACAACCGGAAGAGGATCACGAAGTTGTGCGTGAAAGCCGGGATACCGTTGGACGCGGTAAACGCGCAAGGGAACAGCGCGCTGCACTACTGCTACTCGTACGGGTACTTCGAGCTCGGCGAGTACTTGGTGACTAAGGGCGCGAACCCGGAGGTGACCAACGCCGCGGGGCTGACCCCGCGCGAGACGCTGTCGGAGGACCAGCTGCGGCTGTTGGAGAAGACGCGCGCGGAGGTCGCGCGGAAACGGTCCGGCGCGGGGCGGGGCGGCGCCGGCGCCGGCGCCGGCGGCGCGCGGCGGGTCACCCCCGGCGAGAGCGGGACGGACTACAGCATGAGCAGCGGCGGGGAGAGCGACGCGAGCGGCGACGGCGGCGGCGACCTGGACTCGTACAGAGAGCTGTACTCCGCCAGGGGATAGACGATAGACGACTGACGTACAGTACGTGTAGCGGCGAGAGATACAAAATCTGACTATAGGATACTGAAATGCACGGCATCGGAATCTTCCCGCGTGCATAATCCGACGCGTCGCACCGCCGCCATGGGGGATAACCGCGGCTCCGCGACGCGCGTGTTCGTCGGCGGCTTAGCGTGGGCCGTGGACAGCGCGAGGCTCGGGCAGCGCTTCACCGAATTCGGCCCCGTGGAGTTCAGCAAGGTCGTGTACGAGAGCGGAGGCCAGCGACGAAGCCGAGGATTCGGGTTCGTGAAGTTCGCGACGACGGAGGCGAGAGATCGCGCGGTGAAGGACGGCGACGGCATGGAGTTCGACGGGAGGAGGGTGAACGTCAAGGTCGCGGACGACATCGACGGATCAGACCATCAGAGACCGCCGCCGCCGCGCGGCGGGGACGATCGCGGCGCCGCGCCTCCGCCTCGGTATCCGCCTCCTCCCGAGCGAACGATCCCGCCGGGCCCTCCCGAGCGCGCCATGGACTACCGCGGCGGCGAGCGACGACGCGACGACTGGGGCGCCCCGCCGCCGCGGCGGGCGTCCTACGACGAACCGCCTCCGAGGGAGCCGCACTACGGAAGGGGGGACGACCCGCGCGGGTACGACGCGCCCCCGCGCCGCGAGCCGTCGTCGTCGTACGATCGGTACGAACGATACGACGATCGACGCGCGTTTTCGCGTCCTCCGTCGCGAGACCGAGACGAGCAGCGCGGAGAGCGCGGAGAGCGCGGAGGCGACCGACGCGACTGGCCGCGCGACGCGTACGACGACAGACGAGGACCGGAGAGACCGCCGCCGCCGGCGGGGTACGACCGCGCGTACGACCGGGACCGGCCGCCGCCGAGGGGGGCGCCGCCGCGGTCGCCGCCGAGGGGGCCGCCGCCGCGGTCGCCGCCGAGGCGCGCCGCGCCGA
>Ga0181560_10001335_pt1 | contig 23016 bp, 21 predicted proteins | sample 011ome_20_FD_133751 | JGI IMG/M metagenome (GOLD analysis project Ga0181560, IMG submission 133751) | Coastal salt marsh microbial communities from the Groves Creek Marsh, Skidaway Island, Georgia - 011509CT metaG (megahit assembly) | ecosystem: Environmental > Aquatic > Marine > Intertidal...
CATTCGACAGGGTGACTTTGATAGTAAATGTCTCATTGAGTCCCAGCTGATCTGCACCAAGCTCAATAGTCACTTCCTGTCCAATGGCTACTTTCCCAAAAAAAAGGGAAATGCAAAGTAGGGCCAGTATATAGCGTGCTTTCGTAATCATCGTTGCGAAAATAGGGGAATTCCAACTATTCCCCTCAAAATAACGTAACATCTTGGGATATCCTGCCGTAGAAAAACCTAAAATCAGGTACTATTTTTCAAATTTTTAAAACCATGCTGGATTACGTAAAGACTATTTTACAAAAAGTAAGTTTCAACAGGGTTCTTTTTGAAAGAGAGCTGAAAAAAGGGATCAGTTATTTATTAACAGAGGAGCTAGTGGAATTCAAGGTTTGGTGTTACACAAAATTTGGACACGTGCATCAAGCTATTTTGCTGCAGCATTTTGGTCCACTGGCCCTATAGCCCAATGGATAAGACAAAAAAATCCCCTAGGACAAAGTTCTAGGGGATTTTTTGTAGGATGATTTTTAATCCTTCGATGCAAAATCTGGATAGGCACGCATCTGGTGTTCGTTGATGTCTAGACCTTCAATTTCCTCTCTTTCATCAACACGGATGCCCACGGTGCGCTTGAGAGTAAAAAAGATCAACCAGGAGGAGGCGAAACAGAAAAGTCCGCTGCTTCCAATACCGATCAGTTGTGATAGCAGCTGATTCCATCCAGCTAAGTTTCCAAAAATTCCAACCGCTAGTGTTCCCCAAATACCTCCAATGAGGTGTACTGCTATCGCACCCACGGGGTCATCAATTTTAAGCTTGTCAAATGCAATTACCGCTAGGACCACAAGTACCCCGCCGATGAGTCCGATCCAGATTGAATCCATCACTCCCATTTGATCTGCACCTGCGGTGATGCCTACTAGGCCTGCTAAAATCCCATTCAGGACCATGGTGATGTCATACGTTTTGAATTTGAGGAAGGAGGTGATTAAGGCTCCAATGGCGCCTGCAGAAGCTGCTAGTGAGGTGGTTACAAATACACGGGAGACAGTCCCTGGATCTGCGCTAAGTACAGAGCCTCCGTTAAAGCCATACCATCCAAACCAGAGTAAAAAGACTCCCATGGTAGCCATCGGAATATTATGACCAGGAATCGCCTTCATTCCTGTAGGCATGTATTTGCCTAGTCGAGGTCCCAATAAAAAGGCGCCTACAAGTGCTGCCCAGCCACCCACTGTGTGGACGAGGGTAGAGCCAGCAAAGTCATAAAATGGAGTTGCTAAGGTGTTTAGAAAACCGCCGCCCCATTTCCACATCCCTACAATTGGGTAACAGATCCCCACATAAAGTAAGGAGAAGATTAGGAATGGCCCCAGCTTCATTCGTTCTGCTACTGCCCCGGACACAATGGTGGCCGCAGTGGCAGCAAACATGGCTTGAAAGATAAAATCGGTAAAAAAGGTGTAGCCTGCATTGTAGTTGCTCGTGTCCCATCCTTCAGGAAGGGAAAGGCCAAATCCAGCAAATCCAAAAAATGAGCCGGCATAATCTGCGCCTGGATACATGAGGTTAAACCCGACGAAGGCATAACTAAGGATGCCGATACTTGGGATTAGCGTGTTTTTAAATAGGATGTTGACTGTGTTTTTTGCTCGGGTAAGCCCCGCTTCAAGAGTAGCAAATCCGAGGTGCATGATAAAAATCAACAAGGTGGATACCATCATCCAAAGGTTGTTGACTGTAAATAGGTCTTGTACAGGTTCTTGCATAGGTGTGAGAGCAGTGAAATAGAATGTAAGGGAAGAATTTATAGGGCGGCTTCGCCCGTGTCTTGGTTTCGAATTCGGTAGGCTTCGAGTACTTCGTACACGAAAATTTTACCATCTCCGATTTCATTGGTTTTCCCTTCTTGTAGGATACAGTTGACAACCCCTTCTGCGAGATCGTCCGGAACGACTATTTCAAGCTTAGTTCGGGGGATGTAAGCAGGCTCGTAGGCTACTCCTCGGTACATTTCTTGCCGGGCATGTTCAAATCCCATTCCTTTTACTTCGTAGAAGGAAAGAAATTTGACCCCTAACTTGGAAATGCAGCGATGGATGTGATCAAAGCGAGAAGTGCGAATAATGGCCTCGATTTTTTTCATTTTTTTAAAGGGAGAGGTGGTTTCTTAAAAATAGAATCGAAAATAAGTCAAAAAATAGTAATTAATCAAAAATTAGGATATAAAATGAATCAAAAAAATAAAAAAACATGTAAAAAAATTAAAAACTAGTTTGAAAATGAATTTAGTTTTCCCTAAAAGTAGTAAAAAAATAAATTTTGGCCTGTGAAAATAAACCGGCGGGGTCCTTGTTAGGAAGGGAATTCGGGGTAAATTTGCGCACGTTTTTTAATTGAATCTATGACAAGCAAACCAACACTCGTAGTCTTGGCGGCCGGTATGGGCAGTCGCTACGGAGGAAATAAACAAATTGATGGTTTTGGCCCAAATGGGGAGACTATTTTAGAATATTCAATTTTTGATGCCATCCGAGCTGGATTTGGAAAAGTAGTATTTATTGTACGGCAAGAAATTTTAGAAATAGCAAAGGAGAAGTTTATGCCCAAACTTCAAGGGAAGATTGAGGTTGACTGGGTTTTGCAATCCTTAGACAGTTTTGTGCCTGCGGACTTGAAGCAAGCAGATCGTGTCAAGCCTTTTGGTACTGCGCATGCGGTACTTTGTGCAAAAGATGCGGTACACGAACCTTTTGCAGTCATCAACGCAGATGATTTTTATGGAAAAGAAGCATTCGCTGTTTTGGGTAAGTTTTTGACTACGGATGTACAGTCCAACCTGCATGCCATGGTGGGCTATGCGCTCAAAAATGTGCTTTCTGTGCACGGAACAGTGAGCCGAGGTGTATGTGAAACGAATGCCAAAGGGCAATTGATTGGGATGACCGAGCGAACCTCCATCGCGCAAGAAGGAGACAAAATCCTTAGTCGAGGAGAAGGAGAAGCGTTTGAAATAGCACCCAACACCCCGGTAAGTATGAATTTCTGGGGTTTTCACCCTGCTGTTTTTGATGCAATCGAATCCATGTGGCAGGAGTTTTTACCGGCCAACTTAGGGAATTTGAAGTCGGAATTTTACATCCCTACTGTGGCTAATAACCTGATTCAAGCCAATGAAGCAGCTTTTGAAATTTTGCCGGGTGGCAAAACCTGGTTTGGAGTCACCTACACGGAAGATCGTCCGGTAGTGATTGATGCCTTGAAGCAGCTACACGCACAAGGAGAATATCCATCTTCCTTATGGTAAAAAATAAAGGGGCTTCGGCCCTTTATTTTTTGGAGATGAGCCCATCTTCCAGGAAAAAAAAGGCCACTTCGGCATCCAGGGTACTGAGAATTTCCTTGGAACGTTCCGGCCGCGCATCGGTAATGAAGAGCTGTCCAAAATTACCCTGAGATACTAGTTGCAGGAGCTTGGTGATGCGATCCTCATCGAGCTTGTCAAAAATATCGTCAAGTAGCAGCAAGGGCTTTTCTCCCTTCGCTTTTTCAAATAACTCAAATTGTGCCAGTTTCAAGGCAATGATAAACGATTTTTGCTGCCCTTGGCTCCCGAGTTTACGCAGCGGATGGCCATCGATCCGAAAATCAAAATCATCTTTATGGATGCCGGCATTGCAGTTTTTAGTCGCAAAATCCTTGGGTCGAAGTCCCAAGTAATACCCACCAAAATCTTCGCGAAGCGCTTCGGTCTCGTAACTTAGTTCTACCTGCTCTCGACCCATAGACAAGGCTTCGTAATACTTTTGCAACAAAGGGCTTATTTCTTTTACCAATGCCGATCGCCGCTTGGCAAGAGATTGACTCAAGGGAATCAGTTCCTCTTCGTAGGCGGCAAGTAAGGTGAGATCTCGCCGACCCGAATCAGCAAACTGCTTTAATAGGGCATTTCGTTGCTTAAGAAAATGATGGTAGCGGATCAGTTGATTCAAGTAGGGATGATCTAACTGCGCCAGGAGGCCATCAAAAAATTTTCGTCTGCCCTCACTTCCTCCTTTGATCAATTCGGTGTCGTCTGGCGCAATCATGACCAGTGGAATTTTACCCACATGGTCGCTTGCCTTTTCCATAACTTTTCCATTTTGAAATAGCTGCTTCTTTTTCCCCTGCTCCAAGGTGCAGCGCACTTCCAAAGGATTAGCACCTACTGTAAAATTGCCCTTCAACGTAAAAAAATCAGTCTCGTGCTGAATGCTCAAGGCATCACTTGATTGCAAAGCGCTTTTGGTAAGTGATAGGTAATGGATTCCGTCCAGTACATTTGTTTTTCCACTCCCATTTCTGCCAAGCAAGCAATTAATCTGGGGGCTGAATCTCAGCTTACTATGCAGGTGATTTTTAAATTGAATGAGTTCTAGGGACTCTAAAATCATGTGAATGGCGAATTATTTACTTGGCATCCTAATTTTTAGGTCGGGATTACTATATTTGAGGCCTAAAATAGCACATTTTGATCAGTACCCTATGGCAAAGAAAACTGCAGCGGCAAAGACCAAGGTAAACTACCCCAAAGAAACGTATGCTTTCTGGTATGAAAGCATGCTTTTAATGAGACGTTTTGAGGAAAAGGCAGGTCAATTGTATGGCCAACAAAAGATCAGAGGATTTTGTCACCTATACATTGGTCAGGAGGCTTGTGCCTCTGGAGCAATCACTGCCCTGACTAAAGACGACAAATGGATAACAGCTTACCGCTGTCATGCTCATCCACTAGGTCTAGGCACCGATCCCGGTGCGATTATGGCTGAATTGTTTGGCAAAGCTACCGGCACAACCAAAGGGAAGGGTGGCTCCATGCATATTTTTGATAAGGAACGTAATTTTATGGGAGGCCATGGAATTGTAGGCGCACAGATTCCTATGGGTTTGGGCGTAGCTTTCGCCGAAAAATATGCGGGCACTAAAAATGTGTGTATTGCTAAAATGGGAGATGGAGCTGTTCGCCAAGGTGCGGTACACGAAGCATTCAACCTTGCGATGATTTACAAAAGCCCAGTAATCTTTGTGATTGAAAACAACGGTTATGCGATGGGTACCTCCGTAGCACGTACATCAAATGTGACCGAATTGTATAAAATTGGAGAGGCGTACGACATGCCTTCGTTCCCAGTAGATGGAATGAATGTAGAAGCGGTTCATGAGGCGGTAGCTGAAGCAGCAGCAAGAGCTCGTAGAGGCGATGGCCCCACGCTTTTGGAATTTAGAACCTATCGATTCAAAGGGCATTCCATGTCCGACCCTCAAAAATACCGTAGCAAGGAAGAAGTTGAAGAATACAAGGAGCGGGATCCGATTGAGCAGGTACTTGCTACTATCCGTGAGAATCAATTGATGACGGAAGCTGAAATTGAAGGAGTGATAAAAAAAGTAAAATCTCAGGTAGACGAGGCCGTTAAATTTGCAGAAGCTTCTCCGTGGCCGGATGGCATGGACGCCTTCAATGACGTATACGTTCAAGAGGACTATCCATTTGTAATGGAATAAGTACCAAAGGCCTTCGCAGGTCCTGCTTGTGTATTTGATAAAAACCGTATATTTGCGTCCGAAAATTGAGCAACATGGCTAAGAAAGAAACAAAAAAATCAGACCAAACTGAAGTCCTCGAAAACCCAGAGGTTCTTGCAGAGAAGTTAGTCCCTGGTGAGGATTTTTTGAAAAATAACAGTAAAATAATAGCAGGTATTTTCGCAATAGCTGTTGTTTTAATTGGTGGTATTTTATTTTTCCAATACAATACCCAACAGCAAAACGAAAAAGCCCAAGCAGAAATGTTCCAAGCAGTTTACTTCTTTGAGCAGGACAGCATAGACTTTGCCTTAAATGGCGACGGGATAAACAAAGGGTTTTTGAACATTGTTGAGAACTATCCACGTACAGATGCGGCCAACTTGTCAAATTTTTACATTGGTTCCATCTACCTATCTCAGAAAAAATTTGACGAGGCGCTCAGGTATTTAGAGGATTTTTCAACAGACGATTACTTGGTTCAATCCAAAGCTTATTCCTTGATTGGTGATGCAAAGTTGGAGCTTGGTAAGACGGATGAAGCAATTGCACAGTACACCAAAGCTGCTCGAACCAACGAGAATAAATACATGTCTCCTAAATACTTGGCCAAGCTTGCGGTTGCGCAAGAAGAAGCTGGAAAACTTGAAGATGCAATCAAGACCTATGCAGAGATTGAGGAGAAATACTACGAATCGTTTGAATTTGCTGCTGCACGAAAACATAAAGCACGCTTGGAAGGTCTTGCCGCTAAGTAATGCTTGGTAAAAGTATACTAGAAGAGTAAGGCGCTTGGTGTCTTACTCTTTTTTGTTTTAACCCCATCTATTCCAAAACCTATTTTATGGCCAGTTCATTAAAAAACCTCAGTGACTACAATTCCACGAATTTAATCGACGTCTCCAACAAGCGTTTTGCAGTGGTGGTTTCCGAATGGAATGAGGAGGTAACAGAATCCTTGTATTCTGGGGCCTACCAAACCCTCCTACAGCATGGAGTGAAGGCAGAACACATCCTTCGAAAGCAGGTTCCTGGTTCCTTTGAACTTACCCTGGGTGCCCAGTGGTGTGCCCAGCAAAAAGAGATTGATGCTGTAATTTGCCTCGGCTGTGTGATTCAAGGAGAAACCCGACACTTTGACTTTATTTGTGATGCAGTAGCTCAGGGAATTACGCAGGTAAACTTGACCTACAACAAACCGGTTATTTTTGGGGTACTGACTACACAAACCCAGCAACAAGCCCTCGATCGAGCAGGAGGAAAGCATGGCAATAAGGGCGATGAAGCGGCCATAACAGCTATTAAAATGCTTGGATTCTAACCTATTTAGCTAGTAAAGACGTGAAAATAATGAAATTTGGAGGGACCTCTGTAGGACGTCCCGAAAGGATGCATCAAGTGAAGGACTTGATTACCCAAGGTACTGAGCCAACTCTAGTCGTGCTATCTGCCTTATCTGGAACTACGAATGCCTTGGTTGGTATTGGAGAAGCTTTGGCAGCTGCTGATAAGGTTCTTGCCAAGGAGCGAATTGATTCCCTTCATGCCCATTACCTTAATTTCTACCCTGAATTATTGGCTAGTCCATCTGCTAGAGCAAAGGCAGAGGCAATCCTAAAAGAACACTTTGAATTTCTCAGGATCCTACTCAAAATCTCGTTCAACGAAGCAATCCAAAGGGATATTTTGGCTCAAGGAGAGTTGCTATCAACCAAACTTTTTCATACACTCCTTGAGGAATTGGGTATTTCCTCCGTGTTGCTTTCTGCGTTGGATTTTATGAGTATCGATGAAAATTCCGAGCCCGAATTGGAAAAAATTTCGGGGCGTTTGAGAACCCTCCTCACCAAATATCCCGATCAACGACTCTTCATTACCCAAGGCTACATCTGTAAAAACCACCGAAATGAGGTAGATAACCTCAAGCGTGGTGGCAGCGACTATACTGCTTCCTTAGTAGCCGCAGCAATACAAGCATCTGTATGTGAGATTTGGACTGATATTGATGGCATGCACAACAATGATCCACGTGTCGTAGATCGAACCCGTCCCATTGCAGAACTTTCCTTTGACGAGGCGGCGGAGTTGGCCTATTTTGGGGCTAAAATTCTCCATCCTGCCTCCATTTGGCCTGCCCAATTGCACAATGTTCCTGTAAAGTTGCTCAATACCATGGATCCTGCTGCTCCAGGAACATTAATCCAAGCAGAGGTAGCGGAAATAGGAGTAAAAGCCATCGCTGCGAAAGACGGGATTACCGCCATCAAAATCAAATCTTCTCGGATGCTTTTGGCCTATGGATTTTTGCGTCGAATTTTTGAAGTCTTCGAATCTTTTAAGACTCCAATCGATATGATTACTACCTCCGAAGTAGCTGTTTCAGTGACCATCGATGACTTGAGCCATTTGGAGCAAATCGTTGGAGAATTGCGCCAATTTGGCACCGTAGAAGTGGACTCCAACCAAGCGATTGTCTGCGTGGTAGGGAATCGGGTGGCAGAAAAGGAAGGGGCTATCCAGTCGGTAATGGATTCTTTGGCGGGTATCCCCATCCGAATGGTATCTTTTGGAGGAAGCAAACACAATGTATCCATCTTGATTGATGCCCAATACAAAACACAGGCTCTCAAAAGCCTCAATGAGGGGGTTTTCACCTGGTAACCTAATCCCTTGATGACTCCCTCCAAACCTGGATTTTTGAATCGCCTTCAAAGCAAGTGGCAGTTGAAAAGCATGAGCCAAGTACTTTTGGTCTTGCTTGTATTTGCCTGTACGGGTACTACTATTCTATTTATAAAAAATCCAATCCTTTCTTTTTTTGGAATTGTAAGAGGGGAGGGACAAGGATTCTTCAATACACTTGCCTATCTTCTTCTGGTCTTGCCCTTGTACCAGATGCTCCTTTTAGTTTATGGGTTTATTTTTGGGCAGTTCCGCTTCTTTTGGGAGAAGGAAAAAAAGCTAGTGAAGCGGATAGGGACGGTTTTTACACGAAAAAAATAAGAGAATCCTTAGCTTATCCGGCTCCAATTGACAGCAGCCTTTTTTTGCTGCCGTACTTGCCGAAGAATAGCGAAGTGCTCCGGATGCTCCAAGCTTGGGTCAGTAGTCAAAACTTGCTGTGCAGCATCCCTTGCTAAGGTCAGTAGAGGAGCGTCCTTACTCAAATCGGCAATTAAAAGGTCGGTGATGCCACTTTGTTGGGTTCCCATTAGGTCGCCCGGTCCACGAAGGCGCAAGTCGACGTCAGCGATTTCAAAGCCGTCGTTAGTGCGTACCATCGTGTCTAAGCGGATGCGAGAATCTCGACTGAGTTCGTACTTACTCATTAGGATGCAGTAACTCTGTTCTGCTCCCCTTCCTACCCTACCTCGGAGTTGATGGAGTTGAGAAAGTCCAAAGCGCTCAGCATTTTCAATGAGCATCACGGAGGCATTGGGTACATTGACCCCAACCTCAATCACTGTAGTAGCCACCATGATTTTTGTTTCTCCTTTCACAAATCGTTGCATCTCGTAGTCTTTGTCTTCGGCTTTCATGCCCCCATGGACGATACTCAGGGGAACTTGCGGAAATGCTCTTGCGATACTTTCGTAGCCGTCCATGAGATTTTTTAGATCCAAACTTTGGGACTCTTCGATAAGGGGGTAGACAATATATACTTGTCGACCTTTTTTAAGCTCTTCTTGCATAAAGCCAAAGACCTTGAGCCGATCCTTGTCATAGCGATGGACTGTTTGAATGGGCTTTCGGCCAGCAGGGAGCTCGTCGATGACCGAGACCTCCAGGTCACCATACAATGTCATGGCCAAGGTACGAGGGATAGGTGTAGCTGTCATCACCAGTACATGGGGCTGGTACTGCGTGTTTTTTGCCCACAATTTGGCTCTTTGGGCTACTCCAAAGCGGTGTTGTTCATCGACAATCGCCAGCCCCAGGTTTTTGAACTGGACGACCTCTTCCAAAAGTGCGTGCGTCCCAACCAGGAGGACCAACTCCCCGGAGTCCAAGGCTTCATGCAGGACTTTACGAGCAGCTTTTTTGGTGGATCCCGTGAGTAAAGCAATCTGAAGGCCCATTGCATCTGCATAGGGACGCAAGCCTTCGTAGTGTTGGTTGGCTAGAATTTCGGTGGGTGCCATCAAACAGGTTTGCGCTCCTGATCCGATGGCAAGTAACATACTAATAAAGGCGACCATGGTTTTTCCGCTACCTACATCGCCCTGAATAAGTCGGTTCATTTGCTTGCCAGAGCGCATGTCTCCAAAAATTTCCCGGATTACTCGCTTCTGAGCATTAGTCAGTTCAAACGGGAGGTGCCGCGTATAAAAGTTTGTTAATAGCTGAGTAGAGCCGAGCACCTGTCCAAGTGATTTTTCGGTTCGGGTTACTTTTAGGCTAAGCAGCCGCAATTGCAGGTAAAAAAATTCTTCGAATTTTAAGCGTTTTCTTGCCTGAGAAAGTCCCTCAGGACTAGTAGGAAAATGAATTTGTCGGATGGCTATTTTTTTTTCCATCAGCCGGTATTGATCCAGTATACCTGGAGATAAGGTCTCTTGAATCTGTGGGTAAACCAGTGGAAGCAACTGTTCTAGAATTCGAGAAAGTCCCTTGGAGTCTAAAAATCGTGCTCGTAATTTCTCAGTGGTGGAGTAGACTGGCTGAAATTTATTTCGGGTTTCATTTGCCGCAGTGACAGGCTCCATTTCAGGATGGGCCATGCTCCATTTTCTACCAAAAAGGGCAGGCTTGCCCAAGAAAATATAAGATGCGCCAAGGGGCAATTTCTTCTGCACCCAAGAAATGCCTTTAAACCAGGTCATCTCCATTTCTCCCGTATCGTCTACTACTACAGCTACCAAACGTTTTTTGGAACCCATCCCCACCAAATCTATGCTTTTGATGCGAGCAATTACTTGTACGTGTTCAAGTTCCTCGTTTAGGTCCTTGATTTTTAAAAAAGTACTGCGGTCTTCGTAGCGAAAGGGATAGTGCTGCAGCAGGTCCCCATAGGTGAAAATGCCCAATTCTTTATTTAGCAGTTCGGCCTTTTGTGGGCCAACCCCCTTGAGGTATTCAATTCTGGTATCAAAGATGGTAGACAAGGCTTCTTTTTTTGGGTAGAGCAAGTAAGTTACCGCAGGACCTTGGAATTTGCCAAGACTTTGGATGAAATTGTCAGAATGGAAAAATTCAAGCTGGGTGCGACGGGATTGCTATAGCTGGGCTGCGAATTGTGCAAATCGAGTTCGATGTGCTTGTTGACTTTGGAGTAGGGTCAACTGATTTTTTGCACGGTGGAGATTTTGAAGGGGGTAGCTTACCCGGTAGTAGACATTTCCTTCGAGGTGGTCGGTGAGAAAGCGTAGGCCCATAATCAAGGTCATGATTTCTCCTCCAAACAAAATGGAATCCATTTCCTCGGCAGTGATTGCTCCGTGTATGCCTTCCAGGTAGCCTAGTAAAAGTTCTTCCACCAGTTCGGGTAGGACATAAATTTGAGTCCACTCAGTAGCTGTTTCGGGCAGACTACAGGCTACTGTACGTACCAGATCCCCAAAATCGTACATTAAGTAGCCCCCCATCAGCGTATCCAAATCCACGAGGGCTTCTACTTTTTCAAGAGTAGGGGCAAAAATAAGGTTGTTTATTTTGGTGTCGTTGTGCATTACCCGGAGGGGTAATTGGGCAAGTTGCTTTAGGTAGTAGTCGACTAAAGGTTTTTGTGCCAGATACCCTTCTAGGAGGTCTTGTTCTTCTTTAGGTAGGTGGGGCAGGCCTTTGACAACTTCCATCAATCGGGCATAGCGCAGATCAAGGCGATGAAAGTGGGGAATGGTTTCCTCAAATGAAGCTACCGGAAGTAAAGAAGCCCAGGCGGCGAACTTCCCGTAGGCTTGCGCAGCTATTTTAGCTTGAATGGGGTGCTGCACTTGTTGAAGGGTAGTTCCTTGGACAAAGTCAAAGAGGCGATATTTCTTTCCTTCGATCTGAGCAAGGCCTTCGCCTGCTCGTGTGACTAAAGGAAGGGGTAGTTGGAAAGGAAGTGGATACTGATTGAGATGCTGGGATAGCAAGTCAAGGTTGTGTGCGATGCGTTCTGGATACCGAAATACGGTCGTATTGAAGCCTTGAAGGACCCATTTAGTACCCCCTTGTTCGAGCAAAAGGGTTTCATGGATGAGTCCTTCCCCAAAAGGAGAAATCTTGAGGGGAGTAGTTGTAAATTGGGGGTAGGCCTGCTTCAGGGCGGTGTCAAGCACATCAAACATGGAACGAAAATAGGAAAGAAACCAAGCAATCGATAAGAAGTGGGAAGATTTGGGAAAAATGAAAGGGGTTTAAGGGATTAGATCAATAAAAAATTAAAAAATCCCGATGTTCTTCACCAAATATTTTTGTTTATTGTCCACCAAATTAACCCAAAATCCTATGAACATTAGCGCCTTAGATTGGGGCATCATTGTTGCCTTTTTTATTATTTCGTTGCTGATTGGTCTGTTTACTGCCAAAAAAGCTGGAAGTTCAGCGAAAGAATTTTTCTTATCGGGGCGTAACATGCCTTGGTGGCTTCTTGGTGTTTCCATGGTAGCAACTACTTTTTCAGCGGATACGCCTAATTTGGTTACCGATATTGTTCGTAAAAATGGGGTTGCAGGAAACTGGGCTTGGTGGGCATTTTTATTGACAGGAATGTTGACTGTATTTGTGTATGCCAAGTTGTGGAGAAGGTCCGAGGCAACCACTGATTTGGAGTTTTACGAAATGCGGTATTCGGGCAAGGGAGCTGCATTTTTGCGTGCATTTCGTGCCATTTATTTGGGGGTGTTTTTCAACGTAGTAATTATGGCTACGGTATCGCTTGCAGCGATTAAAATTGGGGGAGTCATGTTGGGTTTGTCTCCTTTCCAAACCTTGTTGATTGCTTCTATTGTCACTGTTGTTTATTCTTCTTTAGGGGGATTAAAAGGGGTGCTTTTGACTGATTTCTTTCAATTTTTTATTGCGATGGCGGGTTCTTTTGGGGCGGCTTATTACCTTTTGGATTTACCTGAAATAGGTTCTTTACAAAACCTGCTCAGTCACGAGGCGGTAGCGACCAAATTGGATTTCATCCCTGATTTTACAGATCCAAACGTCTATGTTCCCTTATTTATTTTGCCCATAGCCATTCAGTGGTGGGCTACTTGGTATCCTGGAGCAGAGCCAGGAGGAGGGGGATACATTGCCCAGCGTATGTTGTCAGCAAAGGATGAGAAAAATGCTATGGGGGCCACCTTATTTTTCAATATTGCACATTATGCTTTGAGGCCTTGGCCTTGGATTATCGTGGCATTAGCATCCTTAGTGGTTTTCCCTACGATTTCAGATTTGCAGGTGGCCTTTCCGAATATCCCGACAGATAAGTTGGGGGATGATTTGGCCTATCCAGCCATGCTTACTTTTTTACCGAAAGGATTGATAGGGATTGTGCTAGCATCCTTGATTGCTGCAGTCATGTCCACGCTTTCCACCCACCTCAACTGGGGATCTAGTTATGTGGTGAATGATTTCTACCTGCGATTTGTCAAGCCAAAGGCAAGTGACAAGGAATTGGTAGCTGTAGGAAGGATTTCTACTGTGCTACTGATGCTATTATCTGCTATTTTGGCCTTGGCGCTTTCATCGGCCTTGTCTGCCTTTGAAATTTTGCTTCAAATAGGAGCGGGTACTGGTTTAATTTTTATTCTAAGGTGGTTTTGGTGGAGAATCAATGCCTATACCGAAATCTCTGCCATGGCCATCTCTTTTGTGGTAGCAATTTTCTTTGAGGTGATTAATCCTAAAGTAGGCTGGGTTGATATTCCTGTAGAAGCTTCTTACCTCAAGTTGGTGTATTCGGTAGGAATCACTACAGTAGGGTGGTTGCTTGTAACTTTCCTTACCCAGCCTGAGAAAGACGAAATTTTACTTTCCTTTTATCGAAAAGTGCGCCCTGCTTCGCTAGGATGGAGTGCTGTGTTGAATCGCTACCCTGAAGAACAGCGAGAGTCAGGGAGTTTGGGTAAGGAGATTGGGTTGATGCTGGTCGGTACCTTTATGGTCTATGCTGCATTATTTGCCACTGGATTTTTCATCTATGGAAAATTAGCCGAAGGAATTATGGCTACTGCCATTGCTATTGGGGGTGGTTTGCTGATTCTATTTTCTTGGAAAAAATTAAATTAGATTGGGTAGGATCAACGAGTAGCCTCTATAGTTTGGAGCAGGATAATTATTGCAGTGGGGGGGGGTTAAAAGTGACTGTGTTGATTAGCTGGGCCAAGTCAATCTTGATGTATTCAATAACTGGGGCCAAGGAATCGTTTTTGAGGGCAGTATTGAAATACAAGGCTCCTCTAAGAAAATGAGTGGTGGAGTCCGTCACAAAAAATTGAAACTGAGTGGGCACTTCTCCCGTGAGTTCGGCCACTACGGCAGAATAGCCATTTGGAGTAAGCAATACTACTTCTTCGATCCCATAAGCTTTGATTTGGTGCTTGGCGGTCAGGTTGAATGCATCGTTGGAAAGTACTTGAAAATCGGTTTTTTGGTCTATTTTTTTGTAAGTGAGGTGTACTTTGGCTCCCAACTCTTTGTAGTTCAGATTGATCCAATCTTTTTCCCTCAGGTTGAAAGAATCGGCTTCTACTTGACTTTGGGTAGAAAAATCAAACTGATAAGGAAGGTCTTTCTCCAGGCGGTTGTACGCGTGTCGAGGGAGGTCGATACGGTTGTACCCTGGAGGCTTAGGGAGCCAGTTGGTTTCACAAGCAGCGCAAGTCAAGACTAAAAAGACCAGAGGAAAGAATTGCTTCATGGGCTAAAAGTAGGTTTTCTAGGTCAATTTCTGCTGCTTTATCCGCTTTTTCAGGCCATTTTTTGAAGGAGCAGTTGATTTTTAAAGCGAGTTAAGCAGCTTATTTACGAAGGATCTCATTCTCAATTCACAAAAATCATGTGTTTTTTGTGAATTGATTCACAAAAATTATACTAAATTTGTGAATTGAACAACAAAGTTAGAATAGGATAGGCGATGGAAGTAGATCTGATTGAACGTTTTCTTGCCAAAAAAATAGAGGCGCGCCTATTTAAGGGGAAAGCATTACTCATTTTTGGACCGAGACAGGTTGGAAAAAGTACGCTCACAGAAAATTTGCTGAAACAGCTTAGCCAACCTTTTTTTTATTTGACTGGGGATGAGTTGGATACGCGTATTGAGTTGAGCACGTCCAACTCCGTTCGATTAAAGCTTCTTTTTGGCGACCATAAATTAGTGTTCATTGATGAGGCTCAGCGAATTCCAGGGATCGGATTGCTACTTAAGATTTGTGTGGATCAATTCAAAGATGTTCAGGTCATCGCAACCGGGTCATCTTCATTTGATTTGGCAAATAGTTCAAATGAACCGTTAACCGGCAGGAAATTTGAATTCTTTCTTTACCCCCTGAGTTTTTTTGAAATGGTGCAACACCATGGTCTTTTGAAGGAAAAGCGGCTACTAGAACATCGGTTAATTTTTGGGTATTATCCAGAGATTGTCACTCACTTAGGGGAAGAGGCAGAACGTTTAAAACTGCTTGCGGGCAGTTATTTGTACAAGGACCTTTTGATGCTAGAGCAAATCAAAAAGCCTTTGATTTTAGAAAAATTACTTAAAGCCCTTGCACTACAATTGGGAAGCGAGGTAAACTATTTGGAGTTGGGGCAGCTTGTGGGGGCAGACAAAAACACGGTTGAAAAATACATTGACTTACTTGAAAAAGCTTTTGTAATTTTCAAGGTATCAGCCTTTAACCGGAATGTTCGTACTGAATTGAAAAAAGGTAAAAAGATTTACTTTTTTGATTGCGGTATTCGGAATGCCATCTTGGGGAACTTCAATCCCTTGGCCAATCGAACGGATGTTGGCGGACTTTGGGAAAACTATTTTTTGATAGAACGGATGAAATATCAGGCCAATAGAGGTGTAGCTGCCAGCTTCTATTTTTGGAGGACGACTACCCAGCAAGAAATAGATTTTATTGAAGAGGCAGAGGGGCAGTTGTCTGCATTTGAATGCAAATGGAGTAACAAGGCTAGCGTTCGTTTTTCAAGTACATTTACAAACGCCTATCCTAACGTGGAATTGAAAGTCATTAATCCAGCTACAATTGAAGCAGAATTAGGAGTTGGGGTAGTATAGTTGGGTTCTAGTTTTCAACAATACCTCCCTACCTCAAATCCCTTAATTTCCATGGACGTGTCTTTTTGTTGGTGGAGTTCAGCCAAGATTTTACCAGTGCCTGGTGCTAGTGATATGCCCATCATGGAGTGCCCAGTACCCACGAGTACATTGGAATAGTTGGGTGCAAATCCGATGTAGGGAAGGCCATCTGGGGAGCAGGGTCGCAGTCCTTTCCATATCTGTCCGTCCTCCGGAAAGGAAGATTCAAAGTCAGGATAGTAGCGATTTATCGCTTCAAAAATGCCCTTTACCCGGTTTTTATTGATGGACTGATTGGTGCCTGCAATTTCCATGGTCCCACCAAATCGGATGGTATCTCCGTAGGGACTTACTGCCACTTTTTGTTCGGTGAGGATGGTAGCCTGTTGGATTTCAGGGGTATTTTTTTGAATGAAAGAGTAGCCTTTTCCCCCCATCATTGGGAGGGAGAATTGGAGCATACGTGCCAGCTCACCTGACCATGATCCTCCACAAAGGAGAATTTTTGCGCAGTCAATTTTCCCGGTATCTGTAAGGATCGCCTGTACGGTACTTCCTGACTTTTCAAAACCAAGTACTTGAGTTTCGGTAAGGAATTTTACTCCTTTCTTTTCCAGGTAATTCTTCAAAAAGTTGTACAAGGCTCCTGGATCCAAATGGGCATCGCCTGGGAAGAGAACGGCGCCACGAGCCTTCAGGTGTAGATTCGGTTCTACTTGCTTGAGATCTTCGGGGGTAAGAATCTCTGCATCCAGCCCATATTTTCGAGCTAAATGAGCAAATTCCACCTCCTCTTTTTCCATGGATTCTGTTTGATAGGCCATCATCAAGCCCTTTTCTACAAGGGCGATGGCCGATTCAGGGTGCTCCTGGCGAAACTCCTGGTAAAGTGCCTTGCTGAGTAGGCTGATGTTTTTGAGGTAAGGAATCGCCTTATTCACATGGCTAGGAGTAGCTGCTTTAAAAAAGAGGAGGCACCATTGAGCCAATTTGAAATCTAATCGCGGGTGGATATAGAAAGGGCTTTTGGAAGAAAACATCCAGGCGATGCCTTTGGTAATCATTCCTGGAGCAGCGAGTGGGATGATGTGGCTCGGCACGATCATGCCCGCATTGCCTGTAGAACAATTGTCCTTCAAGTCTGTTCGGTCAATCAAAGTTACCTCAATGCCTTCCTTTTGTAGGAAGTAGGCAGTAAATAAGCCGACGATTCCACCGCCGATCACAAGGGTTGGTTTCATAAAAGATGCTTTTATCCTTTGAGGTCTTTCAGCCCTCGAAGGATTAGAGTTAAACCTTCGAGGGTATTAAAATCTCAAAGATTCTTAAATCACTTGGAATCCATGAACGTAAGGATCGTCTTCGTCTAAGATGATGGTGTTGTAGCCATAGACTTTTGCCCAGCCTTCAATGCTAGGGACGATAGCAGGTTTTCCTCCTATCGTTGTTTCTTCTTCGATGCGTCCTATGAATTTGGAACCAATAAAGCTTTCGTGGATGAACTCGTCTCCTGGCTTCAGCCATCCTTTGGCATACCATTGTGCCATTCGTGCCGAGGTACCCGTTCCACATGGGGAGCGGTCAATAGCCTTGTCTCCATAGAACACGGCATTGCGGGCAGTGCTGCTCGGATCGAGGGTTTTTCCTGTCCAAAGGACATGGGAGAGCCCTCTAATTCGCTCCTGTTCGGGGTGTACAAAGTCATATTGCTCGTTCATTTTAAGACGAAGATTTCGAGCCATGGAGATGAGCTGTTCCGCTTTGAAGTGCTCAATACCTGGGAAGTTTTCCTGCGGATCAACGATGCAATAGAAGTTGCCACCATAGGCTACATCCACTTTGAGTGGACCTAATTCCTCAATTTCGATAGCTAGGTTTTCTGCAGCGAGGTAACTCTTTACATTGGTCAATTTGACTGATTTCACCTTATTCCCCTCTTGACGGTACTCCACCAAGACCAAGCCTGCCGGGGCTTCCATCCGAAGAAAACCAGGTGTTTTGGGGTGAATCAAGCCTTCTTCTATGGCAATAGTGATCGTGCCGATGGTGCCGTGTCCACACATGGGAAGGCATCCGGAGGTTTCTATGAAAAGGACTGCAAAGTCGTTCTCTGGGTCGTGTGGAGGGAATAGCATGGAACCAGACATCATATCATGTCCTCGCGGTTCAAACATCAGGCCGGTCCGAATCCAATCCAGATGATCTAGAAAATATTGGCGTTTTTCAAGCATGTTGTTCCCTTCTAAAAAGGGCACACCGCCTGAAACTACCCGTACGGGATTGCCACAGGTATGGGCGTCGATGCAAGAAAAGGTATGTCGAGAAGGCATGGTGCTTGGGCAAATTTTAGTTAAAGGTACTAGGCTTGAATTCAGTTGGAAAATAGGGTTGAAATAGACGGAAGTGGCTCGGGTTATTTCTATCGTATTTTCACGTTAATTCAATTCAATTATTTAGTTAAATTTCCATCAATTCGCCTCCAAATGCCCAGCGGATTTCCATCCTTAAGCGCATCGGGAAGTAGGTCTTGTGGCATGTCCTGCAAGGCGATAGGACGTGCAAAACGCTTGATAGCATAGACGCCTACCGAAGTACTGTTGGGGGCTGTGGTGGCAGGAAATGGCCCGCCATGCTGCATGGCATTGCCTACCTCCACCCCTGTGGGAGCACCCTTAAAGAGGAGTCGTCCACATTTTTCTTCCAGCAAGTTGATGAGGGAAACTTGAGATTGCAATTCCTCTGTCTCTGCCCATACCGTTATGGTCAGTTGGCCTTGGAGCTGCCTAGCTACTTCCGACAATTCCGCCACATCTTGGTAAACGACCACTAGAGCAAAGGATCCAAATACTTCTTTTTGAAACAGCTTATCCTTCAGCCAATCGGCAACTTGGATTTCAGCCAAGGCAGTGCTGCCATTTAGGAGGTGTTTGGGGTCTGCCACTTTTATCCATCGTAGTTCACCTTGGGATTCCAAGTGTTGAATGGAATCGTAGTAGGCCTGTGCTATGCCCGAATGAAGCATGGGAGCAGCAGGAATTCCTTTTAATTCTTCGATCAAAACAGATTCAAAGGCCTTGGCCTGGTTGGCAGGAACGAATAGCAACCCGGGGTTGGTGCAAAATTGTCCTACACCCAAGGTTAGGGAACCGACAAAAGCCTTTGCTAGAGCCCCCATTTCATTGGAAAGTTTGTTGGGGAAACAGAAAATTGGGTTGACCGAACCCATTTCAGCATACACTGGGATGGGTTCTTCACGTTGATTTGCCAATTGGAATAGGGACATTCCTCCGCCATGCGAACCCGTAAAGGCTACTGCTTTGGCTACTGGGTGCTGAACTAGGGCTTGTCCTTCAGCAATACCGCCTTCCACATGAGTGAAAATTCCAGCAGGAAGATTAGAAGCAGAAAGGGCTTGATGGATGCACTCCGCTACTTTTCTAGAGGTCTCTGGATGCGCTGGGTGTGCTTTGTAAATCACAGGACAACCTGCTGCCAAAGCCGAAATGGTGTCCCCACCTGCAGTGGAAAATGCCAAGGGAAAATTACTTGCCCCAAAGACCACTACAGGGCCTATTGGAGTTAAAAATCGACGGATGTCTGCACGTGGAAGTGGGCTTCGATCCGGTAGGGCTGGGTCGATAGTAGCTTCTACCCAAGATCCTTCCTTGACCAAATTGGCAAACAAGCGAATTTGTCCTGTGGTTCTTCCCAATTCTCCATTGATGCGCCCTTCTGGGAGGTTGGATTCGCGTACGGCTAGCGGTACGATTTCTGCTCGTTGGGATTCTAGAATATCTGCAATTTTATCCAAAAAATCCCCTTTTTCTTTCCCAGAAAGGGTTTTGTAGAATAGGAAAGCTTCTTGTGCTACCTGAAAGATGGGATCGATTTGCATGGGTAATTGGATTTGGTTAGGTAATTTAAAATACAATGGAAATAAATAGGAATAGGATGCGCTTCGCGCTGCGAAATAAGTTGAAATAGCACTTGGTGTTTACATTCCCCCAAGCCTATCTGCCGTGGCGGATAGGCTCGAGTTATTTCAAGTATTTTTCTATCGTATTTCTAGTTTATTTTTAAAGTGCCGGTCTATTTTTAATCCCGTCCGTAATTATTTTTTCAATTCGAATGCGCTCTTCCCCGACCAAGGTCAAACGAGGGGCACGAACATGTTCAGAACCTATGCCGCAGTGCTGCTCGGCAAGTTTGATGTACTGTACGAGCTTGGGATGAATATCCAGTTCCAATAAAGGTAAAAACCAACGGTAAATTTTGCGTGCTTCTTCGATTTTTCCTTCCTGAACCAAGTTGTAAATCACCACCGTTTCTTTTGGGAATGCACACACTAAGCCTGCTACCCATCCTACAGCTCCCATGAGTAGTTCTTCTAAGGCTAAGGTATCTACGCCGCAAAGGAGTTGAAAACGGTCTCCAAATCGATTGATCATGCGAGTCACATTGGAGATATCACGGGTAGATTCTTTGATGGCTTGGATATTGGGACAATCAGCCAATTCGGCAAACATGTCCAAGGTCACTAGTGTCTTGTAGTCTACTGGATTGTTGTAGATCATTATGGGTAGTTTGGTGGAATTAGCTACCGCCTTGAAATAGGCGACTACTTCTCGAGCATCTGCCGCATAGCGCATGGGGGGAAGAATCATCAATCCAGAAGCGCCAAGTTCCTCCGCTTTTTTAGCCCAGAACAATGCGTCTTGCGTAGCGCCTTCTGCGATGTTTAACACGACAGGCACTCGTCCATTGACGTAGTGGACAGTTTCTCGAGTGAGTGTGATTTTTTCTTCTTGGGAGAGTACAGAACTTTCGCCCAATGTACCTCCTAAGATGATTCCATGGACCCCAGCTGCAAGTTGGAAGTCTATGTTTTTGAAAAATAGATCCATGTCTAGACTGCCGTCTGCATGAAATTTAGTGGTTACTGCGGGGAATACGCCTTTCCAGTTCATCGGGTATACGTTAGTGCCAAAGGTGGCGGGGTGAAACATTTATTCTTCAAAAATAGCATGTGCTTGCATGAAATTCTTTTCCTGAATTAATCCATTTACATACTATATTGATCAAAAATAATCAAAACAGGTTCCAGTGACTTTAATTTTATACCAATTTAACTGATGGAAAAAATTATTTCCTTTCAAATTCCGAAGTCAAAACGAGAGTTTGTGCGGTATCAGGAGGATCGAGGCCCATATTTTTACGACAAACTTCACCAGCATCCCCAATGCCAGCTGACGGTTATCCTTGAAGGAAGTGGTCAATTCCTGAGTGGGGATTATGTGGGGAGATTCCAGGGGGGGGATGTGTTTTTTTTAGGGGAAAATGCTCCCCATGTGTTTCGGAGTGATGGGATCTATTTTGAGGAAAAGTCTAACTTATCTGTGGCTGGAAACACAGTATTTTTTGATTTTGAGGCGATAAAAAATGGGTTATTGAATTTGGATGAGCTACACGCTTTAAACCGATTTCGGGACTTTGCAGGATTGTGCTTCCAGGTCCAAGGTGCCACGGCCCAGCAGATTCAAGAGGTTTTTCATTCTTTCAAAAGTAAAGAAGGACTTCAACGGTTTCAAGCGGCCCTTGTACTTCTCACTCTTCTTGAACAAGCAGGGGAGGAATTGCAGCAACTCAATTCTGGGGGTAGGTTGTTGGGTCTTTCCGAAAAAGATGGGAGCCGGATGGATCGAGTGATGCAGTTTGTATTGGCCCATCGCTTTCAAAAAATCACCTTGGCAGAGGTGGCGGCAGAAGCCAATTTGACTAAGGAGGCTTTTTGTAGGTTTTTCAAGTTGCGCACTCGAAAAACCTTCACAGATTACCTGCTGCATTTGCGCATCAACGAGGCCCAGCAATTATTGCAAGAGACAGAATTGGGAATTTCAGAAATTGCGTATCGGGTTGGCTTTGAAAATTTGTCCTATTTCAACCGGAGTTTTAAACGGATAGCGGGAAAAACGCCAAGATATTTTAGGGCTTAATTCTTTTTGAGTACCAAGACCTTGGTGTCCATTACATTTCCAATAAAGAGGTAGTTTCCAAATGGTACTGCTACCGAGGCTCCTGAAAGTTGGGTTCCTGGATTGGTCCATACCGAATGCAAAGTAGGCTCCCCCTCTTTTGGATAGCTCAGCGTGATTACTTCAGAGGGGGAAATGGGTTTCTTTCCGGAAGCATAGGCTGCAAATGTCAATAAGTTGGGATGGCAGCCAATCCACAGCATTCCATCTTCATCCAATTCAATATTGTCTACCCCTGTACCAACATCGATGTTTTCAATTAAGGAAATTCCTCCTTCAGGGAGGATCGTATAGACACCGACAGAGAACCCTCTCGAGCTACTCACATAGAGGAGATTCCTTTTTCCATCAACTTGAATTCCATTGGGATACGAAAGGTTACCTGCCACCAATTGAAATTTTTTTCCATCAAAAAATCCTACCGAAGCAGCCTTTATTGCCAGGTAATTTTCGGCCATTAGACCCCATTTATTGGTGTAACCATGATCATTGGTAAAGTAAAATGACTCAGGACCCACCATCACTAGATCATTTGGACTAATAAGTTCAGGTCCTGTAATGGTTTTGAGGTGTTGCAACGTTTTTCCTTTGAGAAGAAAAGATTCAATAGAATGCTTACCATTCACATGGTTGATAGCGAGGAGTCCATAAGTAGCGCTATCCAGTTTCAATACACTTATTCCATGTGGATAGAATGGGAAATTGAGTTCAGCAGAAATGGGAACTGCTTCGAATGGTACGGATCGTAGGTCTACCAAATAAATTCCATGCGGGCCTTCTTTTCCTACGCGATGTGAAGCTCGATCATCCACAGAAAGCAAGAGAAAGCTATCTTCTCGGGCGATTGCCATGTCTTCTACACCTGGTAGGTCAATACTTTGGAAAACTTGTCCAACCTCACTTTTTGATTGGACTTCCCTAAAGTACCCGGTCGTGTAAAACGTGTACAAAATGAAGCCCGCCACTAGGGTCAATAGGATTGTCAGTACTAGAAGAAATTTCCGCATAGTTAAAGATAGAAAAATCTTATAGGATCTTTTCCTTCAAGGGTTTAGGAAAGTGTTCAAGCGCTGACAAAAAAACATAGCTTCTAATTTTTATAACCTCCGTTTTTCACATTTTGGAGGAAACTCACAGCGGAAAAGTATTTACTAGTCCTGTAAACCAGTTAGGCATTTAGGTAAAGATTTTCTATGTTTC
>Ga0181560_10001338_pt1 | contig 22980 bp, 16 predicted proteins | sample 011ome_20_FD_133751 | JGI IMG/M metagenome (GOLD analysis project Ga0181560, IMG submission 133751) | Coastal salt marsh microbial communities from the Groves Creek Marsh, Skidaway Island, Georgia - 011509CT metaG (megahit assembly) | ecosystem: Environmental > Aquatic > Marine > Intertidal...
CGGCGGCGGCGGCGGCGGCGGCGGCGGGGAAACGTCGTCGTCGGATCCGCGACGCGTCGCGACGCCGTTGAGCGCGGCGAACATCGACGCCGGGGAAGACGACGGCGGGATCGAGGGCCCGAGGCGCAGCCACGCGACGCCGCGGTGCGCGACGTCGCCGCGAGGGAGGAGACGCGCGTGGCGCGGCGCCGACGTCGCCGCCGCCGCGTCGTCCCCGGTCGACGAGGTTTCCGTCGTCGCGACGGTGCCGTCTTCATCGTTCGACGACGACGTCGACGACGACGACGACGACACGAGCGTCTCGATCGCGCGTTGGACCTCGACCGCGGCCTTCTCCTCTCCGCCGAACGCGCTCACGACGAGGAACCCGCGCTCGTCGTCGCGCGTCATCGCGCCGCCGTCGCGTGAAGAGCGCGCGGCCCCACTGCGCGACGCGCGCGCGTTCAAATTCTGTCATCGCGATACTGTATCGCCCGACGAACACGTGGCGGTTCGGGTTGTCGGCATGACATCGCGAGGCGCGCGACGGGGCCCTCCCCGCCCGCGCGCCTCCCCCTCCCCCCTCGCGCCAGGGCGCGCCGCCACAGCATGGGCTGCTGCACGTGCGGCGACGACCCGTACGCGCGCAGCGAGCGGCGGTTCAAGGACCACATGTCCGCGGAGGAGGTGAGCGTCCTCGAGCAGATGGACGACTTCGCGCCGCTCGCGAAGCTCCGACGGCTGTTTCACACGGTGGACGACGACGGGCACGGGTCGATACACGCGGAAGACGCCGCGGTCGCGCTGCGCCTGAGGGACGACGCGTGGGGGCGCGCGATGCGCGACTTCCTCGAGCCCGACCGCGAGGGCGCGCGGCTGAACCTAGGCGACTTCATCGTCGCCGTCGCGCGGTTCAAGCACCCGAGCCTGTGCGACGGACGGACGCAGTTCGCGTTCGCGCTGCTCGACATGGGCGCGGGGTTCGTCACCGCGAAGCGACTCGCGGAGACGATCAGGGCGCACGCGAAGAAGAAGTACGGCGGCAGGGAGGGCACGCATCTCAGCGCCAAGGCTGGGATGGAGGCGCTGCGGAGGTTCGAGGAGGACGTGGCGAACTGCGAGGAGTTGGGCATGCGAGAGTTTTACTACGACGACTTCGAGGCGATCTTCTTGAAGCACAACGAGCTCTTCTCGGACGCGGTGTGGTGCTGGGAGAAGTGCGTCGAGCCGTGCGCGATCGCCGCGCGCGCGGTGTGCGAGAAGATGCGCGCGCGAGGACTGAGGGAGTGGAACCTGGACTACAACAACTTCACCCGCGTCATGGCGCGGCGGCGGCGCAGAAACGGCGTCCAGAAGGGCGCGTTTCAGACGATCGGTTCTCAGGCGCGGCGGCCGGACGTTCGCGCGGGCGCGCCCGGCGCGCCCGGCGCGCCGACGTCGAGCCCGCTCCCGGGCGCCTTGAACGCCGACGCCAACGCCGACGACGCGAAGAGGACGGGGACGGAGAGAGAAAATCTCGTCGCGAGCGTCCTCTTCGGCGCCGACGCGCAGGCGCTCGTCGTCGCCAACCGCCGCCGCGAGAAGGAAGCCGCGGCGAGGAAGGAGAGCAGCGTGTCGGACGACACGCTGGCGCACGTGAGTCGGTACCGGGAGGAGAAGGTGCGCGAGGCGAGGGAGCGGCGCGAGGCGCGGGGGGCGTCGGGGGTGATGGGGAGGGCGAGAGAGGCGTGGGCGCTGGTCACGAAGACGACGAAGAAACTGTTGAAGATGCGCCCTCCGAAGGACGAGAAGACGGACGAGGACGTCGACGGGTGGGTGAACGAGACGGTGCGCGAGAGTGGTCGTCATAGTAAACGGTTAGGTGGCGGGCGTTACGACGCGCCCGACCACGGCGGCGGCGGCGGCGGCGGCGACGACGAGTGGATCGGAAGAGGCGAGCGGCGGCGGGCGAAAAAAACCGGCGGGCTGGCGTCGTTCGGCAAGAGCGTCAAAAAGTTGTTCGCGGGGGGGAGGAGCAAAAAGAACCTCGCCGCGGAAGCCGCGGAAGAGAGGGACTGGGACCACGTCCCGGTGCGAAGAGGTCGAGGGAATCGCCCGCGCGGTCGCGCGTCGCACCAGTAGCGCAGGACGACGAGACGCCGCCGTGAATCAAATCAATAAGCTCAGCTACGAGAACGCGTAGCGATCGTCCACCATCGCTTTGTACGCCTCAAGATCCGTGTTCACGCCGTAGTGCATCGTGTTGTGAAACCCCTGGAGCACCGGCCCGAACGCGATCGACTCGTGCCACCGCGCCGGGGGCCGGTCGTCGAACAGACATCGGTTCGCGCGAAGGAGTCGGTAGTACCACCCCACCTCGAAGTCGTCCACGCCCGCGGCGTCGCTGATCACCGCCGACACGTTGTCGCCGTGTTTCATGCTCCGCTGCCACCGCCGCACGTACGTCTCCTCGCTCTCCGGCACGTGCACCGTGGGTTTCCCCAGATTCGCGTGCAAGAACATCGGGGATCCGTCCGGGGCGTGCTGCAGCATCGAATTCCCCAGAACCTCCGCGTGCATGTGGTCGCGTATGCCGACGCTATCCGGACCGTGCGAGACTAAACCGTACGGCGTCCCGAGGTGCAGGAACGCCATCGCGAAGAGCTCCTTGTCGCCTATGCCCATGTAGTTCACGGTGAGGCCGTAGAAGAACCCGGAGTTGGCGTTCATGAACATGGACACCATCAGCGCGCGCCAGGTTTTGCTCTTCTTCATCACCACCTGCGCGCTCTCGTGCGTGTGTTTCACGTCCGTCTCGTTCCCGAGGACGACCTGGCAGTCCGGCGCGCTGCTCCCGCGCCAGAAGTCCTTCCACAGCAGCGACCCGGTGCTTTGATAGAGCTTCGACTCGAAGAGCGCGCTCGGATCCGCGAGGACGATGTTATCCGAGTCTAAGAGTAACACCTCTTCGAACTCTGAAAACGTCAACGCGACCATCTTGTACATGAATCGATTCGTCATCACCCCGCCCCCGACGCCCGCGTCTTTAAACGCCGCGAACGAGACCACGTCGACGCGGAGCTCCGCGAGCGCGGCGACGCGCTCGCACGACGGCATCTCCCCCTCCGGGAACCACAGCTGAATCGGGAGCGCGCACCCGGTTCTGCGAATCGCGTGCGCGGCGACGAAATACGACGTCTGAAGCCGCCGCGAATTCCCTCCGACGACGACGATCCCGCGGCCTTTAAACGTCGTCGCGGGGTAACTCGGCGCGGCGCGTTTAAACGCCTCTAACCGCCGCTTCACGCGCGTCACGTCTCGAGCGCTCAGTCGTTCGCCTCGGACGACGAAGTCCCGCGTCGGGTCGCGCCGCGGCTTCTTCGCGGGTCCCGGGAGTTTGACCCCGAGCGGCGGCCCCCTCGCGTCCGCGAACGACGCCGCGAACGCGACGACCGATCTCGACGGCCGCTTCACGTTGGGATGATAGCTTCTCCCGTCGCGACCTCTGGGCCCCGAAATCTCGCACGACGTCCGCTTCTTCCGCGCGCACCTCGGCGGCTTCGTCCCCCGGACCGGGCGTCGCGCGCACTCGACGCCGCACGCCACCGGCTTGGAGCCGCATCCTTTAGCGCCCGCGATCGTGGTCCCTCTCGCGTCGTCCGCGCACAGGCAGTACCCCGCGCGCATGCCGCTCAGCCGCTTCGTGCGCGTTGGCGGCGACGCGACGACGACGCGCTCGTGCTTCGGCGCGAAGAACGGATGGCAGTGCTTCGCTTCCACGAACCCGCGCGCGTTCCCCGCGTCGGCGGAGTAGAGATCGAAGACGTCGTAGAGCGGTGGAGGTCGCAGACCGAAGAGGAGGAGCGTCGCGAAGCCGCAGCACGCGAGCGCGGCCGCGCGGAGGAGACGACGCGCGGAGGACGACGACCGCGCCGCGCGGCCGCGCCGCGCGCCGCCGCGCGCGAAGAACAGCCCGCGCCGCGCGAAGACGGAGCTCGCGGAGCTCGCGCCGGGCGACGCGACGCGGAGATCTCGCTCGGGGCGAGGCATGGCGAGATCCCGGCGTCCGCGCGCGCGACGACGACGACGACGACGACGACGACGACGCGCGCGCGCGCGCCGGCGGTGCGATCGCGAGCGCGCGACCTGCCGCGTGCGATCCTCGCGCGCGGGGGCGGTGTGGACCGCATCCGACGCGCCGGCTCGGCGCGGGCGCCGAGGCGTTTCTGACGGTATCTCCGAGGCGTTTCTGACGGTATTTCTTCTCGAACGCGACGAGCGACGAGGCGTTTCAGATGATCACGCACGGTCTGGTATCGACCGAATCCACATCTGGACGACCCGCGCCAGGCGGCTCCGCTGGCGCGAGTCCTCCTTCGACCGGCGGCGACGCCTCCGGACGGCACTAGAAGCCTCGATATGTATTAAATAGAAGATAGACGACGCGATAGTCCGTCGCAGTCTACGAGCGAGCGGGTCGGGTCGGTCGAGGTCGTCATCCGTCACGTCAACATCAGCGCACCCACCGCGGCCCCACCGCGAGCCCGTCGCTCGGCTCCTCCCCCAACTCGCCCGCCGCGTTCTGGTCGATGTCAAGTAGCGTGCTGTCCGGGCTCGCGCCGACGGCGAGGAACTCCTCCGCGCCGCCAACCCCCAGCACCGCGACGAGCGCGGCGAGGCACTTGCTCGCGTGCGCCTCCGCCTCCGCGCGCGGGTTGTGCCCGCGCCGCCGCGTTCCGTCGTCGTCGTCGCCGCACGATTTCAACGTCGCCTTGTACGCGCGTCCCGCGGCGCGACGAAGGCGCGCCGGCCGATCGTCGCGTCGCAGCAACGCCGCGATCCGCTGCCCGTTGTGCACGAGCGCGAGCAGCGCGTCCGCGGCGGCCGCGCGCGCGCCCGGGTCCGCGGCGCCCGCGGCGGCGACGAGCGCGTCGATCGCGCGAGGGTTGGACGACACGTGCGCCTTGGCCTCGGAGTGAAAGCACACGTTCCGAAGCAACAGCAGCGACTCGAGCGCCGCGATTGGGAGCTGCGGCTGGAACACCGTGTTCATCTCGTGCGAGGATAACCCGGTGAGAATGACGTCGATGTCGTCCTCCTCGTCGCCGTCGGGTCCGCCGCCGCCGCTGACGCCCGCGGCGGCGAGCACCTCGAGCAGGAGCTGGACGAGCGACGAGCCGCCCTCTCTCAGGACGGCTTGCCTGCCTTCGTCGCCGCCGCCGCCGGCGACGTCCGCCAAGGCGCGAAGCAGCGCGACTTGCCTCTGCGCGTCGCGCTTCCCGACCGCCGTCTTGAACGCGTCGCATACTTTGTTAAGGAACGGCGAGCGAAGCAGCCACCGGCGGCTCGTCGCGTCGCCGGCGAGCGACGCGAGCGGCGCGAGCGCCAGCCGCGTCGTCGCCGCGGGCGACGTGTTTCGAAACGCCAGCCGCAGCATCCGCTCGGCGAGGCACGCGGGCTTCTGCCCGTCGTTCCCGTCGTACTCCTCCACGGCCGCGCGCTTCGCCTCGCCGCACCCGGCGAACACGTTCGCGGCGAGGCCCATGAGCTCGTGCGACAGCGGCGGATCCGCGGCGGCGTGCCGCCACAGTTGGTGCACCATCTCCAGCGCGCCGCGCGCCATGGCGTCGACGCGCGCCGACGCGGCGGCGGCGCCGAGCGCCTCCGGCGTCTCCGACGCGCCCGTCTTGTCCACCAGAATCTGCCAGCCCTCGCCGCCGGAGGCTTCGACGACGGCCGCGTGCGCCGCCGCCGCGGTGGGCGGGCAAAACAACAGGTGCTTCAAAAGGCTCGCGCACTCGATCAGAACCAGATCCGCGGGCATCGCGAGCGGTTTCGGCGCCGCGGGCGTCGACTTTGAGGAGTCCACGCTCGACCGCGCGAGCGTCGTCTCGTACGCGACCACCCTCTGCGCGCGCGCGATCGTCTTGAGCAGCACCCTGGCGAGATCGAGCGACGCCGCCGCGCGCTTCGAAGACGCGCTGTACGCGAGCACGTTGCGCAACGCGGCGGCGACGGCGCCGTGCGGCGCCGCCGCCGCCGGCGCGCCCGGCGCCGCCCACTCGCCCACGCCGACAGCCTGCGCGTGCCACAGACGCGCGAGCGACGCGGTGAGCCTCGCGCCGACGCCACCCTCCGCCGCGGTGACGCCGCCGCCGGCGACGACGCCCTCCGAGTTGATCACCACGGCGGCCGCCGCCGCCGGGGAGCGGAACAACGTCGCGAGGAGTTCGCACGCGGCGGCGGCGGCGTCCGCGAGCCCGGCGCCCGCGCCGCCGGGCGCCATCGCGCTCGGTCCCCTCCCGCCGCCGGCAGCGAGGTCGACGATCAGCGCGCACGCGAGCGGCGCGGCGCCGAGGACGCTCCACGCGCGCGACGCCGCGCCGTCGTCGCCGCCCGGGTCGGGCCCCGCGGCGAGCGTCGACGCGAGGCCGCTCGCGGCGCGGCTAAACGCTCGGACGATCGCCGCGCGCCTCGGCGCGTCGTGCTTGGACGGCGCGCCGCCCGAGCCGGGCGGCGGCGTACTCGTCAGCGCCTCCGCCGCCGCGAACAGCGCGCTCGCGGTGGACGGCACGACGGACGTGTCGCACGCGAGCCGCCGCGCGTCGAAGCACCACGCGGCGGCGGCGACTGAGGGTCGTTCCATACGAGCGAACGTCGGGGTGGAGTTGAAAGGCGTCAGTTGGCGTTGAAAGGCGTCGCGGGTGGGGATTGAAAGCGGGCGGTGGACGGAGAGATGCGCCGGGCAAAGTCCTTAAGGATCGGCGTTCACCACGCCGACGCGGTCGTATGGGGACCAGTGTATAGAACGCACCTGACGCGCGGTCCTCGTCTCGCACCGCGTCCGACTCCGGGTCCATGTCCGCGAGGTCCGCGGCGGCGATCGCGCCCGCGAGCGCCGCGGATGACGCGCTCGCGGCCGCCGCGTCGGACTCGAGCGATGACGGCGGGTCCGCCCAGCTCAGCGCCTCCGCGGGGGACGCGATTAAAGCGTCGGCCCACGGCGCCGGGTGCATCGCCGCCGTCGTCGCGCTCCACGCGGGGGGCCAATCGTCGCCGCCAAAGCTCGACGGCGGCGCGTCCTCCTCCCTGGGCGCGAGCGCGACGGCGACGACGGCCGGCGCGACGCGGGTCGCGGCGAGTAAAGCCGCGGCGGCGCCGCGGCGAAGGCACGCGCGCTCGGCGGCGTTCGTCACCACGGGTTGCGAATTCGCGGCGGCGCCCTCCGCGGCGACGATCCCCAGCCCCTGCCCCGCGCACGCGATCATGACTTCCGCGAGGCCGCGCCAAACGTCCCTATCCGCGAGCAACGGCGCGACGTCGAGGATCGTGTCCAGCGCGGCGTCGTCCCCACTCGCGCGGACGACCGCGGCGGTGGACACGGCGGCGGCGAGAAGTTGACACGCCGCCGCGCGCACGGCGGCGCACTCCGAGACGTCGAGCGCGACTCTCGCGGCGTGCCTGGGGGACTCCGGGAACCCGTGCAGGAGCATCGCGGACGTCGCCCTCGCGGTCGGCGACGCCGCGCACGCCATGAGCCGCCACGCCGCGGCGCGTCGCCTCGCGCGGCGATCCCTGGAGAGCCGCGTGAGCCAAAACGTCGACCCCTGGCTCGACCACGCGCGGCTCCACGCCTTGCCCGGCGCGGCGGCGCAAATAGCCGCCAGCGCCGCCATCCCCGCGTCGCATAGCGCGCCGCCGCTCGCGGCGCCGTCCTCCGCGTGCGGCTTGTAGGTCTTTGACCCCTTCTTGGCAAACGCCTTGGCGCCGTCGACGACGTGCGCGTCGCCCGTCTCGCTCGACGGCGCCTCCCGCCCCAACTTGGGCCCGCAGCAGTGCGTCAGCAGCGGCTCCACGGCGAGAATCGCGAGATCCGTCGCCGCCGCGTGCGCGTCGCCGAACGCGACGACGCCGTCGCCGTGCAGGCGGTTCGGCGACTTGCCGCTCACCGACGCGAGCGACGCCGCGGACGCGATGGCGACGACGCACTTGCACGCGGCGACGCGCGCGCCGTACTCCGTGGTGGGATCCGCGATGAGCTTCCCGACGACGGCGTCGACGAGGTCGGCGTCGCACAGCATCGTCCCCGCGCACTCGGCGGCGCGCGCGCAGCCCCCCTCCGCGGCAGCCCCTCCCGCGCCGTACGCGGCGGACGACGCCGCGGCGACCGTCGCGTCGAGGACCGCGGCGGCGAGCGTCGCGGCGGCGGTCGCCGCCGCCGCGGACGCGGCGGCGGCTTCCCCGAGATCCGCCCCCGTCGCCGCGAAGTGCGCCACCGGGTGCCGCATCCCGGGCGGGTCGTGCTGGTGAAACCCGCCGGGTGCTTTCCTCCCGCCGCCGCCGGGGATGACCCTGTGGATCGCGGGCACGCACGCGTTCTTCACGCACTGCGCCAAGCCCTCCAGCGTCTCCGGCGACGGCGCCGTCGTCGCGTGTTGAAGCGCCTCCGCGAGCGTCGACGCGAGCGACGCCCATAACCTGGCATCCGCGGGCGACCGCGGCGGCGTGTGCAGCAGCCGCGCCGCGCGCGTCGGCCACGACGCCGTCGCGATCGCGTTCGCGCCGGGCGGGCCGAACGACAGCACGCCTCTGAGCGACGTCGCCGCGGACATCGCGGCGTCGTGCGAGTCCGCGATGGATAACCGCGCGAGCGACGTCATCGCGCTCGACGCGGGGGACGCCCACCTCAACGTCGCGTCCGCCACCTTGGCCGCCGCGCCGAGGCCTTCGCCCGCGCCGACGCCGTCCTCGTACATCATGCGTTCCAACGTCGCGAGAACGCCCGCGGCGCCGCCCATGCGTCTGACCTCGCGGCGTTGGTTGAGCATCGCACGGACGCGGGTCTCGTCTACGCGCGCGTCGCCGTCGGCGCCGCCATTAGCGCCGTTGGCGCTCGGAAGCGTCGCGACGGGGACGGGGAACCGCAGCTGCGCGAGCAGCTCCGCCGGGAGCGCGATGCGGTCCACCGCGCGCGGCTTGGAAGCGCGCGCGTACGCCTCCGCGTGGTCGCAGACCGGCGCGAAGACGACGTGCGCGGCGAAGACGGCGATCTTCTCGCGCACGCTCGGCCGAGGATGAAACGCGAGCGCGAGCAAACCCATCGCGCGGCCGTACGGCGCGCGCTCGGACGGATCCGCGTGCGCGCGATCGGACACGCCGTCCTCGCTCGCGATCGGCGCGGACTCGGCGAAGAAGGCGCGCGCGGCGGGCGAGTGCGTCGCCGCGGACGCGACGATCGCGAGCGCGGCGAATCCGACGTCGGCGTCGGCGCCTTCTCTCTGAAGGCCTGACGCGGCGAGTCGAGCCAGCGACGCCATCGTGGACGGCACCACGAGCGCGGGGTGCAACCGCGCGTCTTTCGCGCAGACGACGAGCTGCTCCCCCGCGCTGCACCGCACCGACGGGCCGAGTGTGTCGTTCGTCAGGACGCGCAGCAGGTCGTGCACGTCTTTGCTTCCGAACACGCTCGACGCCGCGCACGGGTCTCTATGTGCCTCCGGGGAGACGGAGTAGTCCTCCTTGACGTACGCACCCGCGGCGGTGGACGGGTCGCCGTGGCGGAGCATCGTCCCGAACGGGTCGAGCCACGCGCGATGCGCCTCCGTCAACCCCGCGCCGCGCTCCGGCGCGGGCGGGGGTTTCACGCCCATCGCGCGCGCGAAGCCGTCCGCGGCGGCGGCGCGGCGACGCGCCGATTTGTGGAACAACCCGCGGAGTAACGGTTCGAGGGGCGTCCAGCTCTCCGCGGGGGCGGCGCGCACCGCCGCCGCCGCCGCCGCGGACGCCGCGGGGCCGACGACGTCGTCGTCCAGGTCGCACTCGAGCCACGGCAGCCACGGCAGCAGCGCGTTCGCCGCCGCCGTCGCCGCCGACGGCGCGCCGCGGTGCGACTCCCCGCCCGAGCCGACGCCCGCGGCGATGACGTTCAGGCACTTCGCGGCGGCGACGCGCGTGTCCGCTCGCGACAGCCCGCCGGCGATGATCTCCCCGGTGACGATCGGGGAGACGAGCACCGCGCGCGCGGCTTCCGCGACGGCGGCGGCGTCGCCCGAGTTTTGAGTTCCGTCGAGCGCGATCTCCGCGGCGGCGGCAAGCGCGGCGTACGCGCCGCCCCGCGCGCGCTCGCTGTCGTGCCGCAACAAATCTCGCGTCGCGCATCGGCACATCTCCATGCCCTCGTGCAGCCACCGTCGGTCGGACTCGGACGCGCCGCCAGAGGACTGAGGGCCATTCCATACGAAGCGATGTCGAGGTGGAGTTGAAAGGCGTCAGTTGGAGTTGAAAGGCATCGAGGGCGGGGATTGAAAGGAAGGGGTGGGCGGAGAGACACGCCGGGAAAAGTCCTTAAGGATCGGCGTTCACCACGCCGACGCGGTCGTATGGGGACCAGTGTATAGAACGCGCCTGAAACGCCATCTTGGCGCTCGCGGCGGCGGTGAGCGCGGTGGCCACCAACCTCGCGCCGAGCGCCTCCGCCTCCTCCGGGTCGACGTAACACAGCGCGGGCATCGCCTCGAACGCGAGCCGCGCCGCGTCGTGCGGCGTCCTCGCCGCGGCGGCGGTGCCGTCGTCTCGCGCCGCCGTCGCGGACGCGGCGAGGCCGCTCTCCGCGGCTTCCGCGGCGGCGCACTCGAGCGACGGTTCGCCGACGCCGAGCGTCTGGAGCGCGGAGAGCGCGGCGCGGCGAAGCCCCGGGACCGCGGCGGCGAGGAGCTCGTCGATCGCGGCGGTCTCGAGGCGTTTCGTGAGGCGTTTCGGGACCCCACCGGCGTTGCCCCCGAGCAAGCCCGCGGCCTCCGATCCCGCGGCGGTGATCATGACCGCGACGAGCGCGAGCGCGGGGAAAAACGCCGGGCACTCGCCCGTGGGGAGCAGCTCGTCCTCGCCGTTGATGGACACTGATGCGGCGGCTCTGCCGAGCGCAGCCTCCATGGAGTTGGCGTACGCGGCGAGCCGCGCGGCGACGGAGGAAAACGTCCGCGGCGGGAGCGTTTTCCCACCCTCCCCGAGATCCACCCTGGTGAGCTCGAGCAGCGGGAGAAATTCTTCCAGCGCGAGCAACGCGTCCCCCGCGACATCCGGCGACGAGATGAGCGGAATCACCGACTGCGCGATCAGGTGCGCGGTCGGCAGCGTCGCCACCGGCGCCGCCTTCTCGCTCAGCGCGGCGACGATCTTCGCCTCCGCGTCCGCGTCGTCGCCCTTCCCGACGCGCTTCCCGTCGGCGTCCACCTCGACGCCGGCGGCTTGCGCGAGTCCCCCCGGCGGCGGCGGATACGACAGCGCCGCGCGCGACGTCACGTGAAACGCAGGGAACTCGTCGTCGTACCTCGGCGGGTGCGCGCGGTGCGCACCGTCCGCGGCGTGCCCGATCGCCGCCTTGATCGCCTTGGCGAATGTGCGCAGCGTCGCGAGAGCGGCGGTTCGAACCGCGCCCGCGGCGACGCCGCCCTTCTCGTCGATTGGAATCCCGTCGAACCCGCGCGCGAGGCCGACGACCGCCTCGACCGCGGTCGTCTTATCCTGCAGCAGCGCTTGGATCGGCAGGTCCGCGATGACCGCCTCGCGCATCTCCGTCAGCGCGGCGAGCAACGCGGGAGAGTCCGTCGCGTACGTCAGCTTGACGCCGAGTTCAAACACCCTGGCTTGGTCCGACGGCGCGATTAAAACGCGCTCGAGGAAGAGCTCGCCACCCTCCGCCGCGGGGTCGACGAACGTCGACGCCTCGAGGCCGATTTCGCGGTCGATCAGCGCCTGAATCGCAGCCTTGCGGCGCGCGGAGTCTTGTGGGACGTCGTCGGCGGCGGCGCCGCGGTGCTCGCGCGCGATGCGCCAGTAGGACGCCGCCAGTCGCGGGTCGCGCAGAAACGCGTCGCGCGTCTCGTTCGTCAACGTCGGCGGCGCGTCGCGTTTGAAGTCCGTGGCGTAGGCGGAGCGCACGGACGCGCGCACGGACGCGGTCTCGGGGGCGTCGCCCGCGGCCGCGTCTTCGTCGTCGTCTTCGTCGTCTTCTTCTTCTTCGTCCTCCTCGTCCGCCGCCGTCGTCGTCGCGGCGGCGGCGGCGGCGGCGGCGGCGTAGGACTTCGCCTTCTCTGTCGTATTCTCCGCGGCCGCCTTCAACGCGGCGTCCACGTCCGTGGATTCCATCGTCTTCATCAGCGCGTCGATCTCCGGTCGGACGTGCTTGCCGCTGTGGACGAGGAGACGCGCGGGGCGGGACGAGCGAGGTGAGTCGAGGAGATTTGAAACGAGGGAGCGACGAAACGAGGGATGGGATGAGAGCGAGGGACGAGCGAACGAACGAACGCGCCGCGCGCGCGCACCTGTTGTCCGCGAGCTCGGCGAAGAACCGCATCGCGCCGAGGCCGCGGAGCGTCTTCACCGCGATGGGTCGCTCCGCGATGATCCGCGAGAACATCGCGACGGTCTCCGCCTCGCGCATCCCGGTGTCCGCGAAGTTGAACATCTCGAGCATCGCGCGCAAGGTCGGCTCGTGCACGGCGACGTCGTCGAAGGACAGGAGCTCGTTCTCGAGCTTGAACTGCAGCGATTGCAGCGCGCGGACGCGGACGTCGAGGATATCGTGCCCGAGCTTCTGCGCGAGCTCGTTCAGGCCGAGCCTGATGCCCTCGGAGGCGGACGACGTCGCCATCGCGTCCGCGCGCGCGCGCGCGATTTGAGCCGTTTGTCGCCTTTTTCCCGGCTCCTCGTCGAGAACGACGACGGCGAGGCGGTCGACGTCGGACGCGCGGTGCGAACGCACGCCCGCGCCCGTCGTATCGCGCGTCGAAGCGCGACTACTGCGCGTCCTCTCGCTCGAGCGACGCGTGCGACGCGGTGTCCAGCGCGGTGGCGGCCGTCGGCGCGAGTGCGCGCGTCGGTCGGCGCCGGTCGTTGTCGCGGCGGCGGTCGTGGCTCGAATTCAAACTGTTTCGCGCTCGAGCCCACAACCTGACACCCTCGATTCGCTTTCAAATCTGCTCGCCAGTTTCGACGTAATCGGGACGAAACCTGCCTCCTATGAAATCCGCTTTCAAACGCGCGCGACCGTCGCGCTCGTCGTCGCCCCGGAAAGACGGCGGAACGCGAACGCGTCGTCGCGTCGTCACAAACACTTTTCGCCACGCGGAACGCCGCCGCGCGCGCGCGACCCCCGCAGCCTCTCCCCGCAGCAGCACCCGTCGCGCTCCCTCATCTCGCCGGTCGAGGCGTCCCGCACACGAGACCGCTCGCGATGCTCCTCCGCGAGTTGGCGCGCCGCGCCGGGGCGCGGCTGGGGCCCGCCGCGATCGGCGCCGGTGCCGTCGCGATCGGCGGTCCGATCGGCGTCGCCGCGTGCAAGGACAAGGACAAGGAGAAGACGGTCACGCCGTCGTTCGACCCGGAGGCGCTCGAGCGCGGCGCGAAGGCGCTGCGGGAGATCAACGCGTCCCCGCACGCGAAGAACGTGCGCTCTCACCCCGTGCGCGCGACCGATCGATCGACCGACCGCCCGACCGATCTCGGAATCGGCCGCCGCCGCGAATCGTCGGCGATCGGTCGTTCCGATCGATCCGTTCGATCGTTCCGTCGTTCGATCGTTCCTCCCCTCCGCCCTCCCTCCTTCCATCGACGCGCGCTCGCTCGAACCCTACCCCTAACCCTAAACCCCTACCCCCCGAACCCACCCCCAACCGACCCCGCAGGTGATCGAGCTCGCGCGCACGCAAGAGACGACCAAGGCGGCGGAGGCAAACGCCAAGGCGGCGGAGATGCAAGCGGCGGCGGCGCAACACGCGACCAACACCGAGAAGGTGCGATGGGAGGAGCAGCGCAAGACGGATCAAGCGCGCGCGCAGCAGCAGGGGCAGATCAAAGAGTACGAGGACGAGCTCGCGCGGAAGAGGTACCAGCACGAGCACGAGAGCACGCGGAAGCGAAACGCGGAGATGGTGAAGATGCAAGAGGAGGCGTCGCATCGTCAGGCGCGTTCTATACACTGGTTCCCATACGACCCCGATGGCGTGGTGAACGCCGATCCTTAAGGACTTTTGCCGTCGTTTCTCTCCGCCCACCCCTCGCTTTCGATCCCGACACACCTCGACGCCTTTCAACTCCAACTGACGCCTTTGAACTCCACCCCGACGTTCGCTCGTATGGAACGGCCCTCCTTCAGGAAAACGTGAGACGCGCGACGGAGGAACAGATTCAGCAGTCGCGAAGAGAGACGGACCGTCAGAAGGCGGAGCACGAGCGCGAGCTCATCCGCGCGAAGAGCATCGCGGAGGCGGAGGGGAGAATCGCGGAGAACCGCGCGAACGAGGACGTCATCCGGAGGCAGATGCTCGCGAAGATCGAGGCGGAGACGAACAAGGCGATGACGTTGCTCAAGGAGACGCTGCGGGCGGCGGGCGACGGCGTGAACGCGCTGCTCGCGGATCAGACCAAGGGCGCGGCGCTCGTCGCCGGGCTCACCGCTCTCGCGGCGGGGGTGTACGGCGCGAGGGAAGGGTCGAGGATGGGCTTTCGGATGCTCGAGCGGTACTTGGGTCAGCCGAGCCTCGTGCGAGAGACGAGTCGAAACGTCTGGGGGTTCCGTCCGTCCGCGGTTTCGGCGACGCCGGCGGCGGCGCCGAAACCGGCTCTGGGTCCCGACGGCAAGCCGACCGCCGCGTCCGCGGTCTCCTCCGCGTTGTCTTCTTCTTCCAACGGCAACGGCGGCATCCTCGGCGAGGTCGTCCTCGAGCGCGGGCTCGAGGCGCGCGTGAGACACCTCGCGGTGTCGACGGCGAACACGCGAAAAAACAACGCGCCGTTCCGCAACGTCATGCTCTACGGCCCTCCCGGCACCGGGAAGACCATGGCCGCGAAGCGCCTCGCGCGGTACTCCGGCCTCGACTACGCGCTCATGACGGGCGGAGACGTCGCGCCTCTCGGCGCGGACGCGGTGACGCGCATCCACGAGCTCTTTGACTGGGCCGGGACGTCCAGACGCGGCTTGCTCTTGTTCATCGACGAAGCGGACGCGTTCCTCGCCAAACGCGGCGGCGGCGTCGCCGCGGCCGAGCACTCCACCGGCGTCCGCGCGGCGCTCAACGCGCTGCTGTATCGCACCGGCGAGCTCTCGCGCGACGTCGTGCTCGTGATCGCGACGAACCGACCGGAAGATCTCGACGCCGCCGTGCTGGATCGCATGGACGAAGCTCTGGAGTTTGGCCTGCCCGATCTCGACGCGCGGACGCGGCTGTGCAAGCTGTACTTCGACAAGCTCATCGCGCGCGGCGAGGACGCGGGGGACGACAAGCCCGCGCAGGGGTTCCTCGGCGCGATGGGGATCGGGAAGGGCGGGAAGCGCGGCGGCGGGAAGATCGGGACGCCGATTCGGGTGGCGCCCGACGTCGACGACGCGTCGATCGCTTCGGCGGCGAAAAAGGCTGAGGGATTCAGCGGGAGAGAGATCGCGAAGATGATGGCGTCCGTGCAGGGCGCGGTGTACGGCAGCGGCGACGCGGTACTGACCGCGGAGACGTTCGAGGCGGTCGTCGCGTACAAGGTGAAGGAGCACGCGGGGCGCAAGGCTGGGTTCGCCGCGGGGGGGCCCGGGGCGAAAAAGCGATGATGATTTTTGAGAGAGAGGCGTTTAATAATTCGATCGAGTGTGCACTTTTGAACTTCACCCTTTGAGTCGAAACCTTGATCGACGGATTCCTTGATCGACCGCGGCTCGTGATCGGCAGCGCGACACGTGAGCGTAATTTTTGCCACGGTGTAACGGCCAAAGATCTGACTACGACAGTAGTCGACGTCACGCGCGCCCACCCTCGCGCGCGTCCGCACGCGCGTCGCTTCCGCACCCCCCCGCGCCTCCGCGACGCCGCCGCGATGGCCGCCGTCGCGCCCGCTCGCGCGAGCGTCGCGCTCAGGGCGCCCAACGCGCTCGCGCGCCGCGATCGCGCCGCGGCGACGCGATCGTCCGACATGAAATCGTCCAAATCGTCGTCGTCGTCCTCGCGAACCGTCGTCGTCGCGCGCGCGGCGGGCGACCGCCGCTCGGCCAAGTCGATCGCGATCGAGCCGGAGGTCCCGTCGCGCCGCGACGTGCTCCTCGGCGGCGGCGTCCTCGCGACGATCCCGCTCCTCCTCTACGGATCGACCGATCACTCGCTGAACGCGGTGGAGGAGATCCCCGTCGCCGCCGCGCTCAGGCGCGTTCTATACACTGGTTCCCATACGACCGCGTTGGCGTGGTGAACGCCGATCCTTAAGGACTTTGCCCGGCGCATCTCTCCGCCCAGGGTCCCTCGCTTTCGATCCCCGCCCGCAACGCCTTTCAACTCCAACTGACGCCTTTCAACTCCACCCCGACGTTCGCTTGTATGGAATGGCCCTCAGAGCGCAGACGGTGTACGCGGGATACTGCATCCCGATCATCGAGAAGTACGTCACCGCGTCCGTGGACGATCTCATCGCGCTCGCGATCCGCGACGCGGGGACGTTCGACGCGGCGACCGGGAAGGGCGGGCTGAACGGATCGATTCGTTTCGAGCTCGACCGTCCCGGGAACGAAAAGTTCGCGCCGGCGGTGAAGCAGCTCGAGAAGGCCAAGGCGGCGATCGACGCCGAGGTCGGCGAGCCCATCGGGTGGGCGGACCTCATCGCGCTCGCGCCCGCGGGGAAGGCGCGGTACGCGTTCCTCCGCGACTTTTGCGGCGCGACGCCGCGGTTCGACCCGCGTTGGCAGTACAAGGCGGGCGACATCAACATCGCCGGCTGCGACATGGACGCGATGCTCCGCGCGCCGTTCGGGTCGTCCGCGGAGCAGATCGAGGCGACGTCGTGGTTCCGGCAGAACTACGCGAGCACCGGGCCGCTGACCGGGTCGCGCGTGCACCTCGGCAGGGAGGACGCGATCGCCGCGGACGCCGCCGGGATGGTCCCCGCGGAGGGCGCCTCCGCGGAGGAGTACAAGGACTGGTTCCGACGCATGCGGCTGTCGCTGCCGTGCCTCGTGAACCTCGCGCCGTACGTGGACGCGAGCTGCGAGGCGACGCTGCGCGCGGACCCGGCGTGCGCGCGCTTGTTCGACGAGATCGATCGGAAGAAGTACCAGCCCGGGAACCTCGAGAAGCCGCTGATAAAAAATTACCGAGAGATGACGCTGCGCGGTCCCGCGGAACGCGCGGACATACGCAAGTACGTGGTCGTGGAACCGAACGGGGAGATACTCCCGGCGGTGCCCAAGGTGAACGGGAAGACGATGAAGAACGTGAAGGAGCTGATGACCGAGTACACGGACCCGTTCCCGGTGTGGATGATGTGACGATCGAGCGAAGCGTTTGCGAAGCGTTCGCGAACGCGAACACGAAAACGATTCTTTGACGACGTAATTACACGCATCACCCGCTCATCACGACGACGGCCCCCGCTTCGCCGCCCTCGCGGCGGCTCTCTTCGCGCTCATCTCCCGCCTCGCCGCCGCCGCCGCCTTCGCCTTCTCCCGCGGGCTCAACTCCGTCGGCGGCGCCGTGCTCTCCGGCCGCAACTCGCAATCCTCCGTCGCGCCGACGCCCGCGATGGTCGGCCCGCGCGAGTCCGCCGCGGGCGCGTCGGCGCCGCACGAGCTCCGCACTCTCCCGCTCGCGTCCGTGAGCCCTTCGCTCCACACCAGATCCGTCCACTGCGAGATCCCGAGCTTCCCGGTCTTCCCCACGTCCACGGCCTCGAACTCTTCCTTGAGCGTCGCGCGGCAGAGCTCCTCGCTGCCGTCCCACGCGCACACCTCGTCGGCGACGTCGTCGAACGTCACCGTCTCGTCCAGAGCGTCGAAGACGTCGGCGCCCGGCTTCGACTTGTTCTTCTCGAGGAGCCGCTGAAACGATGCCTTCGCGATGGCGTCCCAGTCGTACGCGTCCGCCTCCGCGTCGCCGCCCTCGCCCTCGCCCTCAGCCTTCGCGCGCGACGACGCGGTCGCCGCGAGCTCGAACGCCTCCGTGGACGCCTCGTCGTCGAAGTGGCTCGAAAACGACCCGCCCGGAACCGCCAGCATCGCGGCGAGCGCGGCGTTGTCCACGAAATCTCCCTTCCCGCCGAAATCGCCGCGCCTCCCCTTCCCCGCGACCGGGCGGATGAGCGACATCCACTCCTGCGGCGCGAGCTCCGCGCCGTGATCCCGCAGCGCGACCCGAAGCGCCTCCGCGCTGACGCCCGCGTAGGACCCGTCTCGCGTCGTCGGCGCGTCGCACTCGACGTCCAGGTGTTCCGCGCACGCCGCCGCCGCCGCGCGATCCACCGCCTCGACGAGCCGCGCGGTCTGGTCCTCGCCCCCTGGCGCGGACGTGTTCACGAAATCGCCGCCGACGGCCTCGTACGCCGCGCGTATGGACGCGCGTCGGACCGCGCCCAACGTTCCGTACGCTTGCAAGCGCTCGACGACGACGCTCGCGAGCGCGTCGGCGTGCTTCGCGACGCCCTTCTCTCTGACCCAGTAGTGCTCCGCCGCCGCCGCGCACGACATGCGCTTCTCCGGGTTGAGCTCCAACAGACTGCTGAGCAGGCTCTTCGCGCCGGGGGACAGCGGCAAGTCCTGGATCGCGTGCTCCGGTCGCCCGCGTCGGATGTTCCGAAGCAGGCCCTCTTTCGTCGGCTCGCGGCCCTCGCGAATCGCGTCCCAGTCTGAAAACGGCGGCTCGCCCGCGAGGAGCATGTAGACGACGACCCCCGCGGCCCAGCTGTCGACTTTAAAATCGTACGGCCGCCTGCGCGCCATCTCCGGGGATAAGTACGCGTACGACCCGCACACCTCCGTCAAGGTCGCGTCCTTGCTCTTGATGCGCGCGGCGAGGCCAAAGTCGCTGAGCTTGAGCCGCCGCGAGCCGTCCGCCTCTCGCAAGAAGAGGAAATTCGCGGGTTTCACGTCCCTGTGCACGACGCCGTGCTCGTGGCACGCGGCGAGCGCCCTGAGCATCGAGCGTATCATCGGCGCGGCGGTCGCCTCAGAGAACGGCTGCCAGCACTCCGCGTTCGCGCCGCGCTCGGCGCCGCACTCCGGGTCCACCCCGGAAGAAGAAGAAGAAGAAGAAGAAGAAGCGGAACCGCCGGAGTCGTCGTCGTCGTCGTCGTCCTCCACCGTGATGAACTGGTTCGGCGCGTTCGCCTCGTCCTCGGTCGTGTGCGCCCTCGACGCGCCGACGAGAAGGTCGCCGCCGTCGCACAGGTCGACGAGCAGATGCACGCCCGCCTCGTCCTCGAACGCGTCGTGGAGGGTCACGATGTCGAGCGACGCGCCGAGCGCGAAGTGCAGGTTCACCTCGTCGCGCACTTTCCGCTCCCAGATCGTCATCGCGTCGCCGGACGGCGTCTGCCCCGCGAGCGAGACGGGCCCCGCCTTGGGGATCGTCTTGAGCGCGAACTTCGCGCCGTCGGATTTCCGCGTCGCGACGCGCACGACGCCCATGGCGCCGCGTCCGAGCGGTTCGCCGAGCGCGAGCGCGTCCTCCGCGTCTCGTCGGAGGTTCAGCGAGAAGGGCTCGTCGTTCGACGCGCGCGAGGAGGAAGCGCTCTCGGCGTCCGGATCGGCGACTGCTGCGCGACGGGGGTCGACGCGCGCGCGACGCTCGCCCCGCGGGGAGCGCGGGGAAGGACGACGCGCGGCGGCGGGAGGGCGCACCACGAGGGAGCGCGGCGGCGCGAGCGGGCGCGGCGTCGACGCCATGACGACCGCGTGCGGGGGAGATCCACGTGCACGTGTTGTGATGAACGCGATCGCGCGCGATCTGTTGTTCGTTTTTCAGGCGCGTTCTTACAAAAGTTTTTCACCCATCGCCCGGTTTCAACGTTTGATAATTTGATCGCTTTCTCTTTCAACTGACCGGTGAACTTTATTTGTAGGGATGGCCCTCAGTCGTTCGCGGGCTTCGATCATCACTCTCGCCCGCGCGTCGCCAGTCGCCGCCGCCGCGATGCCCGACGCGATCGAAGGCGCGGCCGCGCCGATGGACGACGACGACGACGACGACGAACCTCCGACGTTCGTCCCTCTGGACGACGAGGCGGACCCCGCGGAGGCGTGGGAAGACCCATCGGTCGGAGGCGTCCTCACGAGCATCCTAAACGCGTGCGAGATGGGCGACGCCGACGCGCTCGCGTCGCTCCTCCCGTCCCTGAGCGACTCTCACCTCGAGACCAAGGGCCCGGACGGCGACACCGCGCTTCACCTGGCGTGCCTGTACGGCCACGCCGCGTGCGCGCGGCTGCTGCTCTCGCGCGGCGCGTCGCCGTCCGCGAGAGACGGCGACGACGGCACGCCGCTGCACGACGCGTCCGCGGGCGGGTTCGACGACGTCGTGGCGCTGCTGATCGACGCCGCGGCGAGGGCGGGGAGCGGCGGCGTCGACGGCGTCGTGCGCGCGGTCGACGGCGACGGCGAGACGGCGCTGCACTGCGCCGCGAGGGGGGGGCATCTCGACGTCGCGAGGGCGCTGCTCGCCGCGGGCGCGCGCAAGGACGCGGCGTCCGCGTTGGGGGATCTCGCGTGGCAGTGCGCGGAGGAAGGTTCGGACGTGCAAGCATTGTGCAAGTAGCCGTGAGCGCCCGCGAGGAGGACGCTTATCCTATTTGACGTAAACCAACCTACTATCGTCCTCTCCCTCTCCGCGACCCTAAACGCTTCCTTCCATCGCGCCGTCGGTAAATCAGTCGCTGTCGAACCCGGCGTCGCCGAGCGCGCTGAGTATCCGCTGCTTCCCCGCGCTCACCGCGGGCGCGCGTCGCCGCCGCGCCGCCGCCGCCGCCGCCGCGTCCTTCTCCGCGCTCCCGACGCGTTCGCGCATGCGCTCCACGAACGCGTCGAGCTCCCTGGGCGGCACGGCACCGACGCCGCCGCCGCCACCGCCCTCGACGTCGTCGTCGGACGCGTCGACGAACGTGAACGGCGCGGGTTGGACGCGCGGGGTGAACATCGCCGCCTTGGCGGCTCGGCGCGCGGCGGCGACGACGTGCGGCGTCTTTTCATCCGACGACGACGCGGCGGAAGCCGCCAAGACGTCGACGGCGGCGGCGGCGGCGGCGCTGGTCTTCTTCTTGACGCCGACGCCCGTCTTGGACGAGGACGACTTGGACGAGGACGGTTTCGTCGCCGTCTTCGTCGTCGTCGTCGTCGCGCGCGCGGTGCTCGGCGTCCTCGGCGGCTTCGACGGCGCCTTCGCGGCGGACGCCGACGCCGGCCGTCGTTCCACCCTCGCCGCGAGCTCGGCGAAACGCGTTCGGAGCTCGGACGTCTCCGCGGACTGCTCGTCGACGCGCGCGAGCAGCCGCGCGATGATCGTCGCGTTATCCTTGCCATCGGCGTTCTCCTTGTTGTTCTCCGCGATCCCCGGCATCGACAGAGCGGGGGAGCGCCCTCCGGAGAGAGGCTTCCCGTCTGCGACGTCCTTGACGCGCGCGTATTCCTTCAGCCCTGTGGGATGAAGCGATCAAAAAGTCGAACGTCTTACCGGTCAAACGTTGAAAGGGAAGCGCGGGTGAAGAGTGACGATGGGAAAAGTCCTTAAGGATCGGCGTGCACCACGCGAACGCGGTCGTACGGGAAGCAGTCTCATCGGTCTCACGCACCGTGGTTATAAAACGTCACCAGCTTGTTCACGCGTCGCTTCATCTTCTCTCGGTCCGCCTCCATCGCGTCCAACCGCGCGCACGTCTCCGCGCTCAGGCTCACCCTCCCCGCGGCGTCGCCGCGCGTCGAGCTCGACTCGGCCAGCTCGGCGACGGCGGCGGCGGCGGCGCTCGCGACTCGCTCGGCGTCGTCCACGCGAGCGCTCAACGCCGCCGTCTCCGCCTCCTTCGCGCCGCCGCCGCGGCGTTCGCGTTCGCTCGCGACGGCTTTTGCCGACTCCACCTGCTTCGTCATCTTCGCCAGCGCGTCGTCGAGCATCACCTTGAACGACGCCTTCAGCTGCTTCACCGCCGCCGCGGTGTCCTCGCGCGTCTGCGAGAGCGCGTTTCGCACGTCGCGGCGGATCGTGTCGTTGTCGTCGACGCACGCGAGCATCTGCGCGTTCAGCGTGTCCACCGCGAGCTTCGCAGCCTCGAGCTCCGCGCGGACGTCGAAGTCGCCCACGGTCCCGCGGCCGACGGCGTCCTCCACGCGCGCGATGCGCGCGGAGACGTCCACGACGCGCACCTCTTGGTCCCGAAACTTGGACTCGTGCTCGGTGACGAGATCTAAGACGCGGTCGAGTCGCGTCACCGCGGGCGAGACGGACGGGAGCGTGCCGAGGCGCGGGGAGTGCGCGGGGCCGTGCGAGAAGTGTCGCGTGGGCGTGTGCTGCGATGGCGTCGCCATCGCGCGCGCTCGCGGGGGTGGGGTGGGGGTGGCGCGGCGCGGGGAGATGTGATGGCGCGCGCGTTTGCTGGCAGGGGGACGAACAAACAGAAACACGCGAACGGAAAATATAAACGGCACCTGCCCGGCCGCGTCGGCGGCGGCGGCGCGGGGAGCGAAGACGACGGGACGCCGCCGCGCCGCGCGACGATCGCCTCGCGATGATGCCGTCTCAAAACACGCGGGAAATACGTCCCCGCGTCGTCTACTTCGTTTTACACCGTCCGCTACGTGTAGTGCTCGGCGACGCGCGCCGCCCGCGCTGCCGCCGCCGCCAAATCGCCGCCAAACGCACGCCCTCGGAGACCTCCCTCCGCGACCGCCGTCGTCGCCGTCGTCGCCGCTACTCTGTCCGCTCGCCAGCGAACACGCGCGCGTGGTCGTGATGCCCGTGGTGGTGGTGCCCGTGACGATGCCCGCGCCGACGCGCGTCCCCTTGCGTGTGACTGCGACCGTCGTACACCTCCTCGCGATCGCGGCGGTGTTCGAGGTCGCGGTCGTCGTCGTCGTCGTCGTCGTCGTCGCGCGCGCGATGACGCGCGCCCCCCCCCCCCCCGCCCCCCCCCCCCCCCCCCGCGTACTCCCCCCCCCCCCCCCCCCCCCCCCCCCCCCCCCCCCCCCCCCCCCCCCCCCCCCCCCCCCCCCCCCCCCCCCCCCGCCGCCCC
>Ga0181560_10001340_pt1 | contig 22972 bp, 15 predicted proteins | sample 011ome_20_FD_133751 | JGI IMG/M metagenome (GOLD analysis project Ga0181560, IMG submission 133751) | Coastal salt marsh microbial communities from the Groves Creek Marsh, Skidaway Island, Georgia - 011509CT metaG (megahit assembly) | ecosystem: Environmental > Aquatic > Marine > Intertidal...
TCATGGGGTTAATTTCGGTGGTGCCAGTGTTGGGGGTATTGGGGCGAACCGCAAAGCCTTTGGCCCGCTGTTGGATGTTGACCATCTGCCGTCGACCCTGTTGGCTGAAAATGCCTTCTCGGCGGGTATGCCCCAGTCAGGTGAATACTTGGCGGAGCACCTGCTGGAATTGATCAACCTGCACGATGCGTCGAATATCGCAGCGGTCATAGTCGAACCCATGTCCGGCTCGGCGGGCGTTGTTGTGCCTCCCCACGGATACCTGGCACGACTTCGAGAGATCTGCACGGCACACAATATATTGCTGATCTTTGACGAAGTCATTACCGGTCTTGGCCGCTGTGGTGCTAACACCGGTGCTGCTGCGTTTGGCGTGGTGCCAGACATCATCAATCTGGCAAAACAGCTCACCAATGGTGCCGTGCCTATGGGTGCGGTGGTTGTGACTGAGGCCATCTATGACGCCTTCATGGAATCTGATTTGCCGGAGCACGTCATTGAGCTGCCCCATGGTTATACCTACTCGGGTCATCCGGTCGCCTGTGCCGCCGCGATGGCGGCATTGGATGTCTTTGAGGGCAAACACCTGGCCGAGCGAGCAGCGGAAGTGGCCATTGACTTTGAGCGTATGATCCATGAGTTGAAAGGCTCGCCCCACGTGGTTGATATTCGTAATTACGGACTAGCCGGCGCGGTTCAGCTGGCACCTCGAGATGGTGACTCGGTGATTCGCCCTTATGAGATTGGTCTGGCCATGTGGCAAGCAGGGTTTTATGTGCGCTGGGGTGGCGATACGTTGCAATTCGGCCCGCCCTTTGAGTCACCTCGAGATGTGCTGGCGGAGATGTTTGATCGTCTCGGTACCGAATTGCACGGGCTTAAGTAAGTCTGGACGAAGTAAGTCTGGCTGAAGCTAGTCGAGCCTAAACAAGTTGGCCTTATGTCACTGCTGCGGTCTGCTTAGCGCGGTTAGGGCGTGAGCGTGCCGCTTCTGGCATTGACCATCACCAGCACGATACCGGTGGTATAGATCAAATAGGCGAGGAGCAGCAGATAGCCCTCCAGTCTCGTGATGATGCCACCCGTATTGCCTCTAAACGAGTAGCCCATAATAAACAGGGCTGCGGTGAGCAGGCCAAGCACCGGTAAGTCTCTGCTGAGAAGACCAGGTTCCAGTGCCGTTGGCGCAATGGTGCCGGTGATGCCCACGACGATCGAGGTATTAAACAGATTCGAGCCGATAATATTGCCCAGTGCCAGATCGTGCTCATTCTTTCTAACCGCGGCGATGGCGGCTGCCAGTTCCGGCAGAGAGGTGCCAACTGCGACCACGGTCAGGCCGATAATCAGGTCGCTGATGCCCAGTGATCGAGCGATCTCAACGGCGCCCCAAACGAGAACCTGAGAGCTGATCACCAGCAGTACCAGACCCAGTACCACGTAGGTCAGCGCCCGTGACATGGACATGGGTGCTTGAAGCTCCAGGTCCACCAATACCGCCAGGTGGTCGGTCTTGTTGTTGAAGCCGGCATTGATCGACCAGGCCATGATGACGGCGAACAGGCCGATCAACAGCCATCCATCGATGCGATCCAGAGTCCCATCCCAATACAGCAAGGCGGCAGCGGCGACAGTGACCAGGCTGAGTAGCGGCAGTTCTCGGCGCAGGATAGAGGACTCGACTCGAATCGGGCTAATGGCGGCAGTCAGTCCCAGAATCAGGGCGATGTTGGTGATGTTGGAGCCGAACGCATTGCCCAGCGCCAGCCCGGGATTGCCTTGGCTGGCCGAGAGGCCGCTGATGACCATTTCTGGCATGGAGCTGCCAAAGCCAATGATTACCATGCCGATCAGCAGTGGCGGCAAGCCCAGGCGTTTTGCCGCAGCTGCGGCGCCGTCAACGAATTTGTCGGCACTAAAAACCAGAAGCAGAACACCAACAACAACGGCAGCAATCGCAAGCATAGTTCGAGCAAATCTTTGAAGAGGGCGTAATTATATCAAGCATTGTAAGGACGCAATGCGCGGAAATTGTAACGATTTGTGGCAGGCACTATCAGCTTCTTGCTTGTCGAATCAGCGACTCTTTTTTGTCCCAGCTGTCATTGACCCATTGCTTGATATTCTGAATCTGAGCGCCCTTACTGCAGGTCACATGTACGTCCAACTGTTTGAGTTGGCCACTAAGGCAGTGCCAAAAATTAAGGTCCTGCGGATAAATTAAAGTCACATCGACGATATCAGCATCGGGCAAGTTATCCAGCATCATCCGCAAGCCGCCAGTCTTGGGCTTGAGCAGATACCGGTATTTTGACTTTAGGCGTTGCTGCTTCAATGGCGTGAAGCGGGTCCCTTCAATAAAGTTCAGCAGTGCAAAAGGCGTTCTGTCCATTTCCATGACTGCGCTCGTCACAGAATTTAAGTCTTTACCCTTGCCACCGGGTTTTTGCCCTCGAGTCAATCGAGGAAAATTCAGCGCCAGGCAGATCCAGCCCACCACCGGCACATAGATCAGTTCTTTTTTTATCAAAAATTTGATGATGGGGCCTCGAGGCACGAGCACCGCTTGCACCGCCAGTATGTCAAACCAGCTTCTATGGTTACAAATGACGAGGGTTCGTTGCCACTTGCTGGTGGGCAGATCACCGGTCACCTTCAAGCGGATGCCCAGTATTTTTTCGAGCCAGAAGGAATTACCGCCAACTGCACCTCTGTAGCTTAGGTCAGTGCAGAAATAGCAACCGCGGCGAATCGCCGGGATCGGAACCAGCGCCGAGATTATCGCGAAAAAAATCAGGAACGGGATCCAGAACAGCAAATTCAGAGTAATGGCCGTAAGCGAAAGTGTGCTGATACAGTGTCGCAAAGGATTCAGCATGATTAGTCCGAAATATTTAGGGGAAAAGTACCCAATTCCAGCCTTGAATGCCAGCGCTTCGGTCTAGAAAAAGCGTTCGCCAAGCCCGCTGTTGCGCCTTGCTCGGTTGTTGAGTGCCTGGTTCAGCAGTGCAGGTGTGCTGTACAGGGTAATGTGTTGCCGAGCGCGAGTCACAGCGGTGTACAGCAGCTCTCGAGTCACCAGCGGGTCTGCGGTTGACGAGGCAACCTCCGCTAATACCAGCGTCACCGTTTTGAATTCTGAACCCTGCGACTTGTGGACTGTCATGACAAAGCAGGTCTCATGGGGCGGCAGGCGCGACGCCAAGTACGTCATGATGGTGCCGTCACCGTCGCGAAAAGCCACGTACCATTGCTGCGTCTCGTCGTTCAGCAGGCAAATGCCGACGTCACCATTGAAGAGCCCCAATGAGTAGTCGTTGCGCCTGATCATGATGGGTCGACCCTGATAAAACGCAGAGTTGGTCCTGAATCCAGTCGTCAGCAGCTGCGCCTCAATCGCTTCGTTAAGCTGCTCCACGCCGAAGTCGCCTTCGCGTACCGCCGCCAGGATGCGGGTCTGCTCAAACAGGTCGAGCAATTGTTCGGCACTGACATCGGGGCTTGCCACCAGCCTCAGATAGTCTCTGTAAGGGGCCAGAAGTAATTCAGGATTGACCGCCAGGTCCGTGAAGGCGCAAAGACTGACCTGGTTGCTCGCCTCAACGGGCAGGCCTTGCTGAATGGCTTGGGCTGCACGACCGATTCCCTGCTGGGCTGCAAAGCGATAACTTTTCGTCAAGCGGCAGAAAGCGTCTCTGAGCTTGTGTTCACCATCAGCGACGGTCAGATTCGCACCCAGCACGCTAGTCGCCAGCGCTTGCAATGCCGGTGAATAGCCGGCCGAGTATTGACAGATGTCCATCAGAAAATTGCCGGTCTCAACAGACGGCAGCTGATCCGGGTCGCCGAGCAGCACCAGCCGGCAATGGTTTGGCAGCGCCCGCAGCAGGCGATCCATCATGGCCAGATCAATCATGGAAACCTCGTCAATGATCAAGAGATCTGCCGTTAATGGATATCTTTCGTCATGGCGCCAACTTTTACCGTCAAGGCGCATGCCCAAGAGTCGATGCAGTGTCTGCACCTCAATGGCCGGCCTGGCACTCATAGCATCGACAGCAAATTCGTCAGCGACCAAAGACCCCCTAATCAATAAGGATTCAGCCTGGCGCAGGCCTTGCTTGAGGCGCATGGCCGCCTTGCCGGTAGGAGCCGCCAGCTTGATCACGGCCTGCTCCTGCCCGGGTAGAGCCGAAAAGGCTTGTAGCAGTTTTGCAACGGTGCTGGTTTTGCCGGTGCCGGGTCCGCCAGTGATGATCGTCAGTCTGCGGGTCAGAGCTTGCAGAACAGCCACGGCCTGCCAGTCGATCTCGGTATGCCCGCCCGCAAACCCGTCAAACAAAGGCGTCAGAATCTCGCGCAGCAGTGTCGGATCTACCCCCTCGCTGGGCTGGTTGCGCCTGATAAGATCAGCTGCAATCCGACGTTCATACTGGTAGTAGCGGTGTAAATATAGGCGGTTATTCTCCAGTATCAGAGGCTTCTTCAAGGCTTCCCTGTCTATTGCTTGCACGTTAGGTTGGCCCACGCAGGGCAGCGCCTGTAGTTTTGCCACCCAGTCTGCAGTGTTGGGTCTTTGTCCAAGGTCAATACAGCTATGTTGTTGGCGTAAAGCCTGACTCAACTGAGCGAACAACTGGTAGAGCTGCGGATCCCGAGTTTCGCCAAGGTTCGACATAAACCGGGCAAAGTGCACATCAATGTCCAGATACTGAGCATTCATGATTGGCTTCTCATGATCGGCTTCTCATGATCGGCTCTCATGATCGGCCGCGCAGGATCGAGTCCAGTTGCTGAATAAGGGCGAGACTCGGGCGCGCGAAAAACACGCCGCTGTTGGCCTGGTCCTTGTGCATACCACGAAGAAACAAATAGCAGATGCCACCGAAATGACGATCATAGGAATAGTCAAAGACGCGCTGGCCGAGATAACGGTGCAGGGCCACGGTATAGATCAGATATTGCAATTCATAACTGTGCTGCTGCATCGCTTGTTGTAATGCGTCAGTGGCATAGGCGGCCAAATTGTTGCCTAGGTAGTTGGATTTATAGTCCATGACGTAATAACGATTCTGATGACGCACCACCAGGTCTATGTGTCCAGTCATGATGCCGCGGATCTGATTGCGGGCCAAAACGACGCCGGGTGCTAGATAGCCGGCTGTAACCAGGGTGTTGATGAACTCAGCGTCAGTGCTCACAGGAAAATGAAATTCCAACTCGTTCAGGCAATCTTCGCGCCGCAGGTCTCGCAGGCAGAACTGCTCGGACGGATGCTGCAAGCGGGTTTCGTCCAGCAGAGGCGTGTTCAGAATATGCTCCAACCAATTGACTAAGGCAGTTGCCAACTCTTCCTTATCGCTAACAAAACCAAGACGACTGATGCAGCGCTCTATGGCGGTCGCCTTGAGCGCATCACTGGCTTTGAAGTCCAACTGCTCCAGTAAACTGTGTAAGCCGATACCGATTTTTCGACCGCCTGGAAAGCTGAATTGATCCAGCAGTTGACCACGGCCTACAGCAGTCGTTTCTTCTCGATTCACCGGGTCATCGTCAAGATAGCCGTTCGGCGAGTAGGGCGAGCTGCCATCGCTATTCGAAGCTTGTAGAGCATGGGCAAGGCCGGTAAAGCTGTGGACTCGCCAGGGGTCATAGATACTGGGCGCTATTGGCGGCGGAGTCAGGTTCATTTGATCCCGGCTAAAGCTCATAGGCACGACTGGCACCTGGCTCACCACTTGGAAATCGAACAAAGCTTTGGGCAATTGATTGATCCGCTGCGTGATATTGTCAAGCTCGACCTTAGGTTCAGAAACCCCTAACAACTTTCCAAGTGCCGTCTCTCCTCCTCGGGATGTTGCGCCATATACGGGGAACCCCAGATGACATTGATATCTTGCTCTCGTCAGAGCGACATACAACAGCCGCATCTCCTCGGTCAAGTTCTCTCGTTGGGCCTGCCTTTTGAACTCATCAAGATGACGCAATTCAAGTAGGGTAGTGAAGCTGTCACTGGCAGTGGCTTCATGCAGCAGTAGCGGCGGAGTGACATTGCGAGGATCAGCTCCAAACGCCGCCAGCGGTATCATGACGATGTCATATTCAAGACCCTTGGCGGCATGCATGGTGACTATCTGGACTAAATTCTGGTCACTCTCAAGCCTCAGCTGTCGCTCTTCCTGCTTACTATTTGCCAGCTGGCGTTCTCTCTGAAACCACTTGATCAGACGATGCAGACCCGGTGCGATACTGGCGCGAGTTTGAAGCAGTTCGGCCAGGTGTCTAAGGTTAGTGATTTGCCGTTCGCCATCCAGTTGACCAAACCATTTGTGCGCCAGGCTGCGTTGACAGATTAAACTATCGAGCATGGCAGCGACGCCCAATGTTGCCCAAATGTCATGGTAGGTTCGAAATTCCTCCAGGAGCTTTTGCTGCTGGTTGGTCTCATCCAAGTCAATGATTGCCGACACAGGGGTTTGTAGCAGGCGGGTGGCAAGCGCTGTGCGAATGCCAGCCTCGTTGCCCGGCTCACTGACGGCCTGCAGAAACAACACCAGGTCATCGGCGGTGGATGACAGAAAGACGCTCTCCTGAGTCACATAGACGCTGCGAATATTGCGTCGTGCCAGTGCCTCGCGGGCTGCCAGCATGTCTTTGTGTTGGCGCACCAGAAAAGCGATCTGGCCAGCGTGTACTGGCTGGTTGTTGATGGTGGCGCCGCCAGACAGCAGTTCGGCGGTGCGCTGCGCCGCACACTCCATCGCCAAAAAGCGGGCATCCGGCTTTTTCAGACCCCCCCCCGAGGCGTCGGTCAGGGCGAAAATTGAGACAGGTTTAACGCTGTTGGCGCCTACCCGCATCTGTTTTTCGTCGGCATTGGGATAGGACATCACCGGCAAAAAAGCCATATCCTGGTCATTGTCAAAAACATTCGGTTGATCGAACAAATGATTGACTGCCGCTACCAAAGCACCGGTCGAACGCCAGTTGGTCTGCAGAGAGAACATGTCGTGCTCAGGATTAAGCCGGCGCTTGGCATTGATATAAGTGTAGATATCGGCGCCGCGGAATTTGTAGATCGCCTGTTTTGGATCACCAATCAGCAGGAGGCTCTGAGGACCCGGTGAATAATAAATTTTGCTGAAGATACCGTATTGAATATCGTCTGTATCCTGGAATTCGTCGACCATGGCGACTGGCCACTGTCGAGCCAGTTGTTGTGCTAACTGATCACCTATGGTGCCATCATGCAATGCTTGATGAACGCCGGTCAGCAGGTCGTCCATGGTGAGTTGGTTAAATTCAGCCTTGTAATGGTTCAAATTGCGCTGCAGGACGCCGATGGCGGAATGCCACAGATTATAGCGCAGCTGCTCTTTCAACCACTGCAAATCCTGGACTTCTTGTAGCAGCGGCATCAGGGGATGCTCGAGCAACTCGCTGCCCTTTTTCAGGTTGGCGCTGAGTCCTGCTGGCGTGAAGTATTGCAAGTCGTCGGTAAAGAGGCCGGTACCCCTCAGGAACTGCTCAATGTGTGGCAGCCGAGTATAGCTTTTGGTGTTCTTTTTGATCGCCGCAGACTGAATGTAGCCAGAATAATTCTCTGCCTGCCAGCGCTGGCGAACCCACGCCAACTTGGTCTCAAGCTGCTGCAACTGCAGCCCTATGTCTTGTGCTTCAGGGCGTATCACCAGGTTGTGACGCGCGAGAAAGCCGCGGGTCTTCTGCAGCAATAGTTCCGGAGTTGGCCACAAGTCCAGAGCCACCTCGCGTGACAAGGGTGGCAGGGTCAGAATTTCGGCTCGAAAGCAGTCTTCTGCTGCCATCTGCAGCAGCTGGTTGATGTCCGCATCAAGTCGCTGATCAAACAGCGTTCGAGTGGCCAGGGACTGATCCGTGAGTATTTTGTTGCAGAACCCGTGAATGGTGTAGATCGCAGCTTCATCCATTAGCTGTAAAGCGGAATTCAAGAGTTTGACCTCACGGTGTCGGTCCTGGCTGTGCTCAAGCAGAAATTGCAGAAAGCTGTCTGTACTGGCATGTGAGCTTGCCAAACATTCACGGGCGGCGTAAATCCGGTCTCTGATGCGCTGGCGCAGTTCGTCGGTGGCAGCGACGGTGAAGGTTAGAACCAGTATCTCGTTGACGGCCAAGGGTCGGTTCAGGGCTTGGCTGTGGCCCAGTAATAAGCGCAGGTAAAGATTTGTGATCGTATAGGTTTTACCCGTGCCAGCGCTGGCTTCAATCAGCTGATGGCCTTTGAGTGGAAAGTCGATCGCATTCAGAATCTTCATGCCGTCTTTTCCAGACAGTCCATCAGGGGGCCGTAGACGCGGGTTGCGATGTCGGTAAAAGCCGGTCCAGCGTCAGCGGGAAAATCAAATAAGCGCTTGATAGCAGGGTCAGTACTTTCAGCGCCCGGTTGATCCGATTGCCAGCTTTCGAACACCTTGTCGAGACACTCGCTGGCGCTCTTGCCACCTCGATGGGCGTCATACCAAACACCGCTGAGTTCCGGCAGAAAGCACAGGGGCTGCCGCAGGCCCTGAAGGTATAGTTGCACCAGACTGGTCAGATGCTGTCGTGCCAGCGATGGTGCCAGCGGTTGCAGATACTGCAGGCTCAACTTGTTGTTAGTACCCAGAGAGATCAGCTGACTTTCAAAGGGTCCTCTATCCAGTGCGTTAAGAAACAGGTGAGTCACCCAGGCACCCAGGGTCTGTCGGCGGCGTTGAGTGGCGGCACGATAGTGCAGTACCTTTGCACCTTGAAGGTTGTCGATGGTGGCGCTCAAGGTCAGGTTAAGCGGCGGCGTGCTGCTGTTTGGCTCACTCGGTAGCTGCAAGTTCAGGTTTGCCGATAAGCGCTGCAGGCTTGTTGAGTCAAGAGCCTGGTACACCTGTTCAGCGCGAGCTAACTGTTGGGTTAAGGCTTGCTGACCGAGTGCGCCAGGCATTAAGCGACCACTGGCGGTCAATTGGTCGCGCCAGCGATCCAGCGGTTCCCCCTCGATCAGTGCGCTCAAAGCCTGATCGGTAATGTCGTAGCGCGTCAGAGGATCCAGGCTGAAGGGCTCAGCATCTGACAGGGCGGCCTCTTCGAAGGGAAAATATATGCCCAGACGCTGGTTCAGATAGTATCTGGCAGGGTTACGCAGGAACTGCTGTAACTGCTGAATATCTGTAGGCAGCAGCAATGGGTCATCCGCCAGTACGCGATCAATAAAGCCAGATTGGGCGCTCGACTCGGTAGCCAGATGTTGCGCCACAAGTTGATCTGCCGTTCCGGCCCGCAGCGCATCATACCAGCGTCCCTGAAAACTTCGCAGCTCAGGTCGCCGAGCATCAAAATACGCCGCGCTGAAGGGCTGTAACGGGTGCTCCGTGACAAAATCTCGATTGAACACAGCCTGCAGATAATGGGTTAATTCGCTCACCAGTACCGACGGTGGTCGAATCTTGTTAGTCTTGACACTGCGACCCTCGTAGCTGATGTACAGATAGTCTTCGGCGGCTAACAGCGCCTCAAGAAACAGATAGCGGTCGTCGATCCGTCGTGATCGGTCGCCCTTGACGTAGGGCGCGCTGGCCATCAGGTTAAAGCTCACACTGGTGTCTTTGCGAGGATAGGCGCTGTCATTCATGCCCAGCAAGCAGACCACTTTAAAGGGAATGCTGCGCATTGGCACCAGGGTGGCAAAGGTAATGCCGCCAGAAAGAAAACCCCGTGCCGGGCGCGGCTGGGCCAGCTGCGCATTCAGCCAGTGGCGCAGCAGGCGGGCACTGATCGGCTGGTCAAGAGCGGCCGACGTCGTTTGGTCCACGAGCAGCAATAGGGACTCTCGAACCGCGTCGATATCCAGCTCTTCATCGCCTGCCGGGGCAAAGAAATCCAGGATCAATTGATTGACCGTCGCCAGCCAGCTGGTGCTGTTCTGCGCTATGGCCAGGCGCTGACGATAACTTTGCAGCAAGTGAATGAAGGCGCACAGCTTGCCCAGCAGTTCGGCCTCGTCGGCCGCAACATCAAAGGGTAACCGATCCTGGTAGAGCCCTTCTTCGGCAGCCATGGCGTAGCCCAGCAGCAGCCGTTCCAGGCCAAAAGTCCAGGTGTTGGCCTGAGTGGCGGGGAGCTGCCAGCGGGTTTGTTTCTCCTCGCCGCTGAACTCCCAGCGAATATTGGTCGCTTTGATCCAGGTGGCAATGCTGAGAAGGTCAGCTTCGGTCAACGCCAGCTTGCGGGCAATTGCCGGTACCTCCAAAAGGTCCATGATCTCGGTGCTGGTGAGTCGCGACTCAGGCAGTGCCAGCAAGGTTTCAAAGGCCAGCAGCAGGCTAGACTCCTCAGATAAACCGCGGTCTGCCAGGGCGTAATACATCTGGTCCTTGAAGACCGCCTGAATATAGGCGGCGTATTCGGCAATGTCGGGCGTCATGACGATGACTTGGCTGGGTTTGATATCCGGACGTGCGGCGAAAATGCCCAGCAACTGATCGAACAGAATCTCAATTTCGCGCATTTTGCTGTGGCAGCTATGAATCTGAATCGACGGGTCGGTTGAGTCTATGCGCAATTGACCGGGTGTGCTGTCCGCTCCATTCCCCTGAAAGACGCCGCCATAGGTCATGTTCAAGACGTCGTTTTGGAGTGCCGCCAGCGCAGTGTTTTGAGTTCGAGGAAGAAAAACTTCATGGCTCGTGATGGCGTCTGCCTCAAGCAGCAGCTCAAAGAACTCTCGACCCTGTTTGCCCATGGACGACAATAAGGGGTTGCCCACCTCGAGATAATCGTCGTTACCCGCTGTTGAATCGGGTTGGCTTAACTGCCGAATTGAACGTCGAGCCAGGTCCTTCTCGGACAGAATATCGCCCCAATAATGGGCGCAGGGATTGAGAAAATAGATGTCCACCTCAAGCCATTGCCCCAGCGCTTGAAAGGTCTCCAGGTGCATGGGTGGCAGGGCCGACAAGCCAAAGATGGAAATACGCTGGGGTAGCGAGTCTGGCCAGGCCGCAAGCTGTGCCAGAACTGCCAGCAGCTGCTGATGCAGGTCAGCCCTGTGCGCCTCCCGCGTACCTGCCCGCAGTCGCCGCCATAAAGGTGCCTGCCAGGGCTGCGTCTCTAGTGGACCAGGTTGGCCGGATTCCCAGCGCGCGATCCAGTCGGGTCTGTACACCAGGTATTGATCATACAGGTCCGCAATCTGCGCCGAGAGCTGAAACCGCCTGAGTTGCGGATCACCCGTGCCGGCCAGATAGTGCTGAATCGGCGCAAAGACGGCCGAGTCTTGCGAGGCCAGGCATTGCATCACATGCCAGGTGAGCTGCTCGCGTTGAAAATAGCTGCGTGCAGACAGTTGCTCGCCCGGTAGCAGCCATTGATAGACCTGCCAGATAAAATCGGCGGGAAGCTGACAATCCATATTGGCGGCAATTCCAGCCCGCTCTGCTGTCTGAAACTTCAGCCATTGGCCAATGCCATAGCTTTGTACCAGCACAATCGAAGGCTCAAAGGGGTCCTCGACCTGAGCGCGAGTGCGGGTGCAAAAGACATCGACCAGAGTGGTCATGCTGTTGGATTGCAGAAGCTGCAACATGGGTCGATAAATCTCCGATTTCGAAAAGATTGTACGAGAAAAGCCGCGGCGAAGCATGTCATCATTCCGACTAAATCCTGCAGGGTGGCTGGCGTCGTGACAGATAACCTGTATTCTAGGCAGTCAGCAGCCAGTGTGCTGCAAAAGGTTGAATACCGGGCCTGTCGATGCTAACCGGTGGCCCACCATCGAGAAACAGACGAGGTGTAGTGATGAAGCCAGTAACAAAGCAAGCCATCCTGGGAATTCTGGTGGCTCTCGTAGTGGGCGGTTTTATCGCCTTTGCCGGTAGCCACAATAGTGTGCTGCTGGGCAGCGTACCGGTCTTTGCGCTCTGCGCAGTGATCGCCTTTATGGTTCAGTGGATCGTATACATTCCTTCCTACCTGTACCAAACAGAGCATTTTTATGATTTGACCGGCGGTATCACCTATTTGTCCCTGATCGCGCTGGTGGTGATAGCCAATCCCTATCTCGATTGGCGGGGCGGTCTCATCGCCCTGATGGTCGGTATCTGGGCAATACGGCTCTCGACATTTTTGTTCGCTCGAGTTCGAGCCGATGGTTTTGATCGGCGCTTTACGCGCATGAAAACTCTGCCGATGCAGTTCCTGATGACTTGGACCCTGCAGGGACTGTGGGTACTGGTGACTTTTTCTGCCGGTCTGGCAGCTATGACCTCGGTCACACAGGTGCCGCTGGGCACCTTTGCCCTGGTGGGTACCTGTCTGTGGTTGTTGGGTTTTATCATTGAGGTCGTCGCCGATGCCCAGAAGCGCCAGTTTCGCCGCCAGCCTGAAGCCAGTGGGCGCTTTATTACCACCGGTCTGTGGGCCTGGTCTCGGCACCCAAACTATTTTGGCGAGATCCTGCTCTGGATCGGTATTGCCGTTGTGGCTTTTCCCGCCCTGTCTGGCTGGCAGCTGGCGACGCTGATATCTCCGGTGTTTGTCTTTATCCTGCTCAATTATGTCAGCGGCGTGCGTATGCTCGAGGTCAGTGCCGATAAGCGCTGGGGTGATGATCCTGAGTATCAGGCCTATAAGGCAAGAACCTCGGTGCTGATTCCGCTGCCGCCACGAAAATGACCGATAGATAAGGGCTGCACCTGGCAGCATCGATACAGTGTTCGAATCCGCCATGGATTCAGTGCCGTCGAGAGACTATATGGATAAAACCTTAACTGTGATGACTGTGGCGCAGGTCTTTGCCCAGTGTGCGACACCGGTGGTGGTGCTGTTGGGCGGTATCGTCGGCACTCAGTTGGCCGCAGATCCGGGTCTGGCGACCCTGCCGATCGCCTTCATGATCGTCGGCGTGGCGATTTCCACGATCCCAGCGGCCCTGCTGATGGGGCGGTTTGGCCGCAAGCGCTGCTTTCTGGCGTCGGCCCTCTCAGCCAGTGGCGCCTGCCTGCTGGCTGCCTATGCGATCTCCGTCGAGGGCTTCTGGCTATTTTGTTGTGCCACTTTTCTGATTGGCAGCAATAATGCCTTTATTCAGCAATACCGCTTCGCCGTGGCCGAGACGGTGCCGCCAGAGCGGCTGGGCCGATCCCTGTCAATCCTGATGCTGGCGGGCGTTGTAGCTGCCTGGCTCGGACCCTGGGTGGCAGAGCGACTGCATGCCTGGTCAGACTGGGCAGAGTTCAGCGGCTCTTTTGTCGGTATCAGTCTGTTGTTGGCTCTCAGTGTGGTGGTGCTGGCTTTCTATGAAAACCAGCCGCTGGAGATCAAAACCATCGATGCGCCGCAACGGCCGTTGCCGATGATTCTGCTGCAGCCCGTGTTTCTACTTGCAGCCAGTGCCGGCGCCGTCGCTTACGCCGTCATGAGCCTGATCATGACCGCTACACCAGTGAGTATGCACCAGATCGATCACTTCAATCTGAGCGATACCACCTGGGTGATACAGAGCCATGTGATGGCCATGTTTTTGCCGTCTTTGTTCAGCGGTGTGCTCATCGATCGTATCGGTCCGATTCGCGTCATTCTGTTAGGGCTGGTGCTGATGTTTGTCTGCCTGGGTATTGCCTCGATTGATCGGCAGCTGCTGCATTATTGGACGGCACTGGTGTTGCTTGGCGTCGGCTGGAATTTTCTGTTTCTCGGCGGCACGACTCTGCTGACCCAAACCTATGTGCCAGCCGAGCGCTTTAAGGTGCAGGCGGTCAATGACTTTCTGGTATTTTCGCTACAAGCCATGGCAGCGCTGGGTTCAGGCTATGTGCTGCTGTCCTATGGCTGGCAGGCTCTCATTTACGTGAGTCTGCCGTTACTGGTGTTGATGTTGGTGATGCTGTGGCGAACCCAACGCCGATCTAATCGTTCCGACCCTGTACAGTCGGCAGTGGGACTAAAGTAGTGGTGCTGAAGTAGTGGGGCTAAAGTAGTGGGGCTAAAGTAGAGGGGGCTAAAGTAGAGTGGCTAAAGTAGTGGGTCTAAAGCAGTGGGATCAAAGTAGTAGATTTAAAATAGCGTCAGTCAATGGCCGATCCGGCGCGGCTGCGAGATGCAGTTCATCAGGAGTCAATCCGTAAAATGAGTGAAGAATTTCTATTGGCCGGACTTAGAGTCCTGGACGTTGGTAGCTGGATCGCAGGCCCCGTCGCGGCGACGATGCTCGCCGACTTTGGCGCCGAAGTGATCAAGATCGAGATGCCCGGCGTGGGCGATCAGTACCGGCAGCTCTCGGCGGCGCCCACCACGCCCGCCGCTGACAGCAACTACATGTGGCAAATGGACGCAAGAAACAAGCGCAGCCTTGCCCTTAATCTCAAGACCGAAGCCGGTATGGCGATCCTTCATCAGTTGATTGCAACCTGTGATGTCTATATCACCAATCAGCCATTTCCCATGCGTCGCGCTCTGCAGTTGAATTATGCGGATCTACAACCGCTGAACCCAAAAATGATCTATGCCTCGCTCACCGCCTACGGCGAGCAAGGCCCCGATAAAGACCGAGAGGGCTTTGATCTGGTAGCCTACTGGGCGCGAACTGGCATGATGGACCTGGTGCGGGCACCCGGTGCTCCGCCCACTCAGGCGTTGCCGGGTATGGGTGATCATCCGTCGGCTGTGTCACTGTATGCCGGCATTATGACCGCCCTGTTGAAGCGAGACCGCACCGGCGAGGGCAGCATGGTGCATACTTCCTTGCTGGCCAACGGCTTGTGGTCCATGGCCTGTGTTGCTCAGGGCGGCTTTGCCGGCGGCTCCTTTGAGAGCTATCGCGCGCTGAAGGCAACGCCCTTGTTCGCCACCACACTGTATCAAACGCTGGACGACCGTTGGTTGCAGTTCACCATGGTGCGGGGTCCGGAGGATGTGATTCGCCTGTTTGAGACCCTGGGACTTGGCGAGATCATTCGCGATCCTCGGTTTGTCACGCCAGAAGGCCGGCTCGAGCATGGCGAGGAGTTGGCACGCCTGGTTCAGGATGTGATTGGTCTGTATACCTCTGACGACTGGTTAACGCGCTTTGCGACTGCTGGTGTCAATGCCAATCGCGTGAGCCTGATCGAAGAAGCCATGCACGATGAGATGATCAAGGTGAATCACATGGTGGTTGCGCCAAAGGATCCCGACATGGGTCTGCCATGGGTCATCAATCACCCTGTTAAGATCGACCAGATCAGGCAAGTGGGTCCAACGCGAGCCCCGGAGCTTGGGGAACACTCGCAACAGATTCTTGGAGAGCTGGGGTTTGATGCGCAGCAGATAGAGACGCTGCGCAAGGCCGGCGTTATTTAACCCTGGTTTGTATAAGTCTGGTTTGTATAAGTCTGGTTTGTATAAGTCTGGTTTGTATAAGCCTAGTTTGTATAACCCTGGTTTATGTCCCCCTGCGTGATATAACCCTGCTTTATATAATGCTAGCCTGAGTCGACTCGAGCGCAGACTCGGGTGCGTTAATCACCACCAGTACGTCGCAGCGAACCTGTTGCAAAATCTGCTCGGCGGTGTTGCTCAGCAGCATCAGCTTGGCGCCGGTGTTCTGAGCCGTGCCCACGACCAGCAGCTGTGCATCCAGGGACTGGCACAGGCGCTGAATCACCTCGGCCGGTTCACCCTCTTGACTGTGAAATCGCGCATCGGGCAACCCCAGACGATCGGTCATCTCTTGCAGAATCTGGTCCGTCTGGTGCTGAACATTGTCCCGCACCTTGTTGAAATCGATCGCCACGCTAATGGGGCCAAGCCAGCGTTCAACGCTGGGAAACGCCGACACCACATGCAGGGTGCCGTGCAGCAACTGGGTGTATTGTTGCGCTTGATGCAGAATCAAATCGTTCAGGGCATTGGGTGTTTCAATGTTTGCGTCCACCGCGGCAATGATATTTGGGCGCTGGGTCCAGTTGATGGGCGTGACAAGCATCACGGGGCAGTGACTGTGGCGTAACAAGTGCCAGTCGCTGGGAGTACGAATAAAGCTGTGGCTTAAGGGTGCCATGGATGAGGGTGCCATGGATGAGGATGCCATGGATGAGGGTGCCATGGATGAGGGTGCCATGGATTTGATGATCAGATCCGTGTCAAGGGCCTGGGCTGTTTCAAGCACGGCATGCCAGTCTCGCTTCTCCCAGACCACTGACAGGGATACCGGCACTTTGCTGTGTGTGGCTGCCCGCCAGGCGGCGATCATCTCCAGTACTTTTGCCTCGGCATCGCGTAAAACAGCGCCCTTGAGCCCCTCACTGGTTTCGACCTCGTGCAGAGACAAGTCGGCAAAGGTGTCATACACAGCCTGCAGCAGGTGCAATGGCGCACCGAGCGCGGCGGCGATGGTGCCGGCCTTGGCCAGCACTATTTCACCGTCTTCGATTGAGTGAATCGCCACCAGTAAGCAGTTAGATCTGGGCATCAGTGGTGCTCGCAAGGTTTGAGGGTCAGAAGCGCTTATCGATCCACTAACAAGCATCAGGTAGCCGTAGTTGATCGGTTGCGGTCAGACCAGCACGCATACGGCGGCGCGATCGAAGCTTTCCAAGCGTCCGGTAGCCTCTCAGTCTACCGGCAGCTTCTCGGTCTACTCGCAGCTTCTCGGTCTACTCGCAGCTTCTCAATCTACTGTTTGAGCCTCTTCGCGGCCATGACCGGGATCAAACCCTGCTCTGCGAAGGCCATGCCACGGGCATTTGCCAGACACCCAGTCAGTCATGGCATAATCGGCGCGGAACCCCGTAACGAAGCAGTGACAAGGTAACTTTCATGAAGACAGGCCCGCTTGCGACTCAAATTTGCGCTGAGTATGGTATCAAGTACCCCATATTCGGCTTTGCTCACAGTGTTGATGCGGTGATTGCCATCACTAATGCCGGTGGACTGGGCGTCTATGGCGGTACACGTGCCACGCCAGAGGAGATTGAAGCCGCCATGGTGAAGATTCGGCGCGCCGTTGGCAACAAGCCCTTTGGTATTGATCTGGTGTTGCCACCGGGTATGCCTCAAGTGGATAACCGGGCGGCGATCGAGGCGGAATTGCCCGCCGAACATCGCGAGTTTGTGCAGCAGATCTATGCCAAGTATGCCGTGCCACCCGCCACTCGGCCGGGCATGCGCTCACGGTTTGTCCGCTCCACAGAAATGGAAGATCGGCAGTTAGCAGCCATCATGGCATCAGATGTTGATCTGTTTGCCTGTGGTATCGGGGCGCCGCCGCGGGCCATTGATCAGGCCAAGGCGCGGGGCAAGAAAACCTGTGCCCTGGTGGGCAGTCCTCATCATGTAGAACGGGCCGCCAGGACCGGCATCGATCTGATTGTGGCTCAGGGCTATGATGCCGGGGCTCACACAGGGCCTATCGGCACCTTTTCTCTGGTGCCACAGATCGTCGATGCCGCCGGCGGTTTGCCGGTGCTGGCCGCCGGCGGCGTGGCAACAGGGCGGCATATTGCGGCCTCACTGGCCCTCGGGGCCCAGGGCGTGTGGATCGGTACCGCCTGGCTGACAACGCAGGAACATCAGGATCATTTGACGCCACTTGAGCAGCGCAAATTGCTGGAAGCCACCGGTGCCGATACGGTCATCTCGCGGGCCGACAGCGGTAAAACCCTGCGCCAGATCCGTTCCGCCTGGAGTCAGGAGTGGGAGAACGAAAAAGCCCCGCGCCCACTGAAAATGCCGTTACAGGATATTCTGGTGGGTGATCTCTTGGGTGCCATCGACGAGCATGGCATTGAGCCTTTGGTGCATAGTCCTGCAGGACAGGGTATCGGCTGGTTTAATGAGATCACAACCGTCAAGGCCGTGGTCGATAAACTCGTCGCTGAAACGGAACAGGCGTTGCGAGCGATGGGCCTGCCTCGGACCTAGATTGCAAGCCCTGACGAAGCCAGTTACGATAATGCCCTGCTATCCTCTGACGTAGTTCATGATCATGCCAAAACAACAAGCCACTTGCGCCATGTGCCAGCTGATAAGAACCTATCTGCTGATTGCCGTGCCCTTGATCGGACTGTTCTGGATTCAGCCAGAGATGAGCCTGCTTAAGGGCGTGAGTTTGACTAACCTGGCGTCAGGAATCATTGGCGTGGCGTTTGTGGTGACGGTGGCCTGGAAGGCATACCACGAATTTTGGAAAGATCGCGATCGTGGCTGAAGGTGCGCCTGACTGCTGGCGCTGCCAGCACTTTTTTATCACCTGGGATAAACACCATCCCTACGGCTGCCATGACATGGGGTTTAAAACCAAGCAGGTGCCGGCCGCGGAAGTATTTGCGGCCAATGGCAGGCACTGTTTGTCTTTTAAGCCCAAGTCCACAGATCCCTCGACGCCCAGCGCCAGCCCTCACGGTCAGCGCCGAGTCACCAAGGCAAACAAGCACTTGGGTCAGCATATCAATATCAAGGGCTAGGCTTTCTCAAGGGCTGGCTTTTACTAAAGAATAGGCTTTCGCTACGGCCATGCTCTTATCAAACGCTCAAACGCTCAAACGCTCAAACGCTCAAACGCTCAAACGCTCAAACGCTCAAACGCTCAAACGCTCAAACGCTCAAACGCTAGGGCGCCTTGTCCAGCACTAACAGGAAGGGCAACTCAGTGCTGCGAGCCTGCCGGCAATACATGGTGCCGGAGAACAGGTAAGCCGAGCAGCGTAATGAATCGTGGCTCCAGGTGGTATTGGAAGTCCAGTAGTTGTTGACCTCGATACCCTTGAAAACGTTCGGATTGACCGAGGGCTCTTGGCAAGCCGTCTGCTGAATCGACGCCATTTCGTCATTGCTGGCAATGCGCCAGGGTTTGCCTGACTTCTCAGCCAGTTCAGCGGCATAGGCCATGGCGTCGTCCCAATTCAGCTGTACCGGCTCGCCCTGGCAACGGCTGGCGGCAAAGCGCTGGCCAGCAGCGCACCGATACCACTGGGTGCCTGTGGCATCCTGTATTGCCATGCCCTTGTCATCGGTGTCAAAACCACTGCGATCGCCAGGCTTAAAGTAGTCCAGGCAAGAGGGCGTCGCAGCGTAAAAATCGCAGCCGGTGAGGCAAAGCGCCATGAGCAGGCCGAGCAGAAGTCGAGGTTGGATCGTGGCGGTCATAGGTCGGGTGTCTCCTGAATTCGATTCTGCAGGCGCAAGGGGCCTGTGACCCTGCTTAAGAATAGTAAGTCGCGGTTCAAACCGGTGCAACCAAAAAACGCGGTGCCGGCGATCGATGCTTGGCCTTTACCTCAGCTGAACCCCAGCCGACCAAGTGTCAGGTTGAACCGCACTTATGGAAATCAGCACTGAACTTTTGCGAACAAGTGTCGATAAAACAGAAAATCCCGAAGGGCGTGTGGATGGGCGTGTGTCGGTGGGTGAGCCCCGCTGACTAGCCTCGCCGGCAAAAGCCCGCTGGCAAAAATAGGTCCGCAGAGTTATTGTCGCATTCGTGGATAGAATTGCGGCAGGCAAGGAGATTATAGAGTATGGATATTGCGACGATTGTTGGGCTGCTGGGTGCCTTTGGACTGATTTTTGCGTCGATCAGTCAGCCAGCGGCGTTTGTTGATATACCGTCAATTTTTATCGTTGTCCTCGGGTCCATCATGGTGGTCATGTTGCGATCCTCTCTGGGCGAGTTTCTTGGCGCCATGGCGGTGATGGGCAAAACCTTTAAAAACAAACTCGATAAGCCCGATGTGTTGATTACACAGATTGTTGAGCTAGCCACCATTGCCCGTAAAGACGGCATGATAGCCCTGGAAGGTCAGGAGATTCCCAATCCGTTTCTGGCCAAAGCGATCGGCATGCTGGTGGATGGTACTGACCCGGATATCATGAAGAAATCTCTGGAAAACGAGATAGATGCGACCAAATTACGCCATAAAATGGGGCAAAGTATCTTTTCGGCCTGGGGCGAAGTAGCCCCGGCCATGGGCATGATTGGCACCCTGATAGGTCTGGTGCAGATGCTTGGCAACATGTCAGATCCCAAGTCGATTGGCCCGGCAATGGCGGTCGCACTGTTAACCACCATGTATGGCGCCATTCTCGCCAACGTCATCTGTCTGCCAATGGCCATGAAGTTGGGTAATCAGGCGGAATTGGAGGCGGCACAAAGCAATTTGATCGTCGAGGGCGTCATGTTTATTCAAGGCGGCGGGAACCCGCGGGTGCTGAATGACTATTTGGGCTCCTTTGTGTCGCCGAAGATTCGCGCAAAGCTAGGTGAGCCCGGTTAGGAGCTGTCAGCATGTCTGAATCGGAGGTCAAGGCGCCCAACGTAGTTGAAATACTGCTGCCGCCCGAACAGGAAAAACCCAAAGAGTGTCCCGAGTGTAAGTCTGGCGCACCCGCTTGGATGGCCACCTTTGCCGATATGGCCACCCTGTTGATGGCCTTCTTCGTCCTCATTTTGTCCTTTGCCGATACCGAAATCGCCAAGCTGGCGCAAATCAATGGCTCCATGAAAATGGCCTTTGGTATCAAAAAAATTCAGCCGACCATTCGAATTCCTTCCGGCCGCAGCCTGATGGTGGAAGATTTTACGCCCGCCGTCGCGGCACCTACGGTGGTCAAAACCAACACCCAAATGGCCAAGAACCCGACGGGTAAAAACGTGCAGAAGAAAACCTCGGAAGACTCAGAGGATTTTTCTGTGGAAAAAGCCTATCGCAGTGTTGAGGCTGCTCTGGCCGAAGAGGTGGAGGGTGGTCAGGTGGCGGTTCGCATCAGGGACGACAAGGTGGTAGTGGAATTGCTGTCAAGTGCCTCCGCCGGTGGCGCTGGCGGTGCGGGTCAAAGTCAAGTCAGTTCGGGTGCGGTCGCGCAACAGACCCTGGATATTGCTGCCAAGATTGCCGCGGTGCAGGCCACCACGGCGGCAGAAGTGCAGTTGTTTGCCAGCCAGGCCACAGTCGCCGCTGCCGCCAACGCTCAGGGTGCGACCAGTGACACAGGTCTGGGCGCAGAAAGTGGAGGGTCGGGCAAGGACGCGAGCGTCGCTACGCGCCTTGAAAAGATCCGTTTGGCGCTGGATCAACAGATAGATCAGGGTTTAGTGGCGGTCGAGAGGGTGGGCGATGCCATCATGATTCGACTGGAAGGTCAGGGTTCCTTCGTCTCAGGTAGTGCTGATTTGCAACCCGAGTTCATGTCGCTACTGGCCCGAGTGGGGCTTACTGTCAGTGACAGCACGGGGCGCATACGCATTGAAGGGCACACAGACAATGTGCCCATCGCCTTCAGCGACCGATTTAAGTCGAATTGGGACCTGTCGGCCGCGCGATCCGCATCGGTTGCCGCCTATATGACGGGTGCAGGCATCGAGCAGGGACGGGTGACGGTTGCGGGATTCGCCGATACGCGTCCTCTGGAGAGTAACGATACGCCGGCTGGTCGAGCCAAGAATCGGCGTATCGAGATTATCGTTGAGGGTTAAGTTCAGTGAGCAAATACAGCGACAAGAGCATCACTGACACGGCAGCCACTACCCGTGAAACAGTTGGTAAAATGTTGAAACAAACGAGCCACAGACCTGGACGAGGAGCAGCAGCGTGACCGACTCGGCGCTCGCCCCTGAGGCGCAAGAGCCAGACACGGAGGAAGTGGTTCGCCGGTTCAAGCGACCCCCGCCGGAACCTGCGCCTAAGGTTGATTGCGAGGAATGCAAGTCAGGCGCGCCCGCCTGGATTGCCACCTTTGCGGATATGGCGACGCTGCTGATGGCATTTTTCGTACTGATTCTGTCCTTTGCACATATGAATGTGCCCAAGTTCAAAAACGTCAGCGGTACCATGAACTCCACCTTTGGCGTGCAGCGGTCGGTACCGGTGGTTGAACCGCCTACTGCGGACAATATCGTGGCGCAAAATTATCGTACCGCCAAGGTGGAGCCATCGCTCAGCAAAACGATCGAAGAGCAACTGACCGACGAGCCTCAGCCAGAAGATGTTGAGCTTAAGACCGATGACGGCAAAGGCAGTGCCGCAACCAATGCGGATGTCGAAACGGTGACGCGAGCACTGGCGCGGGAAATCGCCGAGGGCAAGGTAACGGTCACGGCCGGCCGCGACAAGGTGATTGTTGAAGTCAGTAGCGAGCTGCGTGCCGGCATAATGGGCGGTGATACCTCCGGTGATCCGGACGGGCAGATCAGCCAGGAGAACATCGACATCTTCGCCAAGGTGGCAGCGGCTCAGGCCACGGTCAGCTCCACCGTTCAGGTATTTGACGGTCTCGCACCGGACCAGAAGACCGGCCAGCAGGCCGGTGGGCAAGGCCAGCAGGCCGAGCGCCAACAGCAGCTTCAAGACCAGTATGAGCAGATTCGTGCAAACCTTGCTGACGAGATTAATAAGGGTCTGGCAGAGGTGGAGCGAGACGGTGACAAGATTATCGTTCGACTGGCAGAAAAGGGCTCGTTTCGCAGCGGTGACGCTGAACTGACGCCGGATTTCAAACCCCTGCTGGATAAGGTAGGCGCCTCCATCAGCAGTGCCAACGGCCTGGTCACCATTGAGGGGCATACTGATAATGTCCCCATTGGTTTCAGTGACCGTTTCAATACCAACTGGGATCTGTCGGCAGCGCGGTCAGCGGCGGTGGCAGATTACCTGCTGGATGCCAATCTGGTGCAAACCGGCAATGTGAATGTCGTGGGATTTGCCGACACCAAGCCCATTGCCCCCAACACCTCGGCCGCTGACCGCGCAAAAAATCGCCGAATAGAAATTATTTTGGGCGGTTAGCCTGCGCCAGCGGTAAAAAGTCAGTCATAAAAAGCCAGTCATAAAAAGCCTGTCACTCAAGCAGTCATTCTAAAAAATCTCGGTCAGCAGTTGCATTTCCTTTCCCCTTTTTAAGCCCGTCAGTCTTGAGTCGCGTCAAGCGCGTCAACGCGGTTGTGCAAGTGTCAGGTGGCGAGAAAAAGCGAAGTTCTCTACCAGACTAA
>Ga0181560_10001352_pt1 | contig 22817 bp, 18 predicted proteins | sample 011ome_20_FD_133751 | JGI IMG/M metagenome (GOLD analysis project Ga0181560, IMG submission 133751) | Coastal salt marsh microbial communities from the Groves Creek Marsh, Skidaway Island, Georgia - 011509CT metaG (megahit assembly) | ecosystem: Environmental > Aquatic > Marine > Intertidal...
CGGTGGGGCACCGTAATCAGATTGGCATAGACTACTATCATTATACTGCAGAACTCTGGTCCACTGAGGACGGTCACAAGGGCGTCGATGAAGTTAATATAATTAGATCTGGTGCGAATTACGGCTGGCCACACGTGTCCTACAGTCGGCAGTATCGTGGAGACTGGGTGAGTGAGAATGAAAGGCAGTCTGAGTTCGAGCAGCCGGAGATTATCTGGTGGCCTTCTATCGCGCCAGCGGGAATGACTTTTTACAGTGGCGACAAGATACCTGAGTGGCAGGGCAACCTGTTCGTGGGGGCCATGATCGAAGGCAGAATACCTGGCACCGGGCACGTTGAGCGTATTGTCTTCAATAGCCGCGGTCAGGAAATACGTCGCGAGGGTCTGCTGCGGGAGTTAGGTGCTCGCATTACTGCGGTCAAGCAAGGGCCGGATGGCTATCTTTATGCGCTGGCCGACGAAGAGTATGGCGCGCTCCTGCGTTTTGAGAAACTGGAAGTAGCCGATCAATAGATCTCCGCTCGCCAAGAATACGCATAGGAAAATCCTGGTGGGCTGTTAGCCTGAAAGGCTGGTAAGTAGTTAGATAGTTGGATAGTTAGATAGACAATGAACTGGATAGACAGATAGAAAAGTTGTGGATCGTTGATGAAAAGTTTCATGAGTAAACAGGCTTTACTAGTCATTCTCACCGGCATGCTCTCTGCAGTTGCAGTGGCGGATATAGATGAGGTCTCCACCAGCGAGGGTAACTATCGCAGCGTGGCGTCGGAGTTTGCAGCTGGTGTCAGCGTCTTTAAAGGACTTACCTTCGCCGCGCCTCCGCTGCAGGAATTGCGCTGGAAGCCGCCAGCGCAGGCAATTGAGTTTTCTGGCACGCGAGTCGCTGAACGCGCGGGACCCGCGTGCTGGCAGGCCCGCAATGGCGACGACAGTGTTTATGCTCGCGGTAATCTTGGGCGTTCCGAGGATTGCCTGTACCTGAACGTGTTCAGTGGCGCTGCGGCTGCCAGCGAGCGCTTACCAGTGATGGTTTGGTTTCACGGTGGCAGCAACACCGCTGGTCATGGTGGCGCGCAAATCTTTGATGGCTCGAACCTCGCTGCTCGCGGTGCGGTGGTGGTAACAGCAAACTACCGACTCGGTCCGCTCGGTTTCCTGGCCCACCCCGCATTGACCAACGAATCTCCCCAAGGCGCCTCCGGTAACTACGGCCTGTTGGACCAGATCGCGGCACTGCACTGGGTGCAGGACAATATTGCAGAATTCGGCGGTGACCCGGAAAGAGTCACTATTTTTGGGCAGTCGGCCGGTGGCGAAGACGTGTGCCTGTTGATGGCCTCGCCGCTGAGCGAAGGCCTTATTCACCGGGTCATAGGACAATCACCTTCCGGGGGATGTGTGCGTCTACAGCGGGGCCTCGAGGGCGGGGCAGATTCGGCCCATGCCAGGGGTACAAGATTTGTCGAAGCCATGGGTATCACGGGTTCCGGCAGCACTGCGCTTGCCGCCATGCGGGAACTCTCGCCGCAGCAAATCATTGGTACGACACGGACCGAGGGAAACCCTAACGGGCCTATCGTCGATGGCTGGGTGTTGCCGGAACCGCCAGCGCAGTTGTTTGCCTCGGGTAACTATAACCGGGTGCCAATGATGAGCGGTGCGCTCTCAGACGAATATTTTGGCCTGCAGGCGGGGGCTGCTGAAATTTCGGAAACGGACCTGGATAATTATCTGACTCGCGCTTTTGGCGTGGCTGGCACTGGTCTGAGGGCAGACTACGCCGAGCTTATTACGCAGTCACCGGTGGCGGCCCGCAAAACCATTGCCGGCGACAACGGCTTCATACGCACAGCCAGAGATTGGGCACGCCTGGTATCCAGCCACGGCGATCCCGCCTATGTATATTATTTTTCCAGAGCTGTGCCGGTATTTCGCCTGTATGTGCCAGAGCGTCCTGAACTAAACGGCAATGGCGGAGCCCGCAGCCTGGGAGCCTATCACTCGGGAGAACTGGCCTATGTGTTTGATAACCTGGATGCGGTCGGTATCGGCTGGGAAGAAGCCGATCACATGCTGTCGGAAATCGTTGCTGACTATTGGTTTAACTTCGCCAGCAGCGGCAATCCAAATGGGGCAGGTCTCCCAGATTGGCCAACCTATGACTCGGCTGTTGATGCGGTTCAGATCCTTGATGCTGAGGTCAGCAATGCCCAGCACCCGCGCAAGCGATTCATGGACAGAATAGATACGCTGGTTGCGCCCTGAGTCATTGGGATTGCATGTTAGGGCAGGTCAGGGTCTGGGCGTTCTTGCCTTAGGGCCCAGCTGACTGGGTAGTATTTCGTAGGCCAGCTTCACCCAGTCACAAAGCAGGGAGCGGGTATCCCTTGGATCGATAACCTCTTCAATGCCAAAGGCTTCAGCAGTGCGTAGCGGAGAACGATACTGTTCCAGCATATCTTCGAGTTCGCGGCGCCGTGCATCTGGGTTTTCCGCTGCCTCGATATCTCGGCGATAGGCTGCCTGCACGCCTCCTTCAATAGGCAGTGAACCCCAATCAGCAGAAGGCCAGGCGTAGCGCAGATTCAGGCCGTCAGTCTTGCCGTGGCCCGCGCCCGCCACGCCATAGCAGCGGCGCACAATCACAGAGACCCAGGGAATGCTGGATTGATAAACCGCCATCAATGCGCGACTGCCAAGGCGCACCGTGCCTTCCTGCTCAGCCTCGGTGCCGATAAGAAAGCCCGGATTGTCCACGAGGTTTACGACCGGCAGGTGAAAGGTGTCGCAGAGGTCTACAAAACGCATCATCTTCTCTGAAGCAGAAGCGTTTACTGCGCCGCCGTGATGTTGGGTGTCATTTGCCATGATCCCTACAGGATGGCCATCCAGCCTGGTGAGTCCAACGCAGAGTGAGCGTCCGTAGCCTGGGCTGATCTCAAAAAAGCTATCCACGTCCGCTACGCTGCTGATAATGTCACGAATCTCATACATTTCGCGGCGATTGCGAGGGATTACTGCGAGTAAGGATTCGTCGCGGCGGTCTACTGAATCACTGCAGTCTGCAACAGGGGGCAGATGCCACACATTTTGTGGCAAGTAGGAAAGAAATTGCTTAATAGCGGCGAATGCTTCCTCTTCGCTTTCGACCTCATTGTCGACAGCGCCACTTTGATGGGCATGGATTTGTGAGCCGCCCAGTTCATTTTTCTCAACCGGTTTACCAAAACCGCGCTCAACCACCGGTGGGCCTGCGACAAACAGCTGGCTGGTGTCTTTTATCATCAAAGAGAAATGAGAAATAGTGACGCGAACCGCGCCCAGCCCGGCTACTGAACCCATACAGGCACATACCACCGGCACTTGCCCCATCAATTCCATGGTAGTGCCAAAGCCCGCCAATGCCGGTACATAGGAATAGCCAACCATTTCCAGGGTTTTGACACTGCCGCCACCACCACTGCCATCCACCAGGCGCACCAGGGGAAGGCGCATCTCCAGTGCATACTTTTCGCCGTAACCCGATTTGTCACCAACTTTGGCATCGGCGGCGCCACCGCGCACGGTGAAATCATCGCCACCAATCACGACACGGCGGCCGTTCAAGTCGGCCGTGCCGAGCACAAAGTTGGAGGGCGTGAAATCTTCCAGTTCACCGCTGTCGCTGTACTGGGCCTTGCCAGCGAGCGCGCCGATTTCATGGAAGGTGTCGGTGTCTGCCAGTGCTTCAATACGCTCGCGCACGGTGAGACGCCCATTGTCATGCTGACGCTGTATACGCTCCTCACCACCCATTTTCTTCGCAAGGGCTTCGCGGTTGCGCAGCTCGTCGACTTCTTTCTGCCAGCTCATAGGTCTCGGTCCTGTCTAATCCAGATTGGTTTCTATCATGAAACTGAGCACCCATGAAAGCGGGCTAGAGGCGGCCGGCTCGGTTCCGGTGGACTTTGGGCACTTTGGCGGTGCGAATGGGATCATCTATAAGCTACTGTAAAAAATATTTGACATCAAAATCATTTCAATTTCTGCAGGAGACGAATATACAGATGAAGGCAGCATTAATTATTGCTGCGGCGGGCGCAAGCCTCGTGGCCCCCACCAAACTGTTGGCGATTGTGTTGGCTGAAATGCTAGCAGCTATTGTCTAGATCGCGCGGTATCGCAGAGACCGAGAGTTAACCGATGCCAGAGTTACCAATCACAAACTTTATCCGATAGTTACGCGCCATCCATGGTGCCATGACCCAGTTTGAGTTGGCGAAGAGTTTGGGCTTTACTAGCCAGGCTGTGAATGCAATAGAGCTGGATAAATACCCGCCTTCATTGGAAGTGGTCTTCAAGATCGCCGCGATGTTCGACCTTCACCTGGAGCAAGTGTTTCAATCAAGATGATAAAATCTGGCACAAAAAAGGGGTAGCAAATGCTACCCCTTTTTGTTTCGCTTTAAGATCTAGCTGATCTTAGAAGTCTGCGCGCAGACGGGCGTAGTAGTAACCGCCCTGCCATGGAACAACGGTGCCTGAGGAGTAGACACGACCACAGCAGTAATCGCTGATGGTGTCTCGATCAGGATACTCGTCGAACAGGTTACGTGCACCAGCAGAGAGCTCAAACATATCATTGATCTGCCACTGACCTTCAAGGTCGAACTGGTAGAAGTCAGGCAACGTTTGAAAACGAAGACCGCCAGGGCCTGTGCCGCCAGAGTTTGAGTTTGTAGACTCTCCGTACCATTGCAGACGGGCAATCAACTGCAGATCGCCAATCGTGTGCATGCCGGTGAATATGCCACGCCACTGAGGATCAAAATTCACGAAATCATAACGATTTTCAGCATTTAAGTAAGTGCTGGGATCTGATTCGAAAGAATTCTCAGTGTAGTTTAATGCCGCGGAAATCGTTGTGTTATCTGCTACCGGATAGCTAGCAACAACATCGAATCCCTCAGTGCGACTATCAAACGCGTTGGTGAAGTAGAACACACCACCAATGGTGTTTGCTCCAGCTACGCCAGCATTATCGAGTGCCAAGAAGTTAGAGTAAGCGCTACCAGATGTAGGATCTGTAGATACCGAACGGGTCGAAATCGCGTTAGTACGGTCATCGATGTCTATTCGGTAGTAGTCAACGGTCAGATCCATCTCACCAATGTTACCGGTTACACCGATGGTGAAGTTGTTAGACTTCTCTGGCTTCAGAGGTGTCGCACCCAGGGCTTGAGCCACAGGGCCACCCGCAGGGAACAGACCGGTAGCGATAGGGATACCGTCTGGCAAGCGAGTAGACACGTTTACAGTACCTTGCTGCCCTGGTGTTGGGGCTCTAAAGCCAGTACCGATTGAGGCTCTGGCATTCCAGTTGTCGGTTAGCACCAGACGACCAGCTAATTGGAATAGCACTTCTGAATCGAAGTCGTCATAGTTTTCGTAACGCACTGCGCCTTGCATGAATAAGGCATCTGTTACGTCTCCGCTCAATTCTCCGTACAGCGCGAATGAATTACGCTGGAAGACATTGGTGAATTGTGGAGAGTTTCCTGGAAAACCGTTAGAACCTACACCAACTACTTTATACACCGGGTCACTTGAGTCTGCACAATTGAGAGTCGATCCCCCCGCAATGGCATTAATACCATTCGGAGCAGCAGTTCCATCGGCATTACAGAGATCCCAAGGATCTTGCACTGCGTAAGGGCCAGCAACGTAGGAGGCTGGATCACCAGCTTTCAGCTCATACTCCTCATCCATGTAGCTCGCGCCGAAGGCGAATACAGCCGGACCGGCAATACCAGCATCGAACTCGTAGGTGAAGTCAGCCTGGAACTGAGTTTCAGTGTTAATCAGATCACTTGGGCGGAAGCTGGTCGGAGTATTGGCATTACCCAACGAGTTACCTAGTGAGGGGTTAATTGTGTTGAACAGCGTGTATCGAATTTCACTCTCACCAGTACGACCGCTGAAGTCATAAGTTAGACCATTGTCCAACTCACCGCGCATGCCGCCAACCAGAGAGAAATCGCTCACATCCCCATCAAACTGCGGAGTGAAGCCGCCAGGGAAAAGTTCCAGAGGGGTGTAAATGGATCCATCTGGCTCTCGAAGTTCCTCGATTACACCGTTACCCGGGTATCGATAGAAAAAGTTACCATCGGTGCTTGAGTCAGAATAGTTTCCGTAGCCGTAGAACTCAGTGTCTGCATCGAGCTGGTAGCCAGCATTTACGAAGACTCGTACGGCGTCAGATTGAGGCTGTCCCCAGGGCTGCACGACGTCGCTGATTCCTGCAGCGTTGGCACTCTTAGTGCCAGCTTGGTAAACCGGATCTCGGGCCTGCGCCTGCTTCGCTGCACTCTGTTGGGTGAATCCGGGCAGATTAGGATCTACACACCACCATGATTGGCAGTATTGCTCGCCGCGATTGGTTCTGTCAGTTTCCACCCACTCACCCGAGATGCTGACGAAGCCGCTATCGCCGAGGGGCAGGCCGATATTGCCTTGGACGGTAGTCATAGCGCCGTCGCCTTCGAAGAACTCACCGCTGTCGATAGTGAGGCTGCCGCCTTCACTGTTGTCATTCAACAAGAAGTTGATAACTCCAGCAATCGCATCAGAGCCGTACTGAGCCGAAGCACCGTCTCTCAACACTTCAACGTTTTTAATCGCTGCGGCTGGGATCGTCGCCAAGTCCGGGCCTTGCGTTCCGGAGCCGCCGATTGAAACTAGAGCCGCACGATGTCGGCGCTTGCCATTTACCAACACCAGCGTCTTATCTGTCGGTAAACCACGCAGCTGCGCAGGACGGATCATGGTCGCACCGTCTGAAATCGGCTGACGAGCTACATTAAAAGAAGGAACCAGCGTTTGCAGAATATTGTTGGTATCGGTATGTGAAATTGATTCGATGTCAGCAGCGCTGAAGACATCCACAGGAACAGGTGAATCAGTTGCTGTTCTGGGTCGTCCTCTGGCGCCTGTTACGATGATCTCTTCAACCTCTGCACCGTCTTGCGCGAAGGCCGCTTGATGCGTGCCTGTAGCTGCGAGAATGGCAACCGCAAGCAAGGATTTCGGGTGTTTACGAAAATTCATTCGCCTCTTACTCCTGGATTTAAAAATTGTGGGTTTCCCCCGAACCGGGAGCAATAGTTGTGCCAAGCTAGCTGTTTAGCTCGGACTCCCATCACCCCAGGCAATAAGCCTGCTGCAAGCGCAAGGGGGCTCTTATCATCACTGCTATCGTAAAGCTTTTTTCACCATATTGAAACACTTAGAAACACCTGAATTGAAAGGATATTGCTGGCTTGGAAAAGCGGTTTGAGATCGCCCGATATTATTTATTAAAATTATAAATATCAATTACTTAGCTACGATTTTCAGCCTCTGCTGAAGGTTGTCATGGTGGTGCTCGACGGATTGAGTAATGTCAGACAAGGCTGAACCAGGCTGCTCAAGGTGCTCTGGAGACGTTTGATGGGCAGTGCTTTTCCCAAAAGAGCGCCCTGGCAAGCTGCCTGGCGCTGGATTCCGTGATCCACGTCACAAGCCCAATTTACAGTTATTTCGGCACTGTTATGGGGAATTGTGAACAAAACGCACCAAGACAGAATGCGAATCTAAAATCTGAAAATGCCACTAGATAGTGTGGTGTTTGCTTGCCGGCTCGGGTACATCTGCGGCTGCCGTGATGCCCGCTGCAATGCTGTGAAAATAAGCGCGCGACCAAGCGTATTCATTGCGGTGAAGCTTGTGGACATGATTCAATTCTGTTGCTTCGAGTCTGATTCTACATTGCCTGCAGTGTATTTAGGTTAGCCTTGAGGCGGCAAAGCAGCTGCGTGAATTTATGATCCACCTCATCCGAGTTTAGGCACGAGTACAGGTGTTGACGCGACATATTGCTGATAGATCGGATCTTCACCCCATCGCTTCTGCGCGCCTTCTTCCAACATGCGAACACCACTCACTTTGATGAGCAAAAAGGTCACGAAAAGCGGTGAGATCAAAGTCACCAGCTGCCAGCCACTGAGAGCGGGCAGGGCGATGAGCGCAACGCCAAACCACAGCACGATTTCACCAAAATAGTTTGGGTGTCGGGACTTTGACCAGAGGCCAGTGGTAATGAACTGCTCTGCATTTGCTGGATCTTTTCGGAAATTAGTTTTCTGCCGGTCAGCAACGACTTCGATGCCAAAGCCCACGAGCCAGACCAGAGTACCCAAATAAGCCAGAATACCCAGGGATTGTTGCTGTTCGCTGGTAATGGCCGCTAAGGCTGCGGCCATGGTGATAAATACCCAGCCACCCCCTAAAGTCCAGGTAAACGCGAAGCGGAAAAATTTCTTCTTAATCTCATTAAAGCGTCTGTCTTGTCCGGCGCGCTTGACCCTTAGGAATAAGAATGTACCCAGGCGTGCGGACCAGATCGCAACCATGAAGCAAAGCAGTGTGCCTCTGGCATCCATGCCTGGATACGCGATCAACGCTAGTCCTACTGTACACAGGTAGGAAATCCCGCCGGTCAGATCGAAATAGTGTTCAGTTTGAAACAAAAAAGACGGAATGAAGATTGCCCAATGCAGTAGGAAGCCAACTGCAGCGCAAAGCGCAAACAGGGGGTAGGGTCCGACGCTAACACTGCTCTGGCTACCGGCAAGTGCGATACCGGCACTGATCAGCAAAATAACAGTGATTCCAATCAAGGGTTTCAACATGAGGGTGTGTCCTTATTCGAAGTCGACTCGAGCCAAGGCGATGCCGCTTTCGCCAGCGACAGCATATAGCAGATAGACAATGCCTTCTTCTTCATACAGCGCCGGGTCCCGTAGCTGATTAACATGGCCATACGCTGTGCTGCGCACGCTTGGTTCAATTGGGGCGTTTGCACCTTCCCAGTCCTTCTCTGGCCGCAACACCTCGACAGGATTAGATTCTTTCCAGGTGCTCCAGTCGCCGTTGATATCAATCGTGCTGAGCAGCAGAGTTTCCGGTGCGTCACCCACGCGGGTCCAGAACACATAGAGCGTATCATCGCGAATTATGACAGCGGCGTGCCGCATATTGGGCACGAACAATAGCGGTCCTTCTTCAAATTCGGTGAAACCATCGTGGGAGCGATAAAACTGTCCGGGCATACTGATGGCGTAGGTCATTCCGTGCCACGGAAAAATACGCATATAGGTTCGTCCTATATTTTCTTCGCGGGCGGTGAAGTTTATGCCATCGCTGGATGTGGCGACGCGAGAGTGCTGAAAACCGGGACCTTCGAGGCCGTGGTAATACATAATTATTTGCTGGTTCTCTTCGTCAACATGGACGTCGGGCGATGCGATATGGGGTTCGGTGAGTTCCTTAGCTAGGTCGTGTGACACCTGGACCCCGCGGGCGCGTCTTGCTACCACCAACTCCCGCAAGCGCTCCTCGGAAATTGCAGGTCTGGTTGGTGCAAAGAATGACTCTCCAATCTGCAGGCTGCCAGGTTCGTACACCTGCCAGGGACCGGTAATAGAGTCAGCATAGGCCAGTCGAATGTACAGACCTTTATGGTCGGCAAAGTAGAGGTAGTACTCGCCCATCTTGTTGGGCACCCAGTCGGGCACCTTGATCAGGGAAGGGCCTTGGATATTTTCGCCAATGCTGGGGTGGATATCGGGGCCTATCAGAGGGTGGTCAAGGAGTCGAGTGATTCGGACATCAGAAGATTGGGCCTGGGCGTCCTGAATAAATTGCGACGAGACTGTCAGTAACAGGGAGAGCAGTATCAAATTGGACACTTTGGGCATATGGGGTGCTTTTGATTTTTATTCTTTATTAAGAGTAGAAGCAGTCTAGTTAAAAGTCTAGCGGCCGAGTAGCCTTATTACGCAAAATTGTAGCGTATGTGTAAGACGGTTGATGTTTATGCTATTGCTCATCTGCATTTTTTTTGCTCAGGCTAATTGCAATGATTTGAATTTGGTTTTGATGTTTATACCTTTGCCCATCAAGGCCGTAGAGAACTACATTGACCGCGTGTCGAGCCCTGTGCTGGAGCTGCCTTGATGGAAATTCTGCGCGACACGGTGTTAGGCATCTAGAGCCAAGAGTTAGTCACTAATCACCTTGGCCATTTTGACCTTTGGTTTGGGCAGATCGACAAAATCACCATCCCGCTTTTCCACATGAGCCAGCATCGATTCCCGAATTTCTTCATGCTGCAACATGCTGGCATTCCAGATACCGATGTAATCCAGGGTATCAGCGGTGCTGTGGTCCCGCGCGTAATTGATGATGCGCTTGCTGCCGTACACAGCAAGTGGAGCCTTTTTAGTGATCTGTCGGGCTATGTCCATCACAGCCTCCAGCATGTCCTGCTGGGTCTTATAGACGCCATTTATGATTCCATGTGACTTCGCCTCACCAGCAGACATGCGTCGACCGGTATAAGCCAACTCCTTGACGATGCCCTCTGGCAGCAAGTTAGTTATACGGGGAAATGTGCCGACATCAGCAGTCATACCAATATTGATCTCGTAAATGCTAAGGAAGGCGTCTTCGGTCATATAGCGCATGTCGCAGGCGGTAATCAGGTCGACGCCGGCTCCGATGGCGCCACCCTGCACAGCGGCCAAAACCGGCACGCGACATTGTTCCAGGCAGGTAAAGGTTTGCTGGAGATACTGCACCGTGTCGTAGAGTCTGGCGCCCTTGAGCCTGGCATTCTTTATTGGATCTTGCGTCGAGGGTTCTTTTTCACTGCTGCCGAATGCTGTGGTATCCATACCTGATGTGAAGTGTGGTCCAGTAGAAGAAACTACAATCACCCTGGCTTGATGTTGAGTTTCGATTTCCTCCACTACTCTGGGAAGCTCGTCCCAGTACGCGGGAATCATGCTGTTTCGCTTCTCAGGGCGATTCATTTTGATGTGTGCAATCTGGTTTTCCACACTCAAATCAAAACATTGGTAGGACATTACTGTGCTCCTGCAGGGGGTCGATTGTCTCGACAGTGAAAATTTATTGATTCAGCGCCACTTCTCACATTTTCAACAATGACACTGGAGTACACGTTGCCAGCGCTCGCCATGCGGCGACGGCGGTCGTCCATGTAGCGCCCGAAACTCAGCTGCTCTGGTTCAATGAGAATGCTTTCGATGTCTGCGACTACTAAACGGTAAAATTTCTGAATAAAATCCAGAGTCAGCTGGCGCCGATTTTTATATGCCTCCAATGCCTCTTCTATGCGAGCATCGCCCTCCAATAAGGAGTTGTCCCAGGCTTCGCACATCGCACGAAGATTGGCCATTTCATTGTCATTGATGAAATTCCTGGCGTTAGAAATAGAAATGAACACATCTTGAAGCGTTTCGCGTCTCAACCCAAGAACAGAGGCAGCGCGGTCAGGCTGGTGAGCAATTTCCTGCATTAGACGATTAAGCACGGCACGATCTATTTCTTCCGGCGCCAGGGTAGAGCCAATCACATTCAATTCTCTTGGTTCTGCTTGCAAGGCTGGCGCGCTTGTCAGACCGGTTACGCCAACATCTGCATGCTGAGCTAACGCAAATTTGGTGAGGTTTGCCGGGATCAGCAGTCCGAGTAATAAAACTTTAAATAATGACATAGTCTAAATGCCGGCAGCCTCGACATCGAGGCCGCCGGCCAGAGTCTAGCGAATACGCTGGATAGTGTCGGGTTCTAGTTGGGGATAGTCTATACCCAACTGGTCCAGGTAGGTGTCGTAGCTGGAGGGGTCGTAGTACAGCTCTTCCAGCTGCGGGCGAAACTCGTCCATGATGTCAGTGTTTTTCTCGATAGCCGGCGGATCATCAGGCCCAATGAAGGGGACGTAGGTTTCTTCGGCAGTCTGTACATCTTCAAAATAAGACTGCGCGTCATCAACCAGAGTGTCGCTCTGAATCAGGTCGAGCATGGTTGTGGCAATAACTTTGGCGCCCGCAACTGCACCTTTATGGGCAATCGGTGTGGCCATCGCCATGGCACTTGACCAATGGTGACCCTGCAGGCCGCGCACATTGGACGGATAGCGCAAGGTGACAGTTGGCACATTCCAGGAAACATCGCCGATATCATCTGAGCCACCGGAAACCGGGTTGTCCAGTGGCTCGCCGATGCCGGACAGATCAGTTGCCAATCCCTGGGGTTCGTCATTACCCATCAGGGACTGCAGCGCTTTTGCAAAGCGCTGATCATCTTCGGACCAGGTTGGTAATCCCACTTGTTGGATATTCTGATCCATGGCAAGGGCAATAGGTTTATTGAAATGACGCGGATAGGCTGCGCCTACAATCCTGCGTGACATACCGGTATCCGTCATCATAGAAGCACCTTCTGCAATCTGTTGCAGGGTGGCAAAGTTTTCACGGATGTTATCCGCGGTCATCTCACGAATGAAATACCAGACACTGGCGTAAGAAGGCACGACGTTGGGTTGGTCTCCACCGTTGCTGATGACATAATGTGATCTCTGCAGCGGGTGCAAATGTTCGCGCCTGAAGTTCCAGCCGATATTCATTAACTCAACCGCATCAAGCGCGCTGCGACCATCCCATGGGTCGCCTGCGCCGTGGGCGGCGATTCCATCAAACATGTATTCGACTGAAACCAGGCCAGTTCCCCGCGCCTGGCCCCAGCTTACGCTCAGGTTGTTTGAGACGTGGGTAAAAAGCACGGCGCTGACGTCTTCAAACAAACCATCGCGCGCATACCAGGCTTTGGTACCCAGCAGTTCTTCGGCAATTCCCGGCCACAACACGATAGTTCCGGGCAGGTTTTCTCGTTCCATGATGTCCTTGACTGCGAGTGCTGCAACAATGTTGACCGCCTGGCCTGAGTTATGGCCTTCGCCATGACCTGGCGCACCTTCGATCATGGGCTGGCGATAAGCGACACCCGGCATCTGCGAAGCGCGAGGAATGCCATCGACATCGGAACCGAGTGCGATGACTGGTTCACCGCTTCCCCAGGTGGCCCACCAGGCAGAGGGAATATCGGCAACACCGGCTTCCACGCTGAAGCCGTTTGCTTCGAGGATTGCTGTCAGGTAGCGCTGGGTTTCAAACTCCTGGAACCCAAGTTCGGAAAAAGAAAACAGGCTGTCGACAATTTCCTGCACCATTTTGGCGCGATCATCGACACCAGCAACGGCGTCAGCCTTGAGACCACTGAAGCCTGTTTGAGCAGTTGCTGCGGTGACTGTGGTGAGGGCGAAAATCGAGATGGTTAAAAGCCGGATAAGGGTTCTCATGTGAGTCCTCGCGCTAACAGTTGAGCTTACTAGAGTACCCAGTTTTAGTAGCTGTTGCCAGACAGACTGAATAAACGTTAACCCGGGAATTCGGCTAACTGCAGAATGCTGAGAAGACATCGAAGAGATTGCAAGGATGGATTTTCCTGGTGCTTAACCCCAGGGCGTGGCGCTGCATCCAGATGATCGCACCCTGTTTCTGTCGCTGTCTGGTCAGAACCGGATAGCGATAATCGATATTGAGACCAGACAGATCATGGGATACCTGCCTGCTGGCTCGGTGCCGGACGGGATTAGATACTCAATGATGGAGCTGCGTTAAGGAATAGACTGATGCAGCACTAATTGCAGAATTCAAGGTTTAGGCGAAACACTTCTGTAGGGCGCTTTCGATGTCGGGATAGTCCAAAGTTACGCCAAGTTCTTGCATCCGGCTCGATTGAATATTTGAGCTGGCGAGCAGAGCCGCATCGGCCATTTCTCCAAACATCAAGCGAACGACAGGCGCAGGGATAGGCGGCATTGCCGGCCTGCGTTTGGCTTTGCCAAGAGCGCTTGCAAATTCGCGGTTGCTGACGACTTGAGGTGCTACCACATTTAAGGCGCCAGAAAACTGATCATTTGTCAGGGCCGCCAGCATCACCTTGATCGCGTCATCCAGGCTGATCCAGCTCATCTTGTGCTGTCCGTCGCCCAGGCGTCCAACCACCATCAGGCCGCCAGGCATAACCAGATTCTTGATGACGCCACCAGAGCTATCCAGCACAAGGCCAAATCGTAACACGACAGTTCGAATACCTGCTGCAATCGCTGGCTCTGTTGCCTGCTCCCATTCAATGGAAACTTTCGCCAGAAAGTCTTCGCCGGCAGTGCCGGATTCGTCTGCAGGATTGTGTTGTTGGCCACCGTAGTAACCTATCGCGGAGGCTGATAGCAAGACCTTCGGAGGCTCAGGCATGGCTGCCAGAGTTTCGCAAAGCTGCAGGGTTGTAGTCCGACGGCTCTGCAGTATTTTTTCTTTCTGCACCGGCGTCCAGCGACGATCCGCAATATTGGCACCCGCCAGATTTATAACCGCATTGAGCGGGATGTCTCCGTTCAAGCGCATGCGTCCCGCTAACGGATCAAAGTAAAAAGGGGCGGACATATCGGTGCGACTTAGCTTGTGCACAGAATACCCTGCTTGCTCGAGTCGAGGTGCCAGTGCAGATGCGATCATGCCGCTGGCACCAGTTATCAGGACGTTGGGTTTCGGGTCGTCTATGGTTTCGAGATCTGGCATGGCAATAAAGTGTTCACAGGGATGACAATAAAGTGTCGAATACTACACGCTATTTTACCATCGCAACTTGGTCGTAACGCCATTTTTTTGTTGTCAGATCACATTCACTAAACATACACAGTCAAATCATCGGAGTTTTGACTTTTTGAATTATTTTGTGATCCGTAGTCATGGCTGCTCCGTTTCCCGCAGTGTTAGTTATTTAGTTATTATTCTCGGCGATTTTTTCGCTGTTTTAACCTGAATTTTTATGGAGGTCTGTCATGACAACTATTCGTCGAATGACTCTGGCGCTATTCGCGATTCTACCCTTCGCGTTCACAAGCGTCCCTGCTAAAGCACAAGACATAGTCGATACCGCAGTCGCTGCGGGCAACTTTAACACGCTGGTTGCTGCCGTCCAGGCTGCTGGTCTGGTCGATGTCCTGAAAGGCGACGGTCCTTTCACTGTTTTCGCACCTACTGACGAAGCCTTCGCTGCGCTGCCTGCTGGCACAGTCGAAAGCCTGCTAAAGCCAGAGAACAAGGAGCAATTGGTTGCAGTTCTGACCTACCACGTCGTACCCGGCAAGATTATGTCTACTGACATTGCAGGCAAAACTGCTGAAGTTGATAGCGTCCAGGGTTCAGCGTTGAGCGTGGATGCAACAGATGGTGTGCGTGTCGACAACGCGACTGTGGTCGCTGCTGATATTGAAACCGATAACGGTGTGATCCATGTAATTGATCAGGTCGTATTGCCTTAGCAAGCTGTCCTACTAGTCGGACGCCCGTCCGGCTATTTCCCTAGAGGCTTGGGCTGACTTTTGTCAGCCCTTTTTTTTGCCTGCAATTAATTGACCGTCAGGCGATTATTGCACCACACATTCTGCGTACAGATCGTACTCGTCGGAGTCCGTAATCTGGACTGTGGTTCTTGTGCCTATCTTTAATTCTGAGTCGTGCAAACCGGATTCGTTGCGGATGTAAACGAGGCCGTCTATATCTGGAGCATCGGCCATTGAACGGGCCAGGTATCCCTCGTCGGTCTTGGAATCAAGGATGACTTCAAGTTGTTTTCCGACTTTTAGTTCTAATCGCTCCGTGCTAATCATTTGTTGCCGTGCCATGAAGCGCTCCCAGCGCTCCTGTTTGATTTCCTCAGGGACAGGATCTGGTAAAGCATTTGCGCCGGCGCCAGTGACTGGCGAATATTGAAAGCAGCCGACTCGATCCAGCTGTGCCTCATCGAGAAAATCCAGCAGCTCTTCAAACTCCGCATCGGTTTCCCCTGGAAACCCAACGATAAAAGTGCTGCGTAGAGTTAGTTCAGGGCAAATCTGCCGCCATTGCTGAATGCGTTTGAGGGTATTCTCTGTCGCTGCCGGCCGTTTCATCAGCTTGAGGATTCGGCTATTGGCATGCTGAAAGGGAATATCCAAATAGGGGAGAATTTTGCCCTCTGCCATGAGCGGAATGACATGGTCCACATGGGGATAAGGGTAAACATAATGCAATCTTACCCACACGCCCAGATCTGCCAGTGCTTCACACAGGCCAAGTATGCTGGACTTAACGGGGCGGCCCTGCCAGAACCCGGTGCGATACTTGATGTCTACGCCGTAGGCACTGGTGTCCTGGGAGATCACCAGCAACTCTTGCACACCGGCAATCACCAGCCGCTCTGCTTCCTCCAATACATCGCCAACACCGCGACTCACCAGCTTGCCTCGCATAGAGGGAATTATGCAGAAACTGCAGCGATGATTGCAGCCCTCGGAAATCTTCAGGTAGGCATAATGGCGTGGTGTTAATTTGACACCTTGAGGAGGTACCAGATCTATAAAAGGATCATGGCTTTGTGGTGGTGGCACATGTTCATGGACTTGTTTGACTACCTGCTCATAGGCCTGAGGGCCGCTGATGCCCAGAACATTGGGGTGGGCCTGGTGGATTAGATCTGCCTGTGCGCCCATGCAACCGGTTACCAGTACCTTGCCGTTTTCCTTAAGCGCTTCGCCAATGGTGTCCAGTGACTCCTGTTTGGCGCTGTCAATGAAGCCGCAGGTATTAACCACAACAATGTCCGCATCTTCATAGGTGGGAGAGACTTCATAGCCTTCAACCCTTAGTTGCGTGAGTATGCGTTCGGAATCAACAAGGGCCTTGGGGCATCCCAGGGAAACGAAACCGACTTTATGACTGGACATAGCTGTGCTCTTCAATTGCTAAGGAAGCAATTATAGCGAGAACTTCTGAGTAAGTAGATGCCCGGAATTGTTCGACCCAGCTTAAGCTTCACATGGCGCCGAGGATGGCTCCCATGAGGGATAAGGCCACAACGCAATAACCCCATTAATCATGAATAATTTAAGGGACCGTTGTTCGAAAAGATAAAGAATGCCTAAGAATGCTGCCACCCATCCAAGGCCTGCGGCAAATCCTGCAAACAAACCAAAGGCGAGATCGGCCTCGGCGCCAATAAACATAGCCAGGTTCAAGGCGGCGATAAATGAAAAGATAAGAGAGACACCGAACACTATTGGCATATTGCGCGTCGCAAGTTGCTCTTCTGTGAAGTTCCAGGCATCCATCCACGCCCGGCCAAATAGCGGCCCATACCAGAGTCCGCCAACGCAGAATGCTGAGACGGCTGCGATAATTACCGCCATCGAATTAATTGCTGATACCGCAGTTGCTGTGTCCATCTTGTTCTCCTTATTCGATTTGATATCAGCTTAGTAAAAAGGCCTTTCATCCGATTATAGGGCGCAATTTCTGCACAGACTTGATGAATTGCAAAGTTCATGCTGTCGTAAACGCCAGGCTAACTCGCCAGTCTCGCTCGTTCTTTTTCTACCAGGACGCGCCGCAGTATTTTTCCGGCCGCTGATTTTGGTATTTCGTCCACAAATTCAAGTAGGCGAATCTTCTTGGTAGGCGCGACTATGCCGGCCACATGATCCAGAATCTCTTGTGCACTAATATCTCCCGTGCGCACCACAAAGGCTTTTGGTACTTCCCCAGCCTCTTCGTCGGGGCTGGGAATTACCGCTGCATCGGCAATGGCAGGGTGAGCCAGAAGAATAGCTTCCAGTTCCGCAGGCGCAACCTGGTAGCCCTTATATTTAATTAATTCCTTGACCCGATCGACGATGAAGAAATAGCCGTCTTCATCGGCATAGCCAATATCGCCAGTGTGAAACCAGCCGTCCTTGTCTATGCAGCCATCGGTTGCCTCCTGGTTGTTGAGATAACCAGGCATGATATGTGGTCCCCGTATGCAAACTTCGCCTCTCTCATTTGCTCCAAGTTCGGCGCCGGTTTCAGTATCGATGATTCGGGTTTCCGTATTGGGAAGCACCTTGCCCACTGAGCCCTGTTTCTCTGGGGGCGCGTCTGCGTTGTTGACATGGGATGCACCAGCAACCTCGGTTAGCCCATAGCCCTGGTAGATGTCACACTGAAGACGATTTCCGCAGGCTTTTTCCAATTCAGGACCGAGCGGTGCAGCGCCTGAACCGATAATCCTCACGCTGGAGAGGTCGTATTCATCCACTATGGGCTGCTTCGCGAGGCCAAGAATAAGTGGAGGCACCAGATTAAGACTGGTGATTTGGTGTTTCTGCACAAGTTCGAGAAACTGCTGCATATCAAAGCGAGGCATGGTGACCAGCGTGATGCCGCGGTAGATCGCAAGATTCAGGATTAGCACCATGCCATAAATGTGAAAGAACGGCAGCACGCCGAGCATGCGATCCTCGTCGGTTAGCGTGTTCATCTCACAGGTTAAAACCATATTAGCGATGAGATTCTCATGGGTGAGCATGACGCCTTTTGATAGGCCGGTGGTCCCACTAGAATAGGGAAGTGCTACCAGATCTTTGCTGGGGTTGATTTCGACCTGCGGGGCATTGCCATCGTTTTGCATCAGTTCGATAAAGGGAGTCGCTCCTTCGGCCTCGCCCAGAACGAATATTTCTTCGATGCCAGTTGCTTGCGCTGCAGGAATGGCGCGATCCAGAAATTGCGGGATCGTGATCAGGAATCTGGCACCCGAATCGTTGAGCTGATGAATGAGTTCCGGCGTGGAGTAGAGTGAATTTACTGTGGTATTAATGCCGCCCATGGAGGCAACGCCAAGAAAGATAACCGCATACTCTGGAACGTTTGGACAAAATAAAGCCAGCACATCGCCCTTCTTGAAGCCGCGTTGGTTTAACCCAGTGGCAAGGAGCTGTACCTGAGTGCGCAGCTGCGCATAGGTGAGGGTGCGATCTGTGGGGCCATCAATGAGTGCTGGCTTGTCGGCCAGCTCGTCTACTCTGCGCAGTACGACCGAAGTCAGGTCGGTGGCTGGAATTTCTACATTGGGTTTATCGCTGGTAAAAATCAATCGGATCTCCCTTGTTGCCGTTCATTTTTTATTCTGACATCTTCAGGAATCTTTTGTTCCATGTGGGAAGATTAAGTCAGCCTGAGACCAAGCTCAATAGTCTGTTTGCGGCCACCGCTTGAAACCAAATTAAGGCTTTGGCCCAGCAACAGGTAGAGGGTTTTCAGGGGACACTGATTGGTTCAGGTAGACATACCTCGCGCTGCAATCGGCCAGATAGCCTCAACGCGCTCTCCCCGCATCGCATAGAGATGATTGTAGAGATTGACCACCGGATCGCAGTGGGAAACGATGAGCTCGATTTTGTCTCCCACCTTGTAAGTGCGAGAAGGCTCTTCCTCATAGCGCAAGGTGCCAAATTCGTCTGAACCGGACGTATAGCTCATGCCGGTTTCACCCTTTACCCGAGGCCAGGGCCGATTAATGGTGCAGGCTTTGGCGCCGGCGTCGGTGGTGCAGCGGCCAGGATACTGGTCGTTGAGAACGGTGGTCATAATCGTCAGGGACGGCTCGAAGTCGGCATAGAGTTCGTCGTTATCTTCGCCACCGATGTCCATATACTGCGCGTCCATAAAAACGTAGCTGCCCACCTGAACGTCTGTCAGCCCCCGGGTCTCATGATCAATGTTATAACTGCCGGTGCCGCCGCCGCTGAATATTTCTGTATTGAGCCCGCTGCTGTTAAAAAGATCAAAAGTGTCAGACGCACCCAGCAGGCGCTCCAGGGTCTGCTCGCGGCGGGCAGCAAATCCTTTCACGTGCTGGGAACCACCGTCGTAACAGAGCAAACCCTTCAAAGTCAGGCCAGGCAATTGGTCTATGAGTTGGCCCAATGCCAGGGCAGGCTGCCCTGGCGTGATGCCGGTTCGGTGGCCGCCAGGGTCCACGTCCACTACCACGTCGGCGGTGATGCCCATGCTGACCGCTGCCTCTGACAGCAGGCGCGCATTCTGTTCGCTATCGGTGGCCTGGATAAACTGCGGGTTGGTGTAGCGCAGATTCATGGCGCGCCTGATTTTGGTGGCGGTGACGTTGGTAGTGGTCATCAAGACTGCATCAATGCCATGTTGAAACATCGCCTCGGCTTCACTGACCTTGGCGGCGCATATTCCAATCGCACCGGCATCTAGTTGCATGCGGGCTATGGTGGGGCTTTTATGGGTTTTCCCATGTGGTCGGCTGGCGATGCCGTTGCGGGTCAGCGTGTCCTGCATAGTGGCAATATTCGCTCCCAGCGCATCCAGATCGACGCAGAGAGAGGGGGTGTCCAATTCCCATTTCGACACGTTTGCCTGCATGCTGCCGTCAACATACAGATCCTGAATTTCCTGGTGGGTATAGCTGTTCACGCTAGCGGGTATCCAAAGTGCCGCTGCACTGGTGCTGGTTTGCAAAAACCGGCGGCGGGTCATGGCGGTATCGGACATTTCTGTAACCTCTGGCGATGGTGCTGAAAGCAAAAAGTCGCCGTCCAGTCTACACCCAGAGTCAGCCAGCGGCCAATAAGCCACTCTGGGCAATGCCGTCGAAGACAAACTGCACCGCCAGCGCTGACAGCAGCACTCCCATGACGCGGCTAACCACGTGCATGCCGGTGTTGCCAAACAGGCGATGAATCTGGCCCGACAGCAACAACATGATCAGGGTCGCCAGCATCATCAGGAGGATGCTGCCCAGCACTATCGCTTGTAGCGCCAAATTGCCTTCTGTGTCGGCCATTAACAGAATTGCCGCACCCATGGCGCCTGGTCCTGCAATCAGGGGTGTGGCCAGGGGAAACACCGAGATATCCTGCTTAGCCCTGGCCTCTTCTTCTTCCTCATCGGTGGTGGAAGTGCTGCCTGAACTTCTGGCAAAAACCATATCAATCCCGATCAGCAGCAGCAGGATTCCGCCAGCGGTACGTAACGCTGCCAGGGAAATACCCAGCCCAGACAAGATGAATTCGCCGATCAGCGCGAACAGGACAAGAATGCCGCCAGCAATCAGGGTGCCGCGCACCGCCATCTGGCGCCGACGCTTACTGGGGACTGAAGCGGTAAGACCTGCGAACACCGCGGCTACATCCAGCGGCCCGATGGTTGCAAAGAACGTAGCCATGGCTACAACAAAGGTTTCCAGCACAGTCTTATTCCTTAAGCCGTGGCAAACTGCACCGCGGCTTCGCAGTGCAGTTGCGTGGTGTCATAGAGCGGTGTGCTTGTGTGCTTCTGCTCAACTAATAGCGCGATTTCTGTGCAGCCAAGTATCACTGCCTGCGCACCTGCGGCGCCCAGCTCATCGATAATTTCCAGGTACTGCTGCCGAGATGCATCAGAAATCTTCCCCAAACACAGTTCTTCATAGATGACCCGGTGAATGCTATCGCGCTCTGGCTGCGCAGGCGTAACTACCTCTATGCCGAATTTGTCTGTGAGCCGGTTCTTGTAGAAGCCCTGTTCCATAGTGAAGCGGGTGCCCAGCAGGCCAACTTTTTCAATGCCGTCCTGCTGTAATTGCTGTGCTGTGGCATCGGCGATGTGGAGTAATGGGATGCCGATCTGGGCCTCAATCTGCGGCGCCACCTTGTGCATGGTGTTGGTGCAAATAAGTAGAAAATCTGCTCCCCCGGCTTCAATAGACTTTGCAGCATTGGTCAGGATCAATGCAGTTGCGTCCCAGTCATCTGCATGCTGTAGTTTCTCGATTTCATCGAAATCGACGGAGTACATGGCGATCTTCGCCGAGTGAAGTCCCCCCAGTGAAGTTTTAATACCCTCGTTTATTAGCCGGTAATAAGTGCTGGTGGACTCCCAGCTCATACCACCCAACATGCCAATAGTCTTCATAACGTGCGCAGCCTCGAAATCGCCGGCGATGATACCGAAAAGCTCAGGCCATGCCCAATGCTATGAGTCTCGAGTCGTGGCTTGCGTGCGCTTGGGGACTGGTTTAGCTTGTAGCTCCACGGCAAAAAAACCAATCCCAATAAACCTAAAAAGGTATCGAAATCAGATGAAACCAGTCACCGTCAGGATGAGCCTGCTGTGCGCCGTATTGCTGCTGGGAGCATGTCAGGCCTCGGACCCCTATTCTTCGGCGGGCTTCGTTGACCTGCCTGCTGCACCGGATGTGCAGACTGATGTGCGCTACTTTACAACTGATAATTTTGTGGGTGAGGCGATTAATGGCTATGAAGCCTCGCTGATCTACCTCACTCGGGAAGCCAGAGAGGCCCTTCAGGGCGTCATATTAGACGCCAAGGTGTTCGGTCTTGGTATCAAGGTATTCGATGCCTATCGTCCCCAGCAGGCGGTCGATCATTTCGTCGCCTGGGCCGAAGACCTGGCTGATACCAGGATGAAGGCGCATTACTACCCCAATGTAAAAAAGGCCAACTTGTTTCGTGATGGTTACATCGCAGCGCGCTCCGGTCATTCTCGCGGCTCGACTCTCGATCTCACTTTGTTTGATCTGGCCTCCGGCCGTGAATTGGATATGGGAACACCCTGGGATTTCTTCGACCTGACTTCCTGGGGGGAGAGCGATGCGGTATCTGTGCAGCAGCGAGCCAATCGGGCGCTGCTGCGCGCGCTCATGACCAAACACGGATTTATGCCGCTAAGAGAGGAATGGTGGCACTTCACCCTTGAGAATGAGCCCTATCCTGATACCTATTTCAACTTTCTAGTGAGATAACGCGGGTCCAGGTAACTTTGTCGGTGGCAGCAATGCATCGGGCACGGATACATTCTGTTCACGGTAGTAGCGCAGAGCGCCTGGATGCAGCGGAACAGGTATGCCTTGCAGCGCCTCCTCCAATATCATGGAGCGAGTGGCACTGTGTATTTGCTGCAGTGTAGCCAGGTTCTCCCATAACATCCGGGTCAGGTCATACACTATTTGTTCGGAGACATCGTCTCTTACAATAAG
>Ga0181560_10001355_pt1 | contig 22786 bp, 15 predicted proteins | sample 011ome_20_FD_133751 | JGI IMG/M metagenome (GOLD analysis project Ga0181560, IMG submission 133751) | Coastal salt marsh microbial communities from the Groves Creek Marsh, Skidaway Island, Georgia - 011509CT metaG (megahit assembly) | ecosystem: Environmental > Aquatic > Marine > Intertidal...
CACGCGCGCGGCGCGTCTACGTAATACGAAACACGACGCACGCACATCATCATCACACGCGCCTCATCTCGTCTCGCCGCGCGTTCATCCGGTCGTCGTTCGTTCGTTCGTTCGTTCGTTCGTTCCTTCCATCCTTCGTCGTCTCCGCGCACGCAGCGCCGTCGCTTTCGTCTCGCTCAGCCCCCGCCCGTCCGTCCATCCCCGTCCACCACCCTCGGGCGCGGTCGTAAGTCGCTCGCGTCGGCGTCCGACGCGTTCCACGCGGCGGCGATTCTCTCGCGCTCGCGCGCCGCCTCCGCCGCCTTGAACTCTTCGTTCTTCTCGTGGTCGAACAGCTCGCGGAGTGGCGAGACCACGGCGACGACGTCGTCCACGACGTCCTCCGCGACGCGAAGCTCCCGGAGCGTCGCGACGAGGTTCTCCGCGACGCAGTCGAAGTGACGCTCGTCCAGGCCCTTCTCGAGCATGAGGTTTTTATGCGCGGCGAAGATACCGCGTCCGCCGTACGCGCTCGCGTCGCCTCCGAACGCCACGCGCATGAAGTTGAACTGGTGCTTCTTGAGCGCGTCCATGTCCGCGCCCTCGAACATGCTCGCGATGCGATCGTCCGCGAGGTTCTTCTCGTAGAAGAGGTCCACGGCGGCGGTGAGGGCGTCTTCGCCGCCGACGCGTTCGAAGAGCGTCGTCGTCGTCGTCGTCGTCGTCGCGTCGTCGTCGTCGTCGTCGTCGCGAGCGCGCGCTCGCGCGACGACGCGGACGGCCGCGGCGGCGGCGCGCGCGCGCGGCGGGAGCGAAGGCGGGAGCGACGGCGGCGACGGCGTGCATGTCGGTATGGCGCGCGGCGACGTCCGCACCTCGGACGATACGACGGAGAAGGAACGGTGCCAGCAACAGCAACAGAACGCAACAGCGCGGTTTGCCTTGCATAGCAACCCGCGCCGGAGCCTGGCCGCCCTCGGTCGCGCCCTCGCCGCGCGCGCGTCGCCGCCGTCGTCCTCGTCCACGTCCGCGCCGCGAGCCGAGTCCCGAGTCCCGCGCGCGCGATGGCGTCGGCGACGGCGTCGGGGGCGACGGCGTCGGCGACCCGAGCGATCGACATCGACGTCGCGATCGCGCGCGCGTCGTCGTCGTCGTCGTCGTCGTCGTCCCGCCGTCCGCGCCATCGTCCGCGCGCCGCGCGTCCGCGCCCGTCCGCGTCGCCGCGACTCCCGCGCGTCGTCGTCGCGCGCGCGTCCTCCGCCGAAGACGCCGCTGCCCGCCCCGTGCTCGTCGTGTCCGACCTCGACGGCACGATGGTCGGGGACGACGACGCGACGCGCGCGTTCACGCGGACGTGGACGAACGGATCCTCCTCTTCCGCGCTTCGCGGCGCCGGCGTCCCCGCGGGGTCTGCGCTCGTGTACAGCACCGGCCGCTCGCTCGAGTCGTTCGCGTCGCTCATCGAGGAGAAAGCCGCGGTCATGGCGACGCCCGACGCGCTCATCTGCGCGGTGGGCACCAAGGTGTACCGCCGCGTCGTCGTCCCGAACGCGCCAGCGTCCGTCGCGCGCGCGGCGGCGGCGGCGCGCGGCTTCCGCGCGGGCGCTTACGCGTGGATCGAAGACGACGCGTGGACGTCGCGGCTCGACGACGGATGGGACTTCGAGAAGGTGGCGGCGGCGGCGGCGGCGGCGGTCGCGGCGGCGGGGACGGAGGACGCGCACTTCCGGCCCGAGGAGGAGGTGCGTTCTATACACTGGTTCCCATACGACCGCGTCGGCGTGGTGAACGCCGATCCTTAAGGACTTTTCCCGTCGTCTCTCTCCGCCCACACCTCGCTTTCAATCCCCGCCCTCGACGCCTTTCAACTCCAACTGACGCCTTTCAACTCCACCCCGACGTCGCTATGTATGGAACGTCCTGGAGTTCACGACGCATAAGATCACGCTCGGGGTGAGGGACGAGAAGGTCGAGCTCGTGACGGCGTCGATCGCGGCGGCGACGCGGAAGGAGGGGCTGGACGTGAAGACCATCGCGAGCGGCGTGGGCGGGTGGCAGTACCTCGACGTCGTCTCCAAGGGCGCGGGGAAGCTCGAGGCGCGTTCTACGCGCTCGTTCATTTTTTCGTTCACATTTATTTTCTCTCTCTCCGCCTGCCGGCCGCTCTTCGACCGCGACGCCCCCTCGCCGTTCGACTGACCGACCGACCGATCGACGCGAAACTTCATCGTCGCAGAGCCTGGAGTACGTCCGCGAGACGTTCGGCGCGGACGTCGACCGGACCGTCGCGTGCGGCGACAGCGGCAACGATCTCATGATGCTCGAGGGGGCGTGCAAGGCGATCGTCGTGGGAAACGCGCAGCCGGCGTTGATGGACTGGGCGACGGACGCGGTGCGGCGAGAGAGGGATGGCGGGCGCGTGTTCATCGCGAAGGAGACGACCGCGCGGGGGATATTAGAGGGGCTGGAGTCCTTCGGGTTTCTCACGCGTTAGCGATGCGCGAGAGGTTTCTAATCTATTTTTTTATTCGAATCGAAAAAGCGTCACGCCGCCGCAGCGGCGACGGAGAGAATAAACGGCGCGTTGCACGCCATCGCCGGCCCTCCCGTTCGCTTCATCACCTTCGCGGCCGCCGTAACCCCACCCCCGAGGACGTTATTACGATTCGCGTTCGCGGCGGCGTCGGCGTCGCCGCTCGCCTCCGCGCGCCCCCACGACACCGCGTACTCCCCCAACGCGAACGTCCCCGGTTCGAAGACGTCCACGCTCAGTCGCATCTCCGTCGTCTCCCCCGGGGCGACCGCGACGGTTCGTCTCACCGCGCCGGTCCACATCCACGCGCGGCCGGGGAATATCGACGCGGGCGGCGGCGCCGCGGCCGGCGTCGGCGGCGGCGGCGGCGTCGCCGGCGCGCCGGTCGTCCAGCCGCCGACGCCGGCGCCGTCGATCGGCCCCCACGCCGAAGCCGCCGCCGGCGCCGACGCCTCGAACGTCAGGTCGACCGCGTACGGCGCGGGGTTGTGCGCCCTGAGAACGATCGGCACGGTCGCGGAGGACGAAGGTGAAGAAGACGACGACTCCCTGGGCGGTAACGTCGCGACGGACGGGCCCTCTAACGTCCACGTCACGTCGAACGTGCCCGCGGCGGCGTCGTCGCCGCCGCGCGCGACGCGACTCCGCCGCGGCCGTTCCTTCGTCGGCGCGGACGCGTCCCATCCGCCGCCGTCCGCGGTGGCGTAGAGATGATGCGACCCGCTCGTCGCGACCGCGTTCGGCGCGGGGGAGATTTCGTCCCATCGCACGACGACGTCGGCGTCCGCGAGAACGCCGCCGCCGCCGCCGCCGCCGCGACGACGGCCCCCGCCGCCGCCGATCGCGGCGTGTACCCTCTCCACCGGCGCGCTCTCCGCGCCGCCTTCGCCGCCGCCGCCGAACGCTACGGACGACGACGACGACGACGATCCATCGTCGGCGGTCGGCTCCACGAGCAGGATCGTGTCCCAGCGCTGCCCCGGCGCGACGACGCGCGCGGCGGCGGCGCCGCCCATCGCCGTCACGCGAACGCCGCGGCGGGGTTCGCCGCGGCGGTCCACGAGCGAGACGCTTCGTAACGCATACGAAGCAGCCGTTTTCGTCGTGTCGTCACCCACCCCGTTCGCCGCCGCCGCGGTGACGAGCCTCAGCACCCTCGCCGCCGGGTGAGACGCCGCAGGGAGCGCGCTCGCGGCGACGGACAGCGACGGCGCGACGCGAATCCCCGCGAGAAGTCGCGTCGTGCGAAATTTCAACAGCGGCGGCGCCGGCGACGGCGGCTCGTAGCACACGACGATCGGCAGCGCGATCGCGCCGTCGGACGACGCGCGCGCCGCCGCCGCGGACGCGTGGAACCACAGCGGCATGGTGACCTCCGCGCCGGGCGCGAGCGTCGCCCAGCCCGGCGGCGCGAAGACTTTGCCGGGGCGCGTCGACGGCGTCGGCGGCGGCGGCGGCGCGGGGCCCCCAGCCTTCCTCGGCTTCGCCCCCGACGAGAAGGCGTCTGCGGCGTCTCCGTCTCCGTCTCCCCCGTCTCCCTTCGCGACCACCTCGCCCACGACGTCCGCGGCGTCCACGGGGAGCAGCACGCCGCGGCCGGGAAGCCGCACGCGCACGCGGTGCGCGATGCACGAAGAGACGTTTCGTATCCTCAACGCGACGCGAATCGTCGCGCCCTCCCTCGTCGCCGCGGGCGCGCCGTCGAGGAATGCGTCCAGCGTCGGCGTCGTCGCCGCGACGGTGAACGCGAGCCGCTTATGTCGCGGGACGTCCCGCGCCCACCCGCCGTGCGCGCCGCCCGTCGCGCGCGTCCGCGGCGCGCGGACGTCGAACGTCATCGCGCACTTCGCGACGCCGCACGTCGTCCACGTCGCGCCGACGATCTTCAACATCCCGGGTTTCGACGGCGAGCACCGCGCGTCGATCGTCGCCGTCTCGAGCGGCGCGAGCGTCGCGGAGGAAGACGGCGTCGCCACCGCGCCGGCGTCGGCGACGTCGGCGTCGTCCGCGCCTTTGAACTCGCACGTTAAGCGCAGATCGGAGACGTCCAGAGGCACCTTGAGCGGGTTCCGCAGAGTGATGGCGACGACGACGGCTTCGCCCGCGGCGCACACGCCGCGCTGTTCCGCGCCCTTCTCCCGCGGCTTATCCAACCACGTGGCGCCGCCGCCTTGTAACCCCGCGGGGACGAGCCCGTCGTCGTTCTCGAGCACCTTCCACGTGTCCGAAGATACGCTATCTTTCGCGGCGAACGACGAATCAGACGCGTACACGTGGCCGTCGTGGAACGTCACGCGCGCGTCCCCGACGTCCACGCTCGGCAGCGGCGTCTCCTCGATCGCCGACGCGCCCGCGCCTGACTGCCCGCCGTATGACTGCTGCACGACGTACAGATACTCCCGCAAGTACGTCGCCTGCGTCGCCGCCGTCTGCGTCGTCGCGCACTCGAGCAGCGCGCGGAAATACGCGCGCGCGCGAGCGAAATCGCCCGCGTGCGCCACCTGTCTTCCGAGCGCGAAGTGCAAGTGCTCCCTCGCTTTATTCCACCCGACGCCGCGTCGTTTCCCGGCGCCGGGGCCGGCGTCGCGCCGCCGCTCGTACACAGGCAGCGCGCCGGCGTAGCAGCGTATCGCGTTTGCGCGCAGACCAGCCTGGTTGTATCTGTGCCCCGCGAGCACGGCGTGAATCGCGTACTTGCGCGCCATCGGAGGGTCCGCGCGGAGATACGCCGTCGCCGCCGCTTCCAACGATAACGCCGCGCGCGCGTGCGTTTGCGCCTCCTCCGCGGACGCCCTCGTCAGCGGGATCGCAGCCTCGCGATCGGAGCCGCACGCGGTCAGCAGCGCGGCGTGCGCGTACGCCGCGCGCGTCGCCCAGAGCGTGCGCTCGGCGACGGAGTCGAACGCCCCCGCGGGCGGCGCGACGACGGCGGCGACGGCGGCGACGCCGCCGGGCGTCGGCGTCGGCGGCGCGAACGCCGGACCCGGGGTCCCCGTGCCGCCGGGAACGCCTCCTCCTCCTCCTCCTCCTCCTCCTCCTCCCGGCGGCGGCGTCCCCGGTGGCGCGACCGTCTGACCACCGCCCGCCGCGTGCACATTGGCGCGCGCGTAGCACGCCGCCGCGGCTTCGAACGCCGCCGCGGCCTCGCGTCGGCTCTCTCTGAACGGCGGGCCCTCCGCGGCCCACTGCTGCGGCTTGCACATCACCAGCGCGTGCCCGAGCGCCTCTTGCGTCGCCGCGAGGCGCTTCCACGCCTTGTCCGCCTTGTAATCGGATTGTATGAGGCGGTAGTGCGACGCCGCGGTTTCGTAATCGCCCAAGAAGAAGGCTAAGTCCGCGGCGACTCGAATCTGCGACTCTTGCGACGCGGGCGTGTACGCGCCGTCGCCCTCGGTCTTCACGCTCGCGCCCGTGCTCCGTCCCCAGAACGACTTCAGCTGGTTCTTCAAGCCTTTGCGCGTGGCCGCGATCTTCTCGTTCGCCGCGCGCGACCGTTTTTCCATCGATTTCAAAAGCGAACCGGCGACGTATTCCTTCACGACGCGGGCGTGCGCGGCGACGTCTTCTTTGGACAGTAACGCTCCACGTTTGACGGTTTCATCGATCGTAATCGCGCCCGACGCGTTCGCGGCGGTGATCATCCGCCGCTCGAGGTGCGCGGTCCAGATGTCATCGTCGTGGGGCGACGACGAGAAAGATGACGACGAATTCACCGGCAAGACGCTCACCTTCGCGTCCCCGAACGCGTCCGCGAGGATCCGCTCCTTCGCGGCCACAGCCTCCCGCGTCGCCGTCGCGTCCCGCGCGTCGTGCACCAGCACGTAATGCCGCGCGAACACGTCCACGTCGCCCGCTCTCTCCAGAAGCGGTTGATTCGGCAATCCCCCCGGCCACGACGATCCGTCCTCCGTCATTTGCGTCGCGTCTCCGAGAGGATCGCTCGAGGACGCGCTCACGGCGAAGACGACGCCCGCGGGGACGTCGATCGCTTCGTGGTCGTGGAACGCGAGGCGATCGTCCAGCTCCGCGCGGTACGCGTCGAACCACGGGGTCCACCACTTCTCATCGCTCGGAGAACGCACCTCGCCCCTCGCGCGCGCGATCAACGCCTCGACGTCCTTCTGGACGTCGTCCAGCGCGCCCGCGAGCGCGTCCCCGCTCGCGCCGCCCGCCGCCCACCGCGTCGTCGCGAACGCGCGCGCGAGGTGCGCCTCCACGACGTCGTACGGCGCCGCGCGCTTCGCCTCGGCGACGGAGTGGAACCGCACGGAGTAGGACGTCGTCACCGCGACGTGCTCCGGCGACGTGCGCATCTGGACCTCGATCCCGGTGACGCGCGCGTGCGGGCGGAGGATGTCCGCTGGGGGGGGGGAGGGGAGGGAGGGGGAGGGACGGCGTTTAGGTTTCGTCGGCGCGAGCGAGAGGACGAGGGACGACGCGGAGGATGAGATTCGACGCGACGCGACGCGACGACGACGATGATGATGATGAAGATGCCCGCGTCGATCGGGGCGTCGAGTCGAGCGGCGCGCACCGAACGAGAGCCCGGTCGCCGCGCACGCCGCGTCGACCTCGGGGGTCGTGACGCACGCGACGACGGGGGTGAAGCGCGCGCGCACGCGCGCGCGGAGCGCGTCGAGTCGCTCCATCGCGCGGACGACGCCTCCGCCGCGCGCGAGGGCTTCTGCACAGCTGTTCGCGTCGCGTCCAGTCTGGTCGTCGGAAGCCCGCGAAACTTTCCTCGTCAGGCCCGAGGAAACGAGCGAGCGCGCCACGACCGCCGCCGCCGCCGCCGCGCGTCATACTGTCGCCGCGCGCCGCCGCCGCCGCCGCCGTCGCGGCATGGGGAAAGCCAACTCGAAGCACCGCCCCGGGGGCCCGTGCTGCGGCGAAGACCTCGCGGATCTCGCGCGCGTGGACGCCAGCGCGGACGACGTCGACGAGAACGAGGACGAGAGAGGAGGAGGAGGAGGAGGACGAGGAGGAAGGTGGACGGTGCTTTCCGAGAGCGAAGCCGCGGGCGCGGCCGCGGCGACGGCGGCGATCGCGCGCGCGAGCGGCGACGCCGCGCCGCCGCCGCCGCCGCCGCCGCCGTCGTCCCCGCCCGCGCCGTCGCCGTCGCCGCGGCCGCCGCCGCCGACGGACCGAGAAGAAGAAGAGAAAGAGGAAGAAGAAGCGAAGGTCGTCGTCGCGTCGCCGTCGCCGTCGCCGCCGCCGTCGCCGCGGCGCGCGGACGCGGACCCGGTCGACGTCTTCCTCGCGATCGACGAGACTGGCGTCGTCCGCGCGACGCTGCGCGTGAAGCACCGCGCGGTGTGCCGCCTCGCGACGCGCCCGGCGTCCTCCGCCGCGACGCGCCCGCCCGCCCCGGCCGCGACGCGACGAGACGCGTCGCGTTTTTTCGTCGACGACTCGGACCTCTACCCCGGCGGGATGCACCAGCCGGTGGAGCCCTCCATCCCGATGGCGATAAAAACGCACCAAAGCGATACGTTAGAAGCATCAGCACGAGCACGAGACGACGAGCGCCTGTACCCGTGCGGCATGCACCAACCCGTCGAACCTCACCCGCCGGCGACGACGGCGGCGGGCCAAGTGAGGCGCGTTCTGTACACTGGTTCCCATACGACCCCGTTCGCGTGGTGGACGCCGATCCTTAAGGACTTTGCCCGGCGTGTCTCTCCGCCCACCCCTCCCTTTCAATACCCGCCCTCGACGCCTTTCAACTCCAACTGACGCCTTTCAACTCCACCCCGACGTTCGCTCGTATAGAACGGCCCTGAACGACGGAGCGATCCGCCGCGTCGCCGCGAGTGCGCCGCCGCCGCCGCCGCCGCCGCTGCCCGCGGAGGCGTGGTACGACGCGCACAGAGACGCGCCGCTGTTCTCGCGCGCGGCGTCCGCGTCCAGCGTTCACTTCGCGTTGGACGACCTCCTCGAGGAATCATCGCGCTCCTCGCCGCGCGAGTCGCTTCGTATGGGGAGCAGTCTGATTCTCGCCAACGCGGAGGAGGTAGCCGCGGAAGTCGCGCTCGCGCTGGACGGCGATCGGACGCTCTCCCCGCGCGCCGCGCGCGCGGCGGCGTTCGTCTCGATGCTCGCGTCGAGGTCGCCGCGCGTCTCGGAGTCGTCGTCGACGATCGTCGAACCCTCGCACGCGCGCGCGCCGTCGCCTTCGCCGCCGCCGCCTTCGCCGCCGCCGCCGCAAACGTCGTCGTCGACGTCGAAGCCGAAGCGTCCGTCGGAGATTCGATACGACTCGTCGTACGACGGCGGCGACGATGCGAGCGAGGATACGGAACGTCAACCGTCGCGCGAGGACGACGGCGACGACTATGAGACGTCGCCGCCGCAACACGCGGCGTCGCGCGGCGACTCCTCCTCCCCGGGGGGGGATCACCGCGCGGGCGGCGAACGCCGCGCGCCGCGCAAGGCGAAGCACCTTCCGAAGTCCAACGCGCCGGTGCCGTTGCCTCCCGACACGCTGAGCGGCCGACCGAGCCCGTCGAAGCCGCCGCCGCGGTCGCGACGCAAGATGGACGGCAGCTTCGAGCGCTTCGAGGCGGGAGACGACGAATCCAACGAATCCAACGGCGGCGGAGGCGACGGCGACGACGCGTCGGCGTCGGCGGCGTTTGAACGACTCGTCGCCGCGGACGTCGCGGATTCTTCGGACGACGACGCGTCGCCGCCGGCGCGCGCGTCGCCGCTGACGTCGCCGGAGGTGTCGTCCAAGCCGCCCCCGCGGACGCGGCGACGGGACACGCCGCACCCGGGGAGCGAAGTCAGCACCCCGGAGCTGACGTTTAACCCGGGGTACGCGTGACGACGGCGAGGCGAGGCGAGGCGAGGACGACGAAGAGTAAAAACGTTTCACGAACCGAACCGAGAACGAGAGCGAGAGCGGACGAGACGACGACGACGACGAGCGACGATACGAACGACGACGGATTGAAACACGACGCCGCGACGGACGACTCTACGTATATAGTTGTACTACGCGCGCGACCGACGCGCCTCACCTCACTTATCGTCCCAATATCCGTCAGGCCTGATCAACACAAAGACGCTCCCCTTGTTCCCGCGCGATATCCTTCGGGTCGTTCCATACAAAGCGACGTCGGGGGTGGAGTTGATAGGCGTCAGAAGCGGAGTTGAAAGGCGTCGAGGCGTGTCGGGATTGAAAGCGTGGGCGGGCGGAGAGATGCTCAGGCGAACGTCCTCAACGAACGGCGTGCACCACGCCGACGCGGTCGTATGGAAACCAGTGTGAGATAGAACGCGCCTCAACGTCTCGTCCAGATACGTCGTCGCGAACCACCCCTTGGTCTGCCCCGGCCGTGCCCTCTCTAGGAGATCGAACGGCACGGGGTACGGAATCCGCAGACCGTCCGGCCCGCCCCACTCGCCTTCGATCGCGAAGTAGCCCCCGCTGAAGCGATAGAAGAACGAATTCTCGTCGCGCGCGCCCTCGAGCTGAGCTTCGATGACGAGCTGCGTCCCCGGAGGGCCGAACTCGACGACGTTTTCCCACTGAAGAAGACGAAGCGCGGTCGAGGGAATCAGCAGCGCGTCAGTCACGCGGGCGCGAGATTGGTGGATATCGTGTACACGTGGCAAAACGTGCGGCTGACAGCGCGCGAACGGGGAGGTGTCTCGAGTCGTCGCCCACCTTGGCGCCGTTCTCCGGCGAACCTCTCGGGTCGTCCCTCAACACCTGGTACACGTTATCCACCGTGCTGTTCCCGACCACGAGCGACTGCACCGGCGACGGCCCGCTCTCGAGGAGGTACTTCCGCCACGACTCCGCCGAGAAGAACGACACGTCCGCGGTGCCCGGCTGGAACGTCGTCACCAGCCGCCACTCGTTCAGGAGGAGCTCCGGGCGCTCGAACGGACGCGGCGTCGGGTTGATCGCCTCCAGGGACGTCACGAGCGATTCGAGTCGCGCGTGGTCGCCGACGCGCGCCATGCGCTGCGCGCCGTCGCCGCCCTTCCCGAGGAGGGTCAGGAGCTCGTCCTTCAGCGCGGTGGTCGCGTCGTCCTCGGAGGTGGATCGCGGGGAGGAGGAGGAGGAGGAGGAGGACGCGGCGTCGGACGTCGACCGCGGTCGCGTCCCCAGGTGCCGTCTCCTCAGATCTGGCGAAGCGCGGAGGACGAGAGCGAGACGACGCGCCGACGGCGACGGCGACGACGCGGACGTCTGTCCGCCGCGACGGCGCGCGTTGAGCGACGACGGCGACGCCGCGGAGGAGGCGGACGACGTCGCGAGCGACATCGCGCGCGATGGGTCGTCTCCGCGCGACGGACGTGTGACGACTGGATATGAATTGAGGAGAGACGTTTATCCGTTCGTCGTACTTGACTTCTTTCCTTCCGCTCCCTTCGAACGCCCACGCCGCCGTCGCCTCACTCCCGAGCGCGCGGTCATGGCGCTTCGCCGACAGGGCTCGCTGATGGCGGAGTCCTCGGAAGAGCCTCGCGCCGCGCGAGGCGACGGCGACGAATCCGACGACGACGGCGGCGTCGACGACGACGATCTCGAGAACGCGCTCGACGGCGACTTCGCGTTACGACTGGCCGAGGAAGCGCACGCGGTGAAGACGAGCAAGCGCGAGGCGAAGGCGGCGTTCTGGCACGACGTCTTCGTCTTCTGGACGACGACGATGATCGTGGTGCCCGCGCTCGTGACCGTGTTCGCGGTCGCGATCGGCGCGGCGCTCGCGGCGGCGGAGGGGTGGCCGTGGCATGTTGGCGTTCTGTACGTCTTCTCGATGCTGTGCGGGATGCCAAACTCGCTCGCGGACGAGAACCCGGAGACGGACGCCGGGAAGGTGGCGGACGTCGTCGCCGCGTCGTGGGCGTGGGGGCTCCTCGGCGCGTTCATCGGTCTCGTCGGAAACTTGAACTTCGTCAATCGTCTCGTCGCCGCCGTGGAAGGATTCCGCGTCGTCTGGAATAAGGCGCGTTCTATCGTACACTGGTCCCCATACGACCCCGTTGGCGTGGTGAACGCCGATCCTTAAGGACTTTTGCCGTCGTCTCTCTCCGCCCAGGGTCCCTCGATTTCAATCCCGACACACTTCGACGCCTTTGAACTCCACCCCTGACGCCTATGAACTCCACCCCGACATCGCTTCGTATGGAACGACCCTCAGTTGTGGCCGGTGGAGGACGACGCGGTCGACGGGACGGAGGATCTGAACGCGGAGGAGGCGGCGAACATCGCGCGCGTGGACGCGCTCGTGAAGTCAGTGGACGCGCTCGCGGAGAAGCGCGCCGCGGCGGACGCGGCTTTCGTGGCGGCGGCGCGGAGGAAGGCGCGTTCGAATCTCCCGGCGGCGACGCGAGACGCGCGCGTTCGACGGGAGAAGGTGAGACTGCTTTCCATACGACCCCGTTCGCGTGGTGCGCGGCGTTCCTTGAGGACTTTTCCCGTCGTCACTCTTCACCCGCGCTTCCCTTTCAACGTACGTTTGACCGGTAAGACGTTCGACTGACCGATCGCTTCACCCACCTTGACGGACCGACGGGAGAAGAGAACGGAGCGACGCGAGCTGGCCGCGGAGGTTTTCGTGCTTGCCAAGGGCGTGTTCTTCGTCGTCCCGGCGTTAACCTTGGGGTTCTCGTGGGTCCTCGGCGCCGTGTTCGCGGAGATTGAAGGGTGGTCCAACGAGAACGGTTTCTATTACGTCGTCTCGATGTTATTCGGCCTGCCGGACCCCATCACGGATCCGCCGGAGCTGTCGCCGACGACGACAAACGGGAAGATATGCGACGTGTTCATCGCGCTCCTCGCGTGGTCTCTGATCGGAACCTTCGTCGGCATCATCGTGAACCTGAACGTGATCTCGCGCTTCGTGGGCTGGCTCGAGAGCGGCGGGAACCGTTGGCGGCGACTGTTCAACGTGAAAACGCTCGGAGACTTTGAAGGCGACGCCCTGCGCGAGGTGGACGACGCGAGGACGATGCGCGAAGCCGCGCGGACCTTCGGGGAGATCAACGCGGAGATGGCGTCCGCGCGCGCGGAGCTCCTGGGGTTGATAGCCCCCGAGGGGACGCCGAAGAACAAGGCGTGACTCGACGACGTTCGGGTCCGCCGTAGTAGGCGCAGTAGGTTGTCGCGCTTTAGTTGTAGTAGTCGACTACGGTAGCGTAGCTATGAGACGGGTATTTCTTTCTCCACGCTCGGGTTCGGGTTCGTTCGCGCCGGCTACATGCTCTTCGCCATCTCGTACGCGACGAGGACGATCCCGCACGTGGGCCCCGCGCGCGCGGCGCGCGGGGCCCACCCCGCGAACAGATCCTTCGCGCCGCCGGCGCGCGCGATCGCGAGGAGCTCGGCTAAGACGCCTCGATTCCCGCCCGCGCCGCCGCCGCCGCCGCCGCCGCGCACGCCGCCCGCGAAGTCCTGCGTCGGCACGTCCCTGATCTGCACGCGCGTCTTCACGACGTCCAGCGGCGTCGTCAGCGCCGCGACGGCGCCGCCGGCGATCGCGCCACTGAAGAAATTAATCCCGAGCGTCTCTCGTCGCGTCGGCGGCGGCGTCGAAGAAGCGCCGGAATCCGCGCCGGAATCCGCGCCGGAATCCGCGCCCCCCCCCGTCCGCGACCGCGCCGCCGCCGCCGTCGCCGCGTCCCGCAAGTGCTCCAACGCGAACCAATACATCGCGCTGTACGGCACGTCCCTCGCGAGCGTCGGGAGGACGCCGGTCCACAGCCTCCCCGTCGCCGCCGCCGCCGCGCGCGCGCGCTCGCCGTTGCTGGCCCTTCCCCCGCCGCCGCCGTTTCCTCTTCCCGCGGCGGCCAGCCCGGCCCACACGCCCCCTGATCGTCCTCCTCCTCCTCCCCCCCCGCCGCCGCCGTCGTGACTGGTTCCCATACGACCGCGTTCGCGTGGTGAACGCCGTTCCTTAAGGACTTCGTCGCCCCGATACGCCATCAACCGCGTCCGGACGAGATCCAACGGCGCCACGCACAGCACCGCGAGCGTCCTGCTCGTCGCCCCCGCGATCAACGGCGCCGCGCCCTCCGCGCCGCGCCCCCACCCGCGCTCGCGAGTCAAGCGTCGAAGCTCCTCCAGACACAGGTCGTACACGGGGAGGTAGATCCCGACGGTCGGGACCGCGATGAGGAGCGCGGTGGAGGTGCCGCGCCAGAGCGTCGCGAGCCCCTCCTTCCTCGCGATCTTACGGACGACGTCTAACGAGGAGTGATACACGTTGCACTCGGGCGCGCACGCCGCCCTGGTCGTCGCGGCGGATGTCGCGGCGGACGCGAGCGCGAGCGCGCGGTACGACGAGGAAGACGCGCCGGCGCCGGCGCCGGCGACGCCGCATCGCGCCGTGGACGTCCCCGCGAACGACTGCGCTTGGATGCGCGTCTTGACGACGTCGAGGGGATTGACGACGACCGCGGAGACGAACGCGGCGACGCCGGCGGCGGCCGCGCGCTGCCGAAGCGGCACGTTCGCGTCGTTCGGAGAGCGCGCCGCGGCGTCGACGGCGTCGTCGGACCCCGACGGCGCGGGATCGGGCGCCATCGCCGTCGTCGTCTCGCTTCACTCGCCGCCGCGACGAGTGAGGATGACGAGAGAACCTGATGTCGTGGCCATTTCTGTCATCAGCCGGTCGGCCGGCTTTTGGCGGCGCGTGCCGGCGCGTGGGCGACGATCGAGTGACGACATTTTTCTCGCGTGTCTCGCGTGGTGGTATTAACTTAGTCCGCGCTCGCTCGTCCGTCGAGTCGCGGGGTCTATCTCTAATGATCATACTCCTCCTCCTCTTCCTCTCCTTCGCGTCGTCATCGCAGCGCGGAGAGGGTGCTCGTCGCCGCGCGCGTCACCGCGCTCGCGTCGCCGAGCGCTCGCAGCGCGCGCGCGGACGGCGCGTCGTCGGACGCTCCGTGCGCACCCGCCGCGCGCCCCGTCTTCTCTCGGCCGCCGCCGCCGCCGCCCATCATCTCCGGCGTCGTCTCGCCGCCGCCGCCGCTCGCGATCGTCTTGACGCTGCCGACCGACGCCGGCGTGGGTGGGTTCTCCTTGTCGATCGAGGTTGACGCCCCCGGCCGCCGATCGAGGAGGTTCAACCCGCGCGCGCCCGCCGGTTTTTTTGACCTCGCAGTTTCAAAGGCAAACGACGACGCCGCGCTGTTCGACGCCGCGGGACTGCCTCTGGAAAGGCCCCTCCCTGAAACGCTCCCTGGCGTGCCGTTACCAAAACTCGGAGAAGAAGAAGAACCGCCGCCGCCACCCCCAACGCGCTCTCTGCCCATGCGCGCGCGCATCGCGTCCACGCTGCGTTGCTTCTCGAACGAGTCGTCCTCGAAACGCTTACACCGCTCCACGAGCTGCGCGATCTGCTTATCCTTCGAGTGCCGCATCGCCTCCCACGCCTTGAGCATCTGGTTCAGCTCGCGCACCTCGCGGTTCCGCCGTTCCACCTTCTCGCGAAGCTCCGCGCACTCCGCGTGGAGCATCAGCGACCGCGACTGCGTCGAAGTCTGCTCCGCCGCCGTCGCCGCCAGCTTCTCCTCGACGGCGCGACGCGCCGCCTCCGCCTTCTCGACGCCGTCGTCCGCGGCGTCGAGGCGCAGCGCGAGCGTCGCGCGATTCGCCTCCGCGTCCGCGAGGAGCGCTTTCGTCTCCGTCAGCGCGGCGGACGCCGCGCGCAGTCGCGTCGCGAGGTCCTCCGCGCGCGTCTCCGCGGCGAGGAGCGCCTTCTCCTCCGCCGCGGAGGCGCGCTCGTCCGCGCGCAGCGCTCTCGCGTTCTCTGCCTCGATGACTTCGAGGCGACGCGAGAGGTAGGATAAGCGCGCGGTCGCGGCGTCGACGGCGGCGGCGAGGGGCATCGCCTTCGCCTTCTTCGTCGAGCGACGACGACGCTTCGTCTTCTTCTTCGTCAGCGTCGCTTCGTCTTCTTCGGCGTCGCCGTCCTCCGCCGCCGACGCGTCGTCGTCGTCGTCGCCGTCGTCGCCGTCGCCGTCGCCGACGAGCGCCCTGGCCAGCGCCGCCGCGGCGACGCGCGCCTCCTCCTCCGCCCTGCCCAGCTTTGCGCCGGCGGCTTCCACGCGCGCGCTCCACTCCGACACCAGACGCGCGCGCTCGTCGTCCGTCGCGGCGCCGCTCTGCGTCTTCGCGCGCAGGTCCGCGAGAGACGCCTCGAGCGTCGCGACGGCGGCTTCCGAGGTTTCAAACGCGGCGGCGAGGCGCTCCGCTTCTTCGCGCGTCGTCGCCAGCGCTCTCGTCGCGCGGTCCCTCTCGCGCGTCGCCGCCGTGATCTCGCGCTGCTTCGTCGCGCAGACGGTCTTCCACGTCTCGATCACGGACTGGACGTCGCGCATTTTCGTCGCGACGGCGGCGGCGACGGCGGCGGCGACGGCGTCGTCGTCGTCTGACGACGCGTCGTTCGCGTTCGAGTTCGAGCCGCGCGCGGCGAGCGCCGCCGCCTTCGCCGCCGCCTCCGCGGCGTTCACGGCGCGGCGCTCCGTCTCCTTGAGCGCGGCCGCCTTGGATTCGAGCATCGCGCGGAAGTTCTCGCTCGTCGCGCGGCTCTCCGCGAGCGCTTTGCGAAGCGCGGCGACGTCGTCGTCGTCGCCGTCGTCGTCGCGGGCCGCCGCCGCCGCCGCCGCCGCCTCGGCGTCCGCGAGCTTCTCCCTCGTCTCCCGCAGCGCCCCCTCCGCGGCGTCTAGGGACGCGCGCAGCCGCGCGGCGTCCGCCTCGAGCTGCGCCTCGCGCACTCGGCGACGCACGATCTCATCCGTCATCGCCGCGGTCTCCTCGTTCGTGTACCGCGACGGCGACGCCGCCGCCGCGACGTCGACGCCGAAGGGCGACGCGCGACCGCCGCCTGAACCGCCGCGCGTCGTCGCCGGCGTCCGCGGACTGCCCGCGACGTCGTCGCGCTCGCGCGCCGCGACGGCGGCGTCGGATTTCACGCGCTCCAGCTCCTCAAGCGTCCGCTCCAGACGCGTCCGCAGCGACGACGCCTCGGCGGCGGCGCCAACCGCGGCAGCCTCCGCGTCGTCCCTCGCGTGCGCGGCCGCGTCCATCGCCGCTCTCGACGACGCCGCCCTCTGCTCCGCGGCGACAGCCTTCTCCTCCGCGCGCGCGGCCGCGGTCGCGGCCGCGGTCGCGGACGCGCGCGCCTCCGCGAGCGCGGCGGCGGCGAGGCGCGCGGAGGACTCGAGCGCGGAAATTTTCCCCTCCGCGGCGTCAGCGCGCGCCGCCTGCTGCGCCGCCGCGCTCCGCATCGCGCGCGACTCCTCCGCGGCGATGACGCGCGCGTCCGCGGCGTTGTTCGCCGCGTCCTCCGCGGCGCGGTATCGCGCGCGGCACGCCTCGAGCTCCTTCGCCGCGCGCGTCATCGTCTCGCGCGCGTCGGCGTCTTAGGGTCGTTCCATACAAAGCGACGTCGGGGTGGAGTTGAAAGGCGTCAGTAGGAGTTGAAAGGCATCGCGGTCTGGGATTGAAAGCGTGGGACCCTGGGCGGAGAGAGACGGAGGGCAAAGTCCTTTAGGAACGGCGTTCACCACGCAAACGGCGTCGTATGGGGACCAGTGTATAGAACGCACCTTCCGCGGACTTTTCCGCGAGCGCCGCCTCGAAGCCGTCCGCTCTCGACGTCGCGGCGTCGATCGCGGCGCGCAGCTCCGTCTCCGTCGCCGCGGAACGCGCTTCCGCCTTGGACGCGGCGTCGGCAGCCTGCGCGCGCGCCTCGTCCGCGGTCGCGGCGGCCGCGCACGCGGCTTTTTCGAGCGACGCGCCGTGAGCGGTCAGTCTCGCGCATTCTTCGCGCGCCGTCTCGAGCTCGACGCGCGTCGCCTCCGCCGCCGCCTCCGCGGCGTCCGCGCGCGCGCGGAGTTCTTCGAGCGCGGCGTCGTCGAACGCCAGCGCCGCCGCCTCGCGCGGCGCTTCGGACGCAGCCGGCGCATCCGCATCCGCTTCCGTCTGCGTCGTGGACGTCGCGACGGACGTCGACGTCGTCGTCGTCGTCGGCGGCGGCGGCTTTTGCTTTTTCGCCGTCGGCTTCTCGCGCCGCGTCTCCCTCAGCTCCTCCTCCAGCGCGCGCCTCGCGTCGACCGCGTCCCTGAGCTTCGCCTCGTACGCGCGCTCCGCCGCCTCCGCGTGCTGGAGCACGTCCTCCGCGATCTTCTCCGCCTTGGACGCGCGCGTCGTCGCCCCCGCGGCTCTCTCCTCCGCCTCCTTCGCAACGGCGCGCGCGACGGCGAGCTCCTTCGCGATCGCCGCGCGCGCCTCGGACGCAGCCTCGAGCGCCACCTGCCGCAACACCTCGCGCTCGCTGTGCGCGTGCGCGTGGAGGGAGGAGGAGGAGGTCGAGGTCGAGGCCGAGGTCGAGGCCGGGAGCGCGGCGCGATGCTCTGGGATCGACGGCATCGGCGGCGGCGACGCGGACCGGCTGGACCCGCCGCTGCCGCCGCCGCCGCCGTCGCGTCGAATCGCGTCGACGGCGGGGTGCGCCGTCGCCACCGCGGAGACGATCGCGTCCGAGTCGCTCGACCCGCTCATCGCGGACGCGCGCGCGCTCCCGTCGTCGTCGTCGTCGTTCGCGAGCCGCGCCGTCGCCGGCGACGCGGGCGACGCGGGCGCCGCGGGCGACGCCGCCGCGGCTTCCGCGAACGCCTCCGCCTCCGCGACGGCGGCGGCGAGCTTCGCCTCGAGCGTCGCCACCTCTTCGCGGAGCGCGTCGCGCTCCGCCGTCGCCTTCGCGGCGGCGTCGCGCGCGGCGACAGCCTCGTCGCGCGTCGCCTCGGCCGCGACGAGGATCGACTCCGCGTCTTTCCGCGCGCGCGACGACTCCGCCTTGGCGCGCGTCGCCTCGGCTTGGAACGTCGCCGTCGCCGCGGCGACGGCGTCGGCGAAGGCGACGGCGTCGTTTTCCGACGGCGGCGCGTGTTGTCGTCCGACACTAGTGTCCGCCGCCGCCGCCAAGACGTCCGGCGTCGCCGGCGCCGGCGACAGCGAGTCGTCGTGCTTGAACAGCGCCCCCGGCGGCGTCGGCGGCAGCGCGTTGGCGACGAGCGCCGCCTCCATCTTCTCCTCGCGAAGCCGCGCGTCGCGCGCGGCGTCGGCGGCGGCGTCGGCGGCGGTTCGCAGCGCTTCGCACTCCGTGCGAGACGCCGCGAGCTCGGACTCCAACGACGCGATCGCGTCCGAGAACGACTCGCCGCCCGCCGTGTTCGCCGTGTTCGCCGCGCGCGCGGCCGCGAGCGCGGCGACGAACTCGTCCTCGAGGCGCTTGACGTCCACGGAGAGCTTTTCCTCCACGGAGGCTTTCGCGGCGAGCGCGGCGGCGAGCGCGGCGCGAAGCGACGTTTCGTCTTCCTCGCCGTTTCGTCTTCCGCGCGCGTTCGCCGCCGCCGCGAGCGCCGCCTCCGCCGCCTTCAGCCTCGCGGCGAGGTCCGACGCGCGCGCGTTCGCCGCCGCCGCGCTCGCGCGCGCCGACGCGTTCGCCTCGGTCAACTCGGCGCACTGCTTCTCCATCCTTCGCGACGCCTTCGCCGCCGCCGTCGCGCGCTCCCTCGCCGCCTTGGACGACGCCTCCGCGACCTCGACGCGCCGCTCCGACGCCGCGAGCGTCGCGACGGCTTCCTTCTCCGAGCTCGCGAGCCGCTCCGCGCTGTTCTTGAGCGCGCGTTTCAGAGCGTCGTGCTTCCGCGTCGTCGCCTTAGGGTCGTTCCATACGAGCGAACGTCGGGGTGGAGTTGAAAGGCGTCAGTGCAAGTTGAAAGGCATCGAGGGCGGGGATTGAAACCGTGGGGTGGGCGATGAGACACGCCGAGAAAAGTCCTTAAGGATCGGCGTTCACAACGCGAACGCGGTCGTATGGGGACCAGTGTGTAGAACGCACCTTGGCCTCCTTCTCCGCGTCCGCCGCCTTCGCCGCGGACGCGATCGCGTCCCTCTTCGCGGCGTCGACCGCTCTCGCCGCGCTCGCCTCCGCCTTCTCCGCGACGCGGCGCAGCGTCGCGCGCTCTTCGATCCCGCGCGCGATCGTCTCCTTCGCGCGGATGAGCTCGCGGCGCGTCGCGGTCGCCTTCGCGAGCGCGGCGGATCGCGCGCGACGCGCCGCGGCGACGCGACTCGACGTCAACGGGAGACGGCATCGCAGCGTCGCCGCCTCCTTGGCGTACTCCTCCGCGCGTCGCACCGCGGACTCGAGCGCTCGCATCGCGGTCTGCTGCCCGGTGACGACCGCGGCGAGATCCTTCTCGAGATCGCACCGCGCGATCGTCGCCGCGAGCGCCTCGTCCTGCGCCTTTTGCGCGATCGTCGCGTGCGCCTCCGCCTCCGCGCGCGCCGCCGCCGCGTCCGCGCGCGCCGCCGTCAGCGCCTCGCCGAGTCGCGTCGCCTCCGCGGCCGCGACCGTCGCCTGGGACGTCGCCTCCGCGGCGACCGCCTCCGCGGCGGCGGCGTCCGCGCGCGTCGCGACGGACGCCTCCTCCGCCATCGCCGCGCGTTCGGACGCCGCCGACGCCTCCGCGGCGGCGTCGAGCGCGGCTGTCTTCACCGCGTCGAGCGCGCGTTCGAGGTCGTCGACGCGCGCCTCCGAGGCGCGCAGCGCGTCGTTCGCGCGCGCCGCGGCGTCGATCGCCTCCGCGCGCGCCGCCTCCGCGGTCTCCGCGCGCGCGGCGCCGTCGGCGACGAGACGCTCGGTCGCCGCGGCGGCGGCGGCTTCCGCGCGTTCCGCCGCTTTCGCCGTCGCCGCCCTCGCGACGCGACCGCGCGCGTCGCTCGCCGCGGCGATCGCGAGGACGCGCTCGGCGAGCTGCGAGACCGCCCACACGCCGCGCGCGGTCGCCGCGGCCGCGATTTTATCCCCGGAGAGCGGGGGAGAGCCGGCGCCGGCGGCGGACGCGTCTTCGACTTCGTCATCCGCGCGGCGGAGGAAAAAGCCGTGATCGAGCGTCGTCCCCGTCGGCGGCGCGAGCGACGCGGGGCGAAGCGCGGCAAAGTCCGGGACCGGGGACGTCGTCGACGCTTCGGCACCTTCTTCGGCACCCTCCTGATTCTCGTCGTCAAAGTCGGCACCTGGCGCGGCGAACGCGCCCGCGACGGCGGAGTCCAACGCGCTCAGAATCGCGGCGAACGCGGCTCTGCTCTCCTCCTCTCGCGACGTCGCCGCGCGACGCGTCTCCTCCAGCGTCGCCTTCGTCGCCGTCGCTTGTAACGCCTCCATTTTAGCCGTTTCCTCCGCGGCGCCGACGCGCGACTCCGCGCTCACCGCGACCTTCTCCGCGACGACGCGCGCGCGTTTTTCCTCGTCCGCGGCGACGCGGAGCGACTCCAACGCGATCCGCGCGCTCGCGACTTCCGCGTCCAACGCGGCGATTTTTTTCGCGTCGGCGTCGGCTCCCGCGGCGGCGTCGATCAAGCGCGCGCGCGCGTCGTCTCGCGCCGTCTCCGCGGCGATGACCGCGGACTGCAACGTCGTGATCTTCGCCGCCGCCGCGGACGCGACGTCGTCCAGCTCGCGGACTTTGCTCTCGTCGTCCGCCCTGGCGCCGAGCGCGTCCGCGACGGCGCCGCGGAGCTCTCTGATGCGCTCCGTCTTCACCGCGGCGTCCTCCCTCGCGGCGGCGGCTTCCTCGCGCGCGAGCGCCGCGCTCGCTTCCGCGGCGGTCGCGCGCTCCGCCGCGGCGCGCTCCGCGGCTTTTGCGGCGGCCGCGTCCGCTTCCGCGTTCGCAGCGCGGTCGCACGCTTGTAACGCCTCCATTTTAGCCGATTTCGTATCCTTCGAGTACTTGGCGACGAGCGTCGTGAGCTCCTCGCCGGCGCTCGTCGCGGCCAACGCGGCGGCTTCCTTCGCGCCCGCCTCCGCGGTCGCCGCCGCGGTCGCAGCCTCACTCGCGAGCGCGCGTTTCACCGCCGCGTCGCGCTCCCTCCGCGCGGCGTCGCGCTCCTCCTCCGCGATCGCTCGCGCCTTCGCCGCCGCCTTCGCCTCAGCCTTTGCGCCGCGTTCCGAAGTCTTCGCCTCGCGCGTCGCCGCCGCGGCCTTCGCCTCCGCGGCGTCCGCGCGCGCCTCCGCGGCTTGGATCGCGGCGGTCCGCGCGTCCTCGGTCGCCTCCGCGCGCGCCTCGATCTCGCACGCCTTGGCGCGCTCGCGTCGCGCGGCGTCGACCGCGTCCTTCGCGCGCGTCGTCGCCGCGTCCGCCTCGCGGACGGCGGCGTCGCGTTCGAGCCTCGCCTCCTCCGCCGCCTCTGCCGCCTTCGCGGACGCCTCCGTGGCGCGGACGACCGCGTCTCGGAGCTCCGCGGCGCCGCGCTCGAAGTCGCCCGCAGCCTTGAGGCGCCGCGTGAGGATCTCGCGGTCGGATGCGGCGGCGTCGAGGCGCGCGGCGAGCGCGTCGGCGGCGGACTCGACGACAGCGACGAGCTTCGACGCCTCCGACTCCGGGGACGACGACGACGACTCCGCGTCCTTCTCGCCCGATTCGTCGACGTCATGCGCCGCCGCCGCGCCCTCGCCGAGCGCGCCGCGGAGCATCGCGCGCGCGCGCCGCAGCGACGCGGCGACGACGCCGCTCACGCCGCCCTGCGCGCGCTTCAGTTCCTCTTTGACGCGCGCGACGTCCGCCTCTCGCGCGTCGAATTCTTTCCGACGCGCGTCCCCCGCCGACACTCGCGCGCGCAAAACCTGCACCTCGTCTTCCAGCGCGGCGATCGCTCGCGCCCTCTCCTTCGCGTCCTCCTCCGCGGCGGTCTTCGCGCGGAGCAGCGCGACGTCCTTCTCTTCGCACCGCGCGCGCTCCCACCCTTCGCTCGCTTCCAACGCGGCGACTTTTTCTTTTTCGACGATCAACGCCGCCTCTAGTTCCTCCACCGCCTTCGCCTTCGAGCCGCTCTCGCGACTCGCGGACTCCGTCAGCTCCCTCAGCCGCGTCTCGAGCGCGCGCGCGGCCGCCACCGCGGCGTCCGCGCGCTTCCTCAGGTCGTCACACTCCGTCTTCGCGCGCACGGCGTCGGCGGCGGCTTCGCGTTCCCTGGCGCCGAGCGCCGTCAACGCGGCGCGATCTCGCAGTGCGCGCTCGCTCGCGTCGTCGCGTTCGCGTCGCAGCTTGCGCATCGCGGCGTCCATCTTGTCGATCGCGCGGCGCGCCTCGCGCTCGCGTCGACGCGTGACCTCGATCTCGAGCGCGGCGTCGCCCGCGGGCGTCGCGGACGCGGGCGTCGTGGACGCGTTCGCGGGCGCGGCGCCCGCCGGCGGCGGCGTCAGCCACTCCGGCGGCGGCGTCGCGGCGTCGTCGTCGCCGTCC
>Ga0181560_10001359_pt1 | contig 22760 bp, 17 predicted proteins | sample 011ome_20_FD_133751 | JGI IMG/M metagenome (GOLD analysis project Ga0181560, IMG submission 133751) | Coastal salt marsh microbial communities from the Groves Creek Marsh, Skidaway Island, Georgia - 011509CT metaG (megahit assembly) | ecosystem: Environmental > Aquatic > Marine > Intertidal...
ACGAGCATAGTAACACCTCCTTTCTTTGTGGGCTGCAAATGTAAGCGGATTTTCTTATTCGCTGATATAAAGTTTAAAAAAAACAACCTGAGAAGAATCCCAATAATCCCATGTGGCCAATTCTGCCCAAGTCACCGCCCCAAAACTTTCTCGGTAGAAAATGATTTGCTTGACTTGGGAATACCGAAACCCAGGTACCTCGAGCAGCGAATCCATAGGACTTTCATTTAAGGACCAACGCGGGGGAGCCGGTCGTACAACGAGGTATTGATCCCATCGTTCATCCCAACCTCGATCAAAAGGAAACTGCTGCTTTAATTGCTCTAACGACGCGATACTTCCCCATTGCTCCCTCTCGCGCAGAATTGATTTGGCACCCCAAGGCCCTATGCCAGGAATAGCGATGAGGGAAATACTATCTGCGGTATTGAGGTCTACAGGAGCGATCACTGTAGGTTCGGGCATCAGTGCTGTAGGAGAAGAACGACGGGGTGCCTTGACCTTTTCCGGTGCGGTATAATCAAAATTACCCAGGTATACCCAAAGCGTATCCATGCCTGGAAGTTGGTTAAGAGCCGCTTTATCTGTAAGGTACCATTGTCGGCTGCGACGAAATTCCAGGGTCTTTCTAGCGCTTTGGGAGATGGGTAGAGTCGAAATAGCAAGGGAATCTAAAAAGTTGATACGGAGCGGCTTTGAATTTTGGTTCCACCAAAGCTTGAGAAAATCTACGCGGGCTTCTTGCCGTTTGGATTGTGGGAAAAGCCAGATGCTGGCGGCCATAATGGCCGCCAGCATCAACAATGCGGTGCGCTGTAGTTCTTGGAGCACGGGGTGGGGTTTCTTATAAAATTGGGCCCTCCCCGAGCGATCTCCAAATAATGTGAAGAACTAAAAGTTACGAACTTATCTAGGATTGTTGTCGTTCTCGCTGAACGAATCCGGTTCTGGTTTCGCCGGAGTCTTCAACACTTTGCGGAAGAAGTAGATGGTCGCGCCCAAGACAGTGCCTTGGGTCAGAATGATCATGATTAAGGCTGATGTGGTCATGAGGATGCGTTTTGTTTACGGCGGTTAGAGGCTACTTTCACCATGGCTACTAGTGCGAAGAAACATGCCAACAAGAAGAATCGGCTCATATCCACGTAGAACATGTTGGTAAAATGACCGTCGGCCACCCATTGTACTCCGGTATTGATGTGGAAGATCTGATTTATAATACTATCGTTCGCCCAAGGCCAGCCTTGTCCACTGAAGAGAGAATTGAAGGCCGTGGACCAATCGGACAATTCTCCATTCAAAGGTTTAAACAATGAAGTGAGGAAAATGATGCCGATAAATAGTGGCGTAACGTATTTAATAATGGGACGATAGATGCGCGGGACTTTCATATCGGCACCGTCGGTGATTTCCTTCCAACCTTTGTCCATGCCGAAAACCCAAGCGAAGAGAATCACCTCCGCCAAGGCGAAGATCACTAGGCTCACCGTTCCTGTCCAATAATCGTATTCGTCGAAGACGCCTTTTTCAAAGAAGAAAATCGTTGGCAATCCCATGGCGAGGATGGCAATACCTAAGAGTATGGCACTGCGGTTTTTGCTCCAGCCGAACTCGTCTTGAACAAAGCCCATCCATGGCGTACCCATGGCCAGCGAGGAGGTAATCCCCGCAAAGAACAATAGACCGAACCAAGCGACCCCTGCGATGACCGCTAGGACACTGCCCCATTGGTCGAAGAGGAACGGCATGGTCTTGAAGGCCATCATAAAGCCAGCATTATCGACTACCCAATCCAGACCGAGGTAACCAACGGCGATGGGAATCACAACGGCAGAACCTAGTACAATCTCCACAAAACCGTTCATCCATCCTGCAGACATCGCGTTTAGGGCGATATCGTCTTTTTGTTTGAGGTAAGAGCTGTAACAATGAATGGTTCCCATCCCCACACTTAAGGTGAAGAAGATCTGACCGGCAGCGGCCAACCATATTTTCGGATTTGCGAGGGTGGTGAAATCAGGTTCCCATAGGAAGTTCAAACCCACGAAGGTGGAGCAATCTTCACAGCGCCCGGTAGAGCCGGTAGTCCACGACATAATGGCTAGGAAGGCCCCGAAGCCGATGAGTAATGGCATGGCGATTTTGGCTACTTTTTCAATGCCCGCGCTCAAGCCGCGTGATAGAATATAGATGTTGATAGTCAAAGTAACGAGGAAGGCGAGTAATGCCCACACCGGAAAGTTGATGCCTGAGCCAAGGTCAACGTAACCGTTGAAGAAGGAATCTAGCGCATCTAAGTCCATACCTAAGAAATCACCTTTGAGGGATTTGAGGGTGTAGGTCAAGGTCCAGCTTTCGATGTAGGTGTAGTAGGCCATCACCCCCATGTTGGTGAAGATTCCGAATACGCCGAAGTATTTCCAAAAACGCTTGTGCGTCATGTTGTCCAAAATGAAGGGGGTGCTGTGATCGCCGAATCGGCCACCAAATCTACCCATCGCCCACTCTACCCATAGCAATGGTATTCCCATGAGCAGGAAGCTGACGAGGTAAGGGATGATGAACGTTCCGCCGCCGTTTTGAACGGCTTGAACGGGGAAACGCAAAAAGTTACCGAGGCCTACGGCATTTCCTGCCATAGCGAGGATGAGACCAACGCGTGAGCCCCAAGATTCTGTTGTGTTCGACATGCTCCTTCCGGATTCGTTTAGAGTGAATCCCGAAAATAGTGGAAAGCACTATACTTGACAAATATCAGGCTACAATCCTGCCTGCTCGGAGATGATTTCGAGTGCTTCGGCGAATGTGTGCGGTGCGTAGCCCAATTCCTTTTGTGCCTTACTGATATCAAAACCCGTTATTGGCGGGCGTTTGGCGGGCTGATTCAAGGTGGTGCTGTCCACACGCGTGACCGAATCCATGGGGAGGTTGAAGTGCTGAGCTACTTGGCCAACGAGCTCGTAAATGGACATGTAATCCGGTCCAGAGATGTTGAAAACGCCTTGGGCTCTTTGATCCGCGGCCAATAAAGCGCCCTGTGCAAGGTCCTCGGCGAGTGTGGGTGTGCGGAATTGGTCGTCCACCACGTTAATGGCTTGGCCTTTTTCCAATGCGCCTTTGGCCCAGAGAACAATATTGCTGCGGCTTAGATCCTCGGCCATCCCGATCACCAGCACCGTTCTTAAAATGCTGTAGGACGGCAGTTGCTCGACAATTTTTTCCGCTTCAAGCTTGGTCCAGCCGTAGTGACTGACCGGATTCGGCTCCGCCTCTTCCTTATACGGGCCGTCCTTCCCGTCGAAAATAAAATCTGTGCTGATGTGCACCAGATGGGCGCCCACCTGCTGGGCCGCTTCGGCCATGTGGCGCGTGCCCTCGATATTCATCAAGGTGGCTTGCTCGGGATGCAGTTCGCATTCGTCCACGTGCGTCATTGCCGCGCCGTGAATAATCACATCCGGCTGAAACTCTACAACTACTCTCAATACATCCTCGCGGTCGGTGATGTCCATCGAAGCGTAGTCCGCAGTTCCCATGTTTTGGGTTCTGTTCGCCCCGCGCGAGGTCGCCAAGAACTCGTGCTGAGGGAAAGTCGGCGTAGCGTGGCTGATTTTTTGACCGAGGAGGCCGTTCGAGCCCGTGTAGAGAATTTTCATGGATTGGAGTTTGGACAAAATTACCGCGTTTGGGCCGAGAACCATTTACGCAACGCTCGAATTTCATCGTCATTGCCCAGCACATACAATTTTGAATGTGGGGCCAATTGCATGTCGGGCGATGGATTCACCGTCAAAGCTCCGGTTTCGTCTACATAGCCAATAACCGTACAGCCGGTCTCTTGGCGAATTTGGAGGTCTTTGATATTCTTCGAACCCTTCGTTTCCGGCAGCTCATCCACCTCTATTTCTTCAATATTTGTCGCGCTGGATCCTCCCACACTCAAGTGGTCCAGGAAGTTCATCACGCCCGGGTTCATCAGGTTGTGTGCCAGGTGTGCCCCACCGACCAAGTTTGGACTGACGGTGTAGTCCGCGCCCGCGGCAAGAAGTTTTTTCTCGGTACTCTCAGTATTCGCGCGGGCGCCAATTTTCAATCCCGGATTGAGCTGGCGTGCACTAATGACCACAAAGAGGTTGTCGGTATCTGAGGCAAGGGCCGCGATGAGGGAGCTGGCCTTCGAAATATTCGCCTTCTCTAAAGTTTCATCTGCCGTAGCATCCCCAATAATGAGAAGAGCGTCGGCAAATTCTTCTCGAAAGCGCTCGGCACGTTCGGCATCCTGTTCGATAATGACTACTTGGGCCTTGTAGGAAAGAAGACGATCCACCACTTGGCGGCCATTTCTTCCCAAACCACATACGATTACATGTCCTGCTAACTTTTCCACCTTACGTTCTAATCTTTTGGTTTTGACAAATTGCTGAACACTTCCATCAAGCGCTAATTGGGCTAATAAACCTGCCCCATAAGCGAACGTTCCGAAGCTGCCTACGATCAAGGCGATGGTGAACCAAGTACCTGCTGTGCTCAGCGGCTGCACCTCGTTAAAGCCCACCGTACTCACGGTTTGAATGACCATGTAAAACGCCTCCAACCACGAATAGGATTCGATGTAGCGGTATCCGACAGTACCCGCCAACAAAATGAAGGCAAATACTGCGAGGGCTTTTCTAAGGCTATGGAACGGATTGTTCATCCCCCTAAAGGTAGGTCAATACCTACATTTTTTGCATCGATCGAAGCGTGTATCTATACACAATGTTGAGATTCACCATGTCCACCTTATTGATGGTTTGACCGGTCGTAAGCGGTATGCTGCTCAATGGAACTTTTAATACGAGTAGCGACAGCAAGGTATGCTCTCCACCTGCCCAACTTTGTGACCACCACAAATTCGTTTGTTGGTTGCTCGGCATGCCGTATTTATTGTACTTGTAGTCGGTCGGATCAGGGCGCATGTAGATTCCCGTGGAAACACCCCCTTTGTGGTTGACCTTGTTTACGGACCATTTTCCCTTAGCCCCAGCCACCACCGCCAGAGTTTTTCCCATGCCCTCCTGCCGCTCGCGACCTAGGAAGGTGACCAAATCCTCTCGACCCCATTCTCTCGGGAATATCATTTTCCCAGTTCCATCAATGTAGGAGCCCGCCGCGAAATAATCCACTCCGCCTACCTTGTGGGAGTACTTGATGCCGAAATAATTGGACTGCTCTTGTTGAAAATATGCCAAGTTTGAATTCTCATTTCCTCCGTTCGCCAATCTATTTTGATGCACATACTGGAAGTGCCAGAGGTGTTCATTGTGTGCCAACCGTTCGTTGAAGGCTACCGTGACGAAGACATTTGGAACGACGAAGGTTTCCGCACGAAAACTCCCGTACCACTGTCCAAAATTGTGCGCTTGCTGCGCGGCACCATAGATCAGCCCCCAAGGAGCTTCTACCTCAGTTTTGTCATGGCGAGAACCGGTGGTATCAAGCCCAGGGTTGTATTGGGCCAAGGATTGGGCGACGGATTTGAAGCCCGAGGTACTACGCGCACCCACCATAGAGATCCAGGCGCCTTCGAGTTTGAATTGGTCCCAGCGGTTCGAAACATTCATCCCAGAGTACGTGGAAGGAATCATGCGGCCGTGTTCCATATTCAGAAAAGTGCTCTCTAGTGCGAAATTCCCGAGGCCAAGGCGCATTTTATTTTTTTGATAAACCAATTCCGCTATCGAAGGCATCCACAACGCTGTGCGCTCCGGTGAATCTACGGCGACCAAACCACTCTCGTACCTCGACGACTTACCGGTCAAGATATCTTTCTCAAAAGGGTTCCCGGCCAGCAAATAGGTCCCATACAGGTCCAAATTCAGCGTCCAATGCCCTTTACGTACTTCACCCAAATATTCTAACCCCACACTTTGTGCATAGAAATCGAGCAAGTCTCCGTGAGGACCGAAAAGACCATTTTGCGTAGACATGGTGAACGACGTGAACCGGGCACCATGGCGTATGGATAATGAATTAGAATTCTGACTCCACACCATAAGGGGGAGCATGAAAGGCAGTAGGTATCGGGTCATTATTTGCTTTTTTTCAAGCCGTATTGGGCCTCATAAAATGCGGCAATCGCCGCGTACGGGCCGTATTTGTGCTGCTCTGGCGAAAACTCATCGGACCAAGGACCGTATGGCGTTGACATTGGCTTCAGCGTACGGTCTGGGAAATCTGCTTCGGCGTTCGCTTTAATGGGACGATCAAAACTATTGATATACCCTGCCACATCGAAAGCTTCTTCGTCCGTCAACAATGGCTCATCTGCAGTCGTTCCAAGAGGCATATTGCCTTTAATGAACTGTGCCGCCGTCAAAACGCGGTGCATACCGGCGCCGTGATTATAGGAATCTGGGCCCCAAAGCGGCGGATAAGTATATCCGTTGCTCCCGGGCTTGCGCTCCCCTTGACCATCTTCCTTGTGACAAAGTTGACAGTGCTCCACATACACATCCTTGCCGTGCTTTAGATCCACTGCACGATCTGGATAGATGATAGAAAGAAACTTATTGCCCTTTACTTTTCCTCCACGAGGTTTATCGTAGCTCAACCATTCCATATAGGCGACTATGGCAGCCATTTCATCACTCTCAACAGGGAGTGGTTTACCGTTCATGGATCGTTGCATGCAACCGTTGATGCGCTCTTCAATGGTTCCTTCTTTGTTCTCACGGCCGCGGAACTGAGGAAATTGGCTAGGTACTGTAACGAATGGCGCTGCGAAAGGCTTGCCTCCACCATCGAGGTGACATGAAGTACAATTCAGGTTGTTTCCTGCAAAGGGAATTTCACTGTTTGGGCCCAAGTGGTCCGCAGTCTCCGTGATGAGCTTTCTACCCCACGCCACCTGTTCGTTGGTTGCAGGGTTCAAGAAATCTACATTTTCAAAGGCCTTAAAATCCCATGGCACATTTGTAACGACCTCAGCCATAGCCGGATAGTTGGTCGGTTTTGGCACATTCTTCGAAATAGTCCAAATGGCGACCAACACCAGCAAGCCAAAAAAGAAAGTTTGCATCGCCTTCCCCATCTGACCGATGAGGTTGGCGAGCTGAAATTTTCTATCCTCAGGAAGTTGCTTAAAATCCATGGAGGGAAAGGTTTAGTGTGGAAGTTTGTTGCGTACTAATCCGTACACAAAGGTTCCTAGAAGTGCACTGGCCAATACGATTGCGTAACCGCCGTATCCTGCACCGATGTTTACTACAATTGGACCTGGACAAGCACCGCTAAGCGCCCAACCCAAACCGAATATGGTACCACCAATCAAATAGCGCCAAATACTCCAAGCCTTAGGCTGGAAAACTATAGGAGCCCCAGTGAAGTCTTTCACATTATTCTTTTTGATCAACCATACCATAGGTACACCGAGAGCTACCGCTAATCCGATGATTCCGTACATGTGGATGGATTGGAAACGGAACATTTCCTGAATGCGGTACCAAGAAGCCGCTTCACTCTTGAACATGATGATTCCAAAGAATACACCCGCTAGTAAAAATTTAAGATTCTTCATGGCTTAGTAAATTAAAGGGAACAGGAAATGAGTCATGGCCAATCCACCGATGAAAAAGCCTACTACTGCCAACAAAGACGCCGGCTGCAAATCTGAAATACCAGAGATGGCATGTCCGCTGGTACATCCACCAGCATAACGCGCTCCAAATCCTACCATAAAACCGCCGGCAATCAAGATCCAAAGGTTTGTGGAGTTACTCATGGCTTCCCAAGAGAATTGGCTCGCAGGAACAAAACCGTCCACGGTATCAAAACCTAGGTTTGCTAAATCTGCAATCGTTGATTCCGAAATAGCTACAGTGTAGCCTTCCGGAGAAAGGAAGTTCATAGCGATGTATCCGCCGATGCCCGATCCGATAAGGAACATTAAGTTCCAGCTTTGTTCCTTCCAATTGAATTGGAAAAAGGGTGCAAATTTATCCGCACCACACATCGTACATAGTGTACGCAAGTTGCTAGAAAAGCCAAAGCTCTTCCCGAAATAGAGCATGATGAACATCACCAGCGCGATCAAAGCGCCGCTCACGTACCATGGCCAAGGTTGCATAATCAAATCCATGATTAAAAAATTAAGTTAAACGAGTGTACAAGCTCAGCGGTTAGGGGGTAATGGATAGAAGCGTAAAAAGCCGCGCCCCTAAAGGCAGGGCTTCTCTGCGGTTTAGTATGGTCTTACAAGGTTGAAGGACATACGTAATCTGATACGTTCAATCCCGCTTCTTTGATGGCTTTGAAACCACCTGCAACATCTACCATATTGTGGTAGCCACGTGCTTTCAAAATAGAAGCAGCAATTACAGAACGGTAGCCACCTGCACAGTGCACGTAGAACGTACCTTCTTGTGGTACTGAAGCCATTTGATCGTTGAAATAATCTAATTCAACATTCATAGCATCTACAACGTGTTCGCTTAGATATTCACCTTTCTTGCGTACGTCAACAATTGTCGCACCTTCAATGCCCTTCAATTCTTCGGCCGTTACTTGATCCAAAGTATCTACATCCTTACCGGCTGCTTTCCAAGCATCAAATCCACCCTCCAAGAATCCTATTGAATTGTCGTATCCTACACGAGACAAGCGTGTTACCACCTCTTCCTCGCGACCTGGATCTGCAATAATCAAAATAGGCTGATTGATATCAAGAATCAATGCACCTACCCACATTGCAAAACTACCGTCGATACCGATGAAGATAGATTGTGGCACAAACCCATTGATGAAGGTGTTTTGGTGACGTGTATCAATAACCAATGCTTCTGTTTCGTTTGCGGCAGCCTCAAAAGCATCTGGAGATAATGGACGAAGACCTTTCTCCATCACTTTATCCAAGCTTTCGTATCCCATCTTGTTCATACGAACGTTTTCCGGGAAGTATGCTGGAGGAGCACCAAGGCCGTCTGTCACCTCAGCAACAAACTCTTCTTTGGTCATATTTGCACGCAACGCATAGTTCGTCGCTTTTTGATCGCCAATGGTACCTACAGTTTCCTTCGACATGTTCTTACCACAAGAAGAACCTGCACCGTGACCAGGGTATACAATCACCTCATCCGTCAAGGTCATGATTTTATTGCGCAATGAATCGTAAAGGATTCCTGCCAACTCTTCCTGCGTGATTGTCGCTGCCTTCTGAGCCAAATCTGGACGACCTACATCTCCTAGGAATAGAGTATCCCCTGAGAAGATCGCATGGTCTTTGCCACTCTCGTCTTTCAATAAATAGGTAGTACTCTCCATGGTGTGACCTGGAGTATGCAAGACGTGAATCTCAACATCACCAACCTTGAGCACTTCACCATCTGTAGCCACGTGACAGTCAAACTTCGTGTTTGCCGTTGGACCGTACACGATGGTTGCACCCGTTTTTGCAGCAAGGTCGAGGTGACCAGAAACGAAATCTGCATGGAAGTGTGTTTCCAAAATGTATTTGATTTTCACGCCGTCCTTTTCAGCACGGTCAATGTATGGACCTACTTCGCGAAGCGGGTCAATGATCGCTGCTTCCCCATTGGAAGCGATGTAATAAGCACCTTGTGCCAAACATCCAGTGTAAATCTGTTCTACTGTCATGATTCTGGAATTTTTGTTCTCTATGTTCTTATAATTGTTTTGCTATAATGTAGACGGCCATCAAAAGGACAAACCATCCAAAGCCTTTCTTCAACTTTTTACCGTCGATGAACTTGGCCAAATAAATCCCTATAAAGATACCAACTACTGCAATTGCCGTAACTGATAAAAGTAAGTTCCAATCAATTTCTAAATCAGGGCGTTGTACATCGCCAATGAAACCAATTAGGCTCTTTGCCGCAATGATCAACAAAGACGTCCCCACTGCTTTTTTCATTGGAATCTTCGCGAACAACACTAGGGCTGGAATAATCAAGAATCCACCGCCAGCACCTACAATACCCGTCAATACACCTACCACAGCACCTTCCGCAATGATGGCCGGTACATTGAACTGAGGCTCTGCTTCAACTTCACCTTCCTCACCGTCCTTGCGCTTGTTTCGAATCATACTTACAGAAGCCGCTAGCATCACCAAGGCAAAAAAGATCATAATGGCGATATCCTTAGTAAGGACAAAGTCACCCATGGTTAAAATCTCAGTAGGGATAGCTGGAACCAAATAGGCGCGCGTAGCATAAACCGCGATGAAAGCAGGAATGGTGAAGACTACTGCTGTCTTGTAATTCACATTGCCTAGTGTCGCATTTCGAACCCCACCAACTAACGCTGTAGTACCCACAATAAATAATGAGTAAGCAGTACTTAATTCAGCAGAAATCCCAAACAAGTACACCAATACTGGTACTGTTAAAATAGAACCTCCACCGCCAATAAGGCCTAGTGAAATTCCAATGAAAATTGATGCTACATATCCGATAATGTCCATACTGGCCGATTTAGTACTCCAAATTTCAAGAATCTAAAACGAATGAGGTGTGACTCAGCGCACACTAGAACAATATAGCAGACATTTCTTCCTGAAGATCCCTTGCAGCATGGCCTGCCGCCGTTGCAAAATCCTCTCCATTACTCTGATAAATGATGCCTCGGGTACTATTTACAAGCACACCATAGTCCTTATTCGTCGCTTTTTCCAGTACATCCTTCAATGAACCGCCTTGAGCGCCCACTCCGGGTACAAGAAAAAATGATTCCGGTGCCGCAGCACGAACTTGTTCCAAATATTCAGTTTTGGTGGCGCCGAGCACAAACATCAATTGGTCCGGTGTCGCCCATTCCTGCGCCTTGCGCACCACATTCTCAAACAAGGTCACCCTATTTTCATCCTTGATGAACTGGAAATCAAAGGCACCTTGATTAGAAGTCAATGCCAGTAGAATGACCCATTTACCATCGTAGGCAAGAAATGGGCTTACACTATCCACCCCCATATAAGGAGCCACAGTAACGCTATCAAATTCAAAGGCATTGAAAAATGCATCGGCATACATCTTGGATGTATTACCAATATCACCGCGTTTCGCATCAGCGATAGTAAAGACCTCAGGATACGATTCATTCAAATAGTTAATGGTCTTCTCTAAGCTTTGCCAGCCTTTCACGCCATAGCTTTCGTAAAACGCGATATTAGGTTTGTACGCCACAGCATAATCTACCGTAGCATCGATGATGGCTTTATTAAAGGCAAAAATGGGGTCCGATTCCTTCAACAAGTGCGGCGGGATCTTATTCAAGTCCGTATCCAGACCTACACAAAGTACGCTGCGCTTCTTCTCAATCTGTGCTACTAATGCTGCCTTGTCCATATTAATAGGTACTCCCCTCTTTTAACTTCTCGGCGTTTTCCGCCATATGAAGTTCGTCAATAAATTTCTGAATATCTCCATTCATCACATCCCCAAGGTTATAGGTTGTAAGCCCAATTCTATGATCAGTTACCCTCCCTTGTGGATAGTTATAGGTACGAATCTTGGCCGAACGGTCTCCCGTACTGACCATCGTTTTACGCTGTGCCGCCTGCTCTTCTTGCTTCTTCTTGAATTCAAGATCATACAATCTAGAGCGCAACACCTTCAACGCTTGTTCGTAGTTCTTATGTTGTGAACGCCCGTCCTGACACTCCACCACCAAGCCCGATGGCAAGTGCGTCAATCGAACGGCACTTTCTGTTTTATTCACGTGCTGTCCACCCGCCCCTTGCGAACGATAGGTGTCTTTCTTCACATCTTTCATATCAAGATCCACATCCACATCTTCCGCCTCAGGCAAGACCACTACAGATGCCGCTGATGTATGCACACGACCCTGGCTTTCCGTCGCAGGAACGCGCTGCACGCGATGTACACCACTCTCGTATTTTAAAATGCCGTACACTCCTTCACCGCCCACTTCGAAAGCGACTTCCTTGAAGCCTCCGGCAGTCCCTTCGTTCACGGTAATGACCTCCATGGACCAGCCACGCTGTTCCACATAACGTTGATACATACGGAACAAATCGCCTGCAAAAATGGCACCTTCATCACCACCGGCACCTTGACGAATCTCAACCAAAGCGTTTTTGTCGTCCTCAGGATCCTTGGGAATAAGCAGGAGTTTGATGTCCTCCAACAAGGCTTCAAAAGCAGGCTCCAGCTCTTCGAGTTCCATCTTTGCCATTTCTTTGAAATCTGGGTCCGATTCTTCCCTCAGCACCGCCTTCGCCTCTGCAATTCGGCTCTCCATCTCTATGAACTGCTCGCGTGCCTCGACAATAGGCTTGAGGTTTTTGTATTCTCTGTTCAGCAACACATAGCGCTTGCCGTCCGAAATGATATCGGGCTGAATGATCAAGTCATTGACCTCGTTGAAGCGCTGAAAGACGACGTTGAGTTTATCGAGCATTACTTGCTGTATTCAAAGGTTCCGAATTCACTACTGATGGTCAATTCCTTGCCCGCCCCAGCTTCCACTCGGCCCACGACCTGCGCTGGAACGCCGAATGATTCAGAGATGGCTATGATCTCATCCACCAATTCCGGCGCTACGTACAACTCCATGCGATGGCCCATATTAAAGACCTCATACATTTCTTTCCATGCCGTGCCGCTTTCCTCCTGAATCATCTTGAATAGCGGCGGCACCGGGAACAAGTTATCTTTAATGACATGTCCTTCTTTGAGGAAATGCAAAATTTTCGTCTGTGCACCACCGGAACAGTGTACCATACCATCAATCTGGTGACGATACTTATCTAAAATTGCTTTAATAATTGGCGCATAAGTGCGGGTAGGACTGAGTACCAACTTACCAGCATCCAACGGCGTATCAGTGGCTTCGGTCAATTTCTTAGAACCGGCATACACCAATTCCTGTGGCACAGCAGGGTCAAAACTTTCTGGATACATGGCCGCCAAACTCTTGTCGAAAACATCATGACGGGCACTGGTCAATCCGTTCGAGCCCATCCCGCCATTGTACTCACTTTCATAATTCGCCTGACCGAAGCTGGCCAAACCAACAATAACGTTTCCGGGTTTGATATTGGCATTATCTACAACATCGCTGCGCTTCATACGCGCTACCACGGTAGAATCCACAATGATGGTACGCACTAAATCACCCACATCCGCCGTTTCACCACCGGTACTCAAAATATGTACACCAAACTTTTTGTACTCCTCAATAAGCTCTTCCGTACCTCCAATGATGGCCGCCAAGACTTCGCCGGTAATCAAACCTTTATTACGACCAATAGTTGAGCTGAGCATAATATTCTCGGTCGCACCGACACATAAAAGATCATCAATATTCATGATGAGTGCATCTTGGGCGATTCCCTTCCAAACGCCCAAATCGCCGGTTTCTTTCCAATACATGTAGGCAAGGGAACTCTTCGTTCCAGCGCCATCTGCATGCATGACCAAGCAATAATTTTCGTCTCCGGTCAAATAGTCAGGCACGATTTTACAAAAGGCTTTGGGGAACAAACCTTTATCAATGTTTTTAATGGCGTTGTGAACGTCTTCTTTCTGTGCGCTTACGCCTCTACCAGCGTAACGGTCTGATGATGGTATACTCATGCTGCAAAAATAAAGAGAAAGCGCGCACGGGAGACCCGTGCGCGCTTTCATTTATTCCAGTGGCAACTACTTGATTTGAATCCAGGATCCTACAATCAGGTCGTTATCGTTTCTAAAGTCATTCAATTGCTTGATATCCTTCGCACTCACGCCTTTCTTTTTAGCAATGGTGCTGATCTTATCACCGCGTTGTACTTGGTAATGAGAAGCATCGAAGTCAGTGTAATCTCCGTTCTTGGTGATCTTGATGACCATTCCTGGAAGAGGACGAGCCCCTCTCAAACCACCGTTGAGTTTTTTCAACTCAACGACATTCATGCCGTTGTCCATGGCGACTTTACCCAACGAACGGTCTTTTGGACCAAGGGTGAGGGTTTGACCGATAGGATTCTCATCCTTTTTCGGCTTGGTAGTGCCACCAGCTTCTCCGCCTTCTTCTGAGGCTACTGAGACACTCGGCACATAATTATCACTCAATACCTTGAAGTCAGTACGACGATTCACCTGGTTGGCCACCTCTTGAGCATCAGCCCCTTGGCGACGAATGAATGATTCCGTCAACACGCTTCCGGCATCAAATAGATCTGCCCCTAGTCCTGCATAGTTTTGAGGAATTTCAAACGGTTCACTCTCTCCCATTCCCACCGCAGTCAAACGATCTGCAGGGATACCTTTTTCAATGAGGTAATCCACACAGCTCTGGGCACGTTTCTGAGAAAGCACTTGGTTCTTTTCGTCAGTATCACGGTAATCCGTGTGCGAGCGTAGTCCAATGGTAATAGTAGGGTTCCGTTGCAAAATGTTGTACACAGTATCCAAGGCAACCTTACTTTCCTCACGCAAGTCCCATTTCGCCAAATCGAAGAATACGTTTGGAAGTACGATAGGCACCTCGATTGGATCCATTACAAGTTTCAAACTGTACGACTTCACATAAGTACGCTCCTCTTTAATGGGTGAATAATCACTCAACATGAGGTCTTTCGTACTCACATCTCCCACGGCCGTTAAGAAACGCTTGCGGCTAAGGTTGAGTTTGTAACTCTTATCTTCTCCGAGGGTTCCTCTTTCTATTTTGAATCGACCGTTCCCATCAGTGGTAATGCTGAAGCTATTGCCTTCCTTGTCGCTCACCTCAATGGTCACATCCTTCAATGCCTTACCATTTTTTGAGCTCACTACTGTTCCGCTTACTTCAAACTCCTTAGACCACTCAGTAACGTGCCAAATGTCGTGCTCGCCACGGGTCCCCTTGCGGTTTGATATCACAAAACCTTTTTCAGTATTATCTCCTGGCACCCAACGCAAAGCGATATCATCTGCCTCTGAATTCACCGGACTAAGCATGTTCTCCACATCACCGACAGGCATTCCGTTTTCGTCGAGTTTCACTCGGAAACAGTCGAAACCGCCCATTCCTACGTGTCCGTTCGAAGAGAAGTACAAGTAACCATCGCCGTGTGCATATGGGTACAATTCGTCACCACGAGTATTGATGTTCAAGTTCGTAGGCGCATTCCACTGACGTGCACGACGGTCGTAGGTAGTCATGTAGATATCCTTACCGCCTTTACCTCCATTGATTTCACCGGCGAAATACAATGTTTTATTATCAGGACTCAACGCTGGATGACCAACAGAGGCACCGCTATCCAAAGCGATAACAACAGGTTCTGGATTTGCCCAATCCCGGCCAATAAGTTTAGTCGAGTAAATCGCACATCCCATCTTCATGTTTTTCACCTTCATACATTTGGTGAAATACATGGTCTTACCTCTTGAGTCAAAAGAGACAACGCCTTCGTGGTCTTTAGTGTTAATTATTTCACTCAAAGGCTCTATATCGCCCCATTTAATGTCGTCATTTGCATTGGCCTCTTGTCCACGCTTTTTTCTCTTTTTGGCTCGCGCGCCCTCGATCACATAGATGTCAGAAAATCTTTGCCCCGTCCAACCGTCTGCTTTGCGACCAGTGGCATCATCTCGCATTGACGAAATCATTAATATTAGATCTTCCTTGCCACGTTTTCCCGCATAGGAAATGGCATAATCTGATTTCTTCGAGTTCAAATCCTTGGCATTATCCAAGGCAAATAACGAGCCTTGAACTTTCCAGTTTGCTGCTTTTTGGCAAGATTCGATACCTTTATCTGCACGTGGATCGCCCGGTATAGATTTTTTATATTCTTCGTATGCTACAATAGCGTCTTCATATTCTCCTTGACACTGAAGCATTTCTGCATATCCCAACATTGCGGTAGGACCGAATCCCATCTTAACGGCACGTTGGTAGTAACTCGCAGCGCGTTTACATTCGCCGGTATAGCGGTAACATTCCGCCATATTAAATGCAATGCGTTGCTTCTGATCGCGTGATTTTTCTTTTGAAAGCGCCTTCGCATATACCTCCAATGCGGTAGTATATTCTTTGGCGTCAAAATATTCGTCTGCCTTTACTGTTGTCTTATGCGGTTCAATTTCAACCTCTTCGATAGCAGCATCTTGTGCGATTACTGTCATAGGAAGACAAGCGAGTACAAAGGTCCAGGTTCGTAGGATGCGTTTTTGCATTTGAAACGATTCTCTAGTGTTTAAGCGTCCCCCAATATAGTTAAAAACAAAAAGAAACCCCGCGCCGGCGGGGTTTCTATTTGAATGAATCAAAAAAAGTTCGAATTATCTCGTGAACAACATTTCACGGAATTTCGGTAATGGCCATTGTTCGTCGTCAATCATCAACTCTAGCTTGTCGCTTTCGTAACGGATTACTTCGAAGAACGGCTTCACGTTATCGTAGTAAGCAATGGCTTTCTCACGAACATCTTCCATGGCGTTTGCAGCCTTGCGCGCCTCAATCATCGCATCCTTAGAAGAAAGGATTTTCGAGATACGAGCACTGATTTCTTTGATCATTTCCAATTGCTCTTTCGCCACGCTATTGAAGGTTTCTGCATCCATGATTTCCTTCAAACGCTGTACGTTATCAATCAAAGTATTTTGGTACTTGATGGCTGTAGGAACGATGTGGTTACCTGCGAGATCACCTAGCACACGAGATTCGATTTGAATCTTCATGAAGTAAGACTCCAACAAGATTTCGTGACGAGCTTCCGCTTCGCGGTGGCTCATAACACCCATAGCTTGGAACATTTTCAAGCTCTGCTCGCTTACGTACGCATCAAGTGCACGTGGCGTTGAAGGCTCGTTGTTCAAACCGCGCTTGGCAGCTTCTTCCTTCCATGCATCGCCGTATCCATCGCCTTCAAAGCGAATGGCTTTGCTTTCTTTAATGTAGCGCTTCAATACACTGAAGATGGCTTCGTCTTTCTTTAAGCTATCCTTCTCGATCAACGCATCCACATCTGCCTTGAATTCGATCAACTGCTCTGCCATTGCCGTATTCAATACGGTCATCGGCTGTGCACAATTCGAAGCAGAACCCGCGGCACGCAACTCGAACTTGTTACCTGTGAAGGCGAACGGTGAGGTACGGTTACGGTCGGTGTTATCTAGCAATACATCTGGAATCTTACCTACTACGTTCAACTTGAGGTCGGTCTTTTCTTCCGGAGTCATTTTACCGCCTTCGATATTTTCTAATTGGTCCAATACTGCACTCAACTGCTGACCAATGAAGACAGAAATAATCGCTGGAGGCGCCTCGTTCGCACCCAAACGGTGCTCATTACCTGCTGAACCGATAGACGCACGAATCAAATCTGCGTGACGGTAAACCGCTTTAATGGTATTGATAAAGAAGGTCAAGAACATCAAGTTGCTCATTGGCGTAGAGCCCGGGGCCAAAAGGTTTACACCTGTATCTGTTGCCAACGACCAGTTATTGTGCTTACCTGAACCGTTGATGTTCGCGAATGGCTTCTCGTGCACCAATACACGGAAGTTGTGGCGACGTGCCACTTTCTCCATCAAGTCCATGAACAAAGAGTTGTGGTCTACCGCTACGTTTGCTTCTTCAAATACAGGAGCAAATTCGTATTGTGCAGGTGCCACCTCGTTGTGACGTGTTTTTACAGGAATACCCAAGATGCGGCTTTCGTATTCCAATTCTTTCATGAATTCAATCGCACGCTCTGGAATAGATCCAAAGTAATGATCGTCCAATTGCTGTCCTTTCGCTGGCGCGTGTCCTACAAGAGCACGACCTGCCAACTGCAAATCTGGACGTGCAGCAAAGTAGGCTTCATCAACCAAGAAGTACTCCTGCTCCCATCCTAGTGTTGCATTTACTTTAGTGACGCTTTTATCGAAGTATTTACATACTGCTGTTGCAGCAGCATCTACAGATTGTAATGCACGAAGTAGTGGTGCTTTGTAATCCAATGCTTCACCAGTGTATGAAACGAATACGGTTGGAATACAAAGTGTCGTACCAAAGATGAATGCTGGTGATGTTGGATCCCAAGCTGTATAACCACGAGCTTCGAAAGTATTGCGAATACCACCGTTCGGGAAAGAAGACGCATCCGGTTCTTGCTGAACCAACATACCTCCTGAGAACTTCTCAATGGCCTCTCCATTACCCGTAGGCTCAAAGAATGAATCGTGCTTTTCTGCAGTAGTGCCAGTCAATGGCTGGAACCAGTGCGTGTAGTGTGTAGCACCCAAATTCAATGCCCAAGCCTTCATTCCTGAAGCAACCTGATCTGCGATAGAACGATTGATTTTCGTGCCGTTGTCCATTGCGTCGATTACTGCCTTGTAGGCTTCAGAGGTCATGTATTCACGCATCGCTTTTCTATTGAAAACGCGTGAGCCGAAGTATTCTGAAACGCGAGTTCCAGGTGCTTCGAAGTTCTTAGGCTTACGCCCCATTGTTTCTTCTAATGCTAGAAATCTTACCGTTGGCATGTGGCTAATGTTTTAATTGAGACAAAGATACCCCCTAAAAAGGAGGGGTGCAACCAAAAATTATCAACTATTTACAAAAGGAACCCCCTAAAGCAATAGGCTGGCAACGAAAAATAAGTAGATCCCCAGCAACAATGCCCCTTCGAGGCGGTCTAACCTGTCCTTGGTGAACCAGCCCATCAGTGGAATTATTAACAATGAGAGGCCCACACTCACCCAAAAGTCGGAGGTAAAGAGCGCCGGGTCGTAGGTTGTGATGGGCTGTATGAGCGCAGTGAAACCCAAGACACTCAGGATATTAAAGATATTTGAGCCGATGATATTCCCAATGGCTATATCTGATTCTCCTTTTCGTGCCGCCATCATGCTGGCGGCTAATTCTGGTACGCTCGTGCCAAAAGCTACAAGCGTGACGGAGATGAACCGCTCGCTCATCCCAAGGACCGCTGCGGCACTAGCGATGCCCTCGACGAAGTAGAGCGCACCGAAGCGAAGGGCTGCGGCACCTCCCAATAAAAAAAGAAGGCCTTTCACAACGGGCATGGCCTCGACTTCGAGATCATCCCCAATGTGGAGCTCGCGATTTTTGCGCGCGCTTCGGATTTTTACCACATTATATCCGACCAAAAGCAGCACAAAAATGAGGCCCTGCCAAAATTCGAGTCCGCCTAACCAAAGGAAAAGCCCAAGGAGCAGGTTGGCTAAAAGGAGAAATATCCAATCCTTTCTATAGGTGAGCTGCACGGCTTGCATTTTAAAGACGACGGCAGTGAGTCCGAGAATAAGACCAATATTGGCGATGTTAGACCCGATGACATTGCCTAGGGCAATATCACTACGCCCGTCCTTGGCCGCCACGACGCTTACAAGAAGTTCAGGGGCACTGGTCGCAAAAGCAACGAGTGTGAGACCGATGACTACTCGGGATACCTGGAGCTTTAGGGCGAGACCAACGCTACCACGTACCAAGAGCTCGCCGCCGGCGAGTAGCAGTCCGAAACCCAAAATCAACTGGACAATAATCAAAGCTTGGTTCCTCTTTTAATGGTATCGGTAACCTCCTTAAAGGCGTCCCTTCCCTCCTGCACTGTTTTCTTGACTTCGGTGAGACCATTGTCCTCCGAGCTGTCCAAAATCTCACGCTTGATATCATTAGTGGCATTGCGCACTTGCTTGATGATCTTCGCGGCAGAGCGTGCCATGGTCGGAATCTGGTTCGGACCGAAGAGCAACAAGAAGATCAAGGCGATAATGATGAATTCGCCGCCACTGATATTGAACAACAGGAAAGAATGAATCATAGCACGAAAATACATCAAAAAAAGCCCCGCTACTCACGTGGCGGGGCTTTGGTCTTTCAAAATAATTCTGGCTTACTCCTTGTCTTTCTTTGTCGCGTCGAACATCACAGGTGTAGCGATGAAGAGCGAGCTGTAGGTACCCACAAGTACACCCAACAATAGTGCGAACATAAATCCGCGGATGACCTCACCACCGAAGAGGAAGATCACAAGAAGAACGAAGAAGGTCGTCAACGAGGTGTTGAACGTACGGCTCAACGTCTGGTTGAGAGATTTATTTACTCCATCAAGGAAGTTGGCCTTGCGGGATCCTATGTTTTCTCGAATACGGTCAAATACAACCACTGTATCGTTCAACGAGTACCCAATTACGGTCAATATCGCTGCGATGAAGGCTTGATCTACTTCTAGTTGGAAAGGCAATGCACCGTCCAACAAAGAGAAGATACCCATCACGAACAATACATCGTGTACCAAGGCAACCACAGCACCCAAAGAGAACTGCCATTTGCGGAAACGGCCCAAGATGTAAAGGAATACTACGATCAATGAGAAGATGATGCTATATACCGCACCGGTCTTAATATCATCTGCAATGGTAGGTCCTACCACACGAGATCCTACCAAACCGATCGCCTCTTCTGTATCGTCAGTGAAAAAATCTTCAAGAGCAATGCCCTCTACGAAGTAACCCTTCACACCAGCGTACAATTTGCTTTCGATATCCTCATCCACTGCTGTCCCGGTTTCGTCGATACGGTAGTTGGTCGTAATAATTACTTGGTTTGCATCACCTAGAGTTTTTACTACAGGTGTAAAACTATTGCCATCAGCATCTACGAATTGCTCGCTCAAAGAAGCAGCAACATCACTAACCTCTACGGGTTGGTCGAAACGCACCTGGAAAGAACGCCCACCTTCGAAATCAACACCAAGGTTCAAACCTTTGGTAAAGAGTGAGAACAATCCAATAGCGATTACAACGGCACTCACACCATAGGCGACTTTGCGCTTGCGCAAGAAGTCAAAGTTGATGTTGGTGTACCAATTCGCTGTAGTCTTCGTAGAGAAGGCAAACTCTTTCTTTTTGTCTAAACGGCGCTCGAATACCAAACGTGAGATGAACAAGGCAGAGAACAATGAAGTCAAAATGCCAATGATCAAGGTAGTAGCGAATCCACGAATTGGACCCGTACCAAAAGCAAATAGGATAATACCTACGATCAAGGTAGTCACGTTAGCATCAATTATGGCGCTGTTTGAGTTTTTATATCCATCTACGATGGCAGCACGCAACCCTTTACCCAAGCGCAATTCCTCACGAATACGCTCGAAGATGATCACGTTCGCATCTACCGCCATACCGATGGTCAATACGATACCGGCCATACCAGGAAGGGTCAATACTGCACGGAAGCTTGCCAACAATCCGAAGATGAAGAACATGTTCACGAACAAGGCCAAGTTAGCCACCAAACCTGCACCGCTGTAGTAGAAGTACATGTAAACCAACACCAACAATAGGGCGATGGCAAATGAGTTGATCGAATCTGAAATAGCTTCCTTACCCAAAGAAGGACCTACTATATCCGCCTGAATAATACGAGCTGGAGCATCTAGCTTACCAGCACGTAGAATGTTTGCTAAATCCGAAGCTTCTTCTTGAGAGAAGTTACCCGTGATCTGCGTACGACCACCTGCGATTTCATTTTGAACCTGCGGGTAAGAGTATACGTAGTTGTCCAACACTACCGCTACAGAACGCTTAGGCGTTTGAGCCGCTGCTTCTGCAGTAAGACGTTGCCACTTCTGTGCACCTGAGCCGTTCATGGCCATGGTCACAATGTTGCGGTTGTATTCGTCCAAATCTGGGCGGGCGTCTACAATGACACCACCGTCCAATTCTGGCGCATTATCACGGTTGCCTTTGATGGCCAATAACATGATAATATCTGATTCTGGCTCTGGCTTATTGTTCCACAAGAATTTCGCACCGCGCAACTCTGTGTTCATCAACTGAGCAATCTCTGGACGAGCTAACAAAGCGTTTACTTTCGCTGTATCGCGGATCAACGCGTACCCTACACGTGGACCTTCAAGTGCCATACCATTCTCACTAACCCAAGGACGGAACACTTCGAACAGTGGGTTGTTGGTGTTCATCACATCTGTCGAATCCGCTACCTCTTCATCAGCTACCGTGCTATCGGCGTCACTTTCGATGTTCAAATCATTTAAATCGAGTGCAGGTGCATCTTCAGTAGCTGGCTTTTCTGCCTCTACGATGTCACGCAGCTTATCGTTCGCAGCCACTAAGAAAGGCAATACCTCGCTACCCTCGTACATGTTCCAGAACTGCAACTCTGCAGTGCTCTGCAATAGTTTCTTTACACGAGCAGGATCCTTAACCCCTGGCAATTCTACCAAGATGCGGCCCGTTCCTTCCAAACGCTGAATGTTTGGCTGAGTCGTTCCGAACTGGTCGATACGTGCACGAAGTACCGTAAATACGTTGGCAATGGCAGCTTCAACATCACGACGAATCTCAGCTTGGATGGCTTCGTTTGAGGCGTTGAATCCAACTTTCTCGGTCATTTCTGGGGTACCGAACAAGCTCGCGTCGCTCAACATGCGACCACCACCTGTTTCTGCCACCAATGCATCAAATTCTGCAAAGAATGTGTTCAAATAGTTGTTCTGTCCTGCACTCTGCGCGGCGTCAGTATTGGCAAGTGTTTGTTGGAATAGCGGGTCTTGAGCATTTGCCACTTGACCTTTAAGCACGTCTTTTACGCTTACTTCCAAGATCACGTTCATACCACCTTTAAGGTCGAGACCTAGGTTCATTTCATTCTTCTTGACTTCAGCGTATGTGTATCCCAATAGTGGGTATACCTCTTGCGACATCATGCTATCTAAATAGGCTGATTTAACCTTAGCATCCCCAGCGGAAAAAGCCTCCGCATCACTTTCCACGCCGTTCGCAACCCATGAA
>Ga0181560_10001360_pt1 | contig 22757 bp, 10 predicted proteins | sample 011ome_20_FD_133751 | JGI IMG/M metagenome (GOLD analysis project Ga0181560, IMG submission 133751) | Coastal salt marsh microbial communities from the Groves Creek Marsh, Skidaway Island, Georgia - 011509CT metaG (megahit assembly) | ecosystem: Environmental > Aquatic > Marine > Intertidal...
CGTCGGAGAAAAGCCGCCGTCGGAGCCTCCCGTCGCGACGCCTCCCGGCGAAGTCGGCGTTTTTTTCAACCGCGGCGACGTCGCGGCGGCGCTCGGCGTGCGCGCGCGCGACGTGGAGGCCATCGTCGGGCGGAACGCCGTGGGGGACGTCTTCGTGTGCCTGACGGACCACGCGGCTTTGCGGCGGTGCGTGCCGGACGCGCCGCTGGTGCGTTTCCTCACGAAGGGCGGCCGGGGGCTGGTGGCGTGCGCGGCGGGCGGCGCCGTCTCCGGCGGCGACGGGCGGGGGCCCGTGGACTTCTCCTGCCGCTTCTTCGGGCCCAACATCGGCATCGACGAGGACCCCGTGACGGGCAGCGCGTTCTGCGGGCTGGCGCCGTACTGGCAGCGAAGGCTGGGGCGCAAGAACGGCGAGGAGATGGTGGCGCACCAGGCGAGCGAAAGAGGCGGCGTGGTGCGCGTCGCGGTGGTGAAGACGCGCGGCGAAGCGCCGGGCGCCGCCGACGAGACCAAGGTGCACGCGCGCGGGCGCGCGGTGAGCGTGCTGAAGGGCGAAATTCTCGGCGACGGCTTTGAAGCGGAGGAGGCGTAGGTGGTAACGCGAGCGTGAGTATTCATGTGAACCCATTTGAGGCTTAAAAATACATGTGAAGTGTATGTGAAGTGTAGTCACGATGTGACGGACGCGCGGCGGCCCGAAGCGAGCGGCGCGGCTGTGAAAGAAAAGCGCGTCTCTTCTTTTCTTCGCGACGCGCGCGTCGCGCTTCGTGCATCGACGTCGTCGACGCGTCACACGGCGTCCTCCTTCACGCGTCTTCTTCGGTCGTTTCCTGCGCGTCCTCCGTGCCGCCCGCGCCCTGCTTCGCCTCCTTGGCCTTGGCCCGCTCCATGATTTGGTCAGCCATCTTTTCCTTCCAGCCATCCTCGCCGCCGTCGTCCATCACGCCGAGCACCGACCGCCCCATGACGAAGAACGTGACGACGTCCGCGAACACAAGGATCGCGCCCAGCTTGCCGAACTTCAAGGCGGTGCCGGCGACGTCCACGGGTTCCTTTTCTTCCTCTTCCTCCGCCGCCGGCGCGGGCGCGGCGAGTCCCTCGCCGACCGAAGCGGACGCGCCGTCGAACGACGAAGCGGTCTTCTTCGCGTCCCTCTTCACCTCCAGCCCGGACTCCTCCAGCGAGTCCTTCAGGATGTCGCCGATGGACTGCCCCGAGCCGCCGCTGAACACCCACTCGATGGGCTGCGCGGCCATCGCGGGCGCGGGCGCGGCCACCAGCGCGAGCGCGCCGAGGGAAACGAAACGCGCCGCGATCGTCGAACCGGAGGCTTCGTCCTCGGCGCGGGCTTTCGCGAGGGATGCCCTCGCCGCGGACGGAGCGCGCGGGCTCGAGCCGCGCCGCGCGCGAACGCGCGAGGCGTCCAGGTGCGCCGCGGGGGCGAGGACCACGGTGTTCGTCATCGTCGCAGGACGCATGGGGTGTGGCCTTGACAAAGGCTCTCCCCCGGTTTTCGACGATTTGCCAGGCCACTCGGCTCGAACTTGACAGCTTGCGACTATGATATTTGTTCCCGCCCTTCTTGATCTGTTCGGGCACCAACCGCACTCCTCGACGCGCGTTCCTCGGAAGTGAGGGGCGCGAGGGGTTGCGCGCGCGTCGTCCCCGCCTCCACCGATGCCCGCGAAGCCGGCCGCTTCGGCCCACGCCGGGTCCGGCGCGACCAAGCGCAAAGTGAAGAGCACCGCGAAGAGGCAATATCCTCCGCCGAAGAACATGATGATTCGCGCCCCGAGCGGGGCCCCCGTGGACGCGACGGTGGAGGACACCGAATCCGACCCGGACTCGGACGACTCGGACGACGACTCGGAGTCCGAGTCCGAGAGCATGGAGATCGACGAGGAGACCGGCGAGAAGGTGACCACCGCGCGCCCGCTCGGACGTGGCAAAACTGTGCGATCGCTCAAGACGACGCGCTACGAGTACGACGCCGCGACGTTGGCGTTCAAGGGCGGCGCGAAGCGCCGCGTAGAGCTCGGGATGTGCGTCTTGGTGACATTCTTCGACGAGACCGCGGACGATGAAATCACTTCGTGCCCCGCGGTGGTGCGCACCATCTACAGCGTTGAGAAGAACAACCCGCGCGATCGGGGCCTCAACAAGGAGGCGAAGAAGGAGGAGGTGGACCGCGAAGGGATTCTGTTCGGCGTGTCTTGGTTGTTGGACATGAAGTTCACGCGGAAGCTGGAGGGCGGGAGCAAGTACGAGCCCCCGTACGACATCCCAAAAAACGAGCTCTTCTACGACCCGCGCACGACGGACCCCATCGTGCCGGCGAACATCGCGAGGATCATCTCGCCGGTGGTGTTCCTCGAGTTTCGGCGGAACATGTCCAACCGCCCGGCGTACCCCGACCCCGAGAGCGGCGTTTTTTTCGTGAACAAGATCGTCGGCAAAGTGCGCGGCGCCATCGTGATGCACCCTATCAGCGACAACGACTACGACGATGCCACCACCGCGCACTTCAAGCATCTGCTCAAGATGCACGCGCCCAAGGACGAGGACGCGCGAGCACCGCCTTCCGCGGCGGAGAGGGCGAGGATCGCGTCGCGCGAGAGACCAGCAGCGGCGGCGGCGGCGACACTTGCAAATACCAAGGCGAAGCGTAAGCGCGACGCCGAGCCCGAGCCCGCGCGTCCGCCGGCGGTGCGGTCGCCCGCGGTCGTGGAGAGCTCGAAGGGCTCGAAGGAGAAGCAGCTCGAGCGGCGCGCCGAGCACGCCGAGCGCCGCGCGGAGGAGCTCGAGGCGAAGCTTCAGAAGGCGGAGAAGAAAATCGAGCAGGCGCGCGCGGAGGCGAAGGCGACGCGCCTGGCGGCGGCGGCGGCGCCGGCGACTGCGCGGATGAAGACCACCGGTGGTGCCTTCTCTTCCTCCCTGACGCACGCGCCCGTGACGCTGGAGAAGCTTCGTGCGCTGACGCAGCAGTGCAAAATCTTGGGCCTAGAGGACGAGACGAACGCGGCGGTGGGCGAGCTCGGCGCGGCGCTGATCGCCGACGCCGAGAAGCTCATGGAGACGGCGACGTCGCTCGAGAGACGCGTCTACTCCGCGTTTCCGCGCGACAGGAAGAACATCGGCCGGAGCCGGGTCGTCCGCGAGCTCGCGGAGTACGTGCGCGGCGCCGATGCGTTCGCATTCCGGATGCTTCTCGGCGAGCTCGACTCGACGTCGCTGGAAATCAAGCGCGTCGAGGCGGAGCGCGCCGCGGCGAAGGATTCCGAAGACGACGACGAATCCGAAGACGACGACGAATCCGAAGACGACGACGAAGCGCCGCGCGCGCCGGCGATTCCCGCGGGGACGGACGCGTTCAGTTTGACGGCGACGCAGAAACGGAACTTGAGCCTTAATCCGTCGGCGTTGTGGAAGGCCAACCCCGCGCAGGTCGAGTGGCTGGAGGCGCGCTTCGCGGAGCGCCTGGCGGCTGGCGAGGCGGAGCCCAAGATCGGGAAGGAGGAGCGCGTGAAGCAGACCCTCGAGCTCGCGAAGCTCGGCCCGATCCTCGAGCAGAAGGTCAACAGCTGGTGGTCCAACAGGCGCATGAAGCAGAGAAAGCTGGATGCCGGAGGCGCGCGTCCCTGCGGCGCCTCCTCTTCGTCCCCGCGCGCTCAAGCCGCCGCGAAGACGACGACGACGAAGAAGAAGAGGAGGATGGGTCCGTACATGAGGTTCTGCAAGGCGCAACACGCGCTGGGACGCGGGCGACAGATGAAGTTCGTCGATTTCTCAAAGGCGTTGGGCGCGGAGTGGCGAGCCATGTCGGACGAGGAGAGGGCGGCGTGGAACGTCGACGAGGACGCCGACGCGGACGGCGACGAGGACAGCGATGACGATGGCCAAGACTAGGAGGACGAGGAGGACGAGGAGCCGTGAGTCGAGACGTCGACGCGTCGCATAGGCGGTTACCGAAGTGAAACGCGCGCGCCCGAAACATCGAAACGCGTCTCGACCGCATCATGCGCCACGTCACCGGGTCGTGACGCGCTTTTTCATCCTTATGGACACGCTGGGCGAACGTCTTCGGCGCTCGCGCACTCCCCCGCGCGCCGCGCTCCTCCGCCGTCCGCGAAAAGTCTCCGCCCTTACACAGCCGACCAGCCGCACAGGATGTCGCCGCTGACCCGCGCCGCGCCGACCGCGTCGCCGGCGACCGCGTCGGCCCCGCTTCGCGAAAGATCGAACCCGCTTCGCGCAGGATCGAAGCGCCCAGCCGCGGCGCGCCGAGGCGCCGCGCGTGCGACCGCTCGCCTCGCCTCTCCCTCCGCCGCCGCCGCGCGCGCCTCGCGCACGCGCGTGAGCGGCACTCTCCCCCGGCGCGGTGCCTCGCTGGTCCCCACGGCGGTGGCAGACCCGCCCGCGTCGTCCACGGCGCCCGCGGAGGCTGGCGGAGCGGCCGACTTCGACTGGCACAACCAGTGGTACCCCGTGGCGTTTTTGGACGACCTGGACGACAGCGCGCCTCTTACGTTCACGCTCCTCGGCGAGCCTTTGGTGTTCTGGCGCGACCCCACGGCGTCGGAGCTGACGTTCCGGTGCACCGCGGACAAGTGCCCGCACAGACTCGTGCCTTTGAGCGAGGGCCGCGTGAACGAGAAGGGCGAGATCGAGTGCGGATACCACGGGTGGACGTTCGACGGTGTCTCTGGGAAGTGCACGAGCATTCCGCAGCTTCCCTCGGGAGGCACGGCGATGGACACCGCGTTGGCGTCCCCTCGGTCGTGCGTCACGCCCTACCCTACGCAGGTGGCGCAGGGCATGCTCTGGGTGCTCCCTGTCTCCGGGTCGGCGGAGGCGGATCGGCCGGCGCTCCCGCTCATCCCCGAGCTGGACGACCCGGACTGCGTGTGCCAGGACATCTTCCGCGATCTGCCGATGGACTACGCGACGCTTCTGGAGAACGTGATGGACGTGTCGCACGTGCCGTTCACGCACCACAACTCCGTGGGTAAGAGAGAGAACGCCACGCCCGTGGTGCTCGAGATGCAGGGCGAGCTGCAACCCGGCGGGTTCACCGGGATCTGGGAAGAGGGCCCGCGCTCGGGGAAGTACGGCTCGCAGTTCACCGAGTTCGTCGCGCCGTCGCTGATGCGCCACACCCTGCGCACGGACCAGTTCACGACGCTCACCGTGGTGTACGCGGTGCCCACGACCCCCGGGCGGTGCCGTCTGATGGCGCGATTCCCGTTCATCTTCAAGGCGGCGCTGCCGCGCGCGTTCTTCAAGATCGTCCCGCGCTGGTGGTCGCACCTGAGCCAAAACGCTATCCTCGAGGATGACCAGATTTTCCTGCACAAGCAGGAGCGGACCATCGAGATCGAGCGCGACGTCAAGAAGCGCTCGTACGCGCAGGCGTGCTACATGCCCACCAAGGCGGACACGTACGTCGCCGCGTTCCGCCGCTGGATCGTGGACATGGCGGGCGGCTCGCCCGCGTGGCCGGAGGGAACGGAGGACGCGCTGCCTCCGCGCACGCCCACGAAGGAGGAGCTGCTCGACCGGTACTTCGCGCACACGGTGAACTGCAAGTCGTGCTCGGTGGCGCTGGCGAACCTGACCAAGGCCCGCAAGGCGCTGCGCGTCGTGTCGCTCGTCGCGCTGGCGTCCGCGGCGGCGGCGTTCGCCAGGGCCGCGCCCACCAAGCTGGTGGTGGCGCTGGCGGTGCTCGCCGCGGCGACGGCGGCGGCGCGCGAGTTCATGGGAGGGCTGGTGCAGAAAATGAAAGTCGGGCCGTACCCGCCGCCGCGCAGGCCGCCGTCCATGATGGAGGCGGCGCTGGAGAGCGCCAGGCTGGCGGGCGCCTGATCGTGTGACAGAGCGTGAGCGCGGACCGCGCGAGAGAGCGAAACAGACGCGGGAGGCGAGAGGCGAGAGGCGCCGCGCGACTCTTTTCATCTGTAGATATCAAACATCTCAGGCTCGCGCGGTTTCGCGGTGTGACAGAAACGCTCACAACGCCGACGTCGGCGGTGACGTCGATCGGCGGCCCGAACCGCCGTTGACGATTCTGGAAACGAGGGTCTATCCATTTCTTCGTTTCCTCGGGACGCGACGCCGCGGCGCGACACAACGAGACGCGAGATGGCGCAGGCCTCGGCGTCCGCGCCGTTCGTGCAATGGTGCACGGCGAGGGGATGCGACTTGCGCAAGGTGGATCTGCGCGACTCCCCGCGTGACTCGAAGGACTTCGTGAACGACGCCGGGGAAGCCATCGGGTCCGCCGACGACGCCGCGCGCGGCCGCGGGGTGTACGCGGTGGTCGACATCAAGGCGGGCGAGCGCGTGCTGACCGTGCCGTACAGCGCGTGCATCTCCCAGGCGGGCCTCGGGAAGGGCGCGAGCGCGCTGGCGGACGCGGAGCCTCCGTTCGAGAACGCCACGCCCGCGGAGTGCGTGGCCTGGCATCTGCTCGTCGCGAGCGGCGGTGACGCCTCGACGAATCGAGACACGTGGAAGCCGTACGTCGACGCGCTTCCCGCGGCCGTGGACTCCCCCACGTCCGGCCTGTGGGACCGGAAGGAGGTGGCCGAGCTGCAGATCGGCGAGGCGGTGTTCAAGGCGGCCCTGACGCTGGGGAAGGACGCCAAGACCGCGCGGACGATCGCCGCGAGCGGTGATTTGCCCGGGGGAGGGGACGAGCGCGACTTCGCCGAGCGCTGGGCGTGGTCGCTCTCGTGCGTGCGCTCGCGCGCGATCGAGTTGTCCTCCGACGGGCAGGGCGGCGCGACGCGGGCCATGCTCGTGCCGTACGTGGACATGCTGAACCACAAACACCTCGACCCGAACGTGGAGTGGACCACGGTGGCGGTTCCCGACGACGACGCGTCCGCTTCGGAAAACGAGACGCGCGGCGAAAACAAAACGAAACTCGTCGTCGCGCTCTTGGCGAAAAAAGACGTGCGCGCGGGCGAAGAGCTCACCATCTGCTACTCCGCGGAGACATCGCTGGACGGCTTCTGCCTCTTCATGGGCTTCCTGGGCGGGCACAACCCGCACGACAGCGTCGAGCTGTTCAAGACCACGGCGCACGCCGCCGCGTGGTACGCCGACGCCTTCAAGAGCGAATCCGGCGAGCGGGTTGTGGATTCGGCGAAAGCGGCGGCGGTGGCGGCGGCGTTCGCGAACAGAGCCGGCCCGGGGGTGGAGCTCAGGCTGGGCTGGGGCGGGCGCGTCGCGGACGTGCTGGTGGACATGCTGGTGTACTTCAACAAGCAGATCATGCCGGACGACGACCCGCAGAAAATGGCCGCGCACGCCGTGCGGGTGCGGTGCTCGGAGCTGGTCGCCGCGCTCCCCACCGCCGCCGAGGAGGACCTCGCGTGGCTCGAAAAACAAAACGCGCGCCGAGACGGAGCGGGCGACGACGGCGAGGAGAGCAGACGGCGGGACGAGAGGCGAAAGCTCGCCGTGGAGTACAGGCTGCGCAAGAAGGCGCTTCTGCAGCACTTCATCGAGGGAGCGGAGGGATACCGATATTAGTGATCGTGGTATGACTGAAACGAAAACGACAGTAACGATCTTCGCGAAAAGAAACAAACAAACGTAAAACGTCTCGAGCGAACGCGCGCGTCGTCCACGAGCGATGAATCGTCTCATCAATCAGCCGGTGACGACGCGCGGGAACGCGTAGTCATTCTCTTCGGAACCGAAAGGGAACTTCCCGCTGTCCTCCGGCGGGAAGATGTGCCTTCGTGGCGCCTCCGTCCTTTCCGCGCGCGCCTGCGCGGCGCGCGTCTCCTCGCGCGCCAACGCCGCGGGGGGCGCGCCGTCCGCCGCCGCCGGCGCGCTCGTCGCGCGCGTCGCCAGCTCGCCGGATTTGAGCATCAGCTCCACGAGCGCCACGCCCGCCACCGGCGCGAGCGTCGGGTGCATCTGCGCGGCGAGCGCCCCGACATCGCTCCCCGGGAACGCGCAGCACACGTCGAAGGCGAAGCGCTTGAACTGCGCGAGGAGCGCCGCGTCCACGGCGCCCGCCGCGTCGCGCCAAGGCAACGCGCCCGCGTCGCCCGCCGGCGCCGACGACGGATCCGCGAAGCGCACGACGTCGTACGCGTTGACGGCGCGAAGCGCGCCGGCGTCCGCCGCCGCCTGCAGCGTCCGCTCGCAGGCGAACGCGGAAACGGCGCCGCCGAGAGACTCGGCGAGCTCCGAGGCGGAGACGCCGCGGACACCCGCCGCGCGCGCCGCGGCGATCGCCGCCGCCGAGTCCACCGGGCTCGTCTCAGCCGCCGCCGCCGCCGCGCGCGCCGCCGCCGCGCGCGCGGCGCGCGCGGCGTCGGCGTCGCCCGCCTGGATCTCCGCGAGCGCGCCGCCGCCGCGCGCGGCGTCCACGGTGACGCGCAGACGCTTGAATCCCGCCTCCGAAATCTCATCCACCGGGAAATTCTCGAAAGTCTCGGGGGTCTCGAAAGTCTCGAGGGTCTCTCGAGGGTCCGAGTTTGAAAAAACGCGGAGGCGCGCGTCGCCGCGCGCCGCCGCCGCCAGCAGCGCCAGCGCCCGCGCCTCCGAGAGCGCCGCGGGCTCCCGCTCTCCCGGGCCCCCGCTCTCCCTCCCCGCTCCCTCCGCGTTCTCGTCCGCATAGGCGCATAGGCGGAACGCGCGCGTGACCCGCGGGCGCGTCTCGCCTCGGCGCGTCTCGAGGAGCTTCTCGTCTGTCAGCGTCCGCACGGCGCGGTCCGCGGCGTCGCCGCGCTCCCGGCGGAGCCGGTCGAGCCCACCCGGGTCGTCGAAGAACGCGTCGCCCTGCTTGGCGAGCGCCGCGACCAGCGCCGCGTGCGCGCCCGCCAGCCGCGCGGCGCGCTCCGGGTCGCGAAGGTGGTCGCGCAAGCTTTTAGTGAGAAGGAGTCGTTCGTCGTTCGTCTCGAAAGTCTCGGCGTCCGAATCGGATTCGGAATCGGATTCCGACGCCGACTCGGACGCCGAGTCGACGTAGAAAGCGACGGGCGCGTCGTCGGGAACGCTTTTTTGTCGCGTTCGCGCGTTTCGCGCGTCGCGCGCGTTTCCCCCGCGCTTCTTCTTCCTCCTCCTCCCCAGCGCCGAGATCGGCACGTCGTCGTCCGAGATATCGGAGTCCGTCCGAGACGCGTCATCCCGCTCTCGCTTTCGCCTCTCGCCTCTCGCCGCGTCCCGCTTCGGATACTCCCGTCCCGCGACGGCGCCGCCGCCGTGCTTCGGCGCGTTCTCGGGCTTCACGCCGCCGAAAAGCTCCCGGCCGAGAGCGGGACTCGCGTAGTACGCGTTGATGCTGCTCTTGGGGTACGTCACGAGGATGCGGCGCACCTCCCTCACGAGCGCAGCCTCGTTCTCCGCGCACCAGAACCCCTCGCGTTCCCACATGGAGGATGACGTCGATGAAACGTTCCGCCGCGCCCGGAACCCCTCGATCACCCCGAACAAATCCTCGCCGCGTCGCGCGTCCGTCGGAGTCGGCGCGTCGTTTTTACCGACGAGGCGGCGGAACCGGCTGAGCGTCTTGGTCCCGCTCCTCCCCGCCACGACGTCTCCGTACGACTCGGTCCGCTTGTCGATCTCGGGGCCTTCGCCGAGGATCGTGCGCCGCGCGATCGTCGTGAGCAACGCGTCGTCCTCCTCCAAGGACCACTCGGCGCGTTCGCGATCGGAGGATCCGAGTCGAACGACCGCCGCGGCGTCGACCGCGCCGCGCGAGGCGGCGGCGTCCTCCGGTAGTACGTCCCTCCTCCGCTTCTTCTTAGAGCCGGGCGCAGGTTCGAGCTGCTTGGCGTACCCGTCGTTGCGCAGTTTGGCCTTTTCGTCGGGGTGCGCTTTCTCGATTTCCGTTTTGGTCACCGTCCCATCCTCGAACAGCTCGTTCAGAAGGCGCGTCTGGTCGTCGTCCCACGCCTTGCGCACGCGCTTTTTGTCGCCGACGCCGTCGACGGTCGCGAGCTCCGCGACGACCGGCTCGGGAAGCACCCACTCGGAGAGCACGGAGAGCTTGGCGGCGGCGCGCGCCCTCGCCTCGCCCGACGCCGGCGCCGCCTCCGCCGCCTCCGCGAGCTTCGCGGCGTACGCGCGCAGCCGGAACGCCTCGAACCCCTCCAGCAGCGCGACGCGCGCGGAAAAAGGCACGTCCCGCACGCGGCTCCAGCACTTCGAGTAGCACAAGCCCCGCGAGCTTCCGCCGCCATCCGCGCTCGACTTGGACGCGACGTAGGCGGCGTTGGGAAACGCGTCGAGCGCCTTTTCGTGCTTCTCCTTCACGCGAAGCACTCGCCTCGTCTTGATCGTTCCCTCCTCGGTGATCGCCGGCGTTTCTTCACCGGGTTTCTTCACCGGCTCGTCCACCCACACCAGCGGGGGCTTGAACGCGCGTTCCAGCCCGTCCCAGTACGCCGCGACACCCTTCTCCGAGGTCACGTCGAAGGTTTCTTCGCGCGACGCGCCGTCGTCGTCGACGCGCTCGAAGCGCGCGCGGCGCGCCAGCGACCACCGGAGCGCGCGGCGGCCGCCCGGGAGGTCCGCCTCGCTTCGCGACGTCAGCTCGCAGACGCACAGGAACGAGAGGATCTTGCCCAGGGGCTTGGACAGGTGCGCGTCTCTGTCCTCGGGGGAGGCGCCGAGCACGACCCTTTGATCCTCCTCGGAGAGCTCGCCGAGCCGCGCGCCGGATGCCGCCTTCGCCGCCAAACGCGCCGCCGTCTCCGCCGGCGCCGAGCGCAGCGCGTCACAGTCACACCCCAACAGAAGGAGCGCCAACGCCAGCGGCGCGCGCCGCTGGAAGAGCGCCGCGAGGTCCAGCGCGGCCGAACGCGTCGTCTCGGCGCCGAACGCCTCGGATGCGAAAAACGCGTGCGCCGCGCGCGCGCGCGTCGCCGCCGCGTCCAGGACGCCGCCGGTCAACGCCGCGACGTCGCGCGCGTGGCGCGTCGAGCGCCGCAGGCGCTCCCCCTCCTCCGGGTCTTTCGGGGGGCTGGCGGTGACGACGGATGCTGCGGCGCCGCGCACCCGCGCGGACGCGTCCTCTCTCGCGCCCTCGTTCTCGCGGGAGCCGCGGATGGCCGTTTTCTTGGAGATGTAGGCGGACTGGTCAACCTCAACCGCCGCCGGCGCCGGCGTCGACGCCGCCGGATCTCTCCTCCTGCTGTGCTCGGCCAGCTCCATCCGCGCCGCCTCCTCCCCGATGGCGCGCTTGATCGCATCCGTGGGTTTCGGGAACCCGCGCTCGAACAGCACCTCGCGCGCGTCCTGCGCTGAGCGCGCGAACGCGTCCTGCACCGAGCGCGCGAGCAAGCCGGCGCCCTTATCGTTCGCGGGCTTGTACACCGTCTCCCGGCGAAGGTCCCCGGAGTCGACGAGCAGATCCACGATCGGCCCGACAATCTTGGGGCCGTACGCGTCCTCCTTAGGGCCGGCTGCGCTCGGGTCCCGCGCCCGCAGGCGCCGCGCCTCCTCGTCCCTCAGCCACCGGCCGATGGACCTGCGGAACAGGTATCCGCGGCGGCGCGCCTCGCCGAGAACCAGCGCGGCGCGCTCGCGCTTTTTTTCCGCGGCGCCCGCGGACGCGCCGGCTCCGCCGGGCCGCCCGGCGCAACCCTGGCGGTACAGCCAGGTCGTGGAGTTTTTCCCTTCGCGCTTCGTGCGCGCCTCGACGCCGAACGCCGCCGCGTTGCGTTCGTACATGTCGGCGACGCGCTTGCCGAAGGGCTTCACCGCGAACCCGAACGCGCGCGCGACGTCGGGGATGCACACGCCGGCGTCGCCAGCCGCCGCGCACAGCGACACGAGGCTGTCCTCCACGCGCGTCTCTAACTGCATCGATTTCCCGCCCACGGGTTTCAGAAGGGGCGGTCTCAGAAGGGAACCGTCGGCGGAACCGTCGTCGGTTTCAGAAGGGGCGGCTCGAACTCGGCTCGGACTCGGCGCCGACTCGGGCGAGTCGGCGAGCGTCGCCGACGTCAGACGCAACGCGTCCATCGTCACGAGTCTCGTCTTGCCCGTTTTCGCGTCCGTCACGGTCGTGTGCGCCTTGGCGCACGCGGCGACGCCGCGCTGGACGAGCCACTCGCGCGCGCGCGCGAACAGCTTGTTCATCTTCGCGGGGACGCTCGTGTCCCGCGCGGACCACTGGAACGCGCCGCTCTCGCTCCGGAGCGTCTCGTCGAGCACGCGCGCGAGCTGCCTGTCCGTCATCACGCCCTGCGTCGCCGTCGAGCCCTCTAGCGCCGATCGCAGCGCCTCGGCCAGAACGGCGAGCTCGCCGTCGGAGACCATGCGCGTCTCCCCCGCCGCCGCCGCCGCCGCCGCCGCGTCCGCCGGCGCGTAGCGCGCGAGGCACACCACAGAGGTGCTCGCGCCTCGGTCCCGCCCGTCCTTGACGTACGCCTCGCGCTTCCCGAGGAGCCCGGCAGCCACCATGCAGTTCACGACGTTGTGCGCCTTCGCGCTGTCTATCGGCGGGTACCCCTCGGCCGCGCACAGGTCCTTGAGCCTGGAAAGCGCGACGCCGCGGCTCGCCGAGTCGCGAGCGGAGTGCTTGCCGGCGAGCTCCAGGACGAACTTGTGCTGCTGCCACGCCGACTCCCACGAAGCCGCGTCGCCCAGCCCGTACGCCACGTTTCGCACGGGCAGCGGTGCGACGAGCGTCAGAGGCGACGCGCGCGACTCGGCGTCCGCGCGGGACCTGCGATGATGCGGTACGGCGGGGGAAGTGAGCGACGAACGGACGCGGACGCGCGCGAAGAAGAACCGAGTATAGAAAAAATGCCCTAAGGAAAAACGGTCCTTTCCGAGTGAAAAGCGCGCGTTGTCGAGTTCGAGGAGCGCGTTGTTTTTCGAGAGCGCTCGCACGGATCTGGGTCGGGAGGGGGGTCGAGCGCGCGGACGCACCGCAAACAAGCGTCGGAGACGCTCAAGGCGAGACTCTTGAGCGCCTTCTCCTCGTCACTCGCGAGGTCCTCCTCGGTCGACGACTTCGGGGCGCCTTTGCCCTTCGATGGCTTCGCGGCGGGCCCCGGCTGTTGCTTGAGAAACCACAGCTCTCCGGCGCGCGCGTGGCGCAGCAAACGCGCGAACGCGGCGTCCTTCTGCGTATCGGACAGCGGCTCCGGGTGCTTCGGGTGCCCGAGGATGCCCCACAGCTCGGCCAGCGTGCAACCTGCGCGGGGAGAGGAGAGGTGGAAGGGGGAAGGGCGTGGTCAGGAAGCTGAGGCGGACTGCGTTTTTCTCGCGCGCGAGCGGGTCGTGACTGTGCGCACCTAGCCGTCCCTCGAGCGCCACCGCGCGCAGCGGGTCGGACTCGGACGCCATCGCGTCCGTACGCGTCCGTGCGCGCTCGCGCTCTCCGCGGTCGCGCGCCGTGCGACCGTGAGTGACTCGAAGTCCCTCTCGTCGTCGAATTTGTCGCTTTGTTGCCCATTGCTGATGCCTCGTAATAGGTACCGGCTGGCCTCGCGTCAGTTTGAAGTGGGCGACGGAGTTCGGAGAGCAGAGAGATTTTTTTGATGAACGCTGATGACAGTTTTGATGACTGGCTCTCATACGTTTTTCTCGCTCGCGTGCCTCAAAACCAGCCTCCGCTTCGAGACGTGCGTCACAACGTCATCGCCCGGCGTCGGGCAGGTCACGACGTCCTCGGTCTCGTCGGAAGAGACTGTCGACCGAGTCCGTGCGTGAGTCAAGCGCCTCGACGCGTGTCTGGGGACCGCGACGGACGCGCATTACACGTTCACCGGCCGGCCGTAGTTGAACGGTGCGCGTGACGAAGGAAGGCACTGCACACGCAAGATGGCGGGTTCGGGTCTCGACGTCGACTCCGTCATCGAGCGGCTGTTGAGCGTGCGAGGGCAGCCGAACAACCGCACTGTGCAGCTTGCGGAGGGTGAAATCAGGGCGCTGTGCGCGACCGCGAGGTACGTCAGCACAAGCGTCCGACCGGACGTTGTTCGGATCCGAAATCTGCACGGGTTTTTTCATTTACTTCGTGTTCGACGTCGCGGCAAACTAGGGTTCGTTGGTGCCTCCGCGAGGCACGCGCGGGCGCGTCGATGAGCGGAGCGGGCGCGGCGCGTACGCTCGAATGCGTCGTGGAGGGCCGGACGCGACCTTCTCGCGCGTTTTCGGCCGGTTTTTTCGGTCGCGGCGCGCGCTGGACGCCGTTCGACGGACCCGCGCGCGAACGAACCGATCGTCTTTCCGGTGTGGGCACTGCGAAGTGACCGACTGCAGACAAGACAGCCAACGGCCAAGGGCGGACTCCGTGGAGGCGCGCGGCGGGCCCCGCGAACGGAGGCGCGCGCCGCGATCGGCTCCGCGGGACCGTCCGCGCGCGAACCGCACACCCGCCGCCGCCCGCGCCCCCGCCCCGCCCCGGATCGCGCGCGCTCCCCCTCGCGGCCGTTTGAAAAAATGCCGCTCGACCGCGCGCCCATCGCGTCGTTCGGACGGCTCGGCGCGTTTCGTTTTTTCGCGCGCGCGCGCCGGGCAGAGACTGACCGTCTGTACTCCGTCGAATCGATCGCGACCGCACGAAACACAGAGAGATTTTCCTGTCGCAGCCGTGCCTTTTGGAGCTGGAGGCGCCGCTGAAGATCTGCGGGGATGTGCACGGCCAGTACTCCGATCTGCTCCGTCTGTTCGAGTACGGCGGGTTCCCGCCGGAGGCGAATTACCTGTTTCTGGGCGACTACGTGGACCGCGGAAAGCAAGGCCTGGAGGTGATTTGCCTTTTGCTGGCGTACAAGGTGAAGTACCCCGAGAACTTCTTCCTGCTGCGCGGGAACCACGAGTGCAACTCCATCTCGCGCATCTACGGGTTCTACGACGAGTGCAAGCGGCGGTACAACATCAAACTGTGGCGCGTGTTTTGCGACGTCTTCAACTGCTTGCCGTTCGCGGCGATTGTGGACGAGAAGATCTTCTGCATCCACGGCGGGCCGTCCCCGGAGCTGAAGGACCTGCAGCAGATCGTACAGATCAAGCGCCCCACGGATATCCCGGACATGGGCATGCTGTGCGACTTCCTGTGGTCCGACCCCGACGCCGACCTGCAGGGCTGGGGCGAAAACGACCGCGGCGTCTCCTACACGTACGGCACGGACGTCGTCGCGGATTTCCTCGCCAAGTTTGATTTCGACCTCGTCGTGCGCGCGCACCAGGTTGTGGAAAACGGGTACGAGTTTTTCGGGAAGCGGCAGCTCGTCACGGTGTTCTCCGCGCCCAACTACTGCGGCGAGTTCGACAACGCGGGCGCGATGATGACCGTGGACGAGAACCTGATGTGCTCGTTTCAGATTCTGAAACCCGCGGAGCGAAAGCTCATGGGCGGGTTCGGCTCGATGATGGGCTCGAGGCCGAGCACGCCGCCGCGGAACAAAACCGGGAAGTGACGGAACGCGGCGGTCGAGGAAGGGTGGGCGAGAGAGGCAACCATCGAGTGATGCGTCGAGAGCGCGCGCGTCCGCCGTGGGGGGTGGTCAAGGACGCGAGGCGGCGCGCGCGCGGGGGGGGCGAGTGGCGCGGAGGACGCGCGAAGAATTCGCGCGCGGCGAGGCAGTCGCGAAAAAACACTGTGTTAGGGTGGGTCGTAGTTTCGAGTGTAAACCGTGTGAGACTCTGCGACTGTCGGTGTCGGGTTCTCGTTCACGCGCGCGCGCGTAACCGTTCTCGTCGTCACGTCCCGTGGTTGTGGCGACGTCTTCGTCGTGGCTCCGCCGGAAAACCAGCGCGCGGTCGCACTCGAGGGCGCGCGTCGCGAGAAGCGTTCGCGCCGTCGTGGCTTTCGCGAAACCCGAGTATGACCGTGCACCCCGCGGTCCTGCGCAAGATGGACCTCGAGGCTGGCCAGGCGGTGGTCCGCACCATCCCCGTCGCCGCGCTCGTGCCCGCGAAGATGCTCGTGGACCAGGCGGTGCACATCGTGGGACGACACGCCGTGGTAAGCCCGAGGGGTTTCTTCCCTCGAACCCAGGACGGCCCGGTCCTCCCTCGTCCTCCCTCGTCCTCCCTCGCCCCGCGCCCGGAGCTCACACCGCCCACCGCTCCCGCCTCCTCCCCCGGCGCAGCAATTTCCCGGGCGCGAGCGCCTGAACCGAGGTCTGCAGCAGCGGGGGCTCCACTCCCCAGGTGCGCCGCCAGGCGCGCGTTCCCGCCAAGAACGACGCGGTCGGGCCGATATTCTCGCGCGTTCTTCGAACCTCCACGATCAGACTTGTCTCGGACGAAACCCAAAAACGTTTTCTCGCGGCGCCGCCGCGAGCGTCAAAGAGCGCTCTCGCGAAACCGTCCGAACGCCACTTTCTGACCCGAAACCCCTCCGTGACCCCCCCCGTGCGCGTGTAACTCCATGCGCGTTTCTCTCGATGCTCGTCGCGCACGAATCCGTTCACGCGACTTCAGGCCAATCCGACCCCTGGAAGCGCACGATGGCGGTTTTCAAAGACGCCGGCGTGGTGGTGACCACGCCCTCGAGCGGCACGTACGTCATCGAATGCATAGGCAACGTCGGCGTCCTGGCCGACATGATCGGCGCGCGCGTGCGCGAGGTGGGCGGCGACGACGCGGTGCGCCGAGTGGAGGAGGCGTTTCGCCTCGGGTCGGCCGAGGGCACGTCTTCGCGCCCGGCCCGCGGCGCGAAAGGGTCGGCGGCGGCGCGGGCGGCGTCCAAGACGAAGCGCGAGCCGAGCAAGACCAAAGCTGCCGTCGCCGCCGCCAAGCGCCGCGCGCGCATCAAGGCTGAGAAACTCGCCGCGGAAGAGGAGGCCAAGAGATCTTCGCGGGAAGCTTTGTTGCGAGCCTCTCGCGCGCGAGCGTCGCCTGGAACCTCGTACGATCCCGCGGAGGGACCTCTCGCGACGCGCGGCGACCGCGCGCTCGACGTCGAGGAGGACGTCGCCGAGGCGGCGGAGGCGATGCGCGGGATGATCCCCGCGGCGCCGCCCTCGGGGCTCGGCCTTCCCCCCGACGCGGACGCCGCGCCCGCGAGCGACGGGGAGGAGGTTTTCGAGACGCGCGAAGACGACCGCTCGGAGGAGAGGGAACGAAGCGGCGTCTCCGAGCCCGAGCGAACCGCGGCGTCTCTGTTCGAGGCGCGGCTCCGCGAGCGCTTCCCGCGCGGCGCGGCGTTCGCGTTCGACCGGAAGGAAGCCGCCGTCTGCGAGATGCGCGGCTGGGACCGCGTCGCGGCGTGCCGCGTGCGCCGGGTCTCCGCGGACGGCGTGCACGTCGCGTGCCGCACCGCGGAGACGGACGGCGCCTTCGTCGGCGCGTTCCGTGTCCCGCCGCGCGCCGCGACGCGCGTCCTGGTCAACCGCGCGCCGTCGCCGGAAGCGCTCGGCCAACGCGGAGAAGAGAAAACGCCGCCGGCGTTCCCGTCGGGATCGGCCGAGCGCCGACGCGCGGTCGCGAGCGCGGAGACGGCGGCGGCGGCGCTCGCCGCCGCGCGCCGCGAAGGCCCCGGCGCGTTCGCGCCGGGATCGTGGGTGCTCGAGCGCCGCGCGGCGGCCGAGGCCGCCGCGGCGGCCGCGAGCCGCCGGAAGCCGCCGCGCGGCGCTGACGCGCGCGAGCCTTCCGCTCCGCCGGAACGCGCCGCGGGTCTCGCGATGCCCTCGCTCGCGCGCGACGTCGCGCTCCTGGCGCGCGAGGTGGCATCGTTCCGCCGCGAGACGACCGAGGGGCTGGCGTCGGCGTGCGCCAGCCTCGAGCGCGTCGTCGAGAGCATCAGAGAGCTTCGACGCGGCGAAGCGAAGAAAGAAAACCGGGCGCGAGACCGCGACGCGAGGCGCGGCGGCGAAGTCGCGGATGCCCGCGCGCGAGAAGAAGAAGAAGAAGAAGAAGAAGTGCCCGTGGCGGCGGGTGCGCCCGCCGCCGCGCCTGAGGATCCGTCGCCGTTCGAGCGCTCGGCGTTCGTGGCTGAGGCGCGCGCGCTCGCGTCGCTCGGCGAGGAGCGAAAGAGCGCGAAGAAAACCGCGTCGTCCGGCGGCGCTCGCGGCGGAGGCGCGGCGACCGCCTCGGAAGGCGCGGAAAAAAAAGGCGAGGCGACGAGAGGCGAGACGCGTCCCTTTTCGCCAAAAGGCGACGGCGAGCGCGCCTCGCCGAACCTCTCGCGGAGCATGTCTCAGGTCGTGCCGGAGACGCCCGCGGCGGAGACCGTCGCGGGAATCGAGGGGTCCGGCGCGGGCGGCGAGCGGTTCCAAACGCCGCGCGGCGGCGTCGAGGCTGATGCTTCCGATGTTTTCGGCGCGGCGGATGCGGATGTGGCCGAGGAGCCCTTCATCATGCTGGAGCCTTCGGCGCGCATCTGCTCGGAGTGCCGCCTGCGGTACCAGACGCAGCGCGAGCTCATCGACCACATGCTCGAGACGCACGGCGTCGAGGCGCGGGCGAGGGAGGAGGTGGACGGGCCCATGGGCGACCTCGCCGGCATGCACCCGTTCGCGGGGTCATAACTTTTTTTGTTTTGTGGGCCCCCGGCGATTGTGTTCGGCGTGACGAACGGCTCACCTCGGACGCTGCCGCGGCGAGACCTGCGACGGGAGCGACGAAGACGAAGACGAAGAAGACGAAGAAGACGAAGAAGACGAAGAAGACGAAGAAGATGAAGAAAAGAGGGCGCGTGTTTTGTTTTGCGAAATTTGCGAGGAGTCGAATGCGAGGTGGGCCGATTTCGGTTTTCGCGCGTCGAGCCTCGGACGCGATGATGTGCATTTCAGGCTTTGACATCGAAGCGGCTTTCGGCAAATCCGCGAACTCGTAGACCCTACGCGCGATTTCTCAAAACCGACCGATGTAGATAGCGACGGTTCAGAGGTTTGGCTCACCAATTTACGTTTTCATCAGACTAGATTCTTGGTGATAAACGACTGGTTTTTTTTTCGAAGTTCGGGAGCGTCGGCGGTGAAACGTGGCGCCGCCGATGGTCGACCGGCGCGTCATCGCGCGCCTCATTGGCACGTGCGGTCGGCTCCCCCCGCCCCACGCCGGCGACGCAGTCCGAGGCGTGCGAGAGCCCTCTCGGTTCACCGCCGACGCCTCTCTCGGCCGCGTCGTCCGACGGCAGCGCGCGCGAAGGCAGGCGCCGCCAGATCGGAAGCGCTGATTTGCGCCGGCGGCGTCGACGTCGACGGCGCGGCTGAGACGAATCGTCCCGTCGCGATCGCGCGCGGCGTGACGTCAAAGATGTCTTCCGGCTCCGGCACGACCGCGCCTGGGACCCCCCACGCGGGCGAGGACGCATCCGCGCCCTCTTCCTCGCGCAGGCGGTCCGGGCGCCTGCGCACCATCCACGCGCGCCAGGCGGAGCTCAAGGCCAAGGAGATCCGCTTCCGATGCGCCACCGCGCCGCACGCGGACGTGCGCGTCGTTTCCCTCGGCGCGGCGTCCCCCGAACCGAGCGTGGAGAACAAGGGCATGCGTCCGGACGGTGCGCTCGTGCCTTTCGGGTACAGAGTGCAGGGCACGCTGTTCAACGAGCCGCTCGAGGCGTGGGTGTGCGAGGATGGGACGCATCACGTGCGCTGGGGCGCGCCTGGCGACGGCCGCCTCCTGGCGGCGTCGCCCGAGGCGGGCGCGGCGACCACGAAGGACGCCGCCGCGTGCATCGCCGCAGAGCTCGAGCGCCGCGTCGCGCAGGACGTGCCGCCCGTGCTCCCGCCGCTGCCTCCCCCCGCGCCCAAGTCCGCGAAGGGCGACAGGAGCGGCGCGGCGGCGGGAAAGAAAACGGGCCGCGCGTGCAGCAACTGCGGATGCACGTCGCACGCGACGCCGCTCATGCGCCGCGGGCCCAACGGCGTGCGATCGCTGTGCAACGCGTGCGGCCTATGGTTCGCGCGGCGGGGCACCATGCGGCCGGTGGAGGGTGGTCCGGTGAACCCCGCCGCGCACGAGCTGCCGGCGGGTCGCGACCCGCCGGGCGCGGCGATTCCCGCGGCGGGAATCGCGGGGGAGCGCGACGGCGAACCCCCGGAGACGAAACCCGCGCTCGTTCTCGTCGCGGACCGCAAACGACAGATCCCGCCTGCGGTCGGTACCCAGGCGGTGGCCCCGCGCTCGGACGATGGTCTTTCCTCCGTGGCGGCCCCCGACTCGCCCTCGCGGTCGGTGGACGTTAAGCGCGAGGGCTCGGAGGCGGCGGCGCCGCCGTCCGAGAGCGACGGCGGCGAGGAGGCGCGGTCGTCCCCCGGCCGGGAGAGCGACCCGAAAGCGCCCTCGAAGGCGCCCGAGCCGGACCCGGCTCGAGACGGGTCCGCGCCGCTCGAGGACTCGGCGGCGCGCGAGCGCGCGGACGCGCTCGCGGCGCACGCAGCCGCCGAGCGCGAGCGCGCGCGCGCGTTTGCGCGCGCGGCGGCGGCGGCGGCGGCGGGCGCGAAGGCTGGCGACGGCGTCTTCGGGTACGCGGACGCGCAGGTGCAGCGCGCGCTCCTGGCGCTCCGCGCGGCGCGCGACGACGCGGACGAGGCGACCATCGACGCCGCGGAGCGCGCCATCACGGCGGCCATCGCCGGCGACGGCGGCGGAGCCGCCAAGCGCGCCGGGAAGCGCGCCGGGTCGGCGCGCGAGGACAAGGCGGGCGCCGGGAAGAGGCTGGACGTCAAGGCGGCACAGGCGGCCGGTCGCGTCGGTGCCGGCGGTGTCGGCAAAGGGGGTAGGCGCGAGAAAAGCAACGCGGGGGGGGGTAAGCGCGCGAAAGGCGTGAAAATGCTGGCGGAGAAGATCGTCCTCTCCGCGGGACACGCGGCGGGACACGCGGCGGGACACGCGGCGGGACACGCCGGCGCGACTTTTCCCGGAGACGTCGCGCGCCAGCTGCGTTTGGCGCAGCAGCAGCTCGCGCAGTCGCACGCGCCGTTCGCCATGCACGGCCCGGGGCACGTGGACGCCGGCAGGGCGCACGGCGTGGCCGCGCAGGGGTACCCGGGGCACATCGCCGCGGGCATGGGCATGGGCGTGGGCATGGCGTTAACAAACGCGGCAAACGCGCCGCCGCCCAAGTACCTCCAGTGGAGCGCCGCGGGCCCGGCGCGCGCGCACGTGCGAGAACACGGGGTCCAGCACACACAACACACGTACGGGCACGCCGCGGCGTCCTCGGCGGCGCCTTCGTGGGCCGCGAACGCGTGGGCGGAGGTGCCCGTGGCGGCCGGCCACGTCGGCGGCGCGGAGCCCGGCGGCGCCGCGCCGGGCTCCGCGAACATGCTCTCGTTCGAATCCGACTTGGACTTCCCGATGGAGGCGGTCGGCCTGACCGGCCTGGGCGGGCCCATCGGGGCGGGCATCGGCGACCCGCTCGCCATGGACGCGGAGCTGGGGCTGCTCCTGGACGCGCCGGGTGACGGGCTCGTCATGGACGGGGGCCTGCTGTGAGTCCTTCGAGCGCGAAAGACGAACGGAGCGTGATCGAACCGACGCGAGACGACGCGAGACAAAAAAAAAAACACATCACATTTTTTTCCGAAACGCTTCGCGCGCGTATCCCACAGACGAGACATCGCCGCGCGCTCACCACACGCCCGGGCTCGCCACGAAGTGCGAGGCGTCCTTCCCCTCCGGCACGTTTTCGTGTGGCTTCTTCCCCGGACACCGCTCCGGCTTTTTCGATCCGTCCGGCTTGCGCCACCACGCGACGGCGATCTCCTCGATCGTCTTGGCGGCTCGGATGCTCGCCGACTCGCCGGCTTCGGTGAACGGCGCGCACCGCACGGTGAACATGCCGTGCCTGTTCCCGTACACCACGTCCGTGAGGTAGCGGTCGCCGAGCATCACCATATCTTTCGGGGCGCACTTGAACCGCTCCTCGAGCGCCACGCACGAGCCGCTGGGCTTCTTCGAGCTGTGCCTCAGAAATCCGATCCCCAGCGACGCCTCCATCGCATCCGCCACCGCGCCGGTCGGGTCAAACTGTTTCAACCCCGCCGAGTTACTGAGCACGGCGACGTTCTCGGCGCCGAAGACGGCGATGCACTCGGTCAGCGCGTCGGAAACTCTCGGCTCGACCGTCGTCTCGTATGGCGCGGTGAGCGTGTTGTCCTTGTCGAACACGCACGCCTTGAACCCCGCGCGCTTCAGCGCGCGCCAGTCGACCCAGCGGATGTCGGGCACCTCCACGTGCGGGATCGCGAGCGCCTTGCTCGAGGTGAACGCCATGCCCGCGAAGAGCGACACGCCGGCGACGTTCACGCTCTGCATCGCCGCGCCGTACGAAGAGGAGGGCGCGGGCTCAGAGGACGCCGCGGCCTCGGCGTCGCGCGAAGCCGCGGGGCCGCCCGCGGAGGCGCCCGCGCGGCACCGACGCGCGCGGGAACCGCGAGCGACGCGCGAGGGTCGACCGCGCGCGCGCGCGACGGGCGCGGGGACCGCAGAGACGTGGAGCGCGCTCCTCAGGGCGCCGCACATCTCGGCGTCCTCGCCGGCGTACGTGAGCGCGGCGATCGTGGCGAAGGGCGGTGCGCCGAGCACTGAGGAGAGCGGTGCGCTTCGCGCACCCCTCGACGCGACTGACGGAGTAGCGGTAGCGAAAAACTTTTGTTCACGTCGACGCTCGCGAGGCGGCCATTCGCGTTCTTCGCGAAACGCACAGATGAGCGTGATGAGCGGCTGAGCGGTCCACGTAGCTCCTTTTTCCACGTATAGCGCTTTTTCTCGTTGTTGTTTTCCTGTTTTCGTGACTATATGTGCTGTTGAGATTCCACCCGTTTTTCGCGCGACGCCTGTCGGCCTCGCAAACGATATCCTTTTCGGCGGCCGCGAAC
>Ga0181560_10001363_pt1 | contig 22732 bp, 16 predicted proteins | sample 011ome_20_FD_133751 | JGI IMG/M metagenome (GOLD analysis project Ga0181560, IMG submission 133751) | Coastal salt marsh microbial communities from the Groves Creek Marsh, Skidaway Island, Georgia - 011509CT metaG (megahit assembly) | ecosystem: Environmental > Aquatic > Marine > Intertidal...
AACGGCGTGCACCGCGCGGACGCGGTCGCGCGGGGACGAGCGCGTGATTCTATAGAACGCACCCGAACGTCGCGCGCGCGGCGTCGGCGTCGCGCGCGAGCGCCTCGAGCGTCGCCTTGAGGTCCCTCCGCGCCTCCAGCTCGTCGTCCAGGAACGCGGTCCAGATGCGCGCGGCGTGCGGCGTGCTCAGGTCCGTCGGCCCGAGCGCGGTGAGCTCGACGGCCGGGAACGCGGCGTTGCGAAACACGCAGACGAGCTTCGTCGTCGTCGCCGGCGCCGGCGAAGCGTCTACGTCTGACGACGGCGTCGTCGAAGTCTTCTCGCCGTTCGCGTCGTTCTCCTTCTTCTCCTCCGCGGCGCCTTCGCCGTCCGCGTCGTTCGCCTTCGCCGGCGGCTTCGCCTCGCGCGTCGTCCACGTCCACGTCGCCGCCTTCGGCGGCCCTCCTCCTCCTCCTCGCGCGGCGTCGGACGCGCGCACGAATCGGAACGGCGAGCGCCTCGCGTGCGACCCGTCCGCCGCGAGCGGCGTCACCGCGAGGCACGCGTCGCGCGCGGCCGGCGACCGGAGCGCGACGTCGCGCCCGCGCAGGACGTCGACGACGACGCGCGATTCGCGGTCGGAGAGCGTCGCGTCGGACCCGGCGACGAGCGCGTGCTCGACGCCCTCGGACGTCGACGCCGCGTCGTCGACCACGACGTCTTCCAGATTCGTCACGACCGCGAGGCGCAGCGGGACGTCGCCCGCGCGGAGGACGACGACGTCGAGGTCGCGCGCGCGCGACAGCGCGACCCCGGGGGGGAGGACGTTCAGGACGTCGGGGAAGCCCCGACGCGGGCGCGAGGGCGCGCCGCCCATCGGTCGGTTCGCGCGGGCGTCGCGGAGTGACGCCGTTCGTTCGCCGCGCGCGGGCATCAAACGGTCGCCCCCGGCCAGCGGCAAGGTCGGTCGCTCCGTCGCCGGATGGAGGATGACGACGGGCCGCGCGCGTCTCGCGCGTCGCGCGCAGACCACCGCGCGCTCGGACAGGGAGCCGCGAGCGGGGAGCTGTCGACGCGCGCGCGTGAGGAGGTGCGCGCCGCTTGCCTCGAGTCCCGCGCGCCGTCGCGTTCGTCGCGGCGACGTCGCTCGCGGCGGTCGCCAACCCTAGCTCGTCCACCCTCGACTCTTCGCGATCGATCCCTCCTCCTCCGCGCGATCGATCGAACGATCGATCGATCGATCGCCACACTGGTCCCCATACGACCGCGTTCGCGTGGTGAACGCCGATCCTTAAGGAGTTTACTTCCGCGCGCTCGATCGTCTCGCTCACCCCACTCCCTCCCCCCTCCCACGTCGCCTCCCCACCCGCAGACGCGCGGAGAAGAAGCGAGAGCGGAGAAGAGAAGACGCGCGACGATGTCCGCGGCGGCGACGGGCGAGGAGACGAGCGCGACGTCGAGCGTCCTCTTCAGCGTGCACAAGCACCTCCAGTCGAAGTGCGCGAGTCGCAGCGCGGCGTACCTGGCGTGCAAGAAGAACGACAAAAACCCGGAGGCGTGCCTGCGGGAGGGTAACGCGGTGACCGCGTGCATGGCGGACCTGCTCGGGGATCTGAAGAGCAAGTGCCCGAAGGAGTTGAACGCGTACGCGGAGTGCATGGATTACCGATCCAACACCTTCGACAAATGCCGCAGAGAGCAAGCCGCCTTCGAGGAGAAGTGTCCCTTGTAGGCGGCCGGCGGCGCGAATGGAATGGAATCGAATCGAATCGAGTGATGGAATCAAATCGGATCGGATCGCGGGAGGCGCGCGACGTGATAGAGGAGTAACGTCTCCGTGTAAGGTGTTATGTTTTCATAACCGCGACGTCCCCGCGACGTCCCCCAACGCCGCCCGTCCGTCCCGAACCCCCGAACCCCGACGCCCGCCCGCCCGCCCCGCCTACCGCGGCTGTCGCTCGACGACCCTCGCGCCGCCGGTGGCCACCTTCTCCACCACCGCCTTCCTCTTCACGAAGTGCACGCACTGAATGACGTCCCCGGGCTTGACGTCCGCGTGATCCGCGAGGCTGAGGGTCGAGGGTCCATTCAAAGCGATGGCGGGGTGGAGTTGAAAGGCGTCAGATGGAGTTGAAAGGCGTCGATGGCGGGGATTGAAAGCGAGGGATGGGCGGAGAGACACGCCGGGAAAAGTCCTTAAGGATCGGCGTTCACCACGCCAACGCGGTCGTATGGGGACTAGTGTATAGAACGCACCTCACGCCGCATTCGGTGCCCTTGCCGACGGTCGTCACCTCCAGGCGGTGCCGACGGATGGACTGCGCGTCGAGCAGTCCCTCGTGCACGGGCTCGCCGTCTCGCAAGAGCCGAAACTTTTCAACCGCGCTGAAGCTCCCGCTGTTCACCACGCACCCGGCGACCATGTTCGCCTTGTTCCCTCGTCGACCGCTCAGGTCGAAGACTTGCCGCACCTCCGCCTCGCCCAAGACCTCCTCGTGCAGGCGCTCGGGGGCTGAGGGGCGTTGTTCCGCGCGAAGCGACGGCGGGGTGGAGTCGAAAGGCGTCAGAAGCGGAGCTGAAAGGCGTCGCGGTGTGTCGGGATTGAAACCGTGGGACCCTGGGCGGAGAGATGCGCCGGGAGATAAAGTCCTCGAGAAACGGCGTTCAGCACGCGAACGCGGTCGTACGGGTACCAGCGTGAGGAGAACGCGCCTAAGCCGCCCAAGAGCTCGCCGACGGCGTCGAGGAGGTGGTAGATGACTTTCCGGTTCACGATGACGACGCCGGCGTCTTTCGCCGCTTTTTCGACGACGTTCGAGACCTGGACGTTGAACGCGAGGATGGGCCCGCCGATCGCGGCCGCGAGCGCGACGTCGCTCTCGCTGACCGCGCCGACGCCGACGTAGACCACCTTGACGCCGACGGAGGACGTCCCCAGCCCGAGCAGAGAATCTCGCACCGCCTCGGCGGTGCCCTGGACGTCCGCCTTGACGATGGCGCACAGGTCGCTGTTCACGCTCTCCGCGGCTCGCGCGTCCGCGTCGTCGTCGATCTCGAGGTCGAGCAGATCCCCGAGCGTGCCGTCCTTGTCCGCCTCGTACATCGTCCGCGCTTTCACGCCCTCTCTGCGCAGCTTGCTCTTGTTGGCCATCTTTTTTATGTTCGCCTTGCCGCGTTCGCCGAGCGGCGCGTGCGTGTGCTCGAGGACAAACTGCCTGTCGTCGCCGACGGATAACGCCGCGAGGCGAGCCGTTTCTATGCGATCCGCGCGCGCGGTCGCGACTCTTCGCGCGCGCTCTTCCGTGGCGACGACCATCACGGAGTCGCCCGCGCTCGGGACGCCGCGCAAGCCCGTGATCTCGAACGGCTCCGACGGACCGCACGACTCGACGTCGACGCCGCCGTCGCCGATGAGCCGTCGAACGCGGCCGTAATGCGTCCCCGCGACGACGTGCTCGCCGATACCGACGACGCCGCGCCGTAAGAGCCCGGTCACGACCGCGCCGTGGCCTTTATCCAGCCGCGCTTCGAGGATGACGCCGACGCCCTCGCAGTCGCGTCGCGCGGTCAAGTTGAGGCTCTGCGACGATGCGATTGGTCGAGGGAATCCACGCGTCAGTAACGCGTACACGGGATTGGTGGATTGAATTCACACGTGTCAAAAAGTGAGGTTCCCCGCGCGCGAAAGAAGAGAAGTCCGTAAGAAACGACGCGCGACGCGCGAACGGGGTCGTACGGGGAGCAGTCGCACCTCCGCCTCCAAAAACAACGCCATCTCGAGGTCCTCCATGCCCTGCCCAGTCATCGCGCTCACCTCGACGCACTGCACGTCGCCGCCGTGCGACTCCAACGCGATCCCCATCGCGTGAAGCTCGTCGCGGACGCGCGACGGGTCCGCGCCGTCGCGGTCGCATTTCGTTATCGCGACGACGAACTTACAATTCGCCGCGAGAATGTGCGCCGCCGCCTCCCTCGTCTGCGGCATCACGCCGTCGTCCGCGGCGCACACGAGCACGGCGACGTCCGTCACGCTCGCACCGCGCCGCCGCATCGCGCTGAACGCCGCGTGGCCCGGGGTGTCGAGGAACGTGAGCTCGCCGCCGCCGCCGCACTTCACGACGAACGCGCCGAGATGCTGACGGTCGTTCCGTACGAGCGTTTTGAATGTCGGGGTGGAGTTCAAAGGCGTCAGAAGCGGAGTTGAAAGGCGTCGAGGTGTGTCGGGATTGAAAGCGAGGGATGGGCGGAGAGACGCGCCGGGAAAAGTACTTAAGGAACGGCGTTCACCACGCCGACGCGGTCGTATGGGGACCAGTATGAGATAGAACGCGCCTGCGTGATGCCTCCGGCTTCGCCGTCGGCGACGTTGGCGCTCCGCAGCCTGTCCAACAGCGTCGTCTTCCCGTGGTCGACGTGGCCCATGACCGCGACGACCGCACGTCTGGGGAGCTCGAGCGGGGTGCCGTCCGCCGACGTGGCGGACGGTGATTCGTCGTCGACGACTTCCACGTCGACGCCGAGCTCGACGGCGCAGAGTTCGATGACGTCGGCGGAGACGGTTTCCTCGAGACTCGCGGGGGGTTCCCCGAGGTCGATAAGCACCGTCTCGATCCTCCGCGGGGAGCACTTCAGCAGCCTCGCGAGCTCGGCGATCGTCACGCCCGTCTTGACGACCGTCGCTCTCGGCGCCTCCGGCTTCTTCTTCTTCTTCTTCTTCTTCTTCTTCTTCTTCTTCGGCGGAGTCTGCCCGTCGGACGACGACGACGTTTTCGATCTCGCGTCGGCCCCCCCCGCTCGTCCGCCGTCCGTCTCGCCGTGGCCGCTCGCGCCCGCGCTCGCGTTCGCGCCCGCGAGCGCGGCGAAGCGTCCGTGCAGCGCTTTCGGGCCGTCGTGTTTCTTCGCCGTCTTCTGGCTCCCTCGCTGCGCGTGTTTCCATCCGCCGCCGGATACGCCGGCGTCGTCGTCGTCGTCGCCCTTTTCGCCGCCGCGGTTCGTCGTCGATCGCGCCCGCCCTCCCGCTCCTCCCCCTCCTCTCTCTCCTCCTCTCTCTCCTCTTCCGCCGCCTTTATTGTTAGCGCGTCGATCGACCCCGCCGCCGCCGCCTCCTCTCCCGCCTCCTCTGCCCCCGCCGCGCTGCCCGCCGCGGTCGTCCGCGAGCGCCGCGGCGGTCGACGCGACGCCGCGTCGATCGGGTGGGATCGGACGCCGCACGACGCGCGCGGCGAACGACGACGCCGACGGCTCGCGCGATGATCCCGAGCACGACGCCGCGGCGGAGCGCGACGCCGCGCGCAACGCGCCGAGCAACCCTCGGCGCATCGCCCTCGGGCCGATTCCGCGACGACGCGCGCGACGCAATGGATCGGATCGGTCGACGCATAACATCGATTCGACACTGCGAGTAGGGCGCGCTGAGAGTGACGTTTGACACCAGACTGTTTGGCAATGCAGCGGTGCCGCCGCCGCCGCCGCGACGGGAACGCGACGGGAACGACGACGAGTCAGAATGAACGCACTGTTTCTGTGCGTTATTAAACATCTACATGCTACCGTAAGAATGAATGCGCGATCGTCGTCGCGCGGCTCGCGCGTCACCGCTTCGCCGTCGTCTTCGTCCCGCTCTCCGCCGCCGCCGCCGTCGTCTGCATGCCGAGAGTGGATAAAATCTGCGACGGTGAGCCCGAAGTCCGCCTCCGCCGCGCGCCGCCGTCGCCCCCCCCCGACCGTCGTCCGGATCGTTACTTCTTGGAGAGAACGGTCATGAGCGGAGGAACGTCCTCGGGCTTCACCTCGGGGTACACGACCGCCTTGCGAACCTTGTCGGACGGGCGGTGCTGCCGGACGGGACGAGACCGCGGATGGACGATGGGGGGTGGGAGACGTCAGCGACGCGCGCGACGGCGACGGCGCGAACGGCCGCGGGGAGGAAGAGAACGCGCGACGGACGTCGGAGGGACTCGCGAGGTGGACGATCTCGCGTCGTCGCGACGCGTCGCGCGCGCGCGATCGCGCCGAGGCCCGCGGCCGCGCGACCGCGGCGCGACGATTCCGCCCCCGCGTGTCCTTCTCAGGGTTAAGGGTTTTGGCGAGCGGAGGATCGAGTCGCGACGACGACGACGCGCACCTTCTTCGGGCGGTTCTTCGTGTGCCCCTTCGTGGCCTTGTGCTTCGGGTGCACCGCGGCGCGGACGACGAGACGCGCGGGGGCGCCGATGACTAACGTGGACATCTTTTCGTGAGTTCGTGCGTGCGAGCGCGCGCGCGGAGTGGCCGCGACCGCGCGTCGTGGACGAAGGAAGAGAGACGCGGGGGAAAAAACCAAAACCAAAACCAAAACCAAAGAAAAAAGACGGCTGCCGCGATCGGCGCGAGCGGGTCGGTTCACGAGTTAATAGACCGTCGACGCGGTCGACGCCGGGGGCCAATCACAGACCCAGGGACGGAGGATAGGACGTTCTCAGCCTCCACCGGGACGAGATCGCGGCGGGTGGGGTGAGGAAATATCCGACCCGCGACGGACGCGGCGCGGCGCGGACGCGCGCACAATCGGCGACGCCCTCCCGCGCGCGCCGCAACCGTTCGTCTCGCACCGAACGCACGTCATGGCCGCTCTCGGCAGCGCGATGCGCGCGACGACCATCCTCCCGAGCGCGAGAGCGTTCGCGGGGCGGAAGCACGCGAAGAAGGCTCAGGTCTCCACCGTCACGCGCGCGGCGAGCGCGGAGAAGGCGGGACCGAAGATCGTGGAGGTCGCCGCCGCGGTGGACCACAACGACCTCCTCCCGGAGGGGCTCTACTGCAACGCGCACTACCAGACCACGCGTCGCAAGACGAGGTGCGCGCGCGCGCGCCGACCCGACGCCCGCCCGCGCGCTCGAGCGATCGAGCGAGCCGAACGATCTCAAATCGCCGCGCGGCGAGAAGAGAGATGTTGATGATCAAGATCCTGACCTCCCGCTCCCTCCCTCCCTCCCCCGCGCGCGTTCGCAATCGCAGGACGGTCACCATCGGCAACGTCAAGCTCGGCAGCGATCACCCGATCGTCCGCCAGACGATGACGACGTCGGACACGCGCGACGTCGAGGCCACCGTCGCGGAGGTGAGAGCCGAGCCCCCCTCCCCGCGATCTCGTCGCTTCTTCGTTTTCAACATTTATTTCGCTCCCTTATCCTCTCGCCCGGGCGCGTCGCTCGACGCGACGCGCGCGTCGCTCGACGCGCGCGCGCGCGGCGTTCGACGTGTCGAAGGCTTCTCGCGAGCGCGCCGTGCCTCCCCGCCGCGATCCGCGCGGCAGACGTCGAGACTGACGCGATCCGTCCACCCTCCCCCCGACCCGTGGATCGAAATAAAAATGAAAAAAAAACGCGCAGGTCATCAAGTGCGCCGACGCGGGCGCGGAGATGGTTCGCATCACCGTCCAGGGCATGCAAGAGGCCAAGGCGTGCAAGGTGATCAAGGAAACGCTCATGGCGAAGGGGTACACGACCCCGCTCATCGCGGACATCCACTTCGCGCCGAAAGTCGCGATGATGGTCGCGGAGTGCTTCGATAAGATTCGCGTCAACCCGGGCAACTTCGCGGACGGTCGCAAGACGTTCGAGGAGAAGCTGTACGAGACGGACGAGGAGTACAACGAGGAGCTCGAGATGATCGAGGAGACGTTCACGCCGCTCGTGCTGAAGTGCAAGGAGCGCGGCGTCGCGATGCGGATCGGCACCAACCACGGGTCTCTCTCCGCGAGGACGCTGTCGCGATACGGCGACACCCCGGCGGGGATGGTCGAGTCCGCGTTCGAGTTCGCGCGCATCTGCCGCAAGCACGACTACCACAACTTCGTCTTCTCCATGAAGGCGTCGAACCCGCTCGTGATGGTCCAGGCGTACCGCCTCCTCGCGCACGAGATGTGGAAGCTCGGGTGGGACTACCCGCTTCACCTCGGCGTGACGGAGGCGGGCGAGGGCGAGGACGGGCGGATGAAGTCCTCCATCGGCATCGGCGCGCTCCTCCTCGACGGCCTCGGCGACACCATCCGCGTGTCCCTCACCGAGGCGTCGCACCTCGAGATGGAGCCGTGCACGCGCCTGCGCGATCTCGGCATGGACGCGTGCGAGAAGAAGATTGGCGTCGAGAAGTTTGACGAGACGGCGCGCGACTTCAAATCGTTCGGCCGCCGCGAGAGCCAGCTTCCCGTTCAAAAGGAGGACGACGCGATCGACCTGCGCAACGTCCTCCACCGCGACGGCTCCGTCCTCAGCGCGGTCACGCCCGAGATGCTCGCGTCCGAGGACCCGTTCTACCGCGACCTCGGGGCGAAGCTCGCGGTCGGGATGCCCCTGCGCGACATCGCGACGTCGGACTCGATCATCCTCCGCGAGATTCCCAAGCCCGACGACGAGAAGGCGAACCGCTCGATCCGCCGCCTTCAGGAGATCGGCGTCGGCGTCCTCGCGCCCGTCGACGCGCTCGCGAAGACCCCGGTCGCGAACGCGATCGCGATGGTCGCCGCGAAGGACGCGGCGACGGCGACGATCCCCGACTGCGCCGCGCGCGTCGCCGTCGTGATCGACGGCACCGAGTCGGAGGAGGAGATCGTCGCGGCGCTCGCGACGGACCCGGTGATGTGCCTGATCGCCACCGCGCCCGGGGTTTCGCGCCTCCACGCGTCCCGCCGCGTGTTCGAGTGGATGCACCGCGCCGGCTCCGCCGTGCCGGTGATTCACAATATGCAGTTCGACGCGAGCGCGGAGAAGGACACCGTCGTGATCGAGTCCGGCGCGCAGGCGGGCGGCTTGCTGTGCGACGGCCTCGGCGACGGCGTCGTCGTCGAGCACCCGGGGGTGCCGCTGTCGTATCTCCGCACGACGTCGTTCGGCTTACTTCAGGGGTCGCGCATGAGGAACACGAAGACGGAGTACGTATCGTGCCCGTCCTGCGGCAGGACGCTGTTCGATCTACAGGAGGTCACCGCCGCGATCTCGGAGCGCACGGGGCATTTGCCCGGCGTCGCGATCGCGGTGATGGGGTGCATCGTGAACGGTCCGGGGGAGATGGCGGACGCGGATTTTGGATACGTCGGCGGAGCGCCCGGGAAGATCGACCTGTACGTCGGCAAGGAGGTCGTGAAGCGGGGGATCGACAACGACACCGCGTGCGACGAGCTCATTCAGCTCATCAAAGATCACGGCCGGTGGGTGGAGAAGGAGGTGGAGGAGGAGGAGGCGGTCGCCGCGTGAAGCGAGCGAGGCGAGTCTCGCCGACAGACGAGCGAGTCGATCTGACGCTCGTCGTCGGAGACGCGGCGATCGACGGGGATGGGCGGCGAATATTTCGTTTTTTTGGACGTCTCTCGAGCGGCTTCGCGCTCGAACGACGGAAGAAAGAGATATCTTTGGAATGTTAATACCATTTTTCAGAACACGAGCGCGCGCGTCGCGACTCTCGAAGGCTCGTCCCGTCGCGTTCGCTCCTCTTCATCGGAAGGACTTCCGGAAGTACTGTATGAATACCTTTATTAAAAACTAAGAAAGAATCTGTTATTCGCTTCGAAGCTGCCCGCGTCGGATTCCCGCGCGCGGCCGTGATGACACGACGCGCGCGCGGTCCACCGAGACGGACAGGGCGGAGGGGAGGAAAAACCCACTGTGCCCGATCGCGGCTCGGCGAGAGGAAAAAAGTTTTTTTCTTCCCGCGCCGAGCGACGAACAGCTGGTTCCTAAAATCTCATCTTTGCTGCGACCGACGCCGCGACGCGACGTCGGCCACAGGGCGGAGGGGAGGAAAGGCCCACTTTGCCCGAACGCCGCCGAAGTCGCGCCGATGCGCGACCCGGCGGCGAACAGCTGTAACAGTTTGCTTCATCGAAGCACACACCCCAAGCTGTGAAAAAGCCTCGAGGTCCCATCGCGCGACGTCTTCGTCAAAAGAACGCCGTCGCGGGGCGGGGGGGCGAGCGAGAACCGCGCGGAGGGTCTTAACCCTCCCGCGCGACCCGAGAGCGGCGCCGGCTCTCGATCGTTCTCTCTTCGGCACACAAAAAACACGACACAACACGCACACATACCATCACCATCACATACCAAACGCGCCGCCACGGACTCGACGGCGGCGCCAGACGTCCGCAGACGGGAGTTAATCGATCTGCTCCAGCGCCTGAAGCACGTCCGACGCGATGTCCTCGAAATCCTCGATCCCGCACGCGTATCGAACCAGGTTATCTTTAATCCCGAGCTCCGCTCTCTGCTCCGCGCCGTAATCCCAGTAGCTCACGATCGTCGGCTGCTCGATGAGCGACTCGACGCCGCCGAGCGACGGCGCGATGTACGGCAAGTTACACGCGTCGATGAACTTCGCGGTCGCCCACAGATCGCCCTTCACTTCGAAGGAGACGACGCCGCCGAAGCCGGACATGTATCTCTTCGCGACCTCGTGATCCGGGTGCGACGGCAGCCCGGGGTAGTGCACGACGTCGATCTTCGGATGCGCCTCGAGGAGCGTCGCCAGGCGCATCGCGTTGTCGTTGTGCCGCGCGACGCGCAACGACAACGTCTTCATCCCGCGAAGGACCAAGTACGCCGCGTGCGGGTCCAAGACGCCGCCCATGATGTTGTGGAACTGTCGGCACTTCGCGACGAGCTCTTTGTCGCCGACGATGCACCCGGCGAGGACGTCGTTGTGCCCGCCGAGGTACTTGGACGCGCTGTGAATCACGAGGTCGGCGCCGCGCGACAGCGCCTTGCTGTTCACCGGCGTCGCGAACGTGCCGTCGACGCACACGATGCAGTTCTTCGGCTTGCACAGCTTCGAGATGCGCTCCACGTCCACGCACCGCAAGTACGGGTTCGTGGGCGACTCGGAGAAGTACAGCGAGCAGTCGTTCTCGTTCAGCGCCTTCTCCAAGCCGTCGTAATCGCTCGGGTCTAGCACCGTGCACGTGATCCCCATCTTCGGCATGAACGTCTGCACGAACTGCCTCGTGCGTCGGTAGCAGTCCGTCGTCGTGACGATGTGGCCGTTCGCGGGCACGAGCGCGAGGAGCATGCAGATCGCGGCGTTCATCCCGGACGAGCTCAGGAGGCAGTCCTCCCCGCCCTCGAGCAGCCGAATCTTTTCCTCGCACGTCTTCGTCGTCGGGTTGCCGTACCGACCGTACTCGTACGACTGGTACTTGTTCTCCTGGTACGCGATGAGCTCCTCGGTGTCTTTGAACCAGTACGTGGAGTTCAGACAGACCGGGGTCGCGAGCGTGTCGGACATCTTCGCGCGGCCGCGGCGTTCGGCGAAGTGCACCGAGCGCGTGGACTCGTCCCAGGAATCCCTCTCCGCGGTCTCGTCGAACGCGGCGCGGATCGTCGTCTTCGTCGTCGTCGCCGCGCCCGCGCGGCGGCGGCGGACGACGACGGCGCGCGCGGACGAGAGCGCGCGGCGGATCGACGATGGCGTCATCGACCGACGCGCGCTCCCGATGCGCGCGGGCGCGGACAGAGAGCACGCCATCGTCGCGCGGCGAGCGCGGCGGCGCGGTGACGAGCCTTACCTTACCAACCCTGGAAAGGTTTCGGACGGCCCCCCGTGTTTCGGATGGGTGAGATCGGGGGGGGCGACGCGATCGCGCGGGGTTGAGGGTCGATCCGGGGGAAGAACCGCGGCGTCGTCGCGATCGATGCGAACGGCGTCGAAATCGCGCGCGCGTGGGCGCACCTTTGAGAAGCGGCGGCCGTGGACGGCGCCTTGGGAAGTGCGCGTCGCGCGGCGACGCCTCGCACCGAAATCGCAACGGGGAAAAGAAGCAGATCGCCGCCAGCGCAGCGCCTCCACCGATATTTTCACCCTCACCCGTCGCACGTGTCTTCGGGCTCACGTGTTTCAACGACCCCGGGCCGACCGATCAGCGCGGTCGATCGACGCGCCAATCTGATCGACCGCGCAGCCGAAATCGAGCCTTCCTTTTATTCGGGTCTCTTCGCACGCGGTGTCATTCATCATAGTCAAACGCGCGTCGTCGTCCGCACCGTCGTCGTCGTCGCGGGTGCTCGTCGCGCGTCCAGAGCGTCTACGTCGTCGTCGACGACCTCGAGACGGCGCACGCGAGCGCGCGCGGCACGCCGCTCGAGGAGCGCGCGCGGAGACCGAGGAAGAGCGCGAGTCTTCCGCTACGGTAGTAGTCTAAAAAAGGGAGTCAGTCGCTATCGCTTAGGACCCGTCGATTCCATCCATCATGGCGGCCGCGTGGACGACGCTCGAGAAGACGTACGCGATGATCAAACCCGACGCCGTGGGCGCCGGGAACGCGGAGCTGATCCTCCGCGCCGCGGAGGACGCCGGGTTCATCGTCGTCAAGGCGGCGCGCACGACGCTCTCGCGCGAGCGCGCCGGGGAATTCTACGCGGAGCACCGAGGCAAGCCGTTCTTCCCTAATCTGGTCTCCTTCATGTCCTCCGGCCCGATCGTCGCGGTGTGCCTCGCGAAGACGAACGCGATCGCGGACTGGCGCGCGCTCATGGGGCCGACGAACACGCTCGTCGCGCGCGAGGAGAAGCCGAAGTCGCTCAGGGCGCTCTACGGCACGGACGGCACGAAGAACGCGACGCACGGATCGGACTCGCTCGTCTCCGCGTCGCGAGAGCTCAAGTTTTTCTTCCCGAACCTGACGTTAGATCCCGTCCCGGAGGGCGCGGAGGCGAGGGAGTTCATCAAGGAGCACCTCACGCCGACGCTCGTGAAAGGGCTCGCCGCGCTGTGCAAGGAGCGCCCGAGCGCGCACAAGCTCGAGGCGACGCAGTGGCTCGCCGATTGGCTCAGGGCGAACAACCCGAACAGGTCGCAGTCGTACGCCGCGAACGAGTTGGTTCTGAACCCCGAGGACGAGGAAGGGGACGACTTCTTCGGGACGTCGGACACGCGGCCGGCGCGCGCGGAGGACGCGGAGGACGTCGCGGAGGCGATCGACGACATCGAGCAGACGGAGCTCAATCGCGCGGCGACCAAGGTGCAGTCGCGCTTCCGCGGGTATCAATCCAGGAAAAACGCGAAATTCGATCGCCAGGCGACGCGAGGCGCGTCCTCCCCCGCGGTCGTCGTGCGGTCGCACACGGACGCGACGGAGAACGAGTTCGCGGCGTTCGAGCCGAGCGAGGAGAACGTCCGCGCCGCGAGCATCGTGCAGGCCAACTACCGCGGACACGCCGCGCGTCGAAGCGTCGGCGCGATGCGGGTGGAAAACGCGCGACGACTCGCGGAGGAGGAAGAAGCCGCCGCGGTGAAGATCCAGGCTGCGCACCGCGGGAGAGCCGCGAGGCGAGACACCGCGGCGAGGGCGGCGACCGCCGGGCTCGTCTCCGGCGCGATGGACTCGATCTTTCAGACGGACGCGGAGGAGAACGCGGCGGCGGCGATCGTTCAGGCGTCGTACCGCGGACACAAGACGCGAATGGATCTGAAACGCGCCAAGGAGCTGGAGGACGAGGAAGCGACCGCGGCGGCGATCCTGGAGGGCACGGAGGAGGAGACCGCGGCGGCGATCAAGATTCAGGCGGTGCATCGCGGGAGAGCGGCGCGGGCGGACGCCGCGATCAGGGCTGCGGGAAGTGGTCTCGTCGCGGGCGCGCTCGGCGCCGTCGTCGACGCGGAGGAAAACGAGGCGGCGACGAAGCTGCAGTGCAGCTTCCGCGGGCATCAGGACAGGAAACGCGTCGCGGCGATGCGCGCGGCGGCGGCGGGAGACGGCGAGGAAGACGCGTGAGGCGGTCGGTGGTGGCGAGTCGCGGCGAGTCGTCGCTCGTCGGCGTGCTAGGATATTTCGTTTCATCGAACGCGAGAGAGATCGTTCGTCCCCGCGGTTCTGTCCCGTCTTCTCTCCTCTTCGAGCTACGCGTCTTCCGCGTCGGGGTCGCGCCGCGCGTCGTTCGCCTCCGCCGCCTCGTCCGCGGCGTTCTCGCCGCGCATCTGCGCCTCGAGCCTCCCGCCCTCGTTACCGACCGCCGTCGGGTTCAGCATCGTCCGGAAAAAGTCCACGACGCGTCCGAACGGGTCCGGTCCGTCGTCGCCTCGGTTCGCGGCTTCGCGAGCTCGGAAATACTCTCCGAGCGCGTCCTCGCCGCCGAGCCGTTCCACGAACGCCGCGCGTCCGCCCGCGGCGGCGACCGCCCGCTCCACGTCATCGAGTTGGATGCCGTCTAAGATGCCACGCACATCGTTTGGTTCCATGGGAACGCCGCCGGGGCCGGGTCCCACGCCGGGTCGAGGCATCATGAAAGGGTTCTCGTCTCCCTCCGGCATCTGACGCTTCACCGCGTCGGAAAAGTCATCCGCGGAGAGATGCGAAAAGGCGTTCGCGTCCGACGCCGGGAACGTCTCGTCTCGCAGCGACGCGAAATCGAGAGGGCATAAACCGTCGATGATCGGCCGTTTCATATCATCCGCCGCGTCGATCGCTCGCAGCGCGCCGGATAACAGCCACCTCAACGCCTCGTCCGGCTTCCAAAGCAGATGATGCCGCTCCGCGAACAAGTCGTACAGGTGCTCCAACGACCGGCTCCGAACCTCCGTTCGCGCGTCCAAAAAGAACGGATGCGTCAGCGCCTTAACCCACCGCGCGTCCGAGGTCGTCGCGGACGCGTCGATGCGGTCCGTCAGCGCGGGAAGCGCGGCGGGGTGAAGCAGCAGCGCGCGCAGCAGCGCGTCGTCGGCGTCGCGACGCTCCGCCTCCGCCAGCTTGCTCGCACCTCTGCCTCCTTTTCCGCCGCCGCCGCCGCCGCCTCCTTTCGCGCCGCCGCCGCTGCCGCGGGCCTTCTCCGCGCGGCGCCCCGGGATCCCGCCCCCGAGCCTCGCGAGCGCGACCGAGAACGCCACCCCGGGGAGCGTGCACAGCGACGCGTTCGGCTTGAACTCGTTCGCGAAGTCCAAAAGCCAGTCCTCTTCGCCGCATCGAAGCGCGAAGTAATCGACGCAACACAAGAAACCCCGCGGGTCGCTCTCGTCCAGACGCAGCGCGAGCTTCGAGCACTCCAACGCCGCGCGATGACACCCCCTGCGCGTCAGCCCCTGCGCGTGCTTAAACAGCGCCGCGAAGAACGGCGCGTTGGGGTTCGGCGTCGGCTCGTCCTCGTCCTCGTATTCGAGATCCGCCGCGCCCGACATCCGCGCGCGCCCCGCCGCCGCCGCCGCGGCGAAATGCGGATGCCAGCCCCCTTCCAGCGCGAACAGGCACTTCTCGAGCGTCTCCGCGCTCTCCGCGCCCTGACCCGCGTACGCGTACACGTCCGACAGCGCGAGCAGCGCGTCGACGTGCCACGGGTAGCGATGCAGAAGAGCGATCAGTTGATTCGGATCGTGCGTCGCCGCCGCGCGGCGATAGGCCGCCGCCGCGGCGATCGCGTCGTCGTCGCGGACGTACTCGAACCTCTGCGCGCCGTCGCGTTTGTCGTACCCGACGCTCTCCATGGCGAGCCCGGACGCGCGGTGGAACGGCGGCCACGTGGGTCTCGGGGTCACGAGCGTGGACTTCGCGCGCGAGGAGAAGGGCGCGGCGGCGGCGCCTCTTCCTCGCGGCTGCCGCCCCCTCCTGCCCCCGCCTCCTCCTCCTCCTCCGCCGCCGCCGCCGCCGCCGCCGCCCTCGACTTCGACCGCGCGCATCACCCTCGCGCCGAAGATGCTCTTCAGCTCATCCTCCGCCTTGAGCCTTCGAACGTCGACGGACATCAGCGGGTCTTCGACGAAGTCTCCGGCGGCGGCGGCGGCGGCGGCGTCTCGCGTCGCCGTCGGCATCTCCTCCCCGAGCTCTCTGAGCGCGGCGGTGACTTCGTCGACGCCGTCTCCGTCTCCGTCTTCGTCTTCGTCTTCGTCTTTCTTCTTCTTGGTTTTCTTCTTTTTCTTTTTCTTCGAAGACGGCGGCGGCGATGGTTCCGCGGGCTTCGGCGCCTGCGACGAGTGAGGGAGAGAGAGGCGGACGGATACGGATGAGGATCAGATCGCGTTCTGTTCGCGACGTCGGGTGCCCACGCGCGACGGGAGGCGGACGTGTCGCGAGGCGCGCGGCGCGCGTCCATCGCGACGACGACGCACCTCCTCTGCCTCCGCGTCTTCTTCGTCTTCTTCGGCGTCTTCCACCTCCTCCTCGTCGTCGTCGCCGCCGCCGAGGAGCGCGAACGCGTTGCGCGGCGCGCGCGCCGGCAGGTCGTCGTCGTCGTCCTCGCTCGATTCCTCGGACTCGCCGCCGCCTCCGAACGCGACGTGCGCCGCGGCCGCGAGCGCGTCGCCCTGCGCGCGCCGCATCGCTCGCGAGGACGCCATCTTCGCGCGCGTCGCCGCGTCCGCGTCGCTCCGCTCGCGACGACGACGACGACGCGCGACGCTCGCGTCCCGACGCCGCGGCGCGCGCGAGATCTGTCGCGACCCGCGGCGCGGCCGTCGCCGTCGATCGACCCAAAAAGTCTGTCGTTGATCGCGTCGACCGGTGCCCTCGTCTAAATCGAGCGAGTTCCGGTTTCAGAGCCCCTTTGAAACGACCCGGGCGGCGGGATGCTTCTGGCCTCTGGTTCTGGTTGTGCCACCTTGGCAGCATTATCTCCTCTCTCGCTCTCGGCGCGCCGCGCACTCTGCGACGCGCCGCGCACGCCGCATCGACCCCGCCATGCTCGCCACGACCGCGACCGCCGCGCTCGCGCCGAAATTCGGCGCGCCGACGAAGATCGCCTCCGCGCGGTCCACGTTCGCGTCCGGCGCGAAGCCCGTCGCGGCGCTTCGGGTGACGTCTGCCGGGGCCTCCGCGCGCCTCTCGCGCAAAGATCGCGCCGCGCGTCTCGTCGTCAGCGCGAACCTGTTCAACCGCCTCGGCCGCGTCATCGGCTCGTACGCCAACTCGCTCGTCTCCGCGGCGGAGGACCCGGAGAAGATCTTGGATCAGACCGTCATCGAGATGCAGGAGGACCTCGTGAAGATGCGCCAGGCGTCCGCGCAGGTGATCGCGTCGCAGAAGCAGCTCGAGAACAAGTACAAGCAAGCGCAGGCGACCGCGGACGACTGGTACCGCCGCGCCGAGCTCGCGATGAGCAAGGGCGACGAGGAGCTCGCGCGCGAGGCGCTGTCGAGGAAGAAGTCGTACCAAGAGAACGCGGACTCGATGAAGGCGAACCTCGCGGAGCAGGAGAAGGCTGTCGAGAAGCTCATCTCGAACACGCGATTCTTAGAGAGCAAGATGGCGGAGGCCAAGAGCAAGAAGGACACGCTCAAGGCGCGCGCGGCGAGCGCGAAGACGAACAAGGCGGTGCAGGACCTCGTCTCGGGCGTGAGCACGTCCTCCGCGCTGAGCGCGTTCGAGAAGATGGAGGAGAAGGTGATGGGGATGGAGGCGGAGGCGGAGGCGGTCGGGATGCTCACGGCGTCCAACGACCTCGAGGACAAGTTCAAAGCCTTGGAGGGCGGCGGCGTGGACGACGATCTCGCGGCGCTCAAATCGAAGATGCTCGGCGACGGCGAGAAGAAAGGGGGGGCGCTGCCGGAGGGGAGGCCCGTCTCGGACGCGATCGAGTCCGAGCTCGAGGCGCTCCGGAAGAAGGCCAACGACATGTGACGCGAGCCGCCCGCGGGTGAAGAGAAAGGAAGAGAGGAGGAAGATTAAAGATCGACGAGAGGCTGGCTCGTTTCGGTGTGATGCTCGCATTCAAACCCTTCTTCTATCGCCGCTATCGCCGCTCGCCTCACTGCGTCGCCTTCACCGTCTCCTCCTGTTCGATCAGCCCTAACCGACACACCGGGTTGTTCTTCACGCTCGATATCTGCATCTTCGACCCGAACAAGTCTCGAATGTTGTCGATGCCGTACATGATCATCGTCGGTCGCTCCAACGACAGCCCCCACGCGATGACGTTCACGTCGGGGGGCATCCCCATCGGGAGCATCATCTCCGGGCGGAACATCCCGCTGTTCCCGACCTCGACCCACTTCTTCAGCATCGGGTGGTACGCGAAGATCTCCATGGAGGGTTCCGTGTACGGGTTAAACGCGGGCTTGAACCGCAGCTCAGTCATCCCCAGCCGCGCGAAAAACTGAGGGTCGTTCCATACGAAGTGACGTCGGGGTGGAGTTCAAAGGCGTCAGTTGACGTTGAAAGGCGTCGAGGGCGGGGATTGAAAGCGAGGGACCCTGGGCGGAGAGATGCGCCGGGAAAAGTCCTTAAGGATCGGCGTTCACCGCGCCAACGCGGTCGTATGGGAACCAGTGTATAGAACGCGCCTGATACAACACGCCGATGAGGTCGCCCAGCGTGAGGCCCACGTCGCAGATGACGCCCTCCACCTGGTGGAACTCCGCGAGGTGCGTCCGATCCACAGCCTCGTTCCTGAACACGCGGTCGATGGAGAAGTACTTCGCGGGCTTGAACCCGTCCCGCGCGAGCTTGTGAAGGCACCGCGCGCTCACCGCCGTCGTGTGCGTGCGAAGAATGTTCTTATCCGCCTCCTCGCGTTTCCACGCGTACTGGTGCCCGATGCTCCCGTGCCCGCCCGTCTCGTGCATCGTCCGCACTCTCTCGACGTAGTCCTCCGGCGCGCGGTTAGCGGCGGCGGGGGTTTTCATGAAGAACGTGTCGTGCGCGTCGCGCGCCGGGTGCATCTGCGGCTGGATCAGCGTGTCGAAATTCCAAAACCCGGACTCGACGAAGTTGTTCGTCGGCATCTCCGCGAACCCGAGCTGCAGAAACGTCTCGCGGAACTGCTGCCTGACCTTCAGCAGCGGGTGGACGTGTCCGCCGTTCGGCGGCGCGCCCGCGCCGGGGACGAGGTTGTACGCCTTGAAGTCCGCGTCCCTCCAAGACCCGCTCATGATCATCTCGTGCGTCAGATCCGCGTGCGCCTTTTTCCGCTCCAACGCGAACGCCGCGCCCTTGGAGATGACGTACGTCTTCCACGCGTCCAGCCTCACGAGCTTGCGCTTCTTGATCAGAACGTCGAGCTCCTTCTGCGGGACGCCGCACGCCGCTCCCTTCTCGTGGACCGCGGCGAGGTGCTCGCGCGCGACGTCCTCCACCGCCGCCGCCTTCCGCTCCACCCTCGGCTCCGCGCCCTTCTCCGCCTTGACCATCCCCACCCATCGGCACTGCATCGCTTGCTTGAACCCGACGTCGCCGACGGCCGCGTCCACCTTGGCCTTGAACTCCGCGAGCGTGCATCCCTCCGCGGGGATCGCGGCGTACGCCTGCGCCTCCGGGGTGCCTCGCTCGAGGTAAGCGATCGCCTCGGGCGAGAGGACGAGCTCGGCGTGATCGGTCGCGACGGAGGTCACGAGCTCGCTCGCCTGGAGCGACTTGATCAGGCCGACGATCTTCTTGTGGTCGACGCCCGCGGTGGACGCGAACGCGTCGGACTGGACGTCGCCCTTGGATACCTGGCGCGTTTGGGTGAGCGAGGAGGAGGAGTGAGGGGGAGGTCACGGAGCGCGTCGGTTAGATGGACGCCGGCTTGGGGTTTTGAGACGCGTCCGCGATCGATCGGGTTTTTTCGCGTCGCGTCGCGCCGCGGCGGCGGCGGCGCGGACGCCGCGACGGACGGCGAACGAGCGCGCGCGCGAGGCGTACCTCCAAGAGAAGCGCCTTCTCGAGGCTGGCGTCGTCCATGACGGCGACGTGCGGCGTCAGAGCGCGTGGCGCGACCTGAAGTGCGGCGCGGCAGAGCAGCAGTGTGCGAGAGTATTCCAGACCTGATCGCGCGCCTCGCGCTCGCGGCGCCCCGCGCTGATGAGACGAACTGCTGCACTCATCAATTGCTACTTGACTACGCCTTCTAATACCCGCTCTTGTGCGCGAGTCTCCACGCCCACGCGTGCCCTAAGCTCTCCTCTAAGTCCACGTACCGAGCCTTCCACCCGAGCTCTTTCTGTATCAGCGACGGGTCCGCGTACGCCACCGCGTGGTCCCCCGGCCTCGCCTTCTTCACCTCTCGAATCGCGAACCCGCCGCCGGTGACTTTTTTACACGCGCGCACGAACTCCTTGACGCTCACGCCTTTCCCGGTCCCGACGTTATACAACGCGGGCGGATTCTTCAACCCGCGCATGACCGCGACGTGCGCGTCGATGAGGTCGGTGACGTGGACGTAATCCCGGACGCACGTCCCGTCGTCCGTGGGGTGCTCCGTCCCGGTCACGACGAGCTCGTCTCGGTTGCCCAGCGCGGCGTCGAAACACGCGGTGCTGATGCGTCCGTGATGCATCAGCGACGGCGGCGGGTACTCGCCCAGGCGCCCTCTCGGGTCCGCGCCGAAGACGTTGAAGTATCGCAGAATCGCCGCGTCGAACCCCGGGTCCGACTCCGCGTGGTATCGCACCGCGTTTTCGGAGTACAGCTTGCTTCGGCCGTACGCGTTTATCGGCGCCGTGGGCGTCTTCTCCGTGATGGGCATGACGTCCGGGTTCCCGTACGTCGCGCACGTGGAGGAGTAAACTAAACGCTTGACCTTATGGCGTTTCATCGCCTCCAACACCCCCACCGTGTTGCTCGTGACGTTGTGGTAGTACAGCAGAGGTTTCTCCATCGCCTCGCCGACGAACGCGATCGCGGCGAAGTGCATCACGACGTCGATCGGATACCGCGGATCGAACGCGCGCTCGAGCTCCTCCGGAACCCCGATGTCCGCCTCCACGACCCGCAGCTTCCTCGGCGGCGCGAGCTTCTGCAGCGCGCGCACCGCGCCGCGGTTGCCGCGGCTGTAGTTGTCGACGATCGTCACCGCGTGCCCGAGCTCGAGGAGTCTTCAGGGTCGTTCCATACAAAGCGACGTCGGGGTGGAGTTCAAAGGCGTCAGGTGGAGTTGAAAGGCGTCGAGGGCGGGTATTGAACGCGAGGGGTGGGCGGAGAGACACGCCGGGAAAAGTCCTTAAGGATCGGCGTTCACCACGCGGACGCGGTCGTATGGGGACCAGTGTACAGAACGCGCCTCATCGTCGCGTGGCTGCCGATGAATCCCGCGCCGCCGGTCACGAGGACGTGCCCGGGGAACGGGCGGCCGTCGGAGGTGGCGAGCGAGAACGCGCCGCCGTTACCGCCGCGAGCGCCGGAGGTGCCGGAGGACGCGGAGCCGCCGCCGAGGAGGAGGTAGACGCACAGCGCGAGGCACAGCGCGAGCGGCGCGACGCGGTTGACCTGCGTCGATCGGGAGGAGGAGGAGGAGGAAGGCGAGCGGACGCGATGAGGCGACGGACGACGGACGGGCGACGCGACGGGAGGACGGAAGACGACGCGCGCGAGGAGCGATCGGACGGACGCGGGAGGGAGGAAGCGCGCACCGGCAGTCGCATGACGCGAGACGCCATGGACTCGTACGCGCGACGGGCGCCCTTCGTCGGCGAGCGCGGCATGGTTGTGATGACGCGGGCTCAGATTACGTCTGGTTTGTGTACAAAAAACGCGACGTCTCATTTCCGCCCGCTAGTCTCTTCCGACGCGCGGCTCTCCGCCGCGGCCCTCCGCGCGCCGTCGCACGCGTCCTGAAACCACGCCTCCGCGGCCATCGTCGCGTGCGCTACCCTCAGACCGTCGTCGTCGTCGTCCTTCACCGCCGCTCGCTCCGCGCGCCTCGCCGCGTCCACAGCCTCCCGACGCAACGCGTTGAGCGCCGTGCTGAGGGTCGAGGGTCCATACGAGCGAATGTCGGGGTGGAGTTCAAAGGCGTCAGTTGAAGTTGAAAGGCGCCGACGGCGAGCATTGAAAGCGAGGGGTGGGCGGAGAGAGACGACGGGAAAAGTCCTTAAGGATCGGCGTTCACCGCGCCGACGCGGTCGTATGGGGACCAGTGTCACAGACAGAACGCGCCTAAACTCCCCGCGCTGCTTCCCGTCCAGCGACGACAGCTCGCGCGACGCCAGCGCGTCCGAGAGCGCGCGCCGCGTGCGCGCGTCCAGCGCGTGCACGGTGCTCGCGGCGTTCGCCGCGCGGCCCTCCGCGGCGCGCGCCGCGCGCGCCTCCTCCGTCGCGGCGGGATCGGGATCCGGCTCGGGCGCGGCGTCGCGCCACCTCGCGTCGACGCGCGCCCACGCCGTCTTCCCGATCGCGTCCTTGTGCGTCCAGCTGTCGTTTCTCAGCTTCCTCGCCCACTCGCCGCCCGCGGCATCGCCGCCGCTCGTCGACGCGACCGCCGCCGCGGGGTTCGACGCGTCGACCGCGGCGACGCCGCCGGCCCACGTCGCGACGGCGTCGCGTTCGAACGCGCGCTTGTCGCCGTCCGGCGGCTCCATCGCCATCGCCATCCTTCGCACCGCGTCCTTCGGGACGTGCGCGACGCCCGAGCGCGACGCGTTCCGCCGCAGCGCGACGACGAGGTCGCACTCCACGTGGAGGATGACGTGCGCGGCGCGGTGCCGGCGCGCGAGCTGGTGCGCGCGGTGACGCATCGACGCGTAGTAAAAGTTATCGTCCGCGACGACGAGGTGCCGCGACGTCGACGACGACGCGGACGCCGCGTCGCGCTCCTGCTCGTCGTCGTCCGGCGCGCTGAGCAGCGCGTCGATCTGGTCGAACGCTTCCATGCGCGCGGCGCGCCACACGTTCGGGTCGTACGCGGTCGTCGTCGTCGTCGCGGCCGCGCCGTCGCCGCCGCCGTCGCCGTCGCCGTCGCCGTCGCCGTCGTCGACGCGCGACTTCATCAACTCGCGCTCGATGTCGTCGAACCGCACGCCGGTCACGTCGACCTCGCTCCGTCCCGCGTCTCGCTCCGCGCGGAGATACTCCACGAGCTCGTCCACGAGCGTGGACTTCCCCGCGCCGGGG